>Ga0209666_1000685_pt1 | contig 25879 bp, 21 predicted proteins | sample SaaInlV_125m_DNA_FD_184679 | JGI IMG/M metagenome (GOLD analysis project Ga0209666, IMG submission 184679) | Marine microbial communities from expanding oxygen minimum zones in the Saanich Inlet - Saanich Inlet SI037_S3LV_10m_DNA (SPAdes)... | ecosystem: Environmental > Aquatic > Marine >...
GCCGGTGTGTCGGCGCCGGTGTGTCGGCGCCGGGGATGGCGTGTGCGGGGATGGCAGCGCACCAATCACTTGCGTCGTCGAGGTCTCGACAATGATGTGTGTCGGCACTGGTGTGTCGGCACTGGTGTGTCGGCGCCGGTGTGTCGGCGCCGGTGTGTCGGCGCCGGTCGTGGTTGTCGGAAGTCGGCGCCGCTTGTTAACGCACAGCCATGAAATATTTGGTTACCTTCAAATAAATAGGCATTGTCACCTGTTTGTCATAGAGAATTATGTACACTAACAGCCCTTCAATTAGTAGGATCGAAAAGGACCAAACAGCGTTTCAACTGTACGACTCGATTGAATATTTGCTTGCAGATTCGGTAGTTGGCTGTTATCGCCACACACACGCGATGTTAAAGTACCGAATGGTATCAAAAGGTTTGCGCGAGGCCATTGACAACGCAGTCGAAAGGTGGTGTAACACGTTTTATGAGCTTCAGGCACGTCTTGTAAGAAGCAGGATAAGTGACAACTGCATAGAACTGAGGTTCCAGACATTGGTTACTTTGGAAAAGCTCATCAAAGAGGCATTTGGGAGCTGTGAGGGAACCTTTCGCAGTGTCATTCATGTTAGCAAACTGGACAAGGTGGTATACTTTGCAGTCTCAAGCAAGCGGTGTGTTCTTTGTGGTGGTGACATGCAATGCGAGACTAAACTGCCCATGGTGGAAGACGCAGAATATCCGAGACTGTGTCCATCGTACACGTTTGCTCACCGCGCTTGCCAAAGAAAACACATGATTACAATAACTGAAAGTCGTCTCCAAACCGTTCGGGTGAAAAACAACCATCAAGAAGAGAATGAGCGCGAGGTGGTAGCACTCTCGCACATGGCGCATAATGAAAACATGCACCTTCCAAAGCAAGCCTTTACGACGAGCTACATTTTTCCTCAGATGTCCGATTGGTACCGCATTGCTTCGTGTTCCGTGTATTGCAACAGTGTGGCTACCGATGCTGATCATCGTCACGGCATGGTAGTCTGGCTCCGTCCGCACGAAAGAGTCAAGACCGAGGATACGCTTTACGGAGCACTTCGTATCTTCCCGGACCTGGTCGTGAAAGCGTTAAGTTACTACGCGCACCACTTGGTGCAATTGCGCGATCTCACGTTGGCACGCCGCCTAAGTGTAAAGAAACGCTCCGAGGAGTTGACTGGTGCTTATGAAGCAGATGTCAGATTGTGGCTGGGGAAAGGAAAGACACGTTGGCGCAGCATAGAGGAATTGCAATGTGTACACGAATGCATCATTTCTAGCAGTGCCATTGACCGACTCATCGACCCATCAGTAAAGCGAAAATACAAGCTAACGGTGGCTTCGGTATGCAATTCTCTACACATGTTCAGTCGGGCTATTGATTACATGAAAGATGGAATGGCGTCTTCGACGATGGATTGGATTGTGAGGTGTGCAAAGGTACATGAGATCTTTGGAGAACTGGGATGGGAAATGCAGTACATAGACAGTGAAATGGTAGACGTGGCCGTCGCAAACGAGGCAAGGTCTCACGCAGAGGTCTTTACACTGATGCAGAATCTAGATTCCGATTCAATACTAAAAGTGGGATCAATTGTGGCAATGTCGCATGAACAAATGCCACCGTCACTTGAACATTTGAATCGCTTTCTCTTCAAAGTGAAGATTCGCATTTCGGACGAGTCTCATCTGTCGTCACTGTTTTCCATGACCTACAGCGAAATTGGCAAGCTTAAGTACGCCGTGTCAGCTGAACTACAAGACGATGTTATGCTTCCTAAGATACCAATCGAAAGCGACAAACGCGATGACGAGCTCGGTATGCGATTGGCCGATTTTCTATGCACGATTTTGAAGGTGTGCTTGGGTGAACGCGTTGGAATGGCTCGAGGACTCGCGCTTGAGATCATTTTCTCGTTAGACACATTTCAACAGCTTCTACAGGATTGTGATATTGTTCGCGGAGAGGAGTAAAACATTAATACGGCTGTGTTGTGTTGGACTTGATCCATTTTTTATTTTTTTGCTTTGTTGATGCCGATAAGGACGCATCTTGCGCAGCATGCCAAGGTGAGACGGGGCATGTTTGCGCCCTTTTGGGCCACGATTGATCACGCCATCGACGGCGATTCGGTAGTGGTGCGCAAGCCCGATCGCGAGACAGAGCGCATCCGCGTGGGCGGGGTTGATGTGCCGAGCCGCGGCGCGCGCGCCGCGGCGGGTAGGCAGTTGATAGAAAGCTGGCGCGGACGACGCGTTCACGTGCGCCCCACGGCGTCGCGTCGCGTTCACTCCGAGATTCCGGCCATCGTCGTTGACGAGCAAGGAAACAATTTGGGCATGCAGCTACTCGCGCACGGCAAACGGTTGCCACAGTTTCCAATTGCTGCGGCACCGCTGCTCGCACTGCGTCTCGAGTAGAGTTTGTGTTTTGTTGGACTTGATCCATTTTTTATTTTTAAACACCACACACGAGAGAGAAAGAGGAAGGGTGGGGATTATTGCTTGCGTCGGCTTACCGTTGGAGGGATACCCTTAGTGGGTTACGCCCTATTACCGGTCCGGCTTCTTCTTGTGTAGCAGTGTCTACTTCTACTTGGAAAGGAAGTTGTAGGCAAGGCCAAGGTTCAGGTGGAACTCCATCTGCTTGTGGTCAATGTCGTGCTCGATCTGACGCTCCTGCTCACTAAACGCCTCGCGAAGCACCTTGCACTCGGCATCGTCCACAGCCGCAGAGATCTGGCTGTCGAGCCTCGCCCGCGCCGGCATCTTCGCCTCCGACATCAGCGCTTGTCGCGCGTCCGCCCACGAGCCGAACTCCGCGGGCTGGATCGTGACCTGCGCGTGGCTAAGGTCGCGCACCTTGATCTGCGACTCGACCTGCGTCTTCACGAGAGGCAGAATCGACTCGTAGAGGCCCGAGCTAATCTTCACCAGGCCCTCCGGCATCATCGAAATTTCGCCCATCTGCAGCTTGTCCGCATTCTCGCTGATGGCGGAGACGATCGGGTGATCCGCGGCGACGAGCACGAAGCGTCGCTGAGAGACGGGGTGGATGCCCTTCGAGTCGAGATTCTCACTCGTGTAACCAGGAAACTTCTTGGCGAATTCGTAGGCGAGAGAGACGTCGTCCGCCTGGAGCTTGCGCTCGATGGAGTTCTCGGAGTTGGGAAGGCAAATCATCGAGTAGCTCTCTCCGGTGGAGGAGAAGGTGGCGTCGTCGACGCCGGTGATGCGGGTGCCGAGCGCTAAGCACAGGGCAAGGGACAACTGCAGGTGAGTCGTATGCAAATAGGCAGGGTGCTGCTATGATTGACCCAGACAGCCCATCCCTCCGGTATGTGTGTGCGGAACCATCCATCCATCCGCGGGGCTACGTGAATGTGCATGCTAGGGGTGGGCAGGCAGGCGGGACTTACAGATCGGGAAGGTCGACTTCGCGGCCTTGACGCTCAGGTTGTGCAGGACGACAGCCTTGAGGTCACCCTGCTGGTCGGCGGAGCCATCGAGCGAGACAAACTTCCTCTGCTGGAAGATCTGCTTGAGCGCGGTTCCTGTGGGTGCCCACGTGCCCTTGTTCTTCTGCAGGCAAAGCTGGTTGAGTGAGGCGCGGATGCTGACGACGAGGTCACGGTTGAGCGGGTTGTCGGGGGTAGACGTGGTGAAGGAGTTGCCCTCTCCAAGTCCCGCATCAACGGAGGCAGCGTCTTGAATATCAATCGCCGCGTTGAGAGCGGTGTCCTTGCGATCGCTGCGGATCGACATTTCTTGCTACGCTCTCTTTCCATACCACCTGTTAGAGCCATGTGGCTTATTTCGGAGAACTGTGAGTCGCCGGTCGTTGTCAGTCGGTTGTCAGTCGGTTGTCAGTCGGTTGTCAGTTGGCACCGACCGGCGCCGGTCGTTGTAAGTCGGCGCCGACCGGCGCCGGTCGTTGTCAGTCGGCGCCAAACGGCGCATGGGTTTTCATTTGACAAACACACGAATTTACACACAATTTAAATTCACCTATTGGACACATTACTCGTCGATTCTAAAAACAAAAAGAAGATAGAAACCCCAAGAAGGCTTACGATTCTTACCGAGCGAAGGGGTTGCCTGGTGGTGACGTTGGCGCTGAGAAGTTGAACGCAGATTGATATCGATATTCTCTGTGCCATGCTAATAAGTAGCGACACAAATTCCATGAGCCCACTCGCAGCTGGAGGAGCAGATTTGGCATCTTCAACTTTGTCAAGTGGAACAGATTTGCCAGATGCCATCCACGCAGTCAGCTCTTTACGAACAGTTTTGAACGCTGAGGGTACAGCACCCAGAATGACAGAGATTGCCAGCACCATGGCGACCAGTTCCTCCTCGGACAAAAACATCTCGTTGGCGGCATCTAGCAATTGTGACGCAATGCTAAAACTAACCGAAAATGCTAGATCCGAACCAAGAGAGTTCAATGTACCAGCAGCGCTCATGGTTCCACCTCTCCCTTGTCACTTCGCTTCTACTGACGAAATAAAATTGTTTAGCGAAGAAGCAGACTCCGTACAACACGGCGTTGACCTATTGCCGGGATCTCTACTATCTGTCAGGATGTTGTTGCTAAATCTTGCAAATGAATCGGCAACGGGAAGAGGCGGGAAAGCAAAGCCCGTTCGCAGTGGTCGGAAGATGGCGCAATCTTACGGGGGGGTAGTCTTTGGTTCTATGCTATGCAATGCGATGCAGTTCGCACGCGCAAACTGCTCCATGCGCACTTCTGAAGCCATGGAGCATTTGAGGGGATGCCTGTTAGTTCCGGGACAATGTCTGATGAGCTGCACTGGGGTCGACACTGCACATCTGCTACGAGGGTTTGCATCGTGTACGATAATACGTCGCCAGAGCTTGCTTTTACGCCGGTCACAGCCTACACAACGAATAGATACCAGATACGGAAAAAGCAATACCGTACTCAGCATTTCTGTTGTGATCTTCTTTGTCTTTAGCCTTTCGTTCCAGAGGTCCAAAAACATCGCAACGATCAGCGTGACAATGCAGTACTTTCTCGAAAAGTGCAGAAGAATACTGGAAATGTGGAACCTTAAATATGGGAGCGAGGTTCACAGAGACGCGCTTGATGCAGAAACGAGGGCCTTGAAACGGGGTGCGATTGCACTTCGGGCGGCAAAGCTCTTTGCCACTAAAGAAGGGCTTCGTGCGTATGAAGCCACTCAAGTGCAATTGTCCTTTCTTTCCAAAGGAATGTGGCCGGCCGGTAGGAAGATCGACTCGTCGACACAAAATGACTTATGTTCCTGGATTCTCACAGAGGACTTTGCAAGGCACTCAACGCCAGAACTGCACCCCCGGCCAAATCATATATCTGCAACTTGTCCGATCCCATTATCGGAACTGCACACGATGACACAGCCTCGTGACAGTACCGACCACGACTGCGCGTCCACGACCGGCGAGTCTTCGGCAGGCTCATCGTTTATCAGTGGAAGCAGCGCGAGTAGTGTAGAAAGCACTGGTTACGACCAAATAGCCGAAATACTGGCGTCTTACCGAAGAGTAACGTGTAAATGTTGATTTGTTACATAACATCTATTGAAACCACAGATTCACTTGATTTTCCGCCTCTTCATTTTCCGCCTCTTCATTTTCCGCCGTGTTTATCAGAAGGTTGTAGAGATCGTCAGTGCTCAGTTCCTCGATCGCGTCGAGCCTCACATGTAATCCGCGCGTGTCCGAGAGCGGGCAAACTTGCGTGATTTGGCACGTCGTGTACGCCACGGATACTGCGCGGTGCAGAGGGTCCCCGTGACGGCCAAGGAGCGCCTGCTGTGCCGCGAATCCAGCACTCGTGAAATCGACACTGCCATCGCCCTTACAGAAGATCAGGTCGTACAGCAACCAGCCGAGCGGTGAGATATGAAGTTCAAAGTCTTTTGGAACACCTTTCAGCGCAGATACAAATTCCTGTGTGTGCAAAGGGCGGTGGTGAGGATTATGTTTCCAAAATGGCATATGGGAGCTGCATCCTAGTTTCAGCCGCAACTAAAACAAGCAAACCTGGACTTCACTTATCGTGAAGCAGCAAGCGCCGACGGCCAGAAGCACTGCATCGTTGAGTGTCAACTTGTCTGTGTCAAAGGGCCTCGAGGAGACAGGAGAGATGGGTCCAATGAATTCAAAGACTCCCATGGCGCCCATGGCGCCATGGGCGCCAATGTCTTCATTGATGCCTTGCTCAGTGCCGTTGGCACAACCGCGTGCCAAGACCCGTGCCAACTGCTCTGCAGACAAGCCAGAGGGGCGTGGAGGGGGGAAAAGAGACGACTGGTGGCCCACATCTTCCACATTCAGATGCAGGCGCCCATTGCCCAAAGGCGCCTTCAGTGCACGAGCGGTTTCAGAAAGCTTTTGTCCAGGCATCGCGACGTGGAAGATCGCACACTCTGTGCGCCCCGACGCCAGCGGGGCACAGCGCAATGGTGTACGACGAGCGCAAAAGGGCCAAGAGAGTGCACCCGAGGCACGTGGTCTCGGCTTCAACCCGCAGAGCTGCGGCTCTGCGGCACTGCGTTCTCTGCGGATTGAAGCCGAGATTGAACGTTTTGGACAACGCATTTGGGACAAGCAAGTCACCAACAGATCCAATTTCGTCAGCCGAACGGGACCAGTAACTGACCAATAGATTCGGGCGCCGTACTGACAATAACGGGTGACTGACAATCACGGGTGACTGACAATCACGGGTGACCAATGGTTTCAAAAAGTGACGTTACACCTTGAGCACAATGAAGGAGTAAACTGAGAATTGGGGCCACGATTAGGGTTTGAAAAAACGCCAAAACATTACTTATTAAAAACTCTGTTCCAGCTCTTGTACAAACAAGCGTTTTGCTTTAAATTTCAATAACATCTCTCGTGTGTGTGCCCGCCGAGGTGGTTGATGCGCAATATGCATCCAGGAGTGCGACACTTCTCGAGCTTTCCCGGCATTGGAATAATCGCGCGACAGCATGGGCAGTGGTAAGGCAAGCTGTTGTGGCACTTGCAGCCTCCACCTCTGCATATGCACCTTTGTAGCAGGTACGTTCGGTAGCCGTTCATGCATTCGGTATGCAGTTGCTTATGGCATGTTGGGCAAGTCCAACAGTCTTCGTCTTGGACATCGTACTGGCAGATCATGCACTGCTCCTGCGGCTGCGTCGTCGGCGGCGGCGGCGGCTGCGTGGACGCAACATCTACCCTAACTAATGGATGCGGTAGTGGTTTCAACGACGGTCCGATGATGAAAGTCTTTGAAAACTTGCCCTCGGAGGTGAATTTCGAAGGCGCATTTTTCATCGTTTCTGTTGCGAGCTTTACTTCTGCATCCATGTCGTCACTCAAAAGTCGCAGCTCCGACGCAGCTCTAGCAGCAGCATTTAGGCCACAGCGAACGTCCTTCAGTCGGTTTGAGCCACTGGCAACGCATTGCAGATCCTCATCGGTCAGAGTGACTATGGCGTCCAAAGACGCCGACGGGAATCGATCGGTTGCTTGAATAAAGTATCGGGTGTACCTGTGAACAGAGAAAGGCCAATGAGCCAGGCGCCAGGCGCCAGGCGCCAGGGTGCCTGGCGCTGTGGACGAATGCGGCCACACCTTTGCGCTGTGTACGGCTGCCGACCGCTTGCTGGGGCGTACATACGCATTAGTTGGCTGCGTATACTGCTCTTGTCCTGTGCGCGCGTAGATGGGAGTGCTGAGCAGGTGGCGCCAGAACCTGGCGCCAGAACCTGGCGCCAGGTTCTGGCGCCAGGTTCTGGCGTGTGGTAGAGTGTTGCATCACGAATGGGCGTGATACTGTCGTGAGAGTACAGTGGTAGCGCACCGCGTCGCTCACGGGCATCGTCTCACGAAAGTGGGAGAAAGCTCTCCGAGGCCTGCCCAGCGCTGTTCGTCTGCCGCCGTCGCCGCCGCCCGGCCTCTCGGTGGGGGGGCGTAATAACAAGGACGAACCGCGGTAAATGGTTTGTGCACGCCGGATGCCAAAGCTTATTTTTTGTCTCATTACTTACTTACTAACCGTAATGTTTGCCACACCGTCTTACAGCACTTTTAAGGCCAATCTCCACGTTCTTAACTTTCATAAATACGTCCCACTTCTCGGTGCCATCCTTGTGGCGAGTGAGCCTGCCATAAAACTATTTTTCTGCAGGCGCCTTCTGTGGAGCAGCTTTTGCTTCGGCAACCGCGTTTTTTGTTTCGGCGTCAACTTTCCGTAGATTAACCTCTCTTTCTTTCAAGCTCATCTCGTGATCAGCCTTAGCATAATCCTGTTCGCATTTTTCGCACTCTTCTTTCTTCTTCTGCAATTCGAGTGCCTTTTCCATTGCCATATCAATGGCATCCTTAGTTGCACCGATCGCGTGCAGGACAGTGGGCATAGCAATTTCAACCGGCACAAGCCCCCCTGTGTACAAATTGAGCACTTCTTCAGTTGCCGAAAGGGGAGAGGTAAGTAGCTGGAGCTGGCCAACGTCTTCTCCACCGTCCATTCCGTAGATGTCTCGGTAGCAGGTGGTTAGTACGGAATTGACAGACTTGGCAAGCTGCGAGACGGTGGTGTTGAGCAGAGACAGCCTGGTTCAAAAACACATTGCCAACATGGTTAGATAGAATTCCAAGAGTGGTCGCTCCAGGACATTTCATCGTGAAGTGTATGGTGTGCGTGGGCATGTGCGTGGGCATGTGAGTGGGCATGTGCGCGGCTTACTGTGATGTAGACTTGCCCGCAAATCGTCCGGAAAAGATGAGGTCGCTAGGAACGCCGAATGCCGCGCTGAACTGCTCAATCGCCAACCGCGTAAGTGACTCGAGGTCGCCGCGCGATTCCGGCGTGGAAGCGTTGTTTGACATTTCTTGATCTTTTGGTAACACGAATAACGAAGGTGACACTTCCGGCGGCGCGTACCCAGTCTTGTTGTGCATTTTCGAGGCACCGGCGCCACTGAACGAATTTAAATCGTGGTCAAACTGTTGGTGATGTGTTTGCAACTTGTTTATCATGTTACACATCTGCTGTTGCAATTGTAGCGCACGGGCTTGTGAGGTGCTTTCTTCCGTGTCAGCGCCTGATTGCACAGCACGACTATCGCTGTCAAAAAATAAGTTTCCCGGATCCAGAGCATTGTTATCTTTCTTGCGCATCTGTGTAACCATGCGTGGCCTCGCACGCGACGCTTCGGCGGTGATAGCCAGCTCAGTGAGTGCGCCCACGAACGAACCAAGTTCGAATACACTCGCCAGTGGCGAATTGACGTTGCCTACTGCGTCTGGGTGTTGCCTTACCATAACTTTTGCTTCTTCATCTTGACGCGTGCCATGTCCCGGAGCGCAAGAGTAAACAAGGTACTCCCGCTTGTAGCCAGCACGTCCAGTCATTTGGAACGCAACTTCATAGCTACCCAGGACTGGAACTATTGGAACAACTACTGCAGGCAGTTCCTTCACACTGTCCACTGCAACCTTCGCTTTTGACGACTTTTTTGCTGAGCTGTTAACCCTTTGCCGTTTCGTTTTTAGCAGTGGATTCTCTTCTTCTTCGTAAGAAATCGCAACAAATCCCCACTTTAAATAGCTGTCTATGACGTCTTGTGCAAACGGAATCCACACTTCATTTAAGTGGTCCTTGAAGTTTGGCGTTATTTGTACTACTTTGCCATCCTTTAGCAGACTGATCCCACCAGATAGTAGCTGACCACTTAACACGGTTCGCGCGGCCTGAACAGCTGGGTGGCCTTGGAACATGTGCTCCAATGCATGCACCTGTTCCAGGTTCATGCGCTTTTCTCCTAGCTCATTGCCGTGGACACCCAGTGAATTTGAGAGCAAAGATGGTCTGTGTTTTACAGGAGCCTGGCGCCGCTTTCCTTGTTCCCGCAGTTTTTGTCCAGACGCCATTTTATCCTTTTCTTACTGAAAGATAAACACCCTTTATCAACGCATGAAAGATAGCGACGGCTGGCACGCTATCACGAGACTCGACACTAACCTTTCGGCACCAACACCTCGGCGCCGAATCACCGGTGCCGACCCTATTTGAGTGCGACAGTTCACCAGTGCTTGCATTCGACTGGGGTTAAGATCTATGACATTCGCGTTCGGTACTACTGCAGAGGCATCTTGAAGATAGGAAGTGTGTAAGCTTCGGCATGTCTGATGGCCGCGTGTAAAACGTCAGTGAAATCCCGAAGCTTGAAAGCGCACGCGTTTACATTTTCGGCATCTTCGGCGCTGTCAACATCAACTAGCTCATGATTGCAGTGCTCATTCTGACACCTGAAGCTGCCTGAGCCAATGTCGATCATATCTGGAGTGAGCTCCAGAGAACTCACCACAGCCTTGCATACCACACAACTATATATTTTTTCATATTTTGATTTATCCATTGATAGCCTCATAGCGTCGAGCTTGAATAATAGAGCGTCCATCAAGATGCCGTAGTCAATACCCCAAAATAGTCGTGCTTCCGCGTCGTCCACTTCTCGGGAGCCCAGACAACGTCGCGTTTTGAAAACGAACCGATCGTTTTCTAGCCTACTGAGGTGTAGGCACGCCTGCCTCGTTCCCACACCAAGCCGTTTGGCTACACATTCTCCAGTTTGCATTGCAGGATGGTCTCGAGTCCCCTCGTACAAGTTAGAGTGCATGCGAGGTCCTGTGAGCAGAACTTCCATTATGAGTGTCTCCTCAATGTCGTGGAAATATCGCACCGCCGTTCTAGCCACGTTTTGGTACGCCAGCTCCTCACGAGACAGCATTCTGTGTGCACAAAAACACCTTACTACGGCGCCGTTGTGTTCCGGCGCCGACACCCCGGCGCCGACACCCCGGCGCCGACACCCCGGCGCCGACGTGTCGGCGCCGACATCACGGCGCCGACACATCAGTGCCGGCACATCGACGCCAACGCACGCACGGACACCGACGCACGGACGCCGAGAAAAGCAATGTATCTCAACTGGGAACGCTGTCTCCGTGTAAGAAAGGTTCTGGATCTCTTTATTAAATCCGATGCGGGAACGCAAACTCATCACAAATCCAATGTACTGGAGCTTCTCAATAGATGTATGTCATCAAACGCAGCAGGGTGCTTGAGTCATATCGCAAAGTCGGATCTTGGTAAGTCGGTGATGCGTTTAACCACGCACGAAGACAACGAGATATCAAATGTGGCTCAGTCGCTGGTTGACAATTGGAGGGGTGTGAGGGACTCGGTGGGGAAGGGGCTTGCACAACGGCCAGGCAGGATCGATTTACCGTCGAAAACAATGATGGGCGGCGTTACTTTTCTGCTTCCTGGAACAAGGACACTTGAATGCATGGCAGACGTCATTGCCGATCAGCGCAAGGGCATGTTTGTTTACACAAACGACAAGGGAAATCGCAGCAACAAGCAGTGGCCAATGGGCACAACTGCAAGCTACGAGCCCCGTTGGCACGGCGACGGAGAAAAAGCCATGCTCTGGTCAGTTGGTGAACTGATTGCAAACATATTCGACGTGACTTCTGGTACTATTCATGGTGACTACGTTTTTTGTGTCGACCAGAAAACAAAGGCTGTTAGCATCACTCAAGGCGATGGTGAAGGTTTTGCCGGATTTGCACCCACTTCGCACGGCTTTGTCGCCTACAATATATCTCACCCGTTTTGCGCAAATGCGCTTTTGAAGGACAACAAAAGGCGACCAAAGAAGGCGGCGTCGACACATCCGGCTAAGGGGACAGGGTGCTACAACAACGGTCTAAAGCAAGCAGTGCAAAACTGTGCAGCGGCTAACACAAAGTTACGCTTTAGCTTCTGGGGATGGGATCTTGAGAACGCAAAAGCGACGTACGAATACACCTGGGATACGAAGGCTGTGATACCGTACATGCTTTGCCTAAAGCAGAACTCTGCTGCCAAAGCATCTCCCGTGCCGTGCAATGTTCCCATACTCTTTCAAGAGGTTTCATGGAAAGAGAAGCCAAAGGACGACAAGGAGTTTGTTTCAAAGTTGAACGGATACGTGGCCGGTGTGCTTGCAACAATGGAAAGGGTCTACAAGTTCGACGCCAAAGCAGGGGTGGTAATTCGAGCACCAAATGGCCTAAAGGTCATGCACCGCGACTGCTTTTCGCCCCTTCTCGAGCAGTATGCAGACATTCCGATTGTCATGCCTCAAGGGCCACTCGTGGTGGTTGGGGAACGCTTCTATAACGTTTCATTTGGAGCAAACGAAGTCGCGCCTCCAGAGTACGTGGAGTGCCTGCGGAATCTGATAGTCAGCGTACCTGGGCGAGGCGTTCCTAACGACTCAAATGGCTCGCCATTCGTTGTGTTTTATGACGAGAGCCGCCGTATTACCATCGACAAGGTGGTGAGCATCATTTCGAAGCTGATCGTGAACATTGTTGTGGAAGCGAAAATGGGCCACGAGGGGGCTCTCGCACAGCGCGGCGTGTTGTCCAACCAACTCCGACCACTTCTTTTTGGTTCCAAGTCCGATATTTTTGGAGAAGTGCGGGGCAAACTCATCAACGACATTTTGGTCAACCGAGAAATCAAGGTAAACATGGACGACCTTCGCAACATGCTTCTCCGCGAGCACTTGCGCAAAGAACATGCGGACGACACTGATGAAGTCTTTGAGCGCAAGCTTGGCAATGGTCCCCTTGTGACGATGGGTTGCCGGCGTCGCATGGGCGTTCTTGCGCACCTCTGTGACACATACTCGGTACTTGTTGACCCTAAGAAGGTTCACTGGCTACTGTACAGGAATACCAATCCAGCCGCAGCGGAGAAGCGCGCGGCCGAGGTAATTCATAATGGCTGCAAGGCTGCTCCGGTCCTACCAACGTCTCTCCAGAGGCTGGCTGATAGCATTATCGGTAAGAATGTCAAGGTGGCATTCTTGCCACTGCCGGATGTCCCACATCTCCGCCTCGCGGCGGTTCCCTTTCGTTTTGACGACGATTCGTCGGAAACGCACCTTGCCGTCGCATTTGAGCGCGAGGATGTAGCAGATCAAATCCAGGAGATATGCAACTTGCGCGAAAGCGGAAACCAGCTTCAGATGATCAGAGCGGCGCACGTCAGCGACATGCGCAAAGACCAGCGTCTTTCTGACCTTGAGCTGGAAGACGCGGTCGAGAACATTCTAGATGACCTGCGCACACTTTCCGAGCCAGAAAAAGACGACGAGAAACGAGCTGACGAAGATTCGGGAGATGAGGAGTTTAATGCGCCGATGGATTGCGATACCACGCCTCCGCCGTCTCCCAAAAGCACGCCTCCGAGGCGTGGCGACTTTCCACAGACTTCCAACGTCCACCACCCGAGTCCAATAGACTTTGACATTGCAAATGGCGATTACGTTTGCGACAAAGAGTGCGACAAATCGCATACCGAATCCCCGTCGAAGCGCCAGCGCAGCCTTCCGCCGTCGAAGACCGGACCTGAAGAGCGTTTTGTGTCACAACCAGGAATGGACCCAGCAGCTAATGATCAAACAGACTACCTCAAGTTTTGTGACGAGCAACCGGAACAGGCGCTGTCGATCGAGCCCACTCCGGAGCCCGGGCCCTTTTTGAGGTTCCTTAAGCAGAAACCTGTCACTTTTAGTGGCTACAGAATCTTTGTGCCGTTCAACGATTACGACAACAACGCAAACGTTTCCGCACCCCCTGACTTTGACCATGCCTACAAAATTTACTTCACGGCACGCACCAAGGTTGTCAGCCTAATAGGCTTTGGAACTGCAAGGGTCTACCCAACCTGGTCACCCTTTGCAAACTGGTTCGGAATGACGTTTTCCGACCAGAACCTCGTTCTCATAAACATTGCTAAGCCTGAGATACTCACGCCCGGGAACATGCAAACCATCCTTCTGCACGAGCTGGCTCATGAAAAGTGTGGCTGCCACAACCAACACAACGTCAAATGGTCCAGTACTATGGAGGAGCTTCACTCGGCACTCACGGACGCCACCATCTAACAGGAAGAGATGTTGGTGGTTCTTACGAGCGCCGACCGCCCGCAAGAAATGCGAGGACCATCGTCGTCATAAAGCGGCGGCCGAGCTCGCCGCTTCGGCTGCCCGGTCCGGGAAGAACGCGCTTGCGCCTTCTGCGCTGAGTTCACCGAACCCCTGTTCACCCGCTTCCTCTTCTGGGTCTCCTGTGTCCTCTTCTGCTTCTTCAGAGCCCTTGTCATTATAGTTGAAGCTCCAGTTGTCCCATGCGTATAATGCGGAGGGGGAATACAGGCGTTTGATTCCAGAAGGTGTCTGTAGCAATTCTTCAGTATCATCGGGGCCATATGGGCTTTCTTTTGTTGCTGCTGTTAGTCCCAGAGGGTCGAGACCCTTATCTAATTCATCGTATAATGCTAGCAACTCTAAGTTCCCATTGTCTTGGATGGGTTCTGATCTATCGCCTTGTCGTATTGGTCCAATTGAAAATATTTCTTCCATGAATTCAGTATACTTAAGCCACCCAGAAGGGTCATTCACTTCTTCGGCATGATCGATGAATTTTAAATAGTCGGTGCCCCCCGACAGTGCGAACCGCGCTTCGGTTATAGGTGTACCCCAGTAATCACTAGACAGTGTGTTTTTGGGTATGACCTCGATTGAAAGATGCGTAGTGTGACAGATACCAAGCAAATCAGTGTGTCCGCAAAGGTAATTGTAGAAACTTGATCTCATGTGATCTTCCAGGTCATTCATGCTTTCATTGGGGATTTCACCCTTGAGAAAAAAGCGAAAGCGTACCGGAGGATTTTGTTGTTGCATCTTAAGGCGCTTTGCCCCCCTCTTGTTTCCTCCCGTGCCTATCGCAAGATTTGTAAGTCCGGGAAGCATTGCAAGTGTGATTACACACTCTCACATTTTACACTCTATAAAAAGTACTTATTTGCCCCCATTCCTTTACCCCTCGTTGACGATAAACGCTGCCCGCTTTGAAAACCCTTCATCCCAGTCATAATCGCGCTCCGTGTCCCTGACGAATGCGTCGTGTGCGCCCTTTGCAAGGTTGTATGCGCGCTGTCCGACATAAGCACGCTTTTCGGGGGACAGCTGATCTCCAAAATGGGAATTGTGACGTACCGGCATCATGTACAAATTGTAGATGCAGTTTAATCCCATGCCGTTCTTGTCGTGTCGCGCAATCAAGCGGTCGATGCTCAACTCGCCCTCTGAAATGTCTGCAGCGGCCAGTGCTCGTTTGCCCTGAGGAGTTGTCAGAAGCCAATCTCGAATCACAATTTTGATTGTATCAGCGGCACGTTCCTTAGTTTTTTCTGTGGTTTCCTTCCCCGCGATGTATTGATGCGGGTTCTTGATCCAATCTCCTCGCTTGTGTGCGCGGAGGTGCTTTACGAGTGCAGAATTGCGAAACAGTATCCTGGCTTCTTGTATATCAATATCGGGCACTTTTGGCTTTTTGGGGTCGACCGTCGGCGCTTCGGACGCGAGCGCAGCGGCGGGTTTTTTGTAATCAGGTCCGTTTCCTGGATCTATCCAGCCAGGTGGGATCAGTTCCGAAACGGCAGTCCAAAACGGCAAAGGACCGGGTGCGCCTTCACTCGCCCGGACCGGCTCAGGAAGCTCCACCCTTGGTTTTTTAAAAACGCTGACAGTATGCAAAGCATCGTCGGTGCCTGGGCGTTTCTGTTCAGTACTTTTGGGTACGTTTGCTTTTGTGGCCTTTTTGTGTATCGGCGGTACAACAGAGCGAGGGTCAACTCCAGTGGCACAAAACTTCATGTATTCAAAGACCTTTGGCATCATGCTGCTCTGATACATATTGGACGTTTCCCAAGAAAATGGCACGCTTCTATGTTGCCAGGCATTCTTCACGGCCGTCTTGCTATTGGTCTTAAATATTGGATTTTCATCTTTCATGCGTTTCTGCCACGCCTTGTAGTCGAATGTTTCAAATGGTTGGTTGAGATCCAGCTTTGTTGAGAGTGTGATCGTGCACCACCCGTCTGTGATTTTCTCAACTCCGTCGTAGTCGACAATTGCAGTTTTAATCCTCCTGTCGATTCTTCCGTCAAAAAGAAGTGGAACCCATTGGGACTCGCGTTTAGAGCCGCGATTGTGATGCATCAAGTAACCTGTGAGACCTTTCTTTGAAGGGACCATCTGCTTACCGTTGATTGTGCAAACTGGTGTGAGCTTTCCCTGGGAAATTAGGCAGGATAGCGAGCGAAAACTTGGGCGGCTGGTTGGCGCCGCTTTGTGTGATAAAGCAAAATATCAACACTAGTCTTAGAGAAGAGCTTTGGTCTAGATGGCAGCGTACCACCCACCTGGCGGTGGTCTCTTACCTCTCTTTTGCTGCTGGTGGCTATTGCTTGAGACGGCCACAAGGCCTCCGCAGACCCAAACTAAAATAGTTTATGTTCCTGTCACACCCGCAAAAATTGTTGTCGAGCAGTCCAATGACACTGCTTCCTTTAACCCTTCACTAGTTGCGTGTTCTATGAAAAGATAAATACCGGACCTTGGGCGCCGGTGTTTCACACCGACGGCAAAAAGAATCGACACCCCTACAAAGGCACAACTAAAAAAAGAATCGACAAAAAAAGAATCGACAACAAACAACCCACAAACAAAATAGACAACCCACAAACCGTGTCGACAACAAAACCTTGTCGACAACAAACAAAACTAATTGCTACGCGGACACTTTGTCCGCGTAGCGATGCGCACCTCACTCAAAATTGTACGCGGACACGTTGTCCGCGTATCAATGCTCACCTTGTCTACATGGTTTCATCTTGCGTGTTCATCGTGTTCATCATGTTCATGCAGTGTTCATCATCAACGCCTTGCGTGTTCATCGTGTTCATCCTGAACGCGCTACTGATCCGGAGTTTGCTTTCGTTGAGTTTATCTTGTTCTCCCAGTTGCTGCACACAGCCTTTGCCTTTTTTCTGTAAAGACTGATAGAGTCGCGGTTTGTGCACTTCTTCATCTTACCGAAGTAGTGAGTTGCTGCTTCCATGTTCTTTGTCATTCCAAGCCTTCCATCTGCGTAAGACTCTCCCAAGATAGCACATGCGTGTTCAGAGCCATCCTTTAGGTCTGCTGACTTAAACAGCAATTCAATTCCCTTTGAAACATTTCTTGCAACACCCTTGCCGTTGATGTGTAGCACACCAAGTGCAGTTGTTGCCGGTGGATCGTCCTGTTCAGCAGCAAATTGAAAACATTTAATGGCTTCGGTCACGTTAACTGGTTTTCCACCAAGTCCGTCTCTGTAGTAGAACCCAAGCTTGCTTGTTGCATCCAAATCTCCATTTTCTGCAGCTTTCTTAAGAAGTGCGAACTGCTTTTCTTCGTGTAGCTTGCGCTTCCACGCATACGCCTTCTTGCTATCAACTGCTCCACTGTTGATCGCATGTTCTATGGATTGTCGGATTTGAAGAGAATGCACGACGACCTTTCCTATATTTACACCTGTCGCAGGTGACTTGAATGTCAGCGATTCATCCTTGTCCATCCATTGTTGTAAGGCCCATTGTTCATAGACTCGTCCATCTTCTGCAATCACGGGTGTGAACACGTATTCCATTGTGATAGGGCATACAAAAGTATCCGCAATCGACGAGATGCATTGTTTGTACCCTGCGACGTTCTTCACATGGTTGCTCATGGTGACAACTGCCAAGTCGTAACGGTGGTCAGTTTCCTTTGTGTGTTGCCGGCGGCACCGCCGGCGCCGGCGCCGGCGGCGCCGCCGGCGCCGGGCAGGTGTGCGGGGGGGGCAACACTAAAGCCGGCGCTGTGTCACCTAAGAGCGGCGCCGGGGCTACTGAACTCGGTGCCGGCGCCGGTGCCGGCGGCGCCGGCGCCGGCGCCGGCGGCGCCGGGCAGGTGTGCGGGGGAGGCAACACTAAAGCCGGCGCTGTGTCACCTAAGAGCGGCGCCGGGGCTACTGAACTCGGCGCCGGTGCGGGCGGCGCCGGCGCCGGCGCCGCCGGCGCCGGGCAGGTGTGCGGGGGAGGCAACACTAAAGTCGGCGCTGTGACACCTAAGAGCGGCGCCGGGGCTACTGAAGTCGGCGCCGGAGTGTTAGTGATACAGCAGTGTGGTGATTGTTAGGTTGGCTATTTAACAGCCGTGTGCGTGGCGCCGACACTACGAGCAAGAGGTGGAATCGCCACCACTGTCAGCACGGATTACACAAGGTGTAAGATCAAGAGAGGTACTCCGCTAAACGCCAATCGTCGTTTATATCTAACTAAACTGCACCCACAGTCAGTACGTAAGCTATGGCTCGCCTAGTAACCATTGATGGGGTGGAAATTGATCCCAAACTGCGGAACTACCTAATGGGAGCTCTACGAGTCTGCGACGAGTGCCTAGTGTTTCCACAAGCAAGTCGTTCTTTGGAGAGTGGAGCGGTTAAGAATTGTGTGATCCACCTCGGTGCAAATGACCCTGAGCCCAACCCCGAAATCTTTTCGAGCAACTGGTTTGGTGGTGTTGCACTCCTTAAGGTACCGAGGGACAGGGCCGAGTTCATACTTAGTAATTCTGCTAAAAGGTCTGACGTGCTGCAAAGACTCGTGGACGAGGTCCCATCCGAGATGGCTAATACGAATGTGCAAGTTGGCCCGAATCTATTGGGCGATGCGCAAGAGCGTGACACCGAAAAGTGGACAGCTGGTTTTGATGGGCCCGGATGTTGTGTAGGCCTTTACAGCGCTTTACAGAACAAGCCTCCGGACGTACATGAAACTGGAATGAGTCGCTGTCACAAAGACTACTACATTGTGTGCAAAGCTGGTGCTGGAGTTGCGGGACAGACCTTCCACGCGCGACTCACTGCGTCCTTGAAGGAAGGTGCAACCCTTGAAAGTGCTCTTTCCGAAAACGGAAACCCGGGTGCTGCTGCGCTACGACGCGTTGAATCGGCCTCCAAACGCAACCGTGCACGTATACTTTTGCAAGCCTCCGAGGCATTGGGATTCCTGGGTGTAAGCACAATTGGAGACAGCGCGAGTCCACATACCGACCCTCAACGGGTTGCAATACCGGACATTGACTGTTCCTTTAATACACTTATACGGGATGACAGTAACACGGCGCGGCCGTTATGGCGGTACGCTGCAGGATCGTGCGATTCGTGCTTCTCGCGTGGAATGGTCACTTCAAGTAACGTGGCTGAAGGTTTTGTGGCATTTTTGGACCCATCGGGGGAAAGATTCTGCCTAAAGAACGACGCACATTCATGCCTCCCTTTCAGCACTCCGCGTCTTCTGAATAACAGAGATGCGGTTTTCAGAGCGGTCGATGCATACAAAAAGGCTAGGGGTAGTCGCAGCGCGGCTCACCCGGACAGCGAATGGCTAAAGGCACGCTTTGGGTGGCACGCTAAGGACTTTGGAACAAAAGTAGACGTTGAACCACCTTCTCTCTGGGGGTCACACTGCTCAGAGGCATTTCTGGCAGAATGGGGACGAGAGCTAGGCGTTTCTAAGGCACATGTATTGAGGTTGCAGCCTGAGATAGTGGCAATTTCTGCGACAGAGCCCGGAAAACTCCGCGTCGCGAGCAGGGCAATAGCAAACGTCTGATTTGATGACTGCACTGTAGTCTAGCCCTAACCCCACAACATGTACGCGTCGGTATAACATAAGGTGTGTCTCCTTGTAATAGATTAGTGAGGAGAATGGCTTTACCAAATCTTTCAAATCTTGATATTTCGGCACCAGAAAACGGCGTGACGCTGTTTGAGTACTTAGCTGAAAATAACGCCGGATACCTTAAAGGGTGCAAAAAACACTATGACGAATTCGTTAAGCAGCCAAGTCGTCCAACTCCTCCTACGATGCCAACAGAGCCTAGAAAGCCAGACCGAAGTCGCAACGTAATAAAAGAGCGTATGAACAGGTACAATGAGCGCTACGAAAGTTACAAGCGTAGAATGGAGGATTACCGGCACGACTTTCTGGACTACCAACAGTCAATGGCCAAATACAAACAAGATGCTAGGTCAAACTGTGCAAATTACGGATATTACATGTACAAGCATGTTGAAGGTGCACAAACTGATGGCGAAGAGTACTTGGGGCAAACCATCACTTTACGTGGCGACAACCCAGATCAACCCGTAAACTTTACACCGTTTGATAGGGGTGTTGGGGCGGAAGAAAAAGCAAGGTTGTTTGAGGAAAAGCATCCCACATGGGTAACAGACAGATGGAATGTTGTCTGCCAGAACGAGGTTTTCTGGAAGCTAGAAGGCAAATACGCATACGCTTTGGCTCTGACAGAAACTAGCGATTGGTACTACTTGGATGATGACGAAAAGAAAGGACACATCTTTGTCTCACTCGTTGACGACGATTTCAAGGATTCACACAGTTATCCCAATTCCGGAGTATTCAAAGGCAAATACCTTTTCATTCAACTGGTGTGTGCGGCAACCGAAGCCAAGGGATTTGGAACAAAGATGCTAGGGTATGTGGAAGAGTTGAGCAAGAAGTTGGGGTGCACCGGAATCGCGTTGGCGTCACTTGCTCCGCCAGCAGGATTCTACTACAGCCGGGGTTACCGTTTTGTCAACTCAGACGGCTTGGAGATTAAGGCGGATGCATGGACCAAAGAAGTTGCAAAAGATGGTCGTGCAAAGGTTATGCTACTGCCCTACGAAAAGGTGGACACGACTAGTGACAAACGGAACAGAGAAGACGACGAGGAAGAAGAGCGGGAAGTGAAAACGCACCAAAACAAAAGGCCCTCGTTGTGGAGTGTTCTAGACAGATTTTCCCACTTTTTAAAATGACAGAAAATGCACAATTCTTTTAACTGCGACACACGACCCCCAGTTTTCCCCAACCTCACGCCACATCCCTTGATTCCCCCTCCTGCTCCGACTCAATCGTCTCGACAACCATCTTACTCTCGATGTACTCGCGGTTGACTGCCAGCGTCATCTCTTCCTGTCCTCCCGCCATCTCTTCGCAATGAAAATATTCTTCCTGTTCCGTGTCAGTATCGATGACGAGAATCTTCTCGCTGTAGTTAGAGCTGACATCCGAGTCCTCGTCATCGTCATAGTAGCAACACCCACCAAATCGAATGCAATACGTCTGCGAAGGCGAATCGCCAATGCATCCAGGGCACGTGGACTTTTTCCTTTTGAAACGCCTCTCTTGCCTCGCTTCCTTCCTTTCCGCAAGGGCCACGCCTTCTTCGATGGCCACATCTGTTCCCGGAACTTCTTGCGAGTCTAAACTAGAGATAGAGTTGTCACACTTTTCAATGAGCGCGCGCTTCTTGTAGTTTGCCTTCCCATAAAAAGGAGGGACGACTCCCTCATCTCCAAGGTGAACGACCTTCTCCTCTGCCGTCTCACCCGGGATGGGCTTGTTGTAGTCGAGGGACAACCGCGCGGGCGCGGGTGCACACTTAGTATCCATGTCGGCGCCGGTGTCAGGAGCGGGGGTGGCAGTGTAACAAGCAAGCATGATCAGGGTAGTAGTCTTTGGTCAGGTAAGTGATGCCGACCCTTTGGCGCCGACCCTCCGGCGCCGACCCTCCGGCGCCGACCCTCCGGCGCCGACCCTCCGGCGCCGACACTCCGGCGCCGACACTCCGGCGCCGACACTCCGGCAGACCGACTTACTGCGACTAAATGGATGACCTTGAAGCCCTTGAGTTTGATGTTCCCAACGCATGGTCACTCATTGAAAGGGAGGAGGAGGACGTTTTGGTGGATGAATTAATGAATGCCATCGACGCTCCTGTGGAGTATGACATCGATCATTTAACCACTCTGATTGAACTCCTGGGCAACCGGCAGCAGCTACGCGCACTCCTAAGCAACTACGTGGACAATATCACGGCGTGCCCCTATTGGTCCTACGAGCGGATACGAACAGAGTTGCAGGCATTTGCAGACGCGTGTAACCCGCCCATCACGCACATGCAAGCACGCACACTTGCTTTCATTGAAAAGCGTAAGCGTGCCAAGAAAGGCGACATGGCCGCACACGCCAGCCTCTTGAGACACCAGCGTCGCCGTTGGCGATTGGCATCTGAAGTCGAGGACCACCTCTGGACCTGGATCACAGATCGGTGGGCGGTTCGGGAGAGTCCTGTGGCCAAGCACCAAAATCTCGTGCTGGAGTTAAACACGCTTTCTGTGACACTAAACACTCCTGTGGAAACTATCCGTACATGGGTTCGCGCCGTCTTAGTATCCATAGTCAAGATGGCTCGCGGGGGAGTCAAGATCAAGGGAATACCTGCGAGGGCTGTCGTTAGGGCGGCGATAGACGACACGGCACCTTAATAGTGTGCGGTAGGTTTCATCGTTGGTACCCATGTTCCGCTAAGCGCGTGTCTTACATCGTTTGGTGATAGATGTGTGTGTCTTGTCATGAGTGTGCTTCACGACAGTATTCTTGCTGAATTTGAGAAGCACACTGTTCGTCTCCGAGAAGCTTCGCGAAATCGCAAGAATGCTCTGGAATACACTAACCTTGTGGACGACAACGAAGACCGCGAGGCTATCAACATAGAGGATACGCTTGGAAAACGCCAGCCCAACGATAGGTACAATGGTGATGTAAACCTAAGGACCTTAAGAACCTTGCTGAAGATGATCGACGAGCGCGGATGGGAACGGTACGTTCACGCCTTGTTAGCCCTACGCGTTTACCACGCACGCTTCACTCTGTCGCTACGCTCCTTCGGAGTAAGACGCGACTGTCCCGCCTTCAAAGAGGCTTTCCACGAATCGTGGTCTCTATCCTTTCTACGTGCCTCCTGGAGAGCTTTGTATTCTGGGCGATCCCACATGTTCTTGGCCGACTCTGCGTGGCCTTATAATCTTGCACACACTCACCACTTGGCGATTGCGCCGCAGGAGTGCACACCAGATGCAGTTTCATTCGTCCTTTGAGCGCTGTGTCTCGCGTGTCCTGTACAAGGGAGAGTGGGAAACCAGCAAGCCTGCTATAATGAAGCACAACTCGTGGGACAAGTGTAACTCCGAAGTGATGATCAGCACACCAGTCAGCCCGGCCTCATAGCTTAACCTTAACCTTAAGCCCAAGCCCAAGCCCAAGCCCAAGCCCACGCCTTACCCTAACCAGCGTCGCTTTGGAAAGACTTTTTCGTGTGTAGCGCATCTCGAACCATTTTGATGCCTTGGGATTAATCCTTGAATGCGTTGCACAGAATTGCGATTTTCTGCGCATGTCTTGCGCTTACGATGGGCTGCGAGGTTGTCATTTTCAGGTTCGTTCCCGCCACGCCCCCCCTCCTCTGCCGTTTAGCCTCGCATCTTCTGCTCGCCTCCCTGGCCCTTTGCCACTTGATACGGGCAACGTGTGCTCGCAGTCCGGCCCGTCGCGCAAGCCGCAAGCTACTGGAACGAGTCGTGGAGTAAGCATTGTCTGACTCGAACTCATTCACGTGATGCCTTCTTGCACTTCCACGTGCACGCCGTTGGCCACAGGTTCATTCGCGTCCTCGACTGCGAGGAAAGGATCTGTGAGTTCAACCAGGAAGCTTGCCGAATCAATAGCTACAATGGAAAAAAATCTCTCATTCGGTCATTTCCAAGTGCGCCAGCCTGTAGAAGCCACCGAGGTTTGTTTGTTGCTCACAAGCTGTGCGCGTGTACTGGCAGGCAAAGTCGGGGTAACATCGCTATTCTCGAACTTGGGAGGGTCGGGATGGTGGTACGGGTGTCCCGTGATCCCGTGATCCCATGATGCTGTGCACTCCTCAAACACCAATAAGGCCATAGAGGCCACTGTAAGTTATAAGCAAGTATGTTGAAACACGCTTTGTGTGCGTCCGCTGTCGACGACGCGCTTTCTCTGCTTTCTGTTCGCGATGACGAGGTGACTGTTGAAGAGGAAATCTCGCCGGTACAGGGGGAACCGATTCAAAGAAAAACAATAGGAAACCTATTTCCTGCAACACACAATGGCAAAATAACCCGGGCCGAATGGATTGAAAAGACTCTTTACCGTGAATGTGGAGTGATTTCTTCGTTTCCGAAAACCAAATCTAGAGAAGGAGCCACGGTCGCGTTGGATCAGCGGGCAGCTTCTGGTCACGCTAGATACTGGGAAGTAAATCTTGCATCATCTTTAAACGTGTTCAATTCCGAAAAGAGCACAAGCATGCGCCTGAATTCCATGTCCATGGAGGCAGTAACCTTGCACACAGGCGTACCCAATTTCTTTCCAGAAGGCGAGGCGTTTGGGGTTGAATTTATGGATACCGACGCTTACATAGATTCCGGATTCAAAGTTGAAATCAGAGAAGAACCTTACGGTTCGAAGCACGAAACAGTCGTAGTGAAAACAAAGGAGCGGCAGATGTCGTCGTGTTGCAGCGAGCTTGCCTTACTTTTCTCCGCAGCTGAGAGGGGTATCGCACCGGCGGTGCTTTCCTGCTTCTTTTCAGACGGAGGCAAGTATTCACTAAGTTGGCTTCATGGTCCAAAAAGCGTTGTGAGCGCAGACATGGTCACTCCCAGAAATTTCGAGCAGGTGCCGCGTCTCGTGACGGTCAGCCAGTTGAGCACATTTACACTAAATGACGTCATGTGGGCCATCAGAAGCGCACCCGTGCTTTCACAACGAGATCACCTAATGGGAGTGTTGAAGGATGTTTGCGCGCCCACAATTGCGAAGATCAAGGAGCTAAGCCGAATATCGAGCGGCTTTGGTATGGTCAAACTTAACATGCACCCGGAGACGGTGGTGTTTTGCCCGGAACTGGTAGCGAATTCTGAACACGGGTGGACCCTTCACGGGAATGGGTACATGCCGATCTCCGACGCATTTGTCGACGGCGTTCCTAAACTCGTGGACTACAACTCACTCTTTACAACAAGAGTTCGTGAGTCGTCGTACAGTGAAGAAACCGCCTTTGTCATGGGATGCATGTTGATGCTCTCATTCACAAGGGCAGTGCACGGGCCGGTGATTTGCGACGTGCTCTGGAAGCACTTGCTTGCAGAAGGAGACCAAGCCACGTTTGTTGGAGCAATACGCGCAATCGAGTCGAAGTCCACAAACACTTCGGCCTTTCTCGCATGCATTGCTGCAAACTCCGAGATGCGTGAGCAGCCAGAAGTTGCCAAGGCGATCGCAGGAGTCGTTTCCGACATGGACAGGCTCGTAAGATCGAGCATCATAACGACCGAAGGTCGGTTGAACGAAGACGACACACCGTTCTTCACAAAGCTAGTAGGCCTTGTTACCGCGTCAAGCGAAGTCGACACACGCATACTGAAAGGAGTTACTACGGATTCAGCAATCGAGGAAGAGACCGAGAGGGAACACCGCGCAGCGATGGAAAATGTGAAGAAACTGCGTGTGGAGCGCCTTGCAAAGGTATCACAGTAGATGGTTAGTATGTTGATAAATATACGATAATATTAAGATAGTAAAGGTCTATAATCAGAAGATTTGTCGAGCAATCTGGCCGTCGAGATTACTCCAGGCTGTGCCAGTTACCTTATTAGGCAACCTATGCACGAGTGTCATTTACATGCCTAATTTAGTAACTGGCTCAACCTGGAAGAATCGGGCTCAGCCTGGACAAGGGGTGCGCCAAAGGTGCGCCTACGGCCGAAATGCGCACCTCAGGTGGTACCTGTAACGGTTTTTTGGGGGGGGTTAATGCGGGACACTTTGGGATGTAAGTACGGAACGTTGGCTGGTTACCCCCCCCATAGTGTCCCGTATTAACACCCCGGCTCAACCTGGAAGAATCGGGCTCAGCCTGGACAAGGGGTGCGCCAAAGGTGCGCCTACGGCCGAAATGCGCACCTCAGGTGGTACCTGTAACGGTTTTTGG
>Ga0209666_1000686_pt1 | contig 25851 bp, 15 predicted proteins | sample SaaInlV_125m_DNA_FD_184679 | JGI IMG/M metagenome (GOLD analysis project Ga0209666, IMG submission 184679) | Marine microbial communities from expanding oxygen minimum zones in the Saanich Inlet - Saanich Inlet SI037_S3LV_10m_DNA (SPAdes)... | ecosystem: Environmental > Aquatic > Marine >...
CTCGGCCACATCGATGGCGACATCGCCAAGGCGCTCCCCACCGTGGTTGGCCTCGCCGCGATCCCCTTCATCGTCAAGCCCATCGACAACACCATCGACACCGCCATGGAGATGTCCGTCTCCAAGGCGCTCAACGGCAAGATCGAGGGCCCCGCCGACGCCGGCATCGCGCTCGGCGTGATCGGCGCGTGCCTCGTCGTGCCCCCCACCCTGTTCTCGGTCGCCGCCGCGATCAAGGATGTCGCCGCGTAAAGGACTAACTTTTTCTTAAATAGCGGCACTGGTGGGTGCGCGTCGTACTCGACGCGGGGTTGGGAGAACGCGGGAGGAAAGCGTGATAAGCTTTTGCGTTATTTTTTGAGCAGAGTGAGACTCCGGCGAGTGCGTGTAATACCCAACGGCGGAGCTCATGAACGAAACGTTCGCTTTTGACGCGAAACACATATGATGCGCGCGCGTACTCCGTAAGTTCTTTCTCTTTCTCCACTTAACGCGCGTTCACCGTACTCCCGGACGTGCGCAGAGACGAGACGTGCGTAGAATCGCAAGCGTGCGCGCTCACAAAAGAAAACGCGCTTTGTTTTTCGTGGAAGGCTTACGATCGCGACGTTTCGCGCTACAAGTACGTCCCGCTCTCTCGCTCGCTTACTAAGAAATGTCCTTTCGCGTCAGAGTCCCGCCTTTCCCTTTCCGACGGGCATCTTGGCGTTTGCGCCGTCGTCGATTTCCTTCCTCTTGTAGTAGTGCGGCGCGATCTCCACCAGCCACTCGGGCTTGATCTCGATCACCTGCCGCATGTACTCCTTGGTGGTGAACACCAGCTCGTGGTACACCACCCAACGAGGCAGCTCCTTCGCCAGACCGCTGCTGGGGTGTACGCTCACCGTCTGCGGGTTCTTCACCGTGCGGTACGACCCGTTCTTCTGCAGCTTGGCGGCGTGGTAGAAGAACCCAGCCGTGACGCACTTCTTGACGCCGTCCAGGTTTTTAGAGTCCGACTTCAGCTCAATCTCCACGCGCTCGAGTAAACCCACGAGCTGGTCGCGTATGTCCCGCGCGCGTTTCATCGACCGAACCTGCACGAAGTTCTCGTAGCACCACTGCGCGGAGAAGTCGCTCTCCGCCCACTGCGTGTACACGTTGAGCAAAGCGACGTGGTCGCCGACGGCGCCGGCGTGAAACGCCTGGTGCGCGTGGTCGGCGAGCTGGATCTTGTCCTTCGGGCGGTAGAAGATGGTGTTCCCGCTGGACAGCATGCAGCAGATGGTCGCGACCTGCTCGGAGCACCCGTACGTGTCCGCGGCGACGAGCGTTTTGCTCAGCATGGGATCCAGCGGAAACTCCGCCATGCGACGACCGAGTTTCGTGAGCTCGCCGCGATCGTTCAGCGCGCCGAGCGCGTACAGTTGCTCGAGCGCTCTCAGCAAAGTCTCCGCCGGTGGCGCGTCCATGAAGTCGAAGTGCATAAGGTCGTTTATCCCGAGCGATTTGAGCATCAGCACGACGTTGCCCAAGTTCGTGCGCTGGATCTCCGGGACGGTGTTCGCGTCGAGCTCGTTCTGGAAACTCCACGCCGTGTACAGACGGAAACACTTCCCGGGCGCGGTGCGGCCGGCGCGGCCGGCGCGCTGCAGCGCCGACGCCTGCGAGGTGGGCGTGACCATGAGCGACTCCATGCCCGTCCGAGGGTTGTAGCTCTTCTGCTTGCAGAACCCGGGGTCGATCACGTACTTGATCCCGTCGATCGTCAGCGAAGTCTCCGCGATGTTCGTCGCCAGCACAACCTTGCGCCCGCCCGGGGGCGGCGGCTCGAAGATGCGCGCCTGCAAGTCAGAGGGCAGGGACGCGTAGATGGGCGCCACCACCAGCTCGGGCACCTTCCCGCCCATCGAGCGGACCCTAGTCTTTATGGTCTCCTCCGCGGTCTCGATCTCCTCCTGCCCGGTGCAGAACACCAGGATATCGCCGGGGGGCTGCGTGACGTGGATCTGCAGCACCGTCACAACCGCGGCGTCGAGGAAATCCGCCTCGGGCTGCTTGGTGTACAAGATGTCCACCGGGTACCTCCGGCCGGGGATGCGGAAGATGGGCGCGAAGTCGAAGTACTCACTGAACTTCTCCGCGTCCAGGGTGGCGGAGGAGATCAAAAGTTTGATCTCCGGGCGGAACCGGGCGATATCCTTCACCAGTCCGAACAAAATGTCCGTGTGCAACGTCCGCTCGTGCGCCTCGTCCACCATCATCACCGCGTACGACGCGAGGTCTGGTTCACCCAGGAACTCTCTGAGGAGCATGCCGTCCGTCATGTACTTCAGCTTGGTCTTCTCCGACGTGCAGTCCTCGAACCGAATGCTGTACCCGACCTCGTTCCCGAGCTTCACGCCCGCCTCCTCGGCGACGCGCGCGGAGACGGACATCGCCGCCACGCGACGCGGCTGCGTGCACCCGATCTTCTGGCCCTCCTTCGCGAACCCAGCCTCCCACATGTACTGCGGGATCTGCGTCGTCTTCCCCGACCCGGTCTCGCCCACGATCACGACAACCTGGTGGTCCTCAACGGCGCGTATCAGGTCCTCCCGGTACGGGTAGATGGGCAGAGACGCGCGCGTCTTTGCCATCGCCTCGCGCTCGCTCAAAAGCGCATCCTGCTTCTTCTGTAAAGTCAAGGCGCGCTCGGCGTCGCGTACGTCCTTGGAAGACCCAGCGCGGCGCCGCTTCTTCCGCTCGCGCCGACCCGATTTCGAGTCGGACCCGTCCGAGTCGCTCTCGTCCGAGTCCGAGTCGTCTCCCAGTGTGCCTCCCAGCACTTCGTCCTCCACGAACGCGATCTGGTCCTCGAACACGTACTCGTACTGCTTCGCGGCTTTCCCGCCGTCCTTGGCGCCGTACGACGTCGTCACCTTCGCAATCTGGTGCTTCTCCCACCGCTCCTGTTCGGCGTTCGGGTTCGCGTCGTCGCCGTCCGGGTCCTTGTACCTGCGCACAGCAGCCTGGAGCCGCTCGTCCTGCCCCGCCTTGCCGTTCTCGTCGTACGACGAAGGCAAACGATACCGGTCCTCCATGATCGTGTCGATGTCCCGAATCTGCGCGGTGGCCAGCTCGTACACGCGGCGGCGGTACGCGATGTCGCGCTTTTCCTTTTCGCTCAGCTCGACGCCGGTGAACAGCAACTTCTCGTCCTCGAGGCTCTCTTTGAGCTCCTCAAGCTTCTGCGCCTCGCGCTTGCGCAGGTACTCCTCGCGAGACACCTTGCGCAAGTCGGGGAGGGACGACTGTAGCGCGGCGGAATCTTTATTTTTTAAAGCGTCTTCGTCAGACGCCGCGATTCGCTTCGTGCGTTGCTCGTCGCGGCGCCGAAGCCGATCGGCGAACGCGTCGCGCTCCTCCAAATCAGCAGCGCGCGCTTCCTCCTTCTCGCGTGCCGCGCGCGTCTCCGCGTCTTCGTCACCGAAATTCCCGCCGGAACTAATCGGTTTGTCCTCGGAATCGCTCGCGTCGTCGTCCTCCCGCCGTCCGCGTAAGCGTTTGCCGTGCTTTTCCTTGACGCGACTCCTCCGCGGCTCCTTCGCCGCGCCGCTTTCTCGCGCCTCGCTCGGCCCCGCGCGCGCGTCCTCGTCGTCATCCTCGAGCATGGCGTACGAGCGGTTCTTCGCCGCGAGCGCCGCCGCCTCGCGTTCGTCCCGCTTGTACTCGCTCGGCGCGCTCCTGCCACCGCCGCCCGCGCCGGGCACGCGCTCGATGAGGCTCGCGGCGAACGCTCGAGTCGCGGGCGTGTCGGGCAGACCCTGCGACACGAGCTGCGCGGTGAGCGCCGAGGCGTTGGACGCCTTCTTGCCTGCGGAGCGAGGGGGCGCGGGGGAAAGACAGGGCCGGCATGGGGCGGGACGGGGGTCAGAGGTTGCGGACGCGAGAGACACGCGGCGGGGAACGAGTGCAGGTCCATTTCCTCGGCGACGGGGGAAGGGCCGTTCGCGTCGGGACGTACCTAGACCGACGACGTACGACGCCAAGTTCCCCTCCGCGAACCCCAACAGCCCATGGAGCTGATCGCTGACCCACGACTTGAGCGCGCGGTCGTCCGACATCGCGTCCGGACGCGCCGCAGGCACTGCGCCCCAGATTTCGCACGAGCCGTAGTCCAGTGGAAACTTCCTGCCCGGAGTCGCGTACCGCGCGATCCACTCCGGGAGGTTTGCCACACCTCCACGTGGCTCCTGCACTCGCACTCTTCGTCGCGCGGGCAACGTCCGCACGTGACGCGACAGCCTGGAATCACCGGCGGCGGGAACCACTTGCGCGCGTTAGGCTCGGCGCCGCTTCGTGTTGTCGCCAGACGCGGGGATGCGCGCGGCGCGCCTCGCCGCGCTCGCGGCCGGGGCGGCGGCGATGGGCACCACTTCCCGTCGGAGCGATGCGCAGGCCGAGACTCGCGCGGCCGACCCCTCAAACTCAAGTGTTACGAAAGACCCACGCGGCGGCGCGGTGACCTTCGTCCCCGCGCCTCCCCCCGCCGCGCACCCCGGCGCGCGCCTGGCGTTCGTGCAGGTGCTCACCCGGCACGGCGACCGCACGTCCATCAACCCCCTGCCAAACGAGACGCGTGAGCAGTGGCGCAGTCTTTTGCTCTCCGAAGAAGAGCAAGCCGCGCTCGCGTTGAACGCCGCACCGTCTCCCGCCAACCCCGCGCTTCTCGACGCCCGTAGAGTCGACGCGGACGGCGAGGACATCTCGTGGCACGGCCAGCTCACGAAGCAGGGCTTAGAGCAGCTCGTGCACACGGGCTCGGCGTTGCGCGCGTGGTTGGCGGCAACCGACTTGGGCCTCCCGGCGAGTCGCGCAGACGCGCTCGCGTCCGCGGCGGTGAAGATCCGGGCCACGGGCACGAGACGCACCGTGCAGTCCGCGCAGGCCATGATGGCGGGGCTGTATCCTCCCGTCTCGGAGAACCGCGACGAGAATCGCGATGCGTTCGGTAATGCGTTCGGCGGCGACGGCGTTCGAAAACGCGACGCGGCTTCGGACGGACCGCGCGCGGAACCGGCGGAACCGGCGCGATCGTTTCCTCCGTTTCCCATCGAGGTTCGCGACCGGTTCCGCGAGTCGATGTTCCCCAACCCCGGGATGGCGTGCGCTCGTCAGACGGAGCTGATGCGCGCGCTGGACGGCGACGTTCTCGTGCTGGACGCGGAGGCGAGGGCGTGGGAGAGCGAGGCGTTGAGTGCGGTGCGCGCGGAGGTGCACGAGCGGAACGTCTTAAAACGGAGACGAGAAAAAGAAAAGCGAAGAGAGAAGGAAAAAGCCGCGGAGATGGCGGAGGCGGTGGAGGCGCCCTCAGATGGCGCGAGCGACGCTGAGACGAGGTCCGGCGAGGGTGAGTCCTCCGTGGCGTCCGTCGCGGAACCGAGCGTGTTCACGAAACACGCTGACGGAAAGCGTTCTTCGACGAAAAGCGATCGAAACTTCACCTCGCGTTTGCCGAGCGCCACCTCCGTGTGGGAGCCCCTGCAGGCGCGTCTGAATCATGGCCTAGCGTTGCCTCGAGGGGTCACGTCGCGCGACGTCGCGCGCATACGCGAAGCCGCCGAGGTTCGGTACGTGAACCGCGCGACCAACGCGGAGGGCGCGGCGTTAGCCGGGGGAAGGCTATTAAGGGAACTCGCCGAGGAGAGCCACGAAGTCGTCGTCGCCTCAGCCGCTCGCGGCGGCGAAGGCGATACCTCCGTTTCGAGGGTTGGCAAGAAGAGCCTGAAGCTCTCCGTGTTCTCGGGGCACGACAGCAGCATCTTAGCGCTTCTCGCCGTGCTGGGCGCGTTCCCGGGCGAGTGGCCGCCTGTGGCGTCGACGGTGCTGGTCGAGACCTGGCTCGTGGACGAGCGCGGAGGCGACGGCGCGCGCGTCCCGGGGGTCGGGAGACCGCACTGGAGCGAACGGACGATTTCAATCGCGTCGTCGTCTTCTTCGACGACGAAGGAACGGGACGTCCTCGCGTCGGACGAAGGCGGTTCGAGAAGGGATTCTTTTCACTCAAAAGCCGGTGAAAAAGAGACCAAGGCGATGGTTCGCGTCCTGTTCAACGGCGCGGTGTTGCCTCTGGCGGGGTGCGCGGGGCAGGAGGACGCGAAGAAAGGGGGGCTGTGTTCGCTGGCGGCGTTCCGGGAAATGGCGCGACGGCGCGACCCGGAGGATTATAAGAAAGCGTGCCAGCCGCGCGAGCAGCGCGCCAGGCTGTGAGGCTGTGAGCGCGCGCGCGCTATTTTTTTTTGTCGTCGAGGATCGGTACGCCCGTAGCGGACAAAGAGCACAGAGTGTGTTCGGGTCGTGTTCGTAGTCTATACAGTATCTAGCTACATTATCGTAGTCCATATACGCGGCGTCTACTAACTTATTTCTTCTTGTTCCCGCGCGTCGCCTTCTTCTTGATGTGCTTTGGGATCTTGGTCTTGCGCTTCTCCGCCGCCTCCGCCTTGACCTCCGCCTTGTTCGCCTTGCGCGCCGCCTTCAGCGCCGCCTTGTCCACCGGCTCCTTCCGCCGGCGGCGGCGGATTGGGTCGCCGTTCTCGTCCAGCTCCTCCTCCGACTCGGAACTCGAGCCCGACTCAGACGCGTCCGAGTCGGAGCGTTCCGCGGCGACGTCGCCGCCGCCGGCGTCCGCCGATTCGCCGCCGCCGCCGCCGTCGTTTGCGCGCAATCGTTCGCCGTTCCGCCTCTCCTCCCTGCGCCTGGCGGAGGCGCTGGTGGTGGTGGCCATGCCCGCCCACCCCAGGCCCTCGGCGTCCTGCTTCGCGCGCAGGATCTTGGGCGTGGTCTCGACGCCGGAGAGGTCCTTCTTCATGCCGGTGATGCTCTGGTAGTAGACGCCCTCCGACTCGCCGCCGCCGCTTCGCAGACGCCGCTGGTCGCGCTCGAAGGTGTCCACCTCGTCCAGGCGCTTCGGGATAAACGCCTGCTGCCACACCTCGTCCACCATCCCGTCCTGGTCCGCGCGCGCGCCCTTGCTCACGCCGAACCCGATGCCCACCTGCGCGCCAACCTCCGAGGCGCCCTCGCCGCCGTCGCCGCGCCCGCGCCGGAGCTCGCGCGCCGCCGCGCTCTCGGCGAGCGCCTCCAGGCACGCGTCGACGTTGGTCGCGTCAATCGCCGGGTCGACGACGAAGTCGAACATCTCGCGCACGGTGGGCACCGCGACGGCGTTCTTGGAGAAGAACTGCCCGAGGTGCAGCAGGTCCTCCCGCAGGAAATCGAGGCACCGCGGGTGGTCCAGGTCCACCGACTGCGACACGTCGATGACGTGCGCGCGGCCGTCGTGGTACAGGATGTTGTACTCGGAAAAGTCCGCGTGCACCAGTCGGCACTCCTGGTACATGCGCCGCACGTCCAGAAGCAAATCCTGGAACAGCTGCCTGTGCTTGCTGTTGCTCAGCGACGCGGCGGCATCCTTCAAACGCAGCGCGGCTCGGCCGTTCTCGCCGATGAAGCCCATCACCAAGACGTGCGATCGCAGCTGAATCACCTCCGGAACGCGCAAGCCGGCTTCGCGCAGGCGAATCAGGTTGCGCATCTCTTTCTCCGCCCACGTCTGCACCATCTTGCGCGGGTTCTTCTTGGAGTACCCGTTGCGCCAGCGCCAGTCCCCGGAGACGTACCGATCGCGGTCCTTGAACACCAAAATAGACGTCTTGTACACCTTGACCGCCAGATCCGTGCCGTCCTCCTTCACGGCGTGGTACACGTTCGCCTCCTTGCCCGTGCTGATGCACCCGTAAATCTGCTTGAACACGCCGTGCGACAGCATCTTGAACAGGATGAGCCGCGTGCGCGGATCCAGCGCCTGCTCCACGGTGGCTCGGTCCTCCTTATCTTTCGTTAAGTTCCCCAGCTTGACTTGCTTCCGCTGCGTCTCTCTCAACGAGTTGTTCACCTTCTGACCGACGGTGCCTTTTCCCCCGACGGAGCCGAAATCGTCGTGCAAACGCTCCGCGCGCAAAGGCGCCGTCTTGATCATCTTGGCGATCTTACCGGCGTCGTGTTGCATCTTGGTCTCGTTGCTCTTCTTGGTGTGCGAAGATGCCCTTAAGTGCGAACCGTGGTTCCCGGCGCCGCCGTTGGCGTTCGGGCGCCACGCGGAGGTGGCGAGGCCGCCGCTCCCGCCGGCGCCGTGACCTCCGCGCGCCGCGAAGTCGTCCCTCATGTCGAGCGACTCCAGAGCCGCCGCGATGTCGTCGTCGTCGTATCCGTCCTCGTCGTCGTACTCGTCGTACGGCTCATCTTCCTCGCCGTCGTCGTCGGGGAACTCGTCCATGCGGTCCGCCCAGCCGCGCTCGCCGGGGTCGTCGTCCTCGGCCGGCCCGGCCACCGCCGCGCCGCGCATCGCGTCCGGCGCGTTTTCCGCCCCGGCGGCGGCGGCGGGCGGCGTCGACACGGTCGCGTCGTCGTCGTCGTCCTCGTACCGGCTGGAGAGCTCCGCCTCGAACCGCGCGTCCTCGGGGTCGCCCCCGGGGCTCGAGCCGAGCGCGGTGCTCATGGCCGGCGGGCGGGCGCGCGTCCACGCGCGTCTCGCGGTGGAGGCGGACGGACGGGAAGCGCTCGAGAAAAGCGCGGAGGCGTTCCGGAGTTTTACGAGCGTGGCTGCCGACTTTTCCCGGACGGCAAAAATGCAAAAATCTCGTCTTTATGGGAATGCCGACACCGCGTCATCGCCGTTCGTCTGTGAGAAAAAAGGTTCCATCCATCGCGCGCATCCTCGTCACCGCGCTCGCCACTCGCCGGTGCGCGGCGCCGCGTCAGCGGACGCGATGTCGGCCGTGAAGAAGGATATCAAGGACATGGCGACGTCCGTGAACGTCGGGCTGGCGAACCTGCAGAAACCGTCCACGCAGAAGAGCCTGAAGGCGAAACTCAGGGCGCGTCTGCATTTCGTCGTCGCGCTGGTGGGGCTGGGGGTGGTCGCGGCGGTGGGGACGTACATCGCCAAGAGGGGGTTGCCGGACATAGACCCGGTGAAGGTACGCGGCGCGCGCGCGGAAACGAAACGCGCGGCGGTGTCTCCCCTCCCCTCCCTCGACCGCGCACCGAACAGGAAAGATGGAACCCCCGGTTCGGAGCCGCGGGTCTCGTGGTGTCTTTTTTTATTTTTAACCCGCGCCGCGCGGATGGTCGTCGTTTCTCCTCGCCGTCGTCGCTCCGACGCCGCGCGCGTCGTCCGCGGCTCTCGATGCCTCACTCACCGTCCCTTACCCTTCCGTCACTTCCGCCACGACCCCCGGAAAACACGTCGCAGGTGCACAAGGCGATCGACAAGGCTGGTTATTTAGGCATCGCGCTGTACATCCTCGGGTTCGGACTGAGCGAGCTGCTGCATCTGCCGGCGATGGTGTTTGTGGTGGCGGGCGTGTTATGCTGGGGGCACTTCAAAGGATGGCTTCTGGCGTTGATCATGGCGCCCCTGTCGTGCTGTTTGTCGTTCCTGGTCGTGCGCAAGATCGGGGGGCAGGTTCTGGCGGACAGCCAGTGGAGCTTCGTGCAAAAATTGATGGCCAAGCTGGACGAGTACCCGGTGCGAACCGTCGTGACGCTGCGGTTGTGCTTTTTCCTGGCGCCGGCGATCAACTACGTGCTGGCGCTGTCGTCCATCAGCTTCAAAAACTTTTTCGTGGGAACGGCGGCGGGTTTGGTGGGCCCTCTGACGATCGCGGTGTTCTTCATCGACCGGCTCATCGTGTACATGGGGTGGAGCAAGGTGCAGAACGCGGAAATAGGCGCGGCGCTGCACGAGCTGGGGGACGAGTTCGAGTTTGGCGCCATGGGAGGAAGGCACGGCAGGGGAGCGTTTTTCTGAAGATACTTTAGCCGCGCCTCTCGCCTCGCGGAAAAAAAGGCGGAGGCGTTTCTCTTTAAAGGAAACAGGGGCGTGATCCAGTCGTCCACCTGCACCACGCGCGCGCGCACACGCGCACTCTACGAGCGAGCTGTAGCTTGGCTGCTCAGCAGCCGTGACCACCGACGATTCGGCAGACCCCGAACCTCCGCGATCTTCCCGCGCCGCGGCTTCGTCGCGAGTTTTTTTTTCTCGCTTTTCACGTATTTTCGCGATTCGCGTGGGCGGGTTTTTTCCAGAACGTCGCGCGCGCGCCGCGAGCCCGCGTGCGCTTCGCGCGCATGGGTCGCGACTCCGGGTCGGACGACCGCCCCACTCCTCCGACCGCGAGACGACCCGGGGGAGGCGCGGTGGCGCCCTTCTTCGATCCCGAGTCGAGCCCCGCGCTCGACGCGCTCCGACGCGACTGCCTGGAGGAGCTCTCGCACAACTTCCCCCTCTCGGCGGACGCGAGAACCTGCGCGGTCGTGCTCGTGTGCGGGGACATGCGCGTGGAGTCCGCGGACTGGCTCGCGCTCGTCCTCGCGATCGACCGCCTGGAGCGCGACGGCGTGCTGTTCGTCAAGCCCCTGGAGACTTCGGAGGACGAGCGACCGGAGCCCGACGCTGACGAAGGGTCGGGAAAGAAAAAAGAAAAGAGACGAAAGCGTTCCAACTCCGCGCGCCCCGAACCGGCGCCCCCTCAGCCGACGCGCCTGCGCGTGGCGGTTTCCGCGCCCGCGCAGGCGCTTCCCGCCGCCGCGGTGATGGACTGCCTCCGCTTCGAGGGCGCTCGGTCGCGCCCGTCCGGCGGTGCCACGGGCTCGGTTCGGCGCCGCTCAGCCGTTCCCCCCGCGGACGCCGACCGCGCGGCGCTCCGCGCCGAGTACGTCTTCTCTCCCGAGCCCGAGCTCAGAAGACGGCTGCTGCGGAAACACAGCGGGTCTTCTCCGGATTCCGATTTCGGCGGCTCCGGCTTTGACTCCGACTCCTATCCACGTTCGAACATCGAGGACGACGATACCGAGCACGATTCGAAGCACGAACGACGACGCGATCGCGCAGTCGCCGTAGACACCGCGTTCTTCGACAACCCGGTGTTCGACGACGCGTCGCCCGGCGCCGTGACCGTGTTCGAGGGCACGTCACGGCTGACGCGGCGGCGAAAAACAAAGCAGCCGCGCTCCGCCTCCGCCGCGCCCGCGCCGGCGGCGCTGCGTCGGCAGACGCAGCAGAGGAGCGGGTCCGCGGCGCTTCGCGATGCGCTCGAGGCGGCGTCGGGTGCAGGCGCGATGACGCTGCACGTGCGCGTGGCAGACGTCGCCGACGCGATCGCCGAGCTGGACGAGCTCCGAGCGAGGCTGGACCGCGCGGAAAAGTAATCAAGTCAAACCACAATCGTCACGCTCCTTTTCGTCTGCGCGTTTTCGTAAACACAGCTCTCACAGCTCTTCCTTCTCCGGGGGGTCCCCGCGCAGAATTTTGCGCCAGTCCTTCCCCAGCGTCTTCTCCATCAGCGCCTCGTCCGCGACGACGTCCATGCGTCGCTCCGCGTCGGCGGCGAGCGCCCAGGCGGCGCGCGTCTCGCGCCCTTTCTCGCCGCGCGCCGAAACCGCCAGGTGCGCGGCTTCTCTTCCCAGCGACCAGAGCGACATGTCCATCAGGCCTTTGGCGTGCGACAAAAACACGGCGTGGCACTCCCGCGGCGGTCTCTTCTCGTCGCACCGCTCGACGATGGCCGCCGCGTTCAGCGCATCCTCGTAGCGCGCGTCGACGATGGCGGCGTGCGCCAGCGTCGCCGTCGCCAACGACGCGTGCCTCCGCCGCGAAGGAGACATCACGAGCGCCTCCAGGTGGTTCATCGCCGCCTCCTTCGAGCGCGCACGCGCCATCGCGGCGGCGCGTTTCAAACCCGACTCGATCTCCGCCACGCGCTCGGGAGGCACGCGCGGCGCGTTTCGTTTCTTTTCGTCATCGTCCGTGTCGGTATCAGTATCGGTATCGTCCGCTGTGTGCGTCTCCGCGAGCGCCTGGGTCATGGTGTGGCAGAACCCCGCCAGCCGGTGCGCCGCCGCCGCCGCCGCCGCGCCGGCGCGCGTCGTCGCCGCGGCGGCGGTCTCGCCGTGGTACGGCAGGTGGTACAGCGCCTCGGCGTACTCGTCGAAGGCAGCCTCGGCGTCGCCCGACGCGGCCAGCAGGTCCGCCAGCGCCAGATGCGCCGCCGGGTCGAACCGGCGCGTCTTCGCCGCGCGCCGCGCGGCGGAGACAGCGACGCGCAGGCGCGACTCGCGCGAGCGGAACGAGACGGCGTCGTACCCGAAACGCGCGAGGCCTTTCTTTTCTTTTTGCGTTTTTTTATCGCCGTCCTCGCCGTTTGTTTTCGCATCCGCCTCGTCTTCCTCCTCGTCCTCGCCCGCGAGGTGCCCGCCGTCGAACCCGGGGTGCTCGGAGACCAGCGCGCGCGCGGCGCGCGTCGCCGCCGCCGCAGCCTCCGGCGACCCGCGAGGCGCCGCCGCCTCCGCCGCGGCGTAGAAAGCGAGCGCCGACTCGAGACGCGCCTCGAAACGCGCGCGACGCGCGTCGGCGTTGACGGAAGGTGTTTCGGGAGAACCTTCGGCGCCGTCGCCGCTGAGCGCGGCGGATGCCGCTCTCGCGAACGCGTCGCCCCGCGCAGCGGCGGCGCTCGACGCCGTGAGGCACCGCCGCGCGAAGGTCGCGTCGGCGCCGAGGCCGACGTCGGGGTCCAAGCCCGACGCCGCGCCCCGCGCGGCGGCGCGGGTCACCTCCTCCACCTCCGCTCTGCGGTCCGCGCACTGCTCGAGCAGAGCGGACAGAGGGTCTTCTACGTCGTTCTCGTCGTCTTCCCCTCTTTTTTCAGAAGAAGACTTTTTTGAGAAGAAAACGACGGGATCGTCGTCACCGTTACCTGAGACGAACACCGACGCGAGACTTCGCACCGTCTCCGCTTCTTTTGTCGCCGCGGCGATCACGGCGCCGGCTCGTTTTCGAACCGTCGACTCCGCGCACGGCGGTTTCGGCGCGCCCGCCTTCTTCGCGCGCGCCGCGTCCACGCACAGCGCGTACGCGAACGTCGCGGCGTGCTCCTCCTTCCGATCAATAGTTGTGCGTTTGGTTTTCTCGGCGGTATCTATACGCGTATCCGCGTCGAGACCTCCGCGTTTAGAATCATCCTCCGCGGAAGCGTCTTTGTCGGCGTCGTCGAAGGCGGCGAGCAGAAACGCCTCCCCGACGCGCGCCGTCTCCTCCACGCACCGCGCGCGGAGCGCCTCGCTGAGCTCGACCGTGCCCCGGCGGTCGTCCGGCCGGGTCAGGCCGGGCGCGCCGTCCGAATCCATGCCCGGGCCGGAGAGCACCAGGAACGGCGAGTCGGTCTCCGGGTCGAGGACGCCGCGCATCGCGTAGCGCAGCCAGTGCCCGCGTGAGCCGCACGCGGACTCCACCGCGGCCGCGGCGTAATGGGCTCGATCTGTGACCTCCGCGAGGCGCGCGTCCCCGCCGAGCTTCGCGCGCATCCGCGCCTGCTGATACGCCAGCGCGTCGTGAACGGCGTACCCGGCCGCGGCGCACGCGTCGCAGTCGTCCACGAACGCGGGGCGCCTCGCGCGTTGTTGTTTTCGCGTCTCCGGCGCGCGCGGATCGCGATCGGTCTCGCCGGGGGAGCCGTCGACGGGCTCGCCCGTCTCGGGAGGGGCATCCGCGGCGTCAGCGGCGGTCGCCGCCGCGAGCAGGAGCGCGCACGCCGCGAGCGCGAGCGCGCGCGCGGCACCGGCGCGCCGGCCGAGCATGGCGGTGTGACGGAGACGACGATCGACCTGCGCGAGTTCACGTGTTGCCAAGTGGACGTTTTTTTTCAAAATTCCCATAAAAATCCGTCGCTTTCATCAGAGTCGGCCGCGCACCCTCGGGCTCGCCGACGCCCCCCGCGGGTGCTCGGCGTTCGCGATGAAGATCCTGGCGCTACACGGCAACGGGTACGTCAAGCTCGATGACTCGATCGCGCGTGCCGCCCACGCGCACGCCTGGATCCGAGCACCCTCCCGTCCCCCCTGTCGCTCATCGATTCGGGGCGGGTGCCGACTCTCCTCCGAGGAAACCCCTTTTTGTCGCTGACGTCCCTCTCCGTCCCCCAGGCAAAACGCTGAGGTTTTCTCGAGCCGACTCGAGTCGCACGTCAAGAAGCTTCGCGCGGCGTGTCCCGATGTCGAGGTGGTGTTCCTGGACGCGCCGCTGGAACTCCCCCGGCGTCCCGGCGATTCGCTCGCCATGCGGTGTTGGTGGAGGAACGACGGCCCGAAAAGATTCGAGGGCTGGGAGACTACGCTCGCGTCGCTCGAACGCGCGTGGGACGAGCGAGGCCCCTTCGCGGGCGTGATCGGTTTCTCCCAGGGCGCCGCCGTGGCGTTTCTGCTGGCGCTCCTGGCGGAGACCGCGGACCGAGACGCCATCGCGCGCGGGGTCGCGACGGAGCACGATTCCGCGAACCATTCCGCGAACCCCGGAGACGACGCGATGGTCGGAACCGCTCGTTTCTCGTCCCTGGACTTTTTCATCCTCTGCTCCGGGTACGTCCCCGCGCCTTCGCCCGTGCGGAACCCCCACGGGATCCAGCCTGTGTCCGGCGCGCGCATAGGCGAGGGCACGTCGCCGAGGGCGTGTTTAGTAATCGCGGGCGAGAAGGACGAGGCGGTTCCCGTGTCTGAGTCCGTCCGCGCAGCCGCTTGGTTCAAAGACTCGCAGACGTCGACGCGTTTGGAGGGGAAACACGAAGTGTCTTCCCGCGCCGAAGTCGTCGACGCGCTCGTCTCGTTCGTCGCGTCACGCGGCGTCACGCGCGAAAGTACCACGCGTTTACGCGCGCGCGATACCGACGAGAGGTCTGACGACGACGCGTCTTCAGACGGCTTTCAGACGGCTCACTACTCGGAAGAGGTGCGCGAAGAGATCGAGGCGCTGCGTTCGATTTTCGACGGGGAGATGCGGGACGCGACGGCGAAACGGACGCGAGGGCCTCGCGCCGGGGAGGACGGAAACGACGCTCCCCTCGCGTTTGCGTTTTCTTTGCCCTGCGCGACGGAGATTTTCGGAATAGAGCTGGCTTCGAACCCGGCGTTCGTGCTCGAGCTCCCTCGGGGGTACCCGGAGACGCAAACGCCCAGAGTGCGCGCGAAACGGGGCTTGATCGGCGTCGCGCCGTTTCTCGCGTCGGCGTTCCGCGACGGCCTGGACGTCGCCGTCGCCGCCGCGACGCGCGATTTGATCGGGACGCCTTCCACGTTCAGCGCCGTGAGCGAGGCGCGCGAGTGGCTGGAGGAGGCCATGCGCGCGTACGCGTCGCAGAACCCGGTGGATAGTAAGCCGGAAGGGACAGAGGAAGAAGCGGAGGAAGAAGCGACCGAGACGGCGCGCGGCGATGTTACCACCGCGCGCGTCGACGCTACGCGCGTCTCCGGAGACGGGGACGATTCCTCCGACGACGACGCGGACGCCGGTAAGACCCACCGGTGGTGGGAGTGCGAAGAGGACGAGGGCGACGACGCGGCTGTGAGCGCGGCGATCGCGGATGCGTCCGCGGAGGCGGCGCGCGCCGCTCTGGCTGACGCCGAGAAGAGGCGCGGACGACTCGCCGACCCCGCTTCCGTTTCGTCGACGACGGGAACCCGCGTCGTGGACAAGGAGCGAGGCGGGCGTTGGGAGTACGTGATCGGGCTGGTGGGCAAGCCGAGCGCGGGCAAGTCCACTTTTTTCAACTCAGCGGCGGCGTTCGCGGACTCCGACGCGAACGCCGCCAAAGTCGCCGCGTACCCGTTCACCACCATCGAGCCGAACGTCGCGGAGGCGTTGGCGGCGTTTCCGTGCGCGTGTTTGGAGCGCGGGTGGGTAGAAACGTGCCAGCCAAAAAACGGCGCCGTGACCCTGGACGGTAAACATAAGAGGTTGGCACGGGTCCGGATCAAGGACGTCGCCGGCTTGGTTCCTGGCGCGCACAGGGGCCGCGGGCGCGGCAACGCGTTCTTAAACGACCTCTGCGACGCCGACGTGCTGGTGCACGTCGTCGACGCGTCGGGCCGGTCGGACAAGGACGGCGTCGACCACACCGGCGGAGGAGCGCAAACGGCGTTTACGCGGAAGGACCGAGACGCTTTTGTCGGTAAGGAATCGAAAGACACGACGTCTTCGTCTTCGCGCGAAGAGTACTTGCGTTTGGACGACGAAAGTCACGACCGGGACCGGGACCCCGCCGGGGACGTCGGCTGGGTCCGCGACGAGCTCCACGCCTGGATCTTCGCGAACGTCCGCGCCAAGTGGCGAAAAGTTCGCCGGCGCCCCGAGCGTCTGCGCGAACTGTTCAGCGGGTACCACTGCTCGCCGAACGTCGCGGACGCGGCGCTTCGCAAGTGCGGGGTTTTGGACCCGCGCTCGCCTCCTCGCGAGCTTTTGCAGAGCTGGACAAAGAATAACCTGCACGTGCTCGTCGCGCACTTCCTGCGTTTGCGGTTCCCGACGCTGCTGGCTTTGAACAAGCGCGACGTTCCCGAGTCGAAGGCGCACGCGAAGAAAGTCAAACTCGCGTGGCCGGCGGAGACGTGCGTGGACGTCTGCGCTCGGGACGACCCCGAAAGCGTGCGTCGCGCGGTGGCGGCGGCGATCGCGCTCAAGCCGCCCATAATGGGCTTCCCGGTGGATTGCCTGGATACCGGAGTCGCGGAGAGTCGCGGTAGTGGCGTTCAACCTCCGAGTCTCGGCGGCAGTGCTGACAACGTCATCACGGAACGGCGCGAAAAAGATTTCCGCGAAAAGACGAAAACGCGCAAAGACGGTTCGTTGCGTTCGTGCGTTTTGCTCAAGCCGGGGTCGACCGTGGAGGACTTTTTCGACGAGGCGCGGCGGATCGGTTTGTGCGGGAACGGCGAGCTCGTGCGGTCCGAGACGAGCGACATAGAGGGGAGGCGCAGGACGCTGCGCAGGGACGAGCTCGTGGCCGCGATCCCGGGGGGGGTGGTCAAGTTCTACGTGAACAGGAAGGTGAAGTGGCAAGGGAAGAGGTAGGGAGCGCGACGAGAGTTTTTTTCACCTCTGCTCTGACTGTCAGCATGTCTTCGTAATGTCTCGTTTTCGCGCCATCGTGCGCGGCCGAGGCGTCTCGGGGTGCCCAGATCTGTTTGCGCGCGCGGGCTCACTCGGCGTCATGATGTCGCCGTCGAGCGACGCGCAGCTCGCGAAGGACGCGAAAGGTACGTCTCGCTCGATCTCGCGACGGGCGGAATCGCGTTCCGCCGCGATTCACCCGACCACCACCCGCGCGCCTCGCCGTCCCCTCTCAGATCCGATCGGTGCGATTTCCCACCGCCGCACATTTTAGTCCTTTCGACGCGACCCGCGCTGCGCTGACCCTTTCTCCGTCTACGAACACGCCTTCTCGCAGTCCTGATGGTCGGCGCCGGCGGCATCGGGTGCGAGCTCCTCAAGACGCTCGTGCTGAGCGGGTTCGAGAACATCCAGATGATCGACCTGGACACCATCGACGTCTCCAACTTGAACCGCCAGTTTCTGTTCCGCCGGAAGCACGTCGGGCAGTCCAAGGCGTTTGTCGCGCGTTCAAGCGCGTTGAAGTTCCGGCCGGGCACATCCATCGAGGCGCACCACGGCAACGTCAAGGACGACAAGTTCAACATCGAGTTCGTCCAAGGGTTCGACGTCGTTTTAAACGGGCTGGATAACCTCGAAGCTAGGAAGCACGTCAACCGTCTGTGCCTCGCGGCGGACATACCACTCGTCGAGAGCGGCACCACCGGCTACCTCGGGCAAGTCACCGTCCACGAGGGCAAAAACATAAACGCGTGTTTCGAGTGTTCTCCCAAGCCCACGCCCAAGTCGCACCCGATATGCACGCTGCGGGACACGCCCGAGAAACCCGTGCACTGCGTGGCGTACGCCACGGACCTGCTGTTCCCTAAGCTGTTTAACTCCAACCGCGATTTAACCAGCGACTTGGACGAGGAGGACGCGCGCGACGCGCGCGCGTTCACGCGCGACGCGGAGAATGGCGAATCGTTCGCGACGTTCGCGACGCGCGTTTACGATTTCGTGTTCCGTACGAAGATCGAGGTATTGCTGCTCAAGGAGGAGATGTGGGAGAAGCGCTCTAGGCCGAAACCTTTGCCGGCGTTTCGAGACGTCGTCAAAGGCGAGAGCGCCGACGACGTCGCCGCCGGCGCGGACGCGACGCTTCAAAAGCCGTCGGCGTCGGAAGCCGTCGGCGTGGCCGACGCGCAAAAAGTTATGACTGTCGAACAAGCCGCGCGCGTCTTCGTGTCCTCGGTGGCGCGGATCATGACCCGCGACGCGGAGGCGGCGGCTAAGCGCGAAGACGGCGTGTGCGGCACGGACGCGTTCGATAAGGATGACGCGTTGGCGGTGGATTTCGTCGCCGCCGTGTCGACGCTGCGGTCGGCGAATTACGGCATTCCCCCGCAGTCGCCGTTCGACGTCAAAGGCGTGGCCGGGAACATCGTGCACGCGGTGGCCACCACCAACGCCATCGTGGGCGGGCTCATCGTGCTGGAGGCGATGAAGATCCTGCGCAAGAAGAAGGACGCGAAGGGGGTCGAGGACGACGCGTCCGCGAAACAGAAATCGTATCCGCCTTGTCGGTACACGTTCGTGAAGAAGCGCGCGACCAACAACCGGCTGCTCGAGCCGGTGGAGCCCGACCCGCCCAACGCGTCGTGCGCGGTGTGCGGCCAGGCGCGCCTGGAGCTGGTGTGCGACACCGAGTCCTTCACGCTCGGGCGCCTGCTTCACGACGTGCTGAAAAAGAAGCTGGGCATGCACGCGCCCGAGATCAACGCGCCGGAGACTGTGCTGTACGAGCACCCGGAGGGGCTGGAGGAGGACGAGATTGCGCAGTACGAAAAAAACCTGCTCGCGGTTTTGACGGCGACGCCGGCGGGGGGCGTCCGGAACGGCACCGAGCTGGACATCACCGACTATTCGCAGAAGTTCGAATTCAAGCTGCTCGTGACGCACAGGCCGAGAAGCGAGTGGGACGAGGAGGAGGACCCCGACCTGTTCATCCTCAGGGGCGACCAGAGCGCCATAGGCGAGGCGGAGGAGGGCGACGGCGCGGAGGCGGGGGGCGACGCCGCCGCGGCGGGCGACGACGACGACGATTTCGAGATTGTCGACGACGGCGACGAGCTGGAGATTGTCGAGTCGGCGGACGCCGGAACGAAGCGCAAGCGGGACGCGTCCGCGGAAGAAGGCGCGGAGGGCGCGGAGAAGGCCCGGCGCGTCGAGTGATTGGTGTGTGCTTTAGAAAGGTACATGTACGGTAATACTGAAAGTAAAAAGAATGAACGACGAACGAAGCGATGCGCGCGATGCCTCTTCGCGTCACCGCGAGTGTTCGTCCCGCACGACCACCAGCGTGTCCCCCCTGCTATCCCTGGCGATGCGCAGGGTATCGTCGACGTACAGGTTGTCGAACCATCCCTTCCCCACGGGCGGCACCGGCACGGTCACTTTGAAAGGCCACCGCAGCGCCAGTTGCGCGGCGTCGAAGGAAAAGTCGACGCGAACGTCCTCGACGTCATCCGGGTCGGCCACCTGGATGGTGCTGTCCACCTCGAAGACGTTCCCGCTGACGAACACGACGGCGTTGTTCAGCGTGCCAGCGTTGACGTCTATGCGCTGGTACGCCTGCGTGGTGGTGGCTTTGGTTTTCCCCGGTCCCGGCCACTTTTTCAGCAGGAACAGCGTCTCGCGCTCGGACGTCCAGATGAGGCGCCAGTTGGCGGTGAGGCGGTCGTGGGAGGTGTTGGCCTTCTCGGGGGGGGGCGCCGCCGCGACGAGCGCGTCGATCGCAGCCTCCATCCGCGCTCGGTCCGCTTCGGTGTGGCCCACGCCTCGGTTCTGCTCGGTCGCCAGACGCATCACCTCGTCGCGCTCCTTCGCGACGAAACCGGACCGCCAGGCGTCCGTGGCGCGGCACACATGCGACAGCGACGCGGCACCCGCGAACCGGGAGCCGCGGCAGCGCGGCAGCGCGGGTCGCGCGGGGGCCACCGGGGCTCGTCGAGTGCGTCCGCCCGCCAGTCGGTGGGCCACGCACGCGCGCACCCCGGATGTAGCCGCCATGCGGCTCGGACCGGTGCGATCGAGAGTGACGGCGACGGTCGCGTCGCGTCCTTCCCGCCAGAAACCGGCGAGATTTTTTTCGGGACGCCGAGACGAAAGCGTTTTCTCGTGTCCCGAACAGTCAAGCGCGCGCGCGGGTCGCGCGATGGGCGACGGACGGGGAGAGGCGCGCCCCGAGACGCAGGCGTTCGCGGTTCGGTCGGTGGAGGCGACCGCGTACAGCAGCGACTGGCGGAGTTGCGGCTGGGAGTGGGGCATAGCGCTCGGTCCCCTGCCCGCGTACATTCCCCTGTGCGCCGGGAAGCGGCCGTCCGGTTCCGTGGCGTGGCCGCTCATCCCCCGGCGCAGACGCGAGCGAGGCGCGCCGCACAAGCAGGACCTCGTGCTCGGCGCGCTGTGCTTGGGCGCGGCGTGCGCGGCGGGTGCGGTCGCGCGATTCGCGTGCTCGGGCGAGCTCGCCGCCGGCTCGGCCAAGGCGCTGCGTTTGGACCGGCTCTTCGCCTCGCGTCGCCTGCGGGAGGGCGTGTTGGCGTCCGCGACGGTCGGCGCGCTCGCCGGGGGAACCGTTTTCCCGATCGGCAGGTACTGGGCGGAGACCAACTTGGTGGGTTTGAGGTACGCCGGGACGACCGCCACCGGCGCGTTCCCTAAACAGGCGCGACCGGCCATCACGCGGCACAACCCTTTGACGGACCCAATCGGGTTCCTGAAGAGGCTCGTCACGCTGCGTTGGGCGCCCGTGCTGGGCACCATCGCGGCGGACACCAAATATTACCCCCTCAAGTCGCGCCTCCGCGTGGATGGGTACGGCTGGGGCGTGGTGGAGGACCGCGGCGGCGCCATCAAGGGCGACGACCGGATAGACGTCTACTTCGACTCCAGAAAAGATGCGCTGCAGTTCGGGAGGAAGCGCGTGGACGTGCACGTCGAGCAAGCGTAGCTTACGGCGCGGGATGGGATCCCGTCCCGCGCGAACGGCGAGCGCGTCCGGTTGCGTGATGCGCCGCGAAACATTTTAACAACGAACGGTACCCAATCACTTGTTGGCGAACCATCCGTAGGAGTGTAACCCCACGCCCCAGAGGTTGACGCCGACGTAGCACACCCACACGACGATGAATCCCAGCGCACCGATCGTCGCCACCTCCTTCTTGCTCTTCCCCGCGACCAGCCGGCTGTGCAGGTAGGTGGCGTAGGTGAACCACGTGATGAGCGCCCAGGTTTCCTTGGGATCCCACGACCAGTACGAGCCCCACGCTTCGTTCGCCCACACCGCGCCCGAGATGAGCCCCGCGGTGAGCAGCGCGAACCCCGCGCCGAGGCACCGGTAGGAAAGGTTATCCATCTCCTTTAAAAGCCGGTCGCCGGTGTCCAGGGGCGTCTCGGGGAACTCGGACAATACCGCCGCGTTCGCCGCGGCGAGCGCGTCGGACGAGAGCGCGCCCCCCCCCGCCGCGAGCTTCGGGCGGTTGCGGGAACGAACCTTCGCTTGCGAACCTTCGCTTCCGCCGTCACCCTCCAGCGCCTCCATAACGCCGGCGTTTCCGGCGGACGCCATGACCAGCTCGCTCGAGTCCGAATCGTCGGAGGTTTCGTTTTTAGACACGAGGCCGTCCAGGAACCCGAGCGTGCTCTTCGCCCCCGCCCACCCCTGCGACGCGTCCACGACGAGAAACGACATGCACGCCAGGCTTCCCACGAGCAGCGTGGCGTAGCTGAGCATCATCACGGAGACGTGCATCATGAGCCAGTTGGATTTGAGCGCGGGCACAAGCGCGCTGGCCCTCTGCAGCTCCGCGGGCAACGCTAGCGTGGCGCCCGCCACCACAGTCAGCGCCGTCGGCGCGGCGAGCGCGCCAGGCACTGCGCTCTTGGAGAAACCGTCTCGCTCCGTGACGTACAGATGCACGCCTGTGATCCCCCAGGCGAGGAAAAGCAGGCTCTCGTACATGTTGGACAGGGGGAAGTGGCCGGACTCGACCCAGCGCGCGGCGAGAAGGGACGCCAAAGCGAGGTTGCCGCCGAGCATAGCAACCTGCTCAACCTTCCCGGCGCGCTTCTCATCCGTGAAAAACGCCTATGCAGCGCGTTTGGTTTGCGGATTTCGTCGTGACGACGTTTTCGTTTTTTGAAAGGGAGACACATCGAAACATCACCGGTCGATTTGGAGCATCGCGGTCAGTCCTTTGTTCGTTTCACCGAGAAAGAAACGGATAACGACCTTTCGGCGATTTTCGGTGCGCGTTCGCGAATGAGGGTTTGGTGACGCACCTTGTACTCGAAGATGCTGGTCGCGGTGAGCAGCGAGCCGAAGCTCACCTTCCCGAGCACCGTCTCCAGGCCCGACAACGTCAGCAAGGTGGAGGCGGCGAGCTCGTTCACCTCGTTGGGGCCCACCGCCGCGGCGGGGCGCACCGGTCGACGCGACGATCGAGTGACGTTGCCGAATGTCGAGGGCCGGGGCGAGGCAGCGCGCCGCGCGGAGACGCGCGAGGTCGCGCCGCGGGCGCCGGGGGCGGCCGCGCGGACGGACGCGGTACGCGCGGGGGCCGCCAAGGCCGTCGCCATCGCCGTGCTGGGTCTCAGTGCTGCGTGCACGTGCCGCGCGCGTCTCAAGACTGACGTCATTTCCGCAAGAGACGTCGTGCAAATTCCAAAGGCGGTTTTGAACGCGCGCCTCGATCAAGCTCGATCCGTGGTCACGCGCGGATGCATCGGTGGATCTCTCGGTCAAGGTCGCCGATTGCTGGCCACCCAGTCTTCAGACAAGTGGCTCGCTCGTTCGATCGACGCGCGTCACCCTCCGTCACACCGTCATGCGCGCGGTCCGCGCCTCCGCCGGTCTCGCGGCTCGCCGCGGCGGCGTGCTCCCCGCCGCGGCGCAGAGGCCCGCGCTCGCCGCGCTCGCCGCGCGCCGCGCCAGGGCGGTCTCGGCCCGCGCCTGCGCTCGGCGCCACCCAGTTTCGATGGCGCCCGGCGGCTCCGCGCCGCGGCTCCGCGCGCACAAGCCCCGCGCGCGCCTCGCGCCCGCGGCGGCTCTGTCTCCCGCGAGCGCGTTCGCGGTGGGCAGCCTGTTCGACGGCGCCGTGGGCGCCGCGGTCGCCGCCGTGCTGGGCGGGTTCGTGGCGAGGCTCGCGGAGAGGCTGTGGGCCAAGAGGCACTCGTCGCCGCTCGACGTGACGCACGCGGAGACGCCCGGCAACGCGGCGCTCCTGGCGGCGTGTCCCCGTTTCTCCGCGCCGTACGACGCCGTGGATGTGTTGCGCAACAGGCACGCGTGCACGATCGCCGTGTCCCTGTTCCGCCAGAACGTAGACATAGAGTACCAGCGCGAGGTGCTTCGCATGCCGGATGGGGGGCACGTCACGCTCGACTGGCCCATCGCCGTGCCGCCCGTCGACGACGACGAAAGACTCTCGGTTTCGGTTTCGAAAGAGTCTTCTTCGTCGTTCATCGAGACGTCTCCGAAAGAAGAAGAGACGTCTTGTGAAAGTGAGAACGATGACCACCATAATAGCGTGGCTGAGACGATTCGGCAGTTGCAGTACGGCGCGTCGTCGCCGACGCCGACGCCGTCGCGACGGTCAAAACAGTCGCTCGGCAGCGCGGGTCCCGACGGCGTGCCCGGCGTCATCGGTTTCGCAGGCGGCGGCGGGTCGGACGGGTGCGGCAGCGGCGGCGGCGGTTGCGACCCTCTGTCGAACGCGGACGCCAACTCTGTGGGTCCGCACCGACGTTCGATCCCCGACCAGGGCAAAACGGTTCTGAGAAAAAGACTGGCGGCGCACTGGCGCGAGCTCCCCGACGACGCGCCGGTGTTGATGCTCATGAGCGGTATCGCCGGCGGTTCGCACGATAAGTACCTGAAACACTTTTTGCGTCGCGCGCACAACGCCGGGTACCGGTGCGTGGCGTTCAACTGCCGTGGCACGTCCGACTCGCCGCTGACCACGCCGCAGTTCTACAGCGCGAGCTTCACCGGGGACGTGCGCGCGGTCGTGGACGAGCTCGCGCTTCGGTGGCCGGACGCGCCGCTGTTCGCCGTCGGGTGGAGCCTGGGCGCGAACATCCTGACGAATTTTCTCGGCGAGGAAGGGAAGGCGGCGAAGGTCTCGGGCGCGGTGGCGATGTGCAACCCCTTCGATCTGAACGCGTGCGACGACGCGTTGCAGGAGGGCTTCTTCGGGACGGTGTACAGTCGGAGCATGGCCGGGAACATGCGCAAGCTGTTCGCGCCGCACGCGCACCTCTTCGCGGGTCTGCCGAACTACGACCGGAAACTGGTGGAGTCGGCGCGAACCGTGCGCGACTTTGACGAGGCGGTGACTCGCGTGACGTTCGGGTTCCCCTCGGTGGACGCGTACTACGACGCGAGCTCCTCGAGGCGCCTGATCGGAAACGTCAAAGTGCCCCTGCTGGTGGTGCAGGCGAAGGACGACCCCATCGCCGTGCACTCGGCGGTGCCTCGCGACGTCATACGAAACGTCGGGCCGGACGCGAACGTGATATTAGTGGAGACGCAGAGCGGCGGGCACCTGGGGTGGTCCGCGGGCGAGGAGGCGCCGTTCGGCGCGCCGTGGCCGGATGTCGGCGCCATGCAGTTCCTCGAGGCTGTGCGGGCGCGGACGCACGTGAAGGCGGAGGGAGAAAAACGCGGAGCTGCTGCGCCGAACGCCGAGACGGAAGTCGAACCCGTCGCCGTCGCGGCGTCGTAGCGCGATACGTAGGACCACGATAAGACTATTTATTTACTCTTCCGCTTTCGTACACCGCCGCGGAGTAGGCTCGTAGTGACTCACGTACCTTCGCGTCATCACGGATGCTCCGCCGTGCGTCTCTTTTTCAACGCGGGCGTCGCATGGATGGCGCGCTTTTTTGCAGACGCCATCGCGGGGACGTTCCACGGCTTCACGCCGTTTTTTCGGTCGCGTTTTGCCTCTGCGGCCCACTCGTCCAGCCGCATCGTCGCTCGCGCGTCCTTCTCGTCCAGGTACCGACGGGCCAGCACAACGTCGCGCGATGAGGATTCCGTCGAATACGACGAGAGCCCTGTTGAGTTGGGATCTTCTTGAAAACTCAATTTCTGGAACGAGTATCCCGACGCGACGCCGGCGGAGACAAAGGGCCCGAATTTGTTGCGCCCGACGGCGAAGACGTCGTCGCCGTCGACGCGAATGCGGTGTTCGTCGTCGTCGAACCAAGTCAAACCCTTCCCGTCGCCTTGGTCGAGTTGCCATCCTTGATATCCCGGTACACCAACACAGTTTGGATCCGACCGATACTCGCCGGAGAAGCCCTCCGTTCGGTCCGTTCGGTCCGTGTCGAGCGACCCGCGGACGTCGAACTTGGGGAGTCCCTTCTCCGCGAACGCTTCCATCTCGGGACCGTCGGGTTTGAGCGTGCCTCCCGCGTCGACGCCGATCCAAGTGCCCTGCCAATCGAACGACGGATCATCCTCGCCGGGGTATGTTGTATCGCGGCGGCGAAACCGACCCCGCCATATGAACAGCGTGTCGCGCCAGGACATCGAGGCGCGCGAGCGGAAGTGATGCGCGTCACGGACTGCGACGAGAAAAAGCAACAACGCGTTTAAGATGTTTTCCCGGCTGTCTTGGGAGCCGAAGAGCTCTCACACCACCGCGCGCGAACCGCGAGACTGGCGTGTCCGCGCCGGGTGGCGAGCGGCCATGGCGGAGCCGTTCGAGTTCCCCGAGTTCTTCGACTACCCCCCGTACTTCACGTGCGTCCCCCGTCGGTGCCGCCCGTCCGCCCTCGGACCGAGCGATTTCGTTTGAAGCTGTTTTCGCGGCATCGCGCGCCCGCGTGGTCTCCCCCTCCCA
>Ga0209666_1000688_pt1 | contig 25839 bp, 24 predicted proteins | sample SaaInlV_125m_DNA_FD_184679 | JGI IMG/M metagenome (GOLD analysis project Ga0209666, IMG submission 184679) | Marine microbial communities from expanding oxygen minimum zones in the Saanich Inlet - Saanich Inlet SI037_S3LV_10m_DNA (SPAdes)... | ecosystem: Environmental > Aquatic > Marine >...
CCCCCCCCAAAAAACCGTTACAGGTACCACCTGAGGTGCGCATTTCGGCCGTAGGCGCACCTTTGGCGCACCCCTTGTCTAGGCTGAGCCCGATTCTTCCAGGTTGAGCCGGGGTGTTAATACGGGACACCTTGGGGTGTAAGTACGGAACGTTGGCTGGTTACCCCCCCTCATAATGTCCCGTATTAACCCCCCCCAAAAAACCGTTACAGGTACCACCTGAGGTGCGCATTTCGGCCGTAGGCGCACCTTTGGCGCACCCCTTGTCCAGGCTGAGCCCGATTCTTCCAGGTTGGGCCAGGGGGTTAATACGGGACATGCGGCATGCTCGGCGCCGACTCTCGGCGCCGACTCTCGGCGCCGACTCTCGGCGCCGACTCTCGGCGCCAACTGCGGGCGCCGGTGCGCTAAACGACCAAAGAACAGCCCAACAGCAAAGAGTTGCAACTTAGTGCGTGGGATGGAGTCTCTTAATTCGTCACTGGCTTATCCTCTTTCGCAGATAGATCCCCACGTTGATTCCAAGAATAACGACGCGTTGCGATTTACGCATTTGAAGCCATTCTTACGCTTGTTTGCCAAGTCGGTAAACGACTTGACACTTGTAGATCCGGCGTCTGACAATTCTTTCGGAGCCTTGCTTTCCTCTCAACCGAGGGCTGAATTGGGAAGACCCATTGTTGAAGATATTTTTGGCAAGGCCGAGAAATGTCGTATATGCCTCATTTCACCCATTTGCTCGATCTTGTCGCCTCAAGAAGCCGACGAATTGTGTGAGTCTGAAAGGGAGAAGTGCATAGCTATACAGGGGCAATCAAACGTAGCACTCCCGGTAGAATGCCGCGCAAGCATCCGGCCGCACGTCGTAGTCACGGTTCCAGCTTCAGTGAACGGTGGCTTGAGGGACGCGAAGATTGATATCGAATTGGTTTCTGGAGACACAGTTAAAATGTGCATCGTATCATCTTCTGGGACACGCAAGTACATAACCAGTGGGAAGCTTCCTGATATTCTATTGAAGAAATTGTTTGACAACACCAGCGCTCCAGAGCTGGCAGTGGAGCCAATTCGCGCAAACGTGTTGACAAGAAACGCGCAGTTAGCCATTGCAAGCTTCCTCGAGCGAAAGTTGCGACTTCAAGTTCTTTGCACTGCAACTATGCCTGCTCCGGTTTCACGTCCTGTGGTGCTAGAAAGCGTTCGCCTGATGCCATTCTCAAGAGCCAGTTCAAGTTGGGCGTCTGTGCGCGCAGTTCTGCACCAATCTTCCGCGTCATGTATTTGTGGGGCACACGGTCTCCGAATCGGTGGTGTGAATCGAGTGGAAGCAATCATTGAAACGTGTGGACGAGATTTGGAGAAAACACCGAGTGGTCAATATCGTTGCCCTTGTCACAAACAGCAAGTCGACGAGAACGGAAACTCACGAAACAACCAATGGCTTGATAATCAAGGGCTTTGCACAGAGGGAACCTGCATAAGCGTGCGCTGTCTACACACGAACGGTGGCGTAACGCGAGCTCCTGGGGCACGTATCGATCGAATTCCTCTCAATGATGCCGAAAGGCTTGAACTTTCTTCTATTCTCATGCATGCCTTAGAGTTTGAGGCACGCACGCGCGACTGCTTCAACGCGAAGGGCTACGCCACTAACCAGTCGAAAATAACTTTCCAAGCAACCGTCTTGGGAGAGAAGCTTCGCCAAAGCTTGAATGATACTGAGCGACAGCAACTCGCAAAGGAGGATTACGAAGAAACCAATCCGAGAGCCATGCTACAACGAGACATGATGGCCGTAGACCTGATGCGAGGTGGCGGCGTCTTCTTACACACTAAAACCAGGAACGGTATCCGCAAACGTGAACTGAAGAGAGTACAAAGGACGGAACAAACGAAACCACTATCGACAAACGAGGAGGAACTCGTTACAACACATGGGCATCTCTTTAGGAAGGCTATCTAATCGATTAGATAGTCGAACAATGATCGGTTTAGCCACGGCGGCGGCGAGGGCAGAGGCCGCTTGGTTGCGAACGCGCTTGTGGTGCACATTGCGAGTTGCAACTCTACCTCCACGCTGTGCGTGGTCGAGCACATGAAACCGCCCCCCAGTGCTTCCAGTGAGAACTCGTACGAGACGCACTGAGGATGTAAGCTGCAACGCTCTTCTATTACTTGTTGCGTGATAGGGGGGTCATCCTTGCCTTGGTGAAAAAAATCTCCTAATCTGTCGCGGCAAGCACGCTTTTTCGTGCACTCGTATGTTGGCGTCCACTCCGAAATGCGCACTCCACCCCACAGCACTTTGGATAACACATTGGCCATGACGAACCATTTAGGGACATCCTCGCTCTTCTGCAGCGAGCTGGGATACTGCTGTGTTTGTAAGCTCCACAAATCTTCATTTCTGGCAGATGGATCATGTTCGGGAGCACCTCGTTGATTGTAAGGGTGGTAGACAGTGTCGTAAGTGTCATATTCGTACGTATCTTCACCTTCCGCTTGATACGTATCTTCACCTTCATACGTGTGAAGGTGAAGATGCGTAGAATCATCTGCTGTTGCGTAGCTTGCGTATTCAAGCGTATCCTCAGCTTCCTTTTCATACGTATCTTCACCTTCCGCTTGATACGTATCTTTACCTTCATACGTATGAAGGTGAAGATGCGCAGAATCATCTGCTGTTGCGTAGCTTGCGTATTCAAGCGTATCCTCTCCAAGTCTCACGTCTGCGAGGCCTTCATCCGCTGTTGCGTAGCTTGCGTAGCGCGGAATACTGGGGCTGCTACATACCTTGTACCAGGTATCGTGAACAACTTCTGAAGGTCTTCTGAACAACTTCGTGATCGTCTTCTCGTAATACGAATCGTCTTCTGAATACACAGCTTCCGAAGAGCACGTATAGCCAATTCCCTTAGTATAGCCAATTCCATTAGTATAGCCAATTCCCTTAGTCTCGTACGCCTTGCAGCTTGGATGGGCATCGCACGCTTCTTCCAATCCCACTTGCGTTATGTGTGAGTAGCGAGTTAACCGGTCGCGACAGTGAAGACGCTTCTGACTTGTCCCAACGCACGTGTAAGCCGTCACAGACTGTTGCGCAATTGTTTCGGCAATCTGTCCGTCAGCGTCGGTTGGGTGTCTTTGGAACGCATGTTCCAGCTGATCAATGGATGCGATTTCCGTCGGCATCGACTCGGGGGGGATATGGAGCATCTCTTCGGTATACCCCAACACATATCCAGATAAATACCCGGGTGGGTAATACGGAAATAAAGGTGACGGCAAAGGTGACGGCAAAGGTGACGGCAAAGGTGACGGCAAAGGTGACGGCAAAGCATTGGGAGGGGCTGCATATTCATCTTCAAACAAAGCCTCCAAAGGATCTGGGCTCTCTAAACGCACTTTTGGACTGCTTGCCGTCCAATCCTGGTATACAAGGTCGGTAACCCATTTGTACATATTAGAAAGCATGTCACGCAGTATGAAACGCGCGTCACCCAGCATGAAACGCTCCTCCAACTCTTTCTTGGTAGCATAGCGTAGCACGGGTGGCGGCGGCGGCGGAGGCGGCGGCGGCGAGGACGTTTCACTTTGCATGTGGCACTCTTTGATTACTCCAAATGGGTTATTGGCTTCAACGCACACAAGCTCCGCACAGCAATCACGATGGCTGCACGTGTCCATCCATCCAGAGCATTCAGACGCGTAATCAAATCGCCATACCCCGCGCGCCGACGCGGGTGGCGGCGGTGGCAGGTTGATGGGCTGCGTCGGCGGGGGTGACAAAATGTCTTTTTCTTGCTCAGATGTTTGAGCGTGCTCCTCTTCCACGGTATACAATTTGCGTTCATTATCACCTTTGAAGGTTGCAAACGCAAGAATAAAAGGTGCAACCACTAACATTACAAATGTCTTTAAGTGTACAGAACACCTTTATATTTATCGATAGCGGACAAATAATTGCTTCAGCTGCGACTGAGCGCTTCAGATGTGACTGACAATTCCAGCTCTTCTGCAAACATGAGAATGCTCTTCTTGAGTTCAACGTCTCCCAAACGCTCGGCAGCTGCTATCAGTTGGGGTATGGTGGAGAGAGCCTGGCCAAACAACATTTTTGCTTGCTCAAGGTTAAACTTTGGCACAATGCCTTGCGCTGACAGGCCGCTCGTGTGGAGAATCTGAGTGGCCTCTCGCTTCCCACGCAGCTTCCACTTGCTCTCGGCAGCCGCCCAGAGTTCGGCTTTGTGGGCGGCGCATTCCATCTCAGCATCTTCGTCGATTGGAGAAGAAGACTCGTCTGGTGGCGCTTCGGTGCGCTCGTTTACTATTTTGTAATAGCCCATTCTTTTCGTTTGTTTGATGTACTCGTCCGCACTAAGGCCACAATCCTTCCAGACAAAGTAAACTGCCGGCGACTTCGTCTGCTCGAGCCACAGCTCCGGGGCAAATGTCTTCATGTCACTGCTCTTAGGAACGCCTCCAAGAGTTAACACGTGCAAATTCGAATACATAACCCAAATCTCTTGCTGCAAGGCTGGGTTTTGATGCGCCATACAAGCAAGCAAGCCCCATTGATCGGTTGACCTGCACGTCCTTTTAAACGGGGATTCTAAGGTCGGTGCTGCTGCTCGGCGCCGGTGTCGTACATCGGTCGGCGCTAACACGCCGGTGTCGTGCCCAAAAGCGATATGACAGACAGTTTCTCAAATAGAAGATAGGTGTGTGTAAGGCACATGGAGTCTAATACGAGCACGCTTTTTTCTTCCAGTAACACCATCGCCGTGATTCTACTGGTAGGGCTACTTTCGTCGATATTGGTAGGTGTGCGTTCGTGTAACGTTCGAGATGCGTGCGTTTCGGAGCGCGCGTGCTACGAATCTGACAGGTTTTCGTTTTGTTCGTTCTCCAACGTCGTTACAGTGGCTGCGGACTCTACCTACGGTGCCAGCGGCAGCTCTGCAGCGTTGCATTCTGCCTTGCGAAGAGTTTGCTCACCTGGAGACCGTTTTCAAAAGGATGCAATTACTGGAGACATGAGGTGCATACCCTACTACCCGTTTCCCAGTGCTCTCAACGAGGAGATAATGGACCCTTCTGCGTCGAAGCCGCACATGAAGGCGTGTGGCAAATGGATCGAGGCTGGAGAGCCAAGTCCTTGGGGATATTCAGTTTCGAGACCTAATGAGAATCACGAGGAGTGGCTTTCGGCGCTAGGGCACGCCGAAGATGCAGCAACGGCGTCGTCTAGTAATGCCAAGGACTCCATGAGCAAGTTTAGGAGCGAGTGCGCGCGAACGGTCACCCATGGATCTCATGCCACCCGAAACGCTGCAGTCATGGCTTACAATTACCTGGATTCGGAAATATCAAAGGTGGACAATGAAACCTCTCTCTTGCTAGTCATAGGATTTATGGCTGGACACTACTGCGAAGCGCCTGTGGAGATAGACAATTGGGGCCTGGATTTTGACGACAATCTTGGTAGCTTTCATGTGCGTTTTTCAGAGGGGTTTAGGCCCGCAAGTGGCGTTCTTGCCGAGGCTATGCAACTGGTTAGCTTGGCCAACGATGTTCAGGAATCTGCAGAGGTGGTGAACCGTGCTATTACAAATCTATCTGCTACCATTTCTCCGGAGATAGGTGAAGAATGGCGACTTACACTTCTCAATGGAGCAACGAGCCCGGAGTACGTGTCAAATCACACCGACTTTCCGTTTTACGGCAGCAGTAGCGTTCTTGCGGCTACCGTGTCACACTACTCTTCAGATCCGAGTGGCACATTGAATTATCTGAGAGGAGTTGCGGCATTTTGCAGCGTGTCTCTTCTTTCAAATGTAGAGAATGTCGGCACGCTCACAAGCAGCGCGCTGCAGACGATCAAGGGATCAGGCCCACCCCCAACTTCTCTTCGGCAATCATACACCGAAGAGCACGAAAACGTAATAAACCAAACTCTACTCAAGTCCACCAAAATAAGCCTTTCAACACTTTCTGGATATGCGACAGGGGATGTCGACAGCGATTGTCTGCAACTGATGAGGAAGTTTTTCCCGGATGACATCGACGAGAGCAGGTTTGCTGCAACTGTTGACCATCGGTTGTACGAAAGACTAGAGTCCTTGGTGGAAAGGGCTAGAGCCGGCATGCAGGAAGCTGTAATGTCTTGGCCACTAAACTATACTCTTACCAATGCTTCACGTGTTGCATCTCGAGTCGAAAGAACTGGAATACGCATATCAGGCGCGCCGCGAGGAAGTTGGGCAGGGCTACAACGGCCCATTCCGGATCCGGGATTTTCAAGCTTTGATGGCATGTTTGTAATGGCACTCAAACAAGCACGTGCCATATTCATGGATAACATTGCCATGTCTCTGGAAAAAACCGATCGATGCGACGGAGTCTTGTCGTTAGGTGCAAGCGTGGCAATGAACGCCTATCTTTGGTACGGTGAGCCAGCCTGCAGCAACCTGTTCTTGGGTATGGCAACAAGGCCGTTCTTGGATGCTCAATACGACGACGAATCCCTCATGTCTAGAGGGGTAAACATCATTGCACACGAGCTGGGGCACGTCTTGGGGCACATGCTCTGGTTTCCGGACGAGTTTGATGTTGCACCCTTTCAGACACTGCTTCAAAAGTACAACATAGACTACGCACAGTCGTACACTCTAACGTATCAAAGCGAAGCTATGGCCGATTTGGCAGGCGCTTTAGCCGTTATAAAAAGCGGGGTCGACAAGGAGCGCTTTCTGATGCATTTCTGCCAGATCTGGTGTGCCCGTGTACCTTTTGGGTGGGAACCCTACCCTGCCGCAACGCATCCCGAACACAACCAACGCTGCGATTTTCTCTACCAAACTCTGACCGATAGTGAACTTACTCCGTAGCATTGGAGCGTGTTTTAGTGTGATCAAAGGTACGATGGGTAAGTCGTAGATTGGACACGCCCCTTTCTAGCCGTCCGCGTACAGCGGACGAAAAGAGGACTACTTGGACTCGATCTCCTCGTCGTCCTCGGACCAGGCAAGAGCTCGAGCCCGTTGACACCACTGCAAGCCGGCCTTGCGGCCCCCTCGTTCATACTGATATTTTAGCTCATCGATGGTTAAAGGCTCGTCTTCGTAATCTAATTGTGCGTTCCACCATTTAGAGAGGTTGTTAAGGTCTTTTGTGCTGAGTTGCTTTACCCACCCCTCCAGGTCCAGGGCAAGCTCAATATCTTCAAAATCACTAGAGAACGGTAGAGGAAAGGAATTCATTTGATCCCTTTTCTTTTGAGAAAGCACGTTAGTCCACTTGTGAACTATTCCCTTGGAATTGTGCATGTTGTAGTCGGAATTTTCAAAAACCATTGGTACAACGCCGCTGCCTTCCTTGCTAACATTTTCATAATCGTCGTCCACGTAAACGACCGTCACCTCTGACCTCTCCTTGGCGGTAGTAAGTTCTTCCTTGAAGGCCTCAAAGAGTGTGTCTATAAGTATCATGACGCCAACGCTCTTGTCAACAGCACCCTCTCCTTTTTCCACAGCCTTGATTTGCGCTTCGGCTTCATCAAAGAAGGTTTTGCCATACACCTTGTTTCCCGGATCGTGGCCAGCGTCTGTGAACCACTTGAGCAGGTCGACTGCTTTGAGTGCTTTGATGACCGCGGCTTCTGGAGAAAATGTTAGTATAGCAACGTACACCTCTTGGGCTTCCAGATTTTCAAAAAAGGTTTGCATTCGTTCAATTTCTTCTTCGCCACCGAATAGCTCCACGTACTCTTCTTGGGTGAGATGTTCGAACTGTGGATTATCAGCAGTCATGCCTGCAACACCAACGCGTGCATCTTTGCCTTCCTTTACATTCTCGGCATCTTCTGCTAGCTCACGGGCCATGTCGAGTTCTTCTTCTTCGGTCCTCTCTTTGTTCGCCGCGCCAGCGTAAGTAGACGTGGTATACTTTGCCACCATGCCACGGTGCATCGTGTGATCAAAATCGAGAATAAGAAGTTTTGGGTATTCTGGTTTCTCGTAGTCTTCATACTCCTTCCAAACTGCGTCTTCACCTTCACCCTCGCCTTCACCCTCGCCTCCGCCCTCGCCTCCACCCTTGGGATAAAGCAATGCGTCAAAATCGAACTCGTCTTCTCCGCCAGAGTCACCGCCAGAGTCACCGCCAGAGTCACCGCCAGAGTCACCGCCAGAGTCACCGCCAGTACCCATTAACCGATCCCAATCACTCAGTTCTTCACCGTGCTTGCGCTTTGCATCGGTGGGGCCAGTAATCTTTAAGAGGTGAAATGCCGGAAGCGACATTACACCACCTCTGTGACATAGTCCAAAACGTATGGCTTTATTACACAAGCACTCTACAACTCCCAGTCGTAGTCAGGGTCTTAGAGTCGGAAACACTGAAGCCTACAGCATGTGTCCGCATCTACCCCCCCCCACAAAGTGGAGGCCCAGTGAAGCGCGGTGCGGCTCCCACGCGCGCCCACCATCCCTGCTCATGGCACGCTGCCATCCCCGCACCCAGGCGTCGGCGCCGGTGTGTTGGTGCCGGTGCCGTGGCCCGCGCGCGTGCGCACCAAAACACTAGCCCCGTGCCACTGCTGGGCGCCCAGTGCCAAGGCGCCCAGCGCTAAGGCGCCCACATGACAAAATTCAAGCCCAACCCTGCTTCCATCTCCGAGCGCGACCGCGAGACCTAACCCTCGCGCGCAACACAGATGCCCTTCTGCAACGACACGCTCCAGAATCTCATTGCGGGCATGAACAGCGCGTCGCTGAAGAGCCTCAGGGACAACCTGATCCCGTTCCTGCTGGACGGCTACAAGGTTGACGCGGTTGGCAAGGAGATGATCCGGTCTAAGCTCATGGAGCTCGGTGACGAGGACGCGGAGGGAAACAGGATCGAGTCGTCGCTCGAGCTCACCCCCGACGCCAAGACGGCGATGGAGGGCATCATTCGCTACCGCCGTCGTGCCTTCCAGGACCTCGAGCACGTCAACATCACGGCGCGCCTGTCGTGGAAGGTGCAGGAGAACATGGAGAAGGTCATCGACGAGGCCGCGTCGCAAGAAAAGATCCCGCTGACCAACGAGGACTTCCTCGCGTGGTCGCGCGCCGAGCGCGGCCGCAACGACGCGCGTGGCAAAGAGCTCAAGGCCAACGCGCTCGTCGACATGTGCTACCTCGCGTGGACTACGGCCGTCATGCTCGAGGAGCTGCCGGACGCGGTTCGCACCAAGTGCGAAGAGCTCGAGGAAAGGGCGGGCAGCAACCGCGAGAGCGAGTCCGACGCCGCGCAAGAGCGCGCCGACAAGTACGACGAGATCCGCGACGAGTTTGAAGCTTACGCGGACACGTGCGAGGGCGCCTGCACCGAGCCCGCGGGCAACCTCCGCGCCGCCCTTGAGACTGGCGACCTCAACGCTGCCGTCGATGCCCTCCAGAACGGCGACTTCTTCCTCGACATTGGCGCGGCGCCCGCGGAGTAGGCTTCTGCTGAGAAGCTGTAGAGTGCGCCACGGTGCACTCGGGACCCTAGGCCCGGCCCACAAGCACTCTACAACTCCCAGTCGTAGTCAGGGTTTTAGAGTCGGAAACACTGAAGCCTACAACACGTGTCCGCATTTACCCCCCCCCACAAAGTTGAGGTCCGGTGAAGCGCGGTGCGGCTCCCACGCGCGCCCACCATCCCTGCTCATGGCACGCTGCCATCCCCGCACCCAGGCGTCGGCGCCGGTGTGTCGACACCAGTGCTGAGGCCCGCGCGCGTGCCCACAGAAGACCTAAGTCCAGCCGATGTCCCGCACCAATGATGGGCGCCCAGCGCCAGGGCGCCCAGCGCCAGGGCGCCCAGCGCCAGGGCGCCCAGCGCCAGGGCGCAACCTTCACACTTGCCCTTCACACTTGCCCTTCACACTTGCCCTTCCGCGTACATTTGCGCAGACTCCATGTCGAGCAAAGATATTCCACAGCTTCCCACTGTGGACGCAATCAAATCAGTGTTGAGTACACTTGACAACCAAAGCAGGTATGCACATTTTCGTTCGCCGATGATTGATGCCCAATTTCGGTTATCGATTGTTCCGAGGCGCACGACCGGTCAATTGGACATTGACATCACTCAGATCGCTGTTCCGGAAGGTTATCAAAAGAAGGGGATTGCCACACAGTTCTTTAAGATGGTCGTTTCTGCGTCCCAGGAACTCGGCAGAGGAGTGTTCGTCGAGAATTGCATCACAGAGGCGAGTCAGAAATGGCGTGCGCGCCTCATTGCACTGCATCTTGCCGACGGCTACACGGTGTATCATGCGCTGAGCAAAGGCTCCGAGAGTGGCGAGAGTGGGGGGGGGTGGGCGGCGCAGTGTGTTCATTGACATCCCAACCGAGACAATGTCCGGGAAGCGTCCGGTGACCACGCCTTCTCAAGCACAGTAACACAGTCGGTGCATAGCAGGTTGTAAGATACGCACTTTGCTCCCTGGGGAACCTTGCGCATTCTGATCCTCCCGTGTGGTGTCTTGCCGTCTCCTCGGTAACAAAAGCACACCTCGCAGCACTCACCCAGCCGAACGGCGTAGTCTGTTGACCAATTGTAAAGACATTCCGTTCCAAATTTGAATTTTACGGGATTGTCGGTCCGATGTGAAATGTGTACCGCACGCGCCTTGATGATCGTGCTCAATCTGGCGTTCATGTATTGTGTAGACCTGTTTGAAGGCCCGTACCGCGGCAGCCCCAATTTGCTAGCAATGAAGTGAACAATCTGTTTTTGTGCATCAAAGAGCTTTACAACCGTCTTAGAAGTCAAACGGAGCAGTTGCACGTCGCAGAAAGTCATGTACTCGGGGAATAGTATTTCGTTTACAATGAAAATCATTGTTTTCACCGTGGGGTTAGACCTTCCCATTCCACTTGTTGGTTCTGAGAGGCCGTGAGGCTGCGAGGAATCACGGGATGCCGACGCTCAGGTGGGTTCCAATCGGCGCCGGCGGTCGGCGCCGGCGGTCGGCGCCGGCGGTCGGCGCCGGCGGTCGGCGCCGGCGGTCGGCGCCGGCGGTCGGCGCCCTTGAGCTGCGCGTGTTAGCGTTACGACTTTCAGGGCTAGCTTCAGTACACAAGCCATACACCGATGGAGGGTTGCACGTTAGACCTTGCAAGAAGGCTTTTGAGCGTAGAATCAAGTGCCCGGAAAGACAACGAGTGTGCCGACGTTATGCTCAAGCTCGTGAACATTGTCGGAGATGTCTATACAGACTCTACTAAAAGCAATGATTTTCTGAGCATGGTGTGCCGCCTGTTGGTAAGGGAAGAAGCTTCCATTTCCGGTGATGATAATGACACTGAAGTCTTCCGCGACTACATCCTGGCTGTGTGTATCGTGCTTAAAAGAGCCATTCGCCCGGCTTCAGAGAACGGGAAGTGCGAAAGTATACTGAGCATTGGGATGGTTGACTTGCTTCGGACCTCTGCATTCAGCCTTTCTCAAAGCGACATGGATAGGGAGTATACTCAATATTTGAGGACGGGCGAAGGCAGGCAAAAAGGTGAGCTTTGGCACCTTATACGTTCACCGAAGGTGTTACCTGAAATCCATGAGGCATACGCTACGGCCGAAGCAATGTTCACAAACTTCAAGCTTGGTGTCGATGCGCTCGAAGAGCTAGCGTCGCGAGGTGATGATCACCTATTGGAATTCATAAATACTGCATCCAAGGGCCTATGTGCTTGCATGGAATGCATGGCTGTTCCGGCCATGCTAGACGGTCAACGACTTCTTGCGGGGAATGCCATCGCAGCAAAGCTTTTTGGCAGTGGCGAAGGTAGTTATGGCAGCGATTTCGTTGCAAAGTTTGCGCTGAATGCAAACTCGACAATGCTTAGCCTGCAGAGGATTCATTTGACGATTTGTTCGTTCTTGGCGATGTCTCAAGTGGAGACTAGTTTGGGACATCGTCTTTATGCACATACTCTTTTGGATGACATTTCCAGGTGTCTGGAAAGAAGGGACACTACGTCTGATAGTCGCGCTGATACACCCAGTGGATTATGTGCGACATTGTCACAGTTCGCAACGTGGTTCGAGGAAGCCGTGCACAACGACTCTGCTTACACGCTGGTAAGGGGTGCCTTTGAGAACAAGGTTCTGGTGTTGGGTGACGGCGCATCAGAAGATCTAAGAGAGCATTGGGACGAACTGTGTCAGCACTGTCCCTATGCCGCGAAAGGAATCGGCGTGTGGACCGCTGTGGAAATTCTTTGCACTTTACACCAATCCAAGACAGGGCTTGCGCTTCCTTTCAACGCAGCACTACTAGCGATCCTGTCTGGAATCGTGGGGAACGCAACACTGGGTCACAAGATCAATGGTCCATTTGTGCTAAACGGCGAGACAAAAGTACTTGCAGCAACCTATTACAACAGGTTGCCGAAACGTTATACTCTGGGCTTGCAGAACATTCCTTCTGACAGCAGGAATGATCCAGTGCGCACAGGTACGAGGCCATGTAGGAAGACTGCGATCATAAAAGCGCTTATAGACAGAGGAAGCGTTCGTGGCCAGCACGAAAAGGGAAGACTTCCCGAAGCCCGCCTTAAGGTTGCTCTAACAATGTGTGGATGGAAAGAGGCACTCTCACGAGTCCTAAAGGACATTTCCAGCAGCGTCAGCGCTTCACCAAGCGAAGGTAACAAGAATCTTCGACGCATATACATGATTGCAATGCAAACGCTTCCGGGTGTCAACAACCTCTTTGATGAGGACCAACACAGTTTTCTTATCGAAAAGAGTCGCAGCTCGGACGACGGTCTGACCACGGCCGACAACGTGGAGAAACCTTGGAGGGACGTGGCGTGCGGCGGCTCCGTGATACAAACGCTTCTTTTTCCTATTGCCAGCCACGCTTTCATGGCTACACTACTTAACATGGAAGACGTCACGGACACGAACACGTGTGTTTGCGACTTTTCGAAAAGACTTGACGAGTGGTCGAATCACGTGTTTGACACTTCCGATGTGACGGAGGAGAGCATGTACAAGGAGGGCATCGAGTACGTGGACACAATCTTTTCACAACAGCGTGCCTTTGTGCACTCGTTTTGCAACGTGATACATGGTCTGGGCGCGCTCTGGGAATCTTGCAACCTTACGTTTTCTGTACACACGCCGAAAGACTGCGACGACTTGAACGATTCGCCACCAATGACCGTACCTCCGCCGGCGGAACATGGCGATTGCGACAATGACTCGGTTGAAGAGGATTACGACAGTCCTGTAATGTGCGACTAGGGAATGCGACATCAGATAAGTCAAAACACAAACGCACAATGTTAGTGAGATTAGCCGTGATGTCCGTGCGTTCCGCGCCAAAGAGCGCGCCCAAGGCTAGTTCGAGGTTGGACCACGTATTAAAAGTTGGCATGCACAGTGCGGCAACATCAAGCTGTGGTGGCAAGTATGCACTGTATGGCAACGCCAAATCCGATTGGGGCATAATGCATTTTGACAAGTACGAGCGGTACCTCGAAGAGTGGAAGGAGTGGAAGCGGGACGGGTGGACAAACGAGAGCGAGCCACTTCTTCGCTCTGGTGAGCGACCGGCCCCGCGCACCTTCAAGCCCAGCTCGGAGGCGGTGTACCAGGTGCTCGACGACATGTTCGGGAAGGAGCGGGACGATGAGTAGGACAGCGACGAGGTTGTTGTTGCGTGAAGCGTCTTCTCCAAGAATCCATGTTCAGTTTCGTGTGGTTTTGTGTGGTTGTGAGCTTAACAGTTCGTGTTCGGGCGTTGCAAGTCAAGTATAACTGAAATAACTCTCGCTAATTGAGGATTACTATACCTGTAATGTATAACAACACGTGCATTCTTTTCTGCGATGCAACAGTCACCGTCCGTACTTCTGGGACAAACACAATACTCTGAAGGTGAAGAAGAGCCTGATGGAATGATGTTGCCTGACGCGTTACTGCAGTCTCCCAAAGACGAGGCAGCCACAGCCACTAACATTCCAGAAATGGATCTGGACTTGAAGGATGTGGTGAAGCAACCGACTACCCGAGTTTCGCTTCCAGAAGGCCCACCCAAACAAGAACAAGACACCAACGCTCTGCTCTCATCAACATCACAAATTAACGTTGACGAGGAATATTCCCGCGACGAAAGAATGCTGAATGATTTTACCAAGATGCATCCCATGTGCTCTATGGAGTCCACATCAGTGAAGACTATGCAAATGGTCTCAGGGATGCTAGAGAAAGCCCACGTCGCGATTCCTGAACTGCCTGTTGTTTCTAAGACACACGACGACATGTTCTTATGCAAGCCAAATGTGTCTATAGGAGAGCGTGAATGCGTTTGTGGCACGCGCTGTCTTGCCAAGTTTATTGCTCGCGTCCGGTACGGAGACGACAACGAAAAGGGGTTTGTGTGCAAGGAGTATTTGCTACCCGAGCAATACAAGAACTTTCTGGGTGGACGAGGGCTGCCTCCCCAGCGACAAAAGTGTTTACTTTGCTCCCGTTACTATGTCAACTACCTGTACATCCTGTCGCGTACCGATCCAAGTTTCAAGGCAGCTTCGTGCATGTCTTTACAAACATTTTCCAACGCTGTGGTGACTGGACTTCCGGATCACGACGCTATACTGGAAACGACTGCATCCACACCGAATCACACAAACCTTGTATCTTGCAAAGAAGGATACGAGCCACACGCAATGCTTTTTGTGGACGAGAACTTTGCCGGTCACAGAATTCAAAGGGAGAGTAAATTATCAGCATTATCTTTTCGGCCGATTGTGCGCTTTTGTTCGACTCATTATCGTTACGTGAAAGATCTAAAAGCGACAGAGAAAGGAGCACACCGCATCATTCAGGTGGGCATAGGCTTTGACGACAAACTTGGAGGTTTGGGTTTTCAACAGCCGCCTCCATCTACGGCCAAGGTGGGGGCGGCGTCAATCGCTCGGTCGGATTGTCCGAAACAAGCATCAGGCCCTTAAGTGCAGACTTTGAGTCTGCGGGAACAATCAGTGCTCTTATGCGAACATGCGAAGCAATCAGCAAGGAGTTCTTCCTTCCCGATCTCCCATTGTGGATGTTTGAGTCGCGCTTGAATAACGTCTTGGGATCTGAAGCGGAAATTGGCATGGGAGAACGAGATGGTATGACAAAGCGTGCAGTAGAACTCGTGGGCCAGTTGACACAATTGGAAAGAGAAATCACCGAAGCACTAGAATCCATGGGTGTTTCTGGAATGAAAGAACCAGATGCTTCTGATACGAGGCCCGCTTCAGATGCTCCGTCGCCACCCAGTGTATGTGTGGCACGACTTCTTATGGGCGCGTGCTGCGAGGCATTCATATCACTCAAGTGCTCATTGTTGGTCACACCTGGCAATAGTGTGGAAGACACTAAAGACACGATGAGCACCTCTCGCTTGTATAGAGATGGTCTACTTGTTTCCACGTGGACTTCAGCGCATGCAATCTACTTACATGATCTAATGAACTGTCACATTGCCCCATGCACGCCATCAATTCACTCCATACCAAACGAATCGTGCGAGATGGATCTTAGTGACCTTTACGCTCGTCGCACGTGCCCTAAGGTTGTAGCACAATGCAGGGACAGTGCATGCATGCTTGCTGTCATGTCCCGGTGCACAAACCCGGGATCTCGTGGCTGGAACTCCGTCTTAAGTCAGTCTTTGGACAAAAGCGAAGGTGTGCGGAGGATCTGTCATGCGGCATGTACAGTATCAATCACGGGAATGACCTCGCGTATCCATCCCGCGATACGGCTACACTGGAAGGACAGGCTGGTTCTTGGTATTGCCCTTACACAGAGGCCATGCACTTGGGTGTCAGCGTTCGCCCAGACATGTCCAGTTGAGATGAAAGAGGTGATAAGACGCATGGTGTCTAACTGTACATCTTCTTCGTACGCCACGAATGCTGCACTTTACAACGTGGAGCACCCCATAGCGTTGCTAGGGTCCGACCCCTTCGGACTCCCCGTCGCCGGGCTCCAGTCATCTGCAACAGCGCTTGCGCTCTCTGGCAAAGCGTTTCTGGCCTCGAAGTTCAGCACCAGCCTCGCAGAGTGCGTAAAGGAAAGATTTCAAAGTGAACTCGCAACAGAAAGTAACAGCGAGTCCAAACAGATGCTGCAATGGAACCCGGGATACTTAGGTGCGCGCCACTCGAATTGCACTTGTCCCTTCCCTGCGCGCAGATGACGATAGCTGCACTGGCATTCCTTTACTCTCCCCACCGATTCTTTTCTGACCACTTCTTAGCGCGCGTCTTGGCAGGCAAGGGTACAGCCTCCGTACACAAAAAGGTGTCTGCAATATCCGTAACGTCGGAAATATGGTCCATGGCATTCAAGTCCAACTTCATACCATTTTGGGTTCACAGCACGTCTCACCATGTACGAGCATCTCGACTCAATGCCACACAACACCATGCCATACATGGTTTGAATGCAGCAACCAAACTCGTGCTACTGCTTCCAGAAGATGAGCAGCTCCGATTGCAGCGCGTCGCTTTACAAACTCCGTCTATTGGCATAATGACACTGGAGGAGGTTTGTGAGTTGCTGGAAATCAACGGGGTTCGTGGTTCGTCTTGCAATGGGGGAAGTAAAAACGTACAAGACGCGGTGAATACGATAGGTATGGCCGGAGAAATGAATGCGGCGAGGATTCTCTCAATTTGTCGGTCGGCCTTCATTTCTGACCAAATACTGATATACGATCTTGGACCCCGTACAGCAAGAATGCACGCAACGGCTTTGCTGAAACGCCTGTTGGTGAACGAGAGGTGCGATATACCAGAAAACAGCGACCCGTTCAAATTTTTGCACCATGTTCCCGAGCACTCAAAATGTCTCTGCGCGTGCATGGAATGCAAGAGAGTTTCAAACGCATACGCGTGTGATTGGGGCTTCAAAAAACAATCATTCGACGAGCTTGGAACGAGTTCCTCGATGGTATCTGTGGACAATTGCACCAGGAATACACACCTACACTGCTCAAAAAGGTCTTCCGCATCCATGCGTACAGCGGTTGCTTTAGAGGAAGAGATTGACGACCGGTGCATAGAGGAGGACGTGCACCACCTTGATGTCACTGAGACACTTCTGGTAAACTGTAACACGGGTTTGGACTCGGGAATAGCAGCACGTGCAAGGCGAGACGCAAAAATTGCAATGGAGCAGCGAACCTCATCGGTATCGTGTGGTGCCGAACGCATGCTGACAATACCAATCATTGGAAAAGCTGTTCGCGTCTGGGGTGACTGGTACTCCTTGTGCTCATTGTGTGGTTGCTTTGTGAGGTTCGGACCACAGAATCGCATGGGGGCCGAAATATGTTGTATGCGGTGCGACTATCGGATGTTAAACCGAAAGGAAAAACTACCCGTAAGCGCAAAGGACGCGGCAGAAAGGTCTAAGCCCATATGCAGGTTTTGTGGCAAGCAGGACTTGCAAAAAAACGGTGCAAAATGGAAACTCGTAAGGTCACCGCATGACACCTCTGGAAACAATGCCAACTTACCACCCCCACTGCGAACGGTTCACTTTTGCAGTCAGCACTTTAGGTCATGGATACCGGGTTGCATGAAGACCATGCCAACGCGTATAATTCTTTCTCACATTGTTTATGGTGCGAGACCATTGCCCGGAGCTTCACTTGAGGATGACCTATCGACCGAACAGAAAAAGAAGCCCAAAAAGCGCCGACGGACTCAGTAAACACGCACCTTCTTAAGATAATACTATACAAGTATTTGTACACTAGAGCTAATTCAACATGTCAATCCGTCAGCATGCGCAACCTTCCAAGGCTTCTCGACTCCACGAGGTGCTATTAGTAGGATCGCGTGCCCCACGAGGCGCAATGGCGCCGTCCCTTTGGCCCCCCAACATCAACGACTCGTCCTTCTACATTTCTCACTCTCCAAAACAATACGAAAGGCTTCTTAGGGCGATGGAAGTCAAAGTGCAATTGAAAAGTGGAACGCGTTATCTAACTGCTCAAGAAGTGGCCTATTACTTTGGCTCCAGATACATGAAAGCCTATAATGAAATGAACACCGTAATTCCTAAAGGTATCAGAGAATACGTTCGCAAGTTCTACGACCCAATCAACGAGCTGCTAGCCGACGTCGATGACGAATATCGTTTTTTGGGACGCGGGAGCCATTCTTATTTAGCGCCCTTCATTGGCCGCAGTTAAAGGGGCAGTGGGTTGGCCATTTTGCTAACCCGAACCCCAACCCGAACCCAAAAGCCGAGGTGGAGGCGCGCAGGCTGTCTGTTTTGCCTCGGGGCGGTGTCCAAGAGCTTTAAAAATTGTCACGTTTTCAGACTCCGTGCCGTGACCGTTGCCCACTCCCAATCAACAGTGTTGTCAATGTATATAGGCACATCCCAATTGCCGGTTTCGGGGTTTCGTATAAATTTTCTCCACTGTACCTCGTCGGGTGCTTTGATCTCGATCTCTGCTTTGAACGCGTGCAAGAAAAGGATCCTTCCCGTGTATGTTGTATTGTTCCTATGGATCACGATCAGCTTGCCCTTTACATTTTTGTATCCTCCTGGGTTGCCGTTTTTATCGGGCATGCCTCCTTTGATGTCGAACAGGTTTTTCTCCGCGTACTCAGTCCACTCTTTGAGCTTGCCCGGTGACCCGTATGGCCAAGAGTTTCCAACTAGGTTGAAAATCATCGGGCGAGCCTCCTTATGATTCCCTCCTTGGTGGTGAAAATCGTTTTTGGCCAGATGGTGCAGGATCTTTTGACGAGTGAGTGGCTCGGATTTTTTTGTGGGATAGTTCCAATCATTCTCCCTTGCGTGGGAAACGATGTTGTAAATGTCATTTTCGATGTTGTGAATGTACCATCCGTCAGGCAGAACCTGCATAGAGCGCGGAAACTTCCTGCGGTATTCATCTTCCTCGTCAGCTATGCGTTTATGCGCCTCCTTGTTCTCTTTAAGTTTCCTATTACGATCTTTACGGAGCATCTCGCGATGAGCGTGCGACCCAGGCCAGCCTTCCTCGACCTCGTCGTCTGTATCAACTTCGTCCAGATCCATCATAAGCTTCTCAAGCTTCTCAAGCTCTTCCTGCTTTTTTGCTTCGTGGGCTTGCATTCCAACATACAGCACCTGATTCAAACGTGATGTTAGTTTGCCATTTGTGTCATCTTTGAACGCGCGACGAGACATTGCAACTCTACCATACACTTTGCGCATGTACTAAATCAACGCAGCGCAAGGGCTACGTGCGAAGTGTCGGCGCCGGTGCCGGCGCCGGTGCCGGCGCCGGTGCCGGCGCCGGTGCCGGCGCCGGCGCCGCGAGTTCAAACAAATGCCGCTCGGAAGGAACACCAAAACAACTCTTACAGTGTAGTTGCGATGCTGTCAACACTCGTTTCGGTACTATCTCTGGACATGGGTCGCATTTTCCCAACTGATATGGGAAGCCCGAGTGCTCAGCTCGCGCGCGCCTCGCGAATCGGAGACTTTGCGGCCGTGCGCCGATGCTTCCTTGATCACGATAGCAACACACTTGACCTAGACACGGCACTCTGTGCCGCCGCGTCTCATTCGCACATGGACATCGTCGGTTTTTTGGTGACGTTTGGTGCCTCGGATCTTGAGCAGGCTCTACTGTGCGCCGTCCTCAGAGACAATGTGCGCATTGCTGCCTACCTCATATCCAAGGAGCGGAATAGGCCGGCAAGCAATTTGAAGGAGGCTCAGATGTTGGCCTCAAACATAGGCTCATTAAACTGTGATTGGATGCTTATGGCACATTATCGACGCGGTCAAAGAGAGTCGTGAGTATTACGAATACATTTCACACGAAAACACAAAACAACCAAACGCACTCAACCAAACGCACTCAACCAAACGCACTCAACACCGTCTCTACTTTTCATGTTCTTCTTGTCTTTACGTTACGGTGTGAGAGATGGGGGCGCGAAAGAACTGTGACTTGCCGCTTGACTTATTGGCTTCACTTTCCTAGAAGGGTAGGTGGCTTTCCCTCCTGTTCGTCGAACTTCTTCATGAACGTTGTATAGAATGTAGTGAACATTCCAAGCGCGGAAGATGTGAGGAACAGACAAGACATAATCAGGGGAATGTGATCTTTGTCGTTGAGAGTGGCAGTCGAAGCAGCTCCCAGGCCAAGGGTAAGATACCCAAAGCCAAAAATTAACCCCTGCCCAACTGCCTTTAGGCCAGGGTATTTCCCCATGAACGCCATCAAAATCTCGTAAACGACAAGGATAATTGGCGTGGAAATCGAGAAGACAAAGTAAAGCTGCAAGATCTCCTTTTCAACATCACCCTGTCCCTTTTCCAGATCATCCTTGCCAGCCAAGACAATGAACGCGGGTGTCCACCATAGGAAGGCGTGAACTACGATAATTAAGAGGTTGCCGTTGTAAGTGAGCATCGACGGATCAAAAGTGGTACCCATAACAATCTCCTTGGGACTTGGAAGCTGCATAACTACTCGGATTACGACCACGTGTTCGTGTGCGCTTGATTGTTCACTGTCACTAGTTCGGTTGTGTTGCCTTATTCTCGGCGCATTCTTATGAATGAGACGGCCGGGTGACCAGTTTTGCGCCCATAAGCGCTGCTGCAACCTTTTGTATCTTTTCGTACCTATCTCTGTTAATGCAAAGCTGTTTAGACAGCTGATCCACTCTTTCGGTTGAGATGTAATACAAGCTGAGTCCATCTTGAAGCGTTACGATGCGCAAGAACGTCCCATCTACCAGCCCTCCGTGACCATTGGAGTAGTCCGCAGAAGAAAACAACGGAATTCGGCCGTCAGACACGGTCACTTTCGTATCAGACGCCTTGTTTACAATGTCGGCCAGTAGTTGTGGAGATGCGCCTGAAAACATAGGACACAGCACGATTGCAACAACTGTCTCAAAATCGTGAACGATTTCACCCACACCGAATGCGCGTTTCTTTTCTATGCGCTTTCTTGATAGCCTTCGCTGCGCCCTTTTTAAACTGGGGTGCGGCACGGCGTCTACAGAGCCAGTAAAGATGTCGTCGTCGAGCATTGGCGAATACAGAGTTTTGTAATCTTTCTGGTTGCGCTTTGTCTTCGCTAGTTTGGAGACAAGCGTTTTTATTACCTTTCCGACGCGGCGCTCCGACTTTTCCATCCGCTTTAATGCATGCACATCACCTCGCATAATTGTCATGACAGTGAGAGAAACCTTTTCGCCGCCACCTAAGATAGCGGTGTCGCAAAGCCATAGTCCTTCTTTTTTAGAAATCTTGTTTCAATGGTATCGGTGGGTGTGTGACGCATTCAGCTCAAAGGGAGAACAACTTGTTCGACCATTACCAGTGCCTGACGTTTGTCAGTATGAACACAATGGTTTTAAGACAGCGTCAACTTCCGGTCCTCCAATAGTTCACGAGTATATTCACCGCCGTCACATGTTATTCATATTTCGATCAATGGGAAACTTTCACTATCATTTTGAAACTATGGAAGGCATGACTACAGAAGAGATGTTCTTCTATGACACACACTGCATAATGTCGTCTGCAATGCTCATTTTCTCTGGTTTGGTAAGAGGCGGCGCAATTCCACGTGCCGAAGCGGACAACATGAACATGACGGTGAGAGTGAAAGTGGCGTTACTCTGCTGCCTTTTGATCAGTCTTAAGTTTGAGAACGATTCTCAAGATTTTCCCGCAGTACTCCTTCTTTGGAAACTAATTGAATCGGACTTACAGGCGCAACCAACTAGTGTCACAAACGAGCCCATGATCATTGGCAAATATGAAGAACACATTTTAAAATGCATCAACGTCTTCGGGGTGATAGAGACTAATCATCACCGCCTTGCAATCGAGAACCTTGTAAACATGGCAAGTGAAGATCTTTTAGACGGGCAAAGTGCCACTAGAGCATCGGCTATGACATTCTTCTTTGTTTTTAACACCTACAACGAAGTACAATATTTTGCCAAACTGTACGCTCCTGATACTATGGGCATGGCTATCGTTGTCGCGGCTCTCACATGTTTACAAGAGGCAGATTCGATTCCAACACCGAGAAAGGCAAGATTCGCAAAAGAGCATCTTCAAGTTGCCAGTGCTCTTTTGCAAAGCATCGTTTCAAAACCGAAAGATTTTACAGTGGGGTTGATAGGTGGAACCTTCACAGAGAAGGGAACTTGGCAGTACAGCGCTACGCGCAAAAGAAACATGTTGGATGCGATTTATTCATTGGGCTGATATTACTTGCAAGGCTTCTGGTGTATAGGTAGAAGTAAGGTTCTGCTCGATTCTCGGTCACTTGAGACGAGATCGTACTCGTAATCTTCACGCAGTCTAGACATTTGCGTAGATAAACATTTCGTAATCAACATCCGCACCAGAATGAACACGCTGACCGAAGCAATGCCTATAAATGCCAGATTCATCATTGTTGCGTACTATTCTAAAATACCCGCTAAATACCAAAAGTAGCGAGTTAAGTTTACTAAATGACAAACTGGTAAAAGGCAAGCGTCATGGGAGACTATCACATGTGCGTGCGCGATCACAAACGCGTTATGCGAGATGTCGATCACGAGATGCGACCCATGCACCAGTTGGAAAGAATGCCAATTCATGTGCAGTTCCTAGCTCACATGCGACACATTATTTCCAACGATGCCACATTGATTAGTGGGTGCGTTGTGAATTGCTGCGGAGAGGCAATTCCTGCACCAAGGTGTGAAAAGGTCGTTAAAGGCATCCACGACTACGCATTTGAACTGGCCGGCATCTTAGATGATAGTGTTGTCACCGACGTCGACTTCTTTTTATTTGTGATGGAAGCACTTGCCGGTAAGACACATGGGATGTTCGGACATTGCTTGCGTTCGCTGTATTCTCCAGACAAAATATCAGTACGCGTTCCAACAGGCGGTCAGGACTTTGCAGCATGGACACTCTTGCAAACAGTCATGAATTTGTCAGATTTGTACGCTGAAGACATCGTGCACAAATGCATTCACAGAATCCCTCACGCACTCGCCTGCATCGGATTTATGTGCTTTCTGGTGCGAACACCCCTTTCTTCAGCTCTCTTGACTGTTGAGAAAATAGACAACTCTGGACTGTCTGCCATTTTCGCTGCAATGGTCAACTCTGTAGAACCATGTCGAATGCGCACGCCGTTTGATGTCGTCGTGCATACCGCTTTGCCCAACGAATTCTTTGCCTCTCACTCTGTTTGCAAACAGTTTCACACTATGGTAGATTTATGGCTGAGACCGTTGCCATTCTATAGCCTTCCGGATCAAATTGGTGTTCAGAGCGGGACAGCTGACATAAGATTGCGATCTCTATTAAATCTATCTAGATCTGGGCTTTTATTGACCGGTGAATGGAAACAACTTGCGTACAAGACAGCAGAAGCACTAGAGAGCAAAAAAGGTGTTCCGGACGCACTGGTATGTAGACATGCTCGCGTATGGGCAAGCGTGTGGCTCAACACTCTCAACACACTTTTATTGTCAACGTTTGCAATGTCTCGAAGACATTATACATCGGTGCTCGTTGTGTGGTTTTACGAAAACGACAGGTTCTGCTGCATAGCACGTAACATTAGTGTGCCACCTCCTGACGCCAACTGCGTGAAGCGGTGGGCCTCTCAATGCTCTGACTCCGTTGAGAATCTCTTACGAACAACGGGTGTGGTTCCGGTTCCGCCAAGTGGTCGCAAACAACGCCACGATGCTATAAAAATGTTACGCTGCGTAAATCGTTGGCACTGTTCTACGCTACAAAACGATCAAACATCGCGCGAAGCCATAAGTCGGATAAATGCTGCAATGTGCATGCCCGAAGATCACGGACTCAAAGTGATACAAAGTGGATTCAATTTTGTGTGTTCTGTAGCATTGGTAAGCTACAAAGTGCCTTAGTGAACAACAGTCTCGGCATAACACTTACGGAACACAGTGTGTGGTCGGTGCCGGTAATATGTAGTGTCCCGTACTACCCCGCCCCAAATATAAAATGTGTGCACTAGTGATACAAGCGCTCCACGCGCATCGCGAGCGGAGGCATGTGGACGGCGGCGGCCGCCTCAGCCGAACGAGTGCTGCATTGCCAGTAACCGCGTTGCGAAAGCACCACTGACAGCAAGAACATGTTTGTGCACAGCACTCCGCCGACAAACATGGCCAACCATGCCACGATCTTTTCTATCACGGTGGTGGGAACCGTAGATGTCCATCCAACTCCCGCTTGAACGAGAGACATTTCAAATATCGATTCAAACTGAGCACGTATAAAGCTATACTCAAAAAACGGATCGTCGTCCGAAAGCACAAAGTAACGCGTAGCTGCAAACAGTGCACCCCACGCTTGTGTCAAATTGCATATCTCCGCAAAGAGACCCAGGAGTGTCTCGGGTGGTGCGTCGCATGCCCCCAGATACCCCCAACTTCGCCAAAGGCTGAACGCGTTCGTGGCACAGGAAAACGCTGCAATGTATACCGCAAAAGCTTGGCGAGCCACCGTGCTATCCGTTACGGAATCGACCAACGAACACGTGAGCGTCCAGTTTGCGAAGACGAGAAGTAACAGGCCCACGTCTCGGAAAAGTTCCATGGTTGGATATTTCATGCCTAGGAACCGTTGGGGTTGTGTGCCCTTGACAACACATGTGCCTCCAAATAGATATATCTCCACCGTCCTACGACAGCGTCAACGGTCCGTCTGGGCTGCCGGCTGCTCAGGCGTCGCCGCTAGCCACCCCGCTAAGCAGCACCCACCACGTGGACCCCGCGACGGCGCGGCGCGATGCTTCCCGGCCTGGGCCACCTGGACGACCCTGCTGCTCCGAGGCTTTGCGCGGCCACCCCACCCGCGGAGTCTGCAGAGGCGGTGGGCCGCGCGAGCGCACGGGGCGACGTCTTCAAGGTGCAATTGGCACTGGCCGCCGGCGTGCTGCCCTTTGCGTTCACCTGGGTGGTCAATCGCGCTGCGTGGATAGGCTACGTGGTGTTTGCCAACGGCGTCGTGTTTCACGTGGGCGTCGCGCTCGATGCGCCCTTCACCAGACTGGCGTACTTGTGGGACGTGAGCTGGAACGTCGCCCTGTGCATCTACGTGAACGTGGCCACGCACTGGCAGCCCGGGACCGCCCTTCTCACGGCACTGAGCGCAGCGGCGTGGCTTTTGAAGAAGCGCCTGGCCAAGTGGTGGTTTCTGGTGCACATCGTCATGGTGCAGTGGCTCCTCTGCCTGCTGCTGTACGTGTTTGAGTCGAGGCGCGCGTGAGCCGTGGGCGCCTTGTTGCCGCGCCCGCAAGATAAGCGCGGGCGAGCCGTCTTCAGGGCGTGGGCACGGGCGCGCGCGGATGTCGATCCGGCGCCGTGGGGCGGAGCCGGTTGTCGCGGCGCCACGCCTCACCGCCGTGCTTGCCGCGAGGCAGCGCGAGGTGGAGTGTTAAGGGCGTCGGGAAGATGCGCACGCTCGAAGGCGTCGATGCGCACGTTTCCCTTGTGCCTCTCGAGCGCGGCGCGCGCGAGCAGCTCTCCCAAGTCTTCCACCGGGGGCTCCATGGGGCTGTTCTGAGCGGCGACGAGTGGGACACGCCGGCGCCGACACACCGGCGCCGACACACCGGCGCCGACACACCGGCGCCGACACACCGGCGCCGACACACCGGCGCCGACACACCGGCGCCGACACACCAGCGCCGACACACCAGTGCCGACACACATCATTGTCGAGACCTCGACGACGCAAGTGATTGGTGCGCTGCCATCCCCGCACACGCCATCCCCG
>Ga0209666_1000691_pt1 | contig 25703 bp, 20 predicted proteins | sample SaaInlV_125m_DNA_FD_184679 | JGI IMG/M metagenome (GOLD analysis project Ga0209666, IMG submission 184679) | Marine microbial communities from expanding oxygen minimum zones in the Saanich Inlet - Saanich Inlet SI037_S3LV_10m_DNA (SPAdes)... | ecosystem: Environmental > Aquatic > Marine >...
TGCAAAGTTTCCAGTTGCGATTTCTCCTGTGTTCAAGATAGTTACTCTCGATACTAAGATTTCAAGTCCTTTAACTGGCTCAACAAATGTATCTAAAATACCCATGTTATTATCGATTACCTCGTTAGTGTTGTTTGTTCCGTCCATAACGTTTCTATAGTCGTATACACCTCCGTCTTTTTTAACTGATTCCATAAATGAATCTGCTAAAGTTTTAATCTCTAATCTTGTTTGCGCGTTGTTAAACTCGAATAAATAGTTTTTCAAGATTTCTGCTAAACCATCTTCAATATAGATCATTGCTTCTCTCACGTGAGCTGAAGATAATGCTGATTGAACTGATTGTTGTGCAGTTTTATTACCTTTGATAGTTAAACCAACTCCTCTTTCGAATACGATTGGGTTAATTCCAAATGGCTCTAAGTAATCTCTATCATTTTTATCAAATGCGAATTCTAAACCTTGTACACCTGTACCACCTACAACACCTCTTCTTGGTCCTGCAATTATAGACCATGGTAATGCATTTAAATATTTGTCAATGTAGTTATTAGATACGTAAGCCGCTGGTGGAATCACCTTTGTTTTACCGTTCTCTAATACATTAAGACCAGGACCATAGTAGAAACCGAAGTTTGCACCTTCATTGATACTTGGTAATGTATACACTGCAGTAGGGTTAAGTTCTAAATTACCACCAGTAGATACTAATCTTGTATCGAATGATCCAGTATTAGCGTCTTTAAAAGAAGGATTAGTTGATCCTTTAAATTCTTTCACCATTGGTGCGTTAAGAATTGCAGATGCATTTTGTCTTTCTTTACAAAGTTGAGTAATTTCTTCTTTATTAAGGATTCCACTGTTTTCCAATGATCCGAATGTATCAACAACATATCTGAAAGTAATTGCGTCCTTGTCAATTAATGTGTTTGATAATCCATTTCCTGGTCTTAGTTGAGTTAATAACTCAGCTTTTGTTTTAGCGCTCTGTGTTGCAGCCGCTAATGGGAATACTGTATAAGTAGTTGTACTTTCTTCATATCTTTTAAGAGCATATTCTGGTCTTAAAGATACAGGTCTGTGACATTCGAATGAATAAATATTAGAACCACCTTCAGTAGTCTTAATAATTCTTTTAATTCTTGCTAATTCAGTTCCGTCAGCTGGAATATACATTCCTACTGAAACTTCTGACCAATCAAATGTATCTTTAGCTAAAGTAGCGGATAATCTAAATTGTCCAGCTCCTAGTGGAGTAAATGAATAATCATCAACTAATGTTGGTAACATAACTGCTCTCGAGTTAGGCTCGATAGTAGTATATTCTATTGTAGCTGATTGAGCTCTTAAATATGCAGTTAATTTATCTGCACTTGCTGCTGCGTAAGTTGAACTAAATGCGTTTCCACCTGCTGCAGTAATTTTTACTACGTTTATATCTCCAAGTGGTTGTAATTCTTCAACTGAACCGATTCCTACGTAATCAAGTCCATTTGCACCTAATAAGAAACTTCCAACTGTTAAGCTTCCTGCTGATAATAATTTACCTGCAACATCTGCTCCAACTTCTGGACATGCTATAATAATGTCACCATCTACAACTGTAATTGGTCCTGCATGGAATGTAGCTTCTGTTCCAGCTTCAAACGTTTCATATGTTGATGCTTTAATAGCTCCTTCACATTCTATAACCATATCTGATCCAGATGTGCTTATTGTTTTAATTGGAGTAAATTCTCCTTCTAAAGCAGCTCTTAAGAAACCATCTGTTGTGATTTGTAAAGCATTTAAATCAGAAGCGTTAGCGTTTCTAATAGTTAACTGATCACCATCAACTTCCATTTGTTTTGGCAATGTGATTGCATCAGGAGTAGCATCTTGTGCAACTCTGTGTGATAGTACTTTATAATCTTGGTAAATATCAAAACCTTTACCTACGAAATCAATTGCTTCTAAAGCATCTTCGTTGATAGCACAGAATAAACCTGTTCTTCTTGCTTCCAAGTTAATTAAAGTCTCAATATATAATTGACGACCTTCTTGATCTTGAAATTCTGGAATAACTGATCCAGTGTATTGTGCTACTAAACTAACTTCTCTCAAAGCAGTGAATTTTGCTAATTGATCTCTTAATAATCCATGCTCATTAAAAAATGCTCCGTATGTTGGGTCATTTTGTAATACTTGTGCATCGTAATTACCTTTGAATACAAATACATCTACCATGTAGTCAGATACGTATTCTAAATCTTCGATTCCTTCAGGAACATTTCCTTCACCATACCATTCTCTTGCTGTCATTTCAAAACCTGCTGTATTTGCAGCTTGTCTTACGATAACTGAAATAGGCTCTTGCTTGATATTAGCGAAAGTAATTGCGTTGTTTGAGTCGTCGTCAGTGTTACCTGCTGCTTCTAATGTTTTGATATCAGAAGGAACCCAAAATTTATCAGTGTCAAAAATAGCGCTGTATTGAACAGAAGCTGGTTTTGCTGATAAACCTTCAGAACCAGAATTAGTTGCTGGAGATACCAATGCAATTCTATCAGCTGCGTCAGCGATAGTTAAGTTTAATGCCAGAATCGGCCCTCTTGAAAGAGTTTCGATACATGATCTGTGGAAGAACATTCCTTTCTTTTCTAAAGATTTGTCAATACCTCCAAACACTTGAGTGAATTGCTCAATGTTTTCGATAAATACTGGTGTGTTGTATGGACCTTTTTTAGATCTACCAACAACCAATCTAATAGTTTCAGCAGGGATATTAACCGTCTGTGATTTGTCAAACTCTAAGCGATATACGCCTGAGCTTTTGAACTGTAATAATTGAGGACTTAATGCCATAGTTGTTCTTTTTTATTTTTTTTACTTTTATTATATATCTATTCTTCTTTCGAAATTTATTTATATTAAATCATAAATGTCATATTGTAAATCTCCATCAGAAATATTATCTTTATATAACACCCTTTCCATCTCAGTATGTAAGTCTGGATCTATAAAATCCAGAAGTTCTTCAATATAATCTGCATAATCTGTAGTGTTAAAGAATTCAGTAGAACTAATAACTGTCATAACAGTATCATCATTTCCCATTTGAGCTCCGTAACCGCCTCTTGGTAAACCTCCAAATAGACTAGCTTCATTTATTGTTGTTTCATCTGTTATATTTATCCTATTTATCTTGTATAACTTTGCAAAATTCTGACAAAATATTGCTTTATTATCAGATTTAATTTTTATTCCATGTTTTAATGTCTTAGAATCATGTCGATGTCTGAATTTTACAATCATTTCATCATCAAAATCATTTCTTTGTGGAAACACAGATCTTAGATATTGAAACAATACAGAACCATATGTGTTGTATTCTACTATCATTTTTACATTCTCGTTATAAAATATCTCTGTAGATAAAGTATATAAGACCTTTGCAAAATCTTCTATAACATGTTCATTAGATCTAAATATTGCTACTTGATTTATTTTAAAGAAATCATACATTGCACCTGGATTAAGTGAATTTTCAATTTCCTTTTTATTCATAGGAATAACTTCAAATATATTTATCACTGAATAATCACCTCCATTTCCTTCAGCAATATCTACCGAAAATAACCAAAACCTTGAAGCATCTTTAGTTGATTCAATATCGAAGTCAGGATTCCATAATAGAACATCCCTAACATCTATATTAATATCATCAAACTCTTCTAGGTCATGGTAAACATATTTCTTCATTCGTTTACGCATTTTCTTTAAATCTATTGGATCTAATAAAAGGTTTGAAGACGAAACGAATTCATTTCCATATTGTCTATTAAATGCTTCTATACTACCTAAGTTTCCTAGCTCTCTATTATACCAATCATCATCTCTGTCTGGATGTTCCCACCAATCAACTCGCATTGCGGTGTATTCATTTTCACCTCTATCTGCAGCTGCATATATTTGATAAAATTTGTTAAATCCATTTGGAGTAGACGTGATAGTAATTCTAGAAACCTTTGATGCGGATAATGTAGGATATACATTTTCATAGAAGGTATCTACAATAGTTGGATGAATATGTGCAAACTCATCAAGATATAAATTATGAATAGTAAAACCAATACCTGCTTTTGCAGTAGTTGCTTGTCCTACCAATCTACATCCGTTATCACACTTAACATTCATTACATCATATTTAACAATACCTGGTTTCATAAAGAATGGTACGTTTTCTACAACTACTTTTGCTTTATCAATGATCTCTTTAGTTGAATCTGATTTGTTGGCTAATAAAAGAGTATTTTTATCTGTATTGAATATTAAGTACCATGCATTAAATATAGATGCCGTCACAGTTTTACCCATTTGCCTAGAAGCTAATACAATATTGAATCGTTCTTCTTGGAAATTTCGAAGCATTCTTTTTTGATATTCTCTAAGTTTTACTTGTTGAATTCCTTCATCTGTCATTACTACTGCATACTTTTCAGCAAAATAAACAATATCTGTAGCGCATCGAGCTAATTCAGTAATTTCTTCATCAGTATATTCAAATACAATATTACCTTTACGTAGAAAGTTTTTACCTTCGTAAAATGGCATAGCAACTTTAGGTCTAAAACCTTGATCCATTGCTATCATCAGATCATTTACTTGTTTAGTAGACCAAACAATTTTTTCTGATAGCACATCCCCTTCTTCTTTGGGAATCCATTTATTATCTCCTACGTAATCACTCATTAATCTTCTGTAGTTTCTTCTACATCTTCAATATCTTCATCTGATGTGTTTTTGATACCCGCTTGAATTGCAGCCATTAAATCTTTAGTACCTCTTTGTAAATTCTTATTTTCTTTGTCTCCTCCCGATTCTTCTATTTCTTTGACGTCATCTCTCTTTTTATAGATTTCAATATCACGTGCAATTCTTTTTGTAGATTCTTCAGAAGCCATTAGATACATTGTTTGTGATTTAATAATATCTAACATTGATTTTTGCAGTGTCGCTAGAACTTCAAACATTCTAGGTGCTAATTCACCATCATCAATTGTTTGTAAAAGTGTAGTCAATGCTCTTTCTCCAGCTTGTAGTTGGTATATTAAAGAAGACATTGTCATTTCATCCATTCTTTTCTTAGCTTGAATGTATTCATCTCTTTCGATAATATCTGCGTCTAAGTAAAATTTCATGAGTGCTGTGATAGTTTTTTCTGCTTTTTTTGTAGCAGAACCTTTCAATTCCTCATAACTTACACGTGGCGCTAAATCTGTTCTTGGTTGTTTGATTGGCAGATCTGTTGGATCTGTTTCTACATCTAATACATTGGTATCTCCTATCAAATCATCTAATTCCCTTCTTATTTGATCGGCTTGTTCAGATATATTCTTTTTCTTGTCTTCACTCATATTATTATATTATAATCTATATATCTAACAAATCATTGTAACAAATTTGTTACAAATTACCTGTTTTGGTTATATCTTCTTAATTGAATTGATGGAACTGCATTATCTATGACTAGGGCAAATTTATTATCTCTAACAATATATTGCTGTAATACATTTAGTCTTTGTTCTGCTTCTATTGATCTATTAAATAATCTAACGTTTGTTAATTTTGCTGGACCTGGCATAAGAGACCATTGTTTTAATGAATTCCAATCATAAGCAGAAATATCTTTCGAATCATTTAATACTGATGTGATTCCTGTTTGTGTTGTATTACTATTTAATAAGTTACTACCAGGTTCTAATTTGAATACGTTAGCTGTAAGTTTGCTGTATTTATTATTTACATTAATAACTACACCATACCATACATCATTTAAAATTTCATTGTCATATGTAAATGAATGAGAATCTCCGTTTATTTTAACTGACAAGTTATTAGATGTTGTTGACACCTTTAATCCTTTACCACTTAAATATCCATCTATTAATGTTGCATTTGGATTAGCTTCTTTTAAATTAGGTTGAAACCAAAGTGTAATAGCTAAATTATCATTGGATGCAAGTTTAGATTTTCTTTTATAAACCAATGCTTCTATTCCTATGTCTTTAATACTACTAAGATCATATGTGTTTTTACTAATGATTGTCCACTTCTGTCTAATCTCAGTATCTAATATTGTTAAGTTGTTATGAATTCTTTCTCTAATACCATCGCCTACTTCTGTAAATACGGTTTGATATTGTTCTGGTTTAGTAACTTGTGTAAATTCGTCTTGTATCTCTTCTCCAAAGACTTCATCTAATCCTGTAACTAAATCATTAACTTCTTGCTCTATTACTGTATCATTATTAATAGTGCTTGTTCTTTCCTCATATTTTCTAAGCATTACTCTCCAGTAAGAATGTTCCATGTTAAATTCATCTGCAAATGCAACAGAACTAACTTCATACATTCTATTCATTAAAGGAAAATATAAGTAATCCCTCATTCTCGGATTTTTATTTGGACCAAATGCTGATTCAAATTGAGTTTTTGTTATGTGTATTTCAAAATCCTCAAATCCCATTCCATAAATATCAAATTTAAATTCATTAGATGGCATCTCATTATCTGGTACCATTATTTTAAATTCTCCACTATCTTTAACATTATACAATGAATATTCCATTAATATAACATCGCGTGATCTTTTATCTGCCTCTACTTTATAATACTTTACTTTATGGCCAAACATCTCAGTAGATAAATCAGATATTTGCTTATATACATTAATTGGTTTTTGTAAAGAATATGGATCAAATAAGTTTTCGTCACATGTAACAGATATATTAGCACATCCATTCATTGCTGATGGATCAGTACAATCAGTACAATATTGAGGGCATGATATAATTTCTCCAGCTTCTGTTTCTAAATTAAATGTAAGACTTAATAAAGATAAAGAATGTGCCGTAGATAATCTATTTACTGTAAACCTAACACTAATCCATAGGGGTTTAGTAGAATCAAAAGTTAATCCTAATAAATCCGTAGGTGATGTGCCAGTGTTTAATAATGCGTATTCTGACATTGCGCCTCCATCACTATCTAATGGCTCTTGTGACCATTTAAATTCGTAATTAAAAAAATTGTTTGGATTTAATGGTAAGTAAAATTTTAAGCCTGTTGCAGTAAAGGTAGGAACTTCCAATACTGTAAAAGTATTCGAGTCATATATTGTATCTACTTCAAATGTTGTATTACCTACTATGATTTTATCACCTCTATTTAAAAATAAGTTGGTGTTTTGTCCAGTAACAGTAAGATTACCTTCAGTCATGCTTAAAGTTCCTATAGTATTTGGCGTACTTACACCTGCTACAATATCCCATGAATTGATACCCGCTACATTTTCGTATGGTTCTATTAGCTTTGCGACAAATGAGTCACCTATTTGATCTGCTGTAAAATTATTTACCATTAATAAAAGGACCAGTGGTCTTGTTTTTTATTATATATCTGAATTTCTATCTGTTATTAAGAGTATTTCAGGATCGTCAGATTCATAAGGTTCTAATTTATGAATTATTGCATTAATTATTCCAAAGGTTTCTGTTCCTTCATTATCTGATAAATACATATCTAACACTGTCATGAACTGTTTTAGTTTAAAAACTTTATACATCTCATCGCTTGACATCATCTTACATCTTTCTAAAACTTCATTTATAATATTTAATTCTCTCGATTCAAATAATTCAAATAATCTTAAACTACCTCTAATTGTTTTAATATTATATTTAATTGTTTTAATTTGATCAATCTTGACAATTCTATTATAATTTAGATTTTTATTTAAAGTAACTTTGATCCATGATAAATTTGGCATATTTTGTAACATTTGCCATATAAAATAAATTGAAGTTGCTTCTTTGTGTATAGATGCATCTCCCACAGATTTAAATCTATTTATTTCTCTAGCAAAGAACTTAGTAATATATTGTTGCATTTTTGTAGCCTGTACTAAATACGAATCATCGCTTATTCTTTTACACGTAGAGTCCCTAGAAATTAGTCCCCATATTTTAGTGTCTATTGAATTATATCGATAAAGCGTAATATCTACTACTTCTGAAAAGTCATCTTTATTTTCTGTAAACATCTATTTGCGCTTCAATTTTTTGTAAATCATTAAATAGTTCCTCTTTTGCATACAACTTTAAATCATTGAATTCTCGCATACCTATTTCATTTTTTGACAGGTAGATCTCAATTGAAGCATCGTTAGGAGTATATCTATCAACCTGTTTTTTTGGTGCTTTTTTGGTCTTAGTATAAAACCAACGTGGAACACCTTTGAATCTTTGAGCAACCATAGCCCATGACTCTACCACATTTCCTCCATTAATACCGTTTAAATTAAAAAGATTAGCATTAGATGGATATTTAATAGCAAAGAAACGATTGATCATAAAGTGATGTCGTTTCTTTGAATGATTTTTTATATTGTTGTATTGGTCTGGTTTTGTAAACATTATCTTTACAAAATCAAATAATTTAGTTTCGTCTAGCATATTATTTATATGTGGATTAGTAAGAAAGTTTACCCTATTAAGGTGTTAAATGCATGTTGATGTGCATCTACTTTTGAAAAATTATGAAGCATCTCTATTTTAATAGCAAGATCTATAACTTCTGGTTTTAGATTATGTGCATTTGCTTCTGCTAATATTTCTTCTATTTGAATATAATCAGTTAGTGTCATATTAGAATAACTTTTTACTAGGTGCCAATTTTTTATCTGTATTTGTTTTCTTACCTACTAATTTCATTGGAGGTTTTTTGGTCTTTGTTTCTTTAGGAATATCCATTCCTGCGAATGCATCAGGACCAAAACTTGCTTTATCTTTCAACCAACTTGTTCCTTCCAATATTTTTTCCATATCTTGGAATTGTTCTACATTTTCTAATGCTCCTTCCCAATCCTTTTCGATAGCATCATATATCGCTTTTTGAATAGAGTCTGGAATAGTTTTAATATGTAGTAACATTAACGCGATGTTATTAGATAAAGATGCTTTGATCAATGCAGTATTAGAATGTCCAACTACTCTGTATATGATGTCTGTAAGAGAGTTCTTGTGATCTGTATTAAACAAATACTCAATAGTAAAGTTATCTAGTTCTTTAATGAATTGATCGTATATGGTATCTGCCATCTTCTCTGTGATAGAGTATGTTCTAAGCTTGCCTGTTTTTAATTCTTTTTGCCACGTAACTACAGATGGTATATTATCTGATTTATCACCTATAAGAATCTTATTGAAAATAAATCTATCACAATCAACTTCTGTAATATTTATTTTAAGTGCTTTTACCCATGACATAATATTATTTTGATACGAATCTCTTGTCATGTGTTCACCTCCCATGTTAAATAGAAGATCTTCATTTGACATTTCAGATGCAACCGATGCTTCCATGTCTGTTTCAAAGCCTTCATAAGCATATAAAGATTTTTTAGTATTGTAATACCATAAAGTATGTGCATCATTAGTTTTAGAGTAATTTACTAATTGAATAAGATCTCTATCACCTGACCATACGATACATGATTTACCCCTGTTATTAAGTGCAGTAGACCATCCAAAAATAACATCATCTGCTTCTGCACCTTGTATTTGATGTACAGTAACACCTTTATCGGCTAATATTTTTTGGAATTCTTCATAAACTCCATATACATTTGTCCAATTTACATTACTGCTTTGTTTTCTAGTACCCTTATAATCTGCTTCCGGGTATAAATCCTTTCTCCATGATTTAGAATCAACTGTTAATATAACGTCATCTACAAACATTTTTAATTTACGCATCTCTGATGCAAAATCAATGGCTAATTTTCTCATAAACTGTGATTTTTGTTTATCATCACCTAACAGTTGACCTGTTTTAGGTTTTGGTAAAACAAAAAGTCTACTGAATACAAAATAATTACCGTCTATTAATAGTGTGTGTTTTCCCACTTTCATATCTTATGTGTTTAATATCTATGCCTAATATACCAAAAATAATTGACATAAAAAAATTATTTATTACTTTTTTACGAATTAACTATACTTTGTATCTCATATACACAACTTAACATTGTAATAACTGGATCAATAACATGAACTCTTTGAGATTGATGTTTAGCTACAGTTATAATTATCTGTGGTATATGTTTTATATATTGTCCTTTTTCTTGCTGAATATATTCAATGAATTCAGCGCCAAGTGTTTGTAAAACATCGTCAACTCTATTTGCATAATTACCTACTAATGTTTGATAATTTTTTGCTGGATCTGTTTCATTAAACACTAATTCAAATACGTCTTTATATACAGAGTTGAATTTTTTAACATCATCTTCTGTAATATTGGAAGTACCTTGTGTTTTATATCCTTGTAATTTATTAAGAGTAGATCTTAAATCAGGAAAGTTTCTTTTAACAAATTCAACCAATGCCGGCTTTTCAATTGTCATGTCTTCTTTCTTACAAATCTCATAAACTCTTTTAATATACTTTTTTGTTAGTTCACTTTCTTCTTGTTTGTCAAAATCAAAATCTATAACTTCAAATCTTGAAAGAATTGGATCTGGTAGTTTATTAATATAATTACATGTTGCAATAAATCTAGAATTAGATGCGAATGTTTCCATAGTAGCACGCAATGCTTTAAAGAATTGATCTGATACACCATCAACCTCATCGAGTATTACTACTTTAAACATTCCGGGTGCATCCATAATAGAAACAGTAGAACAGAAATCGGTAATTCTTGTACGAATAACTTCTACTGATGTATCTGTTGATGCATTAATATAAAGATATGGTAGTTTAAATTGTTGAACAATTGCCTTAGCACATGATGTTTTGCCTGTTCCTGGTGATCCAGCGAATAGCATATTTTGTACTAAACCATCATTGAATTTACTCATTACCCTCTCTGGTAATATGAGTTCTTCTAGGTTTTTAGGTCTGTATTTTTCTGTAAATAATTGATTTATCGAATTCATGTATATAATATGTTTAATGGTTATACCTCACAACAGCTATAAAGTTTCATAGATAAATATAATAAATGGCAAGATCTTATTCTCATATAATCATCACCCGCACATCTGGTCCTAATCCACGAAATAGGTACGGTATTATACTAGCACCAATGATGAAGTTCTTCAGGAAGTTCCTTGTTGAACACAGACATGTTAGAAGATGGTCTGATGATGATCAATTTGTCCATTGTGTACTTAGAATGCAAAAACCACCAATTAAAAGCGTCGCATTAACTAAAAAATACTGGGATCATAGTAATGAAATGTTGGTTGATTTAGCAACTCTTCATGAAAACTGTAATATAGTAGATTGGTATTGTGCGATTAGTCTCAAGCCAATTAAAGCTAAATTTATGAATTTTGATTTGGAAAACTTTTTACATCCAGAATATCATGATGCATTAAAAGCACCAATGATTGATAGTCGTATATTAAAATCTTCAATTGAGTTTCGTAAGAAATGTAAAAAACTCCTACTCGAAGAACGAGAGGAGTTTCTTAAACTTGCTAAAAAGAACGCTAAACGCTCTCTTTAATATTACATTAATTTTGAGAATCGCTGTGCAATAGTTAAACCTTCATCTAATTTAATAGTTTTAGGTAATTCTTCTTTTGCTTCTTCTACAAATTCTTCAGCGTTTTCTTCATCTTCCTTAGAAACATCTTCTACTGGATATTCTTCGTCGCCTACTTTAAATGTTTTCTCACCTTTTGCAATTGCTTCTGCTCTTGCAGCTCCGAATTCATTTCCTTCTTCAACTTCTTCAGTTGTTTCTTCAGTTACTACTGTTTCAGTAATCCAATAACCGCCTTCATCTGGTCCGTTTGTAATATCTTGGTCATGACCTGAAATTTTGGCTAATTTTAGAATGGCTGCTTTATCACCACTATAATTTAATTCATCGTAACCATCTCCGAATGGATCTTTGTCTACAGATACATTAACGCCTAATTTTTTAGCTTGTTGCTTTAAATATTCATATTCATCTTCTCCTGCATCATATGCCATTAAACCATTTAATGATGCCTCAACAAGTGCTGCGTCAAATGATAAATCTATTTCCATACCTTCTTCCTTTACTCCACCTATTTTTTGAACTTGTAACGCTGCAGTATTTTTAGCAGCTTCCAATTTTCCTTCAAGATCTTTAGTATCTTCACCTTTAGCTTTAGCTGCAGCAATTTCTGCTGTAAACACTGCTATATCCGCAGTAGCTTTATCTTTTGGACTAGCGTCTGCTGATAATTTATCTTTAGCTTCTTTAGCTTTAGTTACAGCTGCATCTAATTTTTCAGTGTCCTTAGTTTCAGTGTCTTCAGTTTCAGTTTCTGGTTTTGGAGTAGGTTCTGGTTTTGAAGTCTCCTCCGGTGTTGGTTCTGGTTTTGAAGTCGCCTTAGGTGTTGGTTCTGGTTTTGAAGTCGCCTTAGGTGTCGCCTTAGGTGTAGTTTTTGGTTTACCTTCACCACCTACACCGTCCATTTGATCTTGACTAGTCGTATTATCATTATCACCTGATTGATCATCAGAATCTGCATGATCAGCTGGACCAGCTTTTTTAGCGTAATCTTTAAGAGATTTTTCATCATCTGCAATTCTATCTGCTAAAGTATCAATTTCTAATTTAAGTTGTTTTGCTTCTTCACCTGAAGTTGCTTTCATTACTATTTTAGCCGCGGCTAATTTAGATTTAGTTTTTCCTATAGAAACTACTTTACCTAAACCTTCATCTCCACTTGACAATTCAGTCATTCTCTCTCCGATAGCAGATAATTGATCATCTAATGCTTTGTTTTTAGCTTGATTAGCTTGCGTCAAAGTTTCTATTCTTTTATCGTCTTTACCCTTTTCACCAGCATCACCTGCCTGTTTCTTCTTAGCGAAATCAACATCGTTAATTGCTTTTTGTACTAAGGCTTTTTGATATGATTTAAGATTTTTCTTAATTTTCATGAACTTAATAGGAGATTTAATAAAATCTAATATACCTTCGTTAAGTTCTGTAACATTAGTTAGTTCGAATAATTCTTCGAATAATTCATCCATTTCTAAAGTAATAGATTCTGATTCTCCAATTCTATCTGATAATTCAGCTAGATTATTAAGAATAGTATCTACGTCTCTAATAACTTCAGTTCTAACCGCTTCTGCAGAATCTGCAGCTGCATCAACACTAACCTGATCTATAGCAACAGAGTCTGTCGTTGTTGTAGTTTCTTTAGTTGATTCATTTACGAACTCTTCGTAAAGTTTTAATTTTGATTTAAGTTTCATAATTATTATTTTGTTTTAAATTACCTTGTTAATATATTATATATCCTCTTAATATTTTAAATATTTCTAGAAATAAAAAAGGCCGCCCGAAGGCAGCCTTTTATATCAATTGTTCTAAGTGTTTAGATTATAGTTGTAATCCAGCTACTTTGAATTTTTGGTATGCAGTTTCTGGGTGGAAACCAGCTTCAACTAGAGCGTATCTAGATTTAACCGCTACTTTAGGAGCCATAGTTCCTTCAGCGATCATTTGAACTGATTCAGCCATTAAGTAAGGCATGAATACTAATCCAGCACCGTTACCGTCACCTTTTCTACCTACTAGAATTTCGTGCTTTTTGTTAACATCACCTTCGAATGCTAAGTTTGGATCAGTGTAAACATTGATACCAGCAACTGAACCTACTGGGTAGATTGCACCTGCAACTTGATTGAATGTGTTAGCCATTGGGTTTGGTACGAAACCAGCAACACCTTGTAAAGCTGAAGCTAATTTAGCATCAACTACAGCGAAGTTACCAGCACCTCTTCTACCTCTGTTAGCGATTAAGTTAGCAGCAGCCAATACGTGAGTAAGGATTCTTCTGTTAACATCACCGTAAGTGTTTCCACCTTGAGTGTAATCTAAAGTAACTTCAGAAATTCCTTCTTCAGCGATAGCTCTCATCTTAGTTAAGATGTGGTTGTTGATAGATTGAGTTAATTCGTTAGTTAATACTGACTCAACTTGAGCAACAGCATCTACACCGAATTGTTTTAAATCTTGTACTTGTTCTCTTGTAACTGCAGCAGCAACTTGGAAAGTTTCAGCAGCAACACTTTTAGAGAATAAAGAAAGACCCATTACTTTATCAGCAGTTCTTTCACCAACTTCTCTTGACATTGGCTTACCGTTAGCGTCAGCACCAGAGAATCCAGCAATGTGGTCTTCTAATGCAGCAACTAATGCAGCGTCAGCATATGTGTCAGCAATTGTTTCACCAGCAGCAGGCTGATCAACAATCTTGATGATGTTTTTACCATCAATTCTTGAAGTACCTACTAATTCGTCATTACCAGCTTTAGCTAAAGCTGATTTGATGTAAGTTGGAGCAGTTGCACCTAATGCAACAGTACCACCTTCATAAGTAAAGTCTAAGTAAGACAATAATCCCATTGGTCCAGCCATTGGTACTACTGGTACTAAGTCTAAACCGATAGTTTGAGCAGCAACTTGCATTGCCAAAGGCAATAATGTTGGAGCTTTGTCACCAGAACCTTGAGCTGCACCAGCTGCACCGTTTGCAGGAGCGCCAGCAGGAAAAGATACTGCACCCATACCTGTTAAGTTCATTGGGCCAGGGTTGTTAGATAAAGACATGATGTTCGCGTCTTCATAAAGTTTGTGGTTGTGACAGTAAGTCGACATCCACGCTAATTTGCTAGATTCGTTGATACCTGTAGCTTCCGAGATAATCGGTGCCCATGTATTCTTGATCTCAGCTTCGTTTAATAAATTTGCCATTTTTAATGATCGTTTTTTTTGTTTATTGTTGTTTAGTTAAAAACTCGACATTCAATGGGTTTTCTGCTTCTGTCACCCTTATCGTCGATTAATTTATATATCTGTTAATTTTTTACTTATTGAACCTTTTTTTGAAAGCATCTGCCATAGCTGATACATCATATCCTAATGTTGGTTTAGTTTCTTCTTTCTTAGCTTCAGTTACCATTGCAACTTTTTCTAATTCCACTTTAGTGTCTCTTAAGTCTCTAGTTTGCCAGAAATTAGCAACTTGATATTCTGTGTTCAATGTGTGGTATTTAGATTGTGCGATGATATTATTTTGTTTAGATTCAGATAGATTAGTCCATGCTTCTTTATATTCAGAAGGCATAAGAGCAATGAATGTAGGTTGTGCTCCTGCACTTTCAACAATAAGTTGTGCTTCATTCATTACTGACATAATTTCTGATTCTGTCATAAATCCTCTTTTAGAAACGATTCCTCTAACATCTGTTTTAGCAGATTCTGATAATTCGTTATATTTATTTCTAGTTGCAGATGATACTACTTTAAAGAATGAAGGATTTTCATTTTCTTTTTTAGTTGCATTTTCTACTAGTGCGTCTAATTTAGAAGAGATATCTGCTTTATAAGCTTCTAATGGATCATGTGCTCCATCTTCACCTTCAGCTTCTTCTTCACCTTCACCAGCATCAGCTTCTTCAGTTTCATCTTCGATTTCAGAATCTGATGTTACAGCATCGTCAGCGTCTTCGTCACCTTCTTTAGCAACTTCTTCACCTCCAACGTCGCCTTCTTCTGAATTATCTCCAGCTTCAACTTCTTCGTCTTCAATTTCTTCAACTTCTTTTCCAGCTTCATCGCTATCTGCAGCAACTGCACCTTCTTCTGAATTATCACCGATGTTTTCTATTTCGTCTGTGTCTTCAGCTTCGTCTTTATCTTTTGCAGGATCTTCTTCTTCAGTAACTTCTTCGTTATCTTCGCCTGCTTCTTTTGCAACTTCTTCACCTTCAACGTTATCAGCTGCTTCTACATCTTCTTCTTTATCTTCTTCTGCTTCAACATTAACTTCAACTTCTTCAACAGTTTCGTTTAAAGATTCAGCAATGTATTCTGCGTATTCAGAGACAGATTGTAAGTTTTCTTTTAAGTATTCAACGTATTCTAATAAAGTGTTGTTTGATTCAGCACCTTCGTTATGTGCTTCTGCTAAATAATTAGCGAAATCTTTAACTTTAGATACTGATTCTGCTAAATGCTCAGTATAAGAAATACCTTGATCTAGTTTTTCAGCAATACTTTCTGAATAAGAAATAGATTGATCTGTTTTTTCAGCTATGTGTTCAGCATACTGAATAGAACCATCTAATTGTTCAGCAATATACCCAACATATTCTGTTAAATCATTAACTGATTCTACAATGTGGTTATTGTGTTGTGTTAGATTTTCTACTGTGTTTTCGCCTGAAGCTGCTTCGTCTTTAGCTTCAATAGACTCTTTTAGTGTCTTGATCTCATTCGCTAAATACTCAGAGTACTTATTGAAATCCTCAGATTTTACAAATTCTGCCATGTTTTTATTTTCTTTTATTTGTGTGTTTGTAGTTTTATTTTCAATATTTTCAGTTAAATTAGCTTGACCAACTTCATATATATAAAGTCCTGTGTCGTTTGAAAAACCATAAGATTCATTAACTCTCTTTAACTCTGCGTTTTCAAAACCAGGGTCAGCTACTAAATCGTATGTAAACAATTGCTTAATTTTTACTTGTCCATTAGATTCAACTGCACCTGCAGCTCTAGATGAAATCTGTAAAGGTACACCAGCGTCTACTAAGGCTTTAGCTTGACGACCAGCATCTGTATCTAATAATTTAATACGTCCTCTGACTTCTTTAGAATCTTTGTCATAAGTTAATTCTTCAATAATGTGAGATACATTCTTTAAAGAAATATCAAATTGTGCAGGGTGATCTAATTCACCCAGTAATTTACTAGCTCCGATTTTTTGTTGCAATGCTTCTATTTGAGGAACATATTCGGATTCTGTGTAAATACGGTTGTTTTTATTTTTTTGATCAATTTGACCAAAAACACCTTCCAGAATGTAGTCTTTATTATCCGATGGAGTAACACTCAATGCAGATGACGACATCTCGACGATCAATAAATCGTTATTATTATTCATAATATTTTATTTTTGTATTTTTAATATATATCATACTTTATTATTGAAATATCTTATTACATTCCAGCAAGCGGGTCATCGCTGTCTTCTTCACCACCTTCTTCTTCCTTTTCAGCTTCCTTTTCAGCTTCAGCTTCTTCTGCCGATTTATCTAAATAATAGCCTACTAGAATATCCATTTCACCTTCTGCAAAAGCAGCTTCGCTATATGTTTCATAAAAATACTGCTTAAATTCTTCATCAGTTAAAGCTGCTGTAATAGCTCCTAGAATTTCAGCAGATTTAATTTCAGGACCAGAATCTAACTTTAGATCGTCGATTATGACTTTAGAATCTTCTCCAGCTCTAAGAGCATCTTCAGATATGAAGTCATTAAATGTTTTGATAATTTTCATGTTTTATATATCTTTTTTAATCATTGTTTTACATTGCGAATGGATCTTCAGCCTCTGGTTCTTCAGCCGACTTCTTTGCCAGTTTAGATTTAAAGGCTTCATTTGCTCTAATTTCATCATCACTTAGTTTAAGATATTTTTTAACTAAGTATTCTTGATCGAAATAGTATTCTTCTTCCATAGTCTCTTGATTGGTTGTCATTAACGAATCTCTCATAGTACCAATAAAGTCTAATCGTTTTTCCATTAATTCCATGTCTTTTAATTCCGAGAACACATTCTCTTCATTAAACCTTAAAGCTACTTGTGATTTAAACTGAGGATCATTTGTAAACTCAGGATATTTTAAACACATTTGAATAAATAAAGGCTTAGATAAAATTTCCATGAATATAGATCTCAATCGTTTGATAAACTTACCAAACTTGATCTCATCCCTAATCATACCATCAGCCGCTAAGTTGAAATCTCCACCTCCATCTTCATATAAGAATCTTGAGTAAGGAATTTTAGAAACATGTTTTAATTTATCTGAGAAGTATTTAAGTGCTTCTGTATCTGAAAGATCTGGCCCTTCACTATTTAATGTTTCTATTTCTGGTGAATCACCATCTTTAGAAGGTAACCAATATTCTTTACTAAATTGTAGCATTGGTTTACCGTCTGTTGCTAAAGTACCTGATTCCCAATCAAAATCTACAGATTCCTTATAAGAATTCATTAACTGTGCCAAAGATTGTTTAGCTCTAGTTTTAGATTTACCACCTACAGGAATTACAAACTTCATTCTAAATGAAGCATTAGTCACTGCCCAGATCACTCTGGTATGTTCCATAATTCTTAACAAGTTGAATGCTCTTGTTAATCTCTCTATATATGAAACTCTAGATGCAGTAGTTATAGATGAATAAGAAATGTATATAACTTGTGAATCATATAATTTTCTTTCTTTTACTGGATCATCTTTATATTGTACCCAAACTTTTTTACCATCATCGTGATTGTAACCTGGAATAAGAGTAATAGGATCTAATTCTTTAAAACCTATAATTTCTTTTTGGTCAGGGGAATAAATTATTTCAAAAGCAAGATATCCATCAATAAGAAATTTTCTAAAGAAGTACCATGCAGATTGATCAGAATTAAAACCAAAATAGTGATAAATTTGTCTGAAATATTTGTTAAGATCTTTATCAACATCATCTGATATATCAATACCTAAAATTTCAGGGTAACAGAAAAAGTTTTTTTCATCATACACTATTGTTTCATCACAAAGAATATCTAAAATATCTTCTACTTCATCGTTTAATGAAAACTTTCTAAGTTCTTCTCTTTTACCTTCATATGATTGATCAAAGAACGGAATATTAGATCTTAGGTTAGTGTCTGTCATAGACATTGCTGCAAATGCACCATAGATGTCGTCGTTGTCAACACCAAATGGATTCATTTGACCATAACCAATTTCTGCTTCCATTGGTCCAATTGCTTGTGATTGTCTTAAGACTAAATCATCATATCGCATACCGAACGAGGATAAAGACTTTAATGCATTTGATATGCTAAAAGGCTTTGATCCATTACTCAATGGTCCGTTTCTATCGTTAAATCCTGCCATATTACTATATTATTATGTTCTGTTTATATATCTTTTCTTTTTCCGCGTGTTTTAAGGTGTTCACTAAACGCACGCTTTACTTCGTTAATTCCAATACCATCTAAGTCATCAAAGTCGCATAGTGCTATTTTTGCCCAACTTTCATAAGAAACTACCTTTTGATTCTTTTTTAGTTGTGGAATATATTGTCTAACTGCAAAATCAAAACCAAATTGTTTTAAAAATTTTACAGCATCTTTATAAATTAGGTTTATTTGACCTTGTGTCATTGCATTGTCTTTTGATGCCCTTCCAGATTTTGATTTAATCTGCCCTTCCATTCTGTCATAGATCATATCTAATAGATCTTCTTTCATTTGTACTGGTAATAAGTTTAAATTAATACCAACGTCTGTTCCGCTTTCATGTGGATCCAGTGCTAATACTACTGGATTTCTATCCCACCACGGTAGAGTTTTAATATTTTTAGGTTTATCATATCTAAATACATGAATCATACCCGTTTTAAATGGTTTACTATATTTGGCAACAGAATTGTCTCTAACAGATTTGGATGCTTTTTCAAACCATTCTTCAGCACTTCTTCGTGCTTTAGTTTTACTACCAGCTTCTTTACTTAAATCCTTAATGTCCTTTTTTATTTTACCCATTATTTCAGAGATTTTTCAGTCAACACAATAAACCTCCAACCTCTGTTGTCAGCCCATGCTTGTGCATATTTATATTTATCTCTATTTTTTATATACTGCTCTGCCAAAAACTTATATGACTTCAATGCCTTTTGGCTATTCTTTTTAGGAGGAGATGGCTTTGTAATTTGTGCTTCTGGTTTTATTTCAACCAAAAATTCTTTATACGTTTCCACACCCTCATCAATACTTCTAGTTTTCATGTAGAAATCTGGATAATACTTATGTTCTCTTTTATCAAAAGACCAAATATACTTAATCTCTACTGGCTCACTTGACCATTTAATAACGTCTTCTCTTGTGTCACACATAATCATAAACTTTCTTTCCCATGATGATCTATAAATAATAGGGATTGGGCCAATATACTTTTCTGGATTTTTTGGATTAAAATATCCTTGTATAAAGCCTGAATTATTAGTAGGTTTAAGATTTTTTATTGACATTTATATGTTAAACATTCCGCCGTTTTCACTATCACCTCCTGTAGAGATTCGATCAATCGATAACGTGCCTTTATATTTCTGTGGATGAATTTTATTCCATCCTTTTGCATATCCTCTTTTTGCTATTTCTGTAAAATACGCAAATGCGTTTGGATATTTTGGATTAAAATTTCTCCAATATTTTAAAAGATCTAATAGAGCAAACTGTAAACAATCGTTACGATCATCTGAATTAACATAGTTTAATTTGTTAATAGTTCTTTCTGCTAATAACACTAACATTTTTTCTGCAGTTGGTGTTAATTTGTCTAATTCTTTTGACTTTACGAGTTCGTTATAAAGATCTTTGTTATTTAAATAATTTTTCTTTCTTGCCATTGTTGTTAGATGTATTTAAACTTATACGAAAAAAAGCCCAATTGTTTCCAAATGGGCTTTAAAATAAAATAGTGTAATATTTTAAATAGAATCTTCAGCAGATAACTGAAGCTTGTTTTTCTCTATTCTTAATGGATCGTTGTCTACGAATACTGTTAATATGTCTGTTTTTCCTTGTCCAGCCCATTCTAATGCATCTACTTTTACAACGGTACCCTTAGGTATTTCGTCTGATTCATATTTAGTAGAGGCGTCAATATAACCATCATCTTTAGTAAGAATATCTTCATTTCCTATATTATCTAGTTCTTCAGAAATTCTTTTGATTTCAGAGTTTAATAATTGATCAGCTGCCTTGATGTCTGGTAAATTTCTATTAGCTTCAGCTAATCTACCCTTTTGATCTTTTAAAAATGCAATCATTTCATGCATTAATAACATCTTCTCGTTTTTAGCTGCTCTTCTAGATTTATAAGATTCTAAAATATCTTCAACCATTGGCGTGATATCTGCACCTGTTTGTTCAGCAACATATTCGATGGCTGCGTCTGCAAGTAATTTAGTAAATTTATCTATTTTGGTAGATTCGTTATATTTGTATATGAACATATTATTTTCTGCTCTCATTGCCAATACATTAACGTCTCCGTCTTTTGATTCAGAAATAAATTCTAAAAGTCCATAATGTTTATAGTTCTTAGAAGCAAATTCGAATAAATCAATCAATGCTTTATCTTCATATCTAATATATGCAGATGCAAACATAGATTCTGATAAAGGAAGTGAAGTAGAAACTGCTAATTCTATATTACCAGTGTAAAATTTGTTTTCTTCTACCTTATATGATACTTCAATAGTAATTGAATTCTTAAGTAAATCGGTTCTAGATGATTCTAAAACTGCTAATTCATTTTTAAGCTCATCTACTATAATTGAATTATTACTAGCTTTATTTGAATTTTTAAGACTACTATTTAAAAAATCAATTTTTTCATTCAATGCTACAAGTGAGTTAAAGTTCTTTACTGAAGATTCTTCAATTTTAGAAATAGATTTCTTATTATTATAATCATAGTAAAAAGAAACGCCTTCGTTTGTTATTGAAAAAAGTTCATTTGCTTTAACTAATGATTTAAAATCTTCAGAAACATTACTAATTTTTTCTATATGACTTCCTGTCATTTTGAAATTTTGACCAGCTGCATGAAACACAAAACCTTGTTTTGCTTCAACAAATGGGGAAATAATTCCGTTGTTTAAATTTGTCATTTGTATTATTTAATTTTTAATATATATCTTTAATTTATTCTTTGAATGGTAGATCTGTCGACGAGACGTCAAAACTATCACCAAAAAGAGGTTTATCTTTTTCCATAACATCATCTGAAAACTCTTGAGAATTACCAATTTTAAACATTCTATTTGAGTTCTTTCTTCTTTTAGAAGTTCTTACTAAATGTGAATTCTTAGTTATTAATTTACCCATATCTGAGTCATCTACTATGAAATCATCTCCTTTTGGAGATTCTTTTTGTATCCATGATTGTGTTTCTGAATCCCACATCCATATTGAACCTGAAGTGTCTGTGTATTGTACAGGTTGTGGCATATCACCCTCATAATCACTATATAATATTGCAGGATCTAATGCTACACCATTTGGATCTCCGTAATTACCAGTAACACCTAAAGGATAAACAGATCTTGTAAATTTAGTGTAGATATCATCTTCAAAATCAAATGAAGGTATAAATGTGTTGATCTCTAAACTAAATGTAATTTTATGATTTTCTTTATCATCAAATCCATATTCAATTGGACGTTCTTGTGTGTAATCGTCTGGCATCATGTATTCTGAAGAAATTCTATACATACCATCTTCAAGGTGACCTGCATCTACATGGAAAAAGTTTGCCTTATACATGTTTTTAATAATAGATTCTGTGACCTTAAACATATCCAATTGGCTAGAAACTAATATTTCAATATCTACGCCAATTACACATGGAATAATTTCAAATTCAGCTACATAACCTTCCATTAAACCTTGATTATTCATCATGGTATAATTACCTAAATTTCTTTTATTTACTAATTTACCAGGATCAACAGAAAATGAAGTTAGATTTACTATACCTCTTGGCACTTTGTCATAATTACCATTTGCATATTGACCATCTGGATCACAGCCTTCTCCGTTTACATTTGAAAATAAGAAATTATCTTTAATGAAGTTTTCATCACCTGATACTGCGTAAAAAAATGGCACATCAATTATAGCTCTCTCTTCATTAGAGATTTGTCTCCAAAAACTAAGCTTGCTATTAAGATCAGCTAATAGACCAATTATGATGTGTCTAATAACTGAATCGTCTTTGTTATACTTAAGATTATATGTTGCCATCTATTTCTTTATTTTATTTATATATCTTACTCTATAGTATCTATGGTGAACTTAGAGAACCCGTTCTCTCTATAGATCTGTAGCTTCTTGTCGAATATTTCATGTGGAAGCACAGAGTGATTGATAACAAATGTATTTATCTTGTTTTCTTTGATCACTTGATTTAATATCTTCAATATGTTATAAACACCATCATGGTCAACTGAAGATAACAATTCATCTAAGAATAATAAGTTTAATTGTGGAAATCTTAATTTTAATATTTTGATAATAGCGATGATGATAATAAAATCTGCCTTCTTGCGCTCACCTGTTGAAAGCGTCATTGGATTAATATCTTCACCTAAATGATTAATAATACAATTAAACTTCTCATCAAATCTAATATGGAATTGTAAGTGCATTGTTTGCGCCATTGCTGCAATATTAGTATTAAGTCCCGGTAAAATGGTTTTAACTGCTAAATTCTTTACACCATCTTCACCTAAAACCTGTTCTACAATTTCCATGAAATTATAATCAGCATTTAAATTATCTTTGCTTATAGATTTAACACTTTCTTTTTTCTCAAAATCCTTTATTAAATTTTTAAGATGTTCAAATTGAGAATCATCAGGCGTTTCTTTTATTTTAAGAAGTTCTGATTTAAAAGATTTCATACTATATTTGATATCTGTTGTTTTACTTTCTATATCACCTTTTTCGCTTCTTAATTTTGAAATATTAGATTTTATAGAATCTAATGCCTCCTTGAGTGATTTAATACTCAATGTGTCTTCTTCTATTTTAGTACAAAAGTGTTCTTTTTGTTCTAAATGCCATTCACTATCTAACTGTGTTTCACATGTAGGACATTTTTTACTTTCATATAACTTTACTTTCTTTTTAAGATATTCTATTTCATGTTTTAAAGAAGATGCATCAGTTCTTTTAGATTCATATTCTTCTGCGTTTTCTGTGAGTTTTGTATCAATATGTTGTTTATTGACATTTAATTCTTTTACACTTTCATTTAGTTCTACTAAATTAGATTTTAACTCGTCTATTTTAGAATTGTTTTTTTGTTGTGATTCTTCTAATAAAGTATTAAGTTTACCCTTAACCGAGGCAATAGAGTCAAGTATTTGATTTAATTCACTCTCATAAGAATCAATGTCCATTTTTATATTTCTTCTTTCAGTTTTAATTGACATTTGCATATCGTTTAAAATAGAGAAACCAAACATCTTGTCAATGATTTGTTTTTTATCTTGATTGGACATTGTTAAAAATGATTTAAAATCATTTACAGACAATATGATTATGTTTTTAAATACATGATATGGTATCCCAAATATTTCTTCTTCTAAATAATCTTGTACAGATTTTTTACCTGCTTTGTCAAACTCAACTCCATTTAGTTTTACACTAAACTTATTAGGTAGTAAACCTCTTTCTATTTCTACATCAATTGGCCCACATGTTAAACCTATTTTAACATGCAGTTCTTTATTAATTCTATTTGGCAAATCTGAAAGTTTTACACCTTCAACTCTACCATAAAGTGCATATATAATTGCATTTGCGATAGTTGTTTTACCATCACCATTTTTACCAAGTGTTAGGAATAACTTTGATTGTTCTGGATCAAACTCAATTCTTTGTAGTTGATTACCATAAGAAGCGAAGTTTTTAAATTCTATAAAATTTATTCTCATATTTCTCCACCATTATTATATGCACATTGAGTGTACAATATTTTTAGTTTTTCTTTTAACTTTCCTTTGGTTTCCTCATCATCATTTAAACCATCAACATACATGTTACATAAATTTAGTATGTTATAATTTTTATACATTTCTTCTACATCTTCCATGTCATAAAAATCTTTATCAATGTAGTTTTCTTCTTGATAAATATTTGGTTCTAATTTTCTACTAATATTTTGTATTTTGTTGATTAATTGGCTTAACGCATTTGTTGTAGCTATATTAGAAGGTACAAATAAATCTACAAAATTATTTCTTATTTGATTTTTAAATTGACCTAATGGAATATCGTATAGTTGTATAACATTGTATTTCATAAATTTGGGTGAAACCTCATTTGGGAAAAATGTTTCTGACATATCTTTTAGATCTACTAAATCAAATCCCTTTGTATTATTAGCATCTGATCTTGTTAATTGATATGGAGTTCCAACCATTAATAATTTACCACGTTCTTGTCTAAAATGAATATGTCCACTATAAACTCTTGTATACTTGTCATAAACATTAGAATCAGTTCCGTGTTCATTCTTAACTTTAGCGTTAAGGTAAATACCTCTAACTTCAGAGTGACAATATACAATATCTGCCGTGGGGTATTCTGCTAATGTTTCTGTTTCATGTTCTGAATCTCTTCTCCATGGCATCATTAAGATTTTCTTGCCAGACCAATTTAATAACTCAGGTTCTTTATAAATCTGAACATTTGGAATCCATTTTAAACTATCAATAGAAGTGACTTCATTTGAATTCTTGGCCCATATATCATGATTACCACATATGATATGAACTGGTAAAATCTCACCAAGTCTTTCAAAAAGGTTTACAGCGTAGTTTAATACCCTGATATTAATACTTTGTCTATTATCAAAGGTATCACCAACTTGCACTAAAACATCACCTGGCTGTACGTGTTTCTTTAGTGTTGGAATAAATACTTCTTCGAAGAATTGTTTTTGTATGTCTAACCATTCTATAGAATTAGCTCTAACACCAAAATGTAAATCTCCCAGCACCCATACACGATTGGCA
>Ga0209666_1000692_pt1 | contig 25699 bp, 22 predicted proteins | sample SaaInlV_125m_DNA_FD_184679 | JGI IMG/M metagenome (GOLD analysis project Ga0209666, IMG submission 184679) | Marine microbial communities from expanding oxygen minimum zones in the Saanich Inlet - Saanich Inlet SI037_S3LV_10m_DNA (SPAdes)... | ecosystem: Environmental > Aquatic > Marine >...
TAAAAAAGACGTTACAGGTGCGCCAAAGGTGCGCATTTCGGCCGGAGGCGCACTTTTGGCGCACCCCGAGGCCGAAAAAAAATCACCGGGGTAATCTCGCTGGAGGGGGGATAACCAGCTAACCGTGCAATGTCACGTATTAACACCCCCCTAAAAAAGACGTTACAGGTGCGCCAAAGGTGCGCATTTCGGCCGGAGGCGCACTTTTGGCGCACCCCGAGGCCGAAAAAAAATCACCGGGGTAATCTCGCTGGAGGGGGGATAACCAGCTAAACGTACAATGTCCCGTATTAACACCCCCTAAAAAAGACGTTACATGTGCGCCAAAGGTGCGCATTTCGGCGGTAGGCGCACTTTTGGCGCACCCCAAGGCCGAAAAAAAATCACCGGGGTGATCTCGCTGGAGGGGGGATAACCAGCTAAACGTGGACAAAGTGGTGCCAGTAACGTGTAGTGTTCCGTATTAACACCCACCCCCGAAAGAAGAAGGCTTCTAGAACACAATAGAGGAGGCGGCACAGCCGATTTGCGCTATGCGCTCTTTGACAAGCGAGTGGTTGCAATATTCTTCTACCGAGTGTGACCATTTACACCTTGGTTCATCTGTGTTACCGGTCTTGGTCAAAACGTTTGCAAAGAGAAGCAAGCCCAGTCCCATCTTGGACGATGCTGACAGAATGCAATACCAGATTTCTGTGCGCCAGTAATGTTTGGGTGCGGTCCATTGGTATCTGCCAGGGGATGAAAAGGGTGAGCACGGGGTGGTGGGGTGTGGCGTGGAGTGCGTGCTCACCGCCACTGCACAAACGTGAAGAACGAGAAGATGACAAAGCACCCATAAACAATCAAAACGACCCAAGTGGGAGCATCGTCTTCTTCCTCCACCATTTCACAACTTTTTCGATCGGCTAACATATCGTTCCAGTTGCTGATTATCATGAACCACGCAGCCGCGTACGGAAAAAATCCCATCACGTGAGGAAACATGCGCCTTCCGTAGTTTAAGATCCTGTCTCGGAGGTTTTTGCGCCTGTCCATGTCTGTGGCATCGGCTTTCAGCGCGTCGGGGTCTCCCTCCCACCGGTCGTAGTCCACTTCTCCCCGTGCGCTCCTTGCCGGGCGCGAAACCATTTCCGTAAAAAATCCGCACCACATGGTGATGAAAGAGAGTGCGAATATGCCCAAGAGGGTGTTCTGATCGGCTATACCAGTGGTGATGGCAATTGCAACCATCATTACGCTTGCAGAAACGGAATATTCGGCCCAGCGCCACCAGCACAAGCAATTATCGAGGCAGTACCAGAGGAGGGGCTTTGCAAACTCAAACGACCCTAACGTGAGCCACATTGCGTGCATGGTGGCACTGGCGCCAAAAAAAAAGAGCGTCATGCTGTCAAATGCTACAATTTGAATACTTGCCGGCCTGATGGTGTGAAAGTATTCGTTTCTCGGCCCGAAATATGGCCTAAGCCGTTTTACAGTGACGGACATGTCGTTGCCATCCACGACAATTAAGGTAATGACAAAGAATGTGGCGTGCATGATAAAGCACATGCCGTGCAGCATGCGAAGCCAGGTGTCTCGACCTAGACTAATGCCGTATTCTTCGACCCACCCAAACCAGAATTCCTTGCCAAGCCACGGGCCACAAACGTTGCACAGGCTGTTTGGAAGGCACGGAAAGCATCCGTTGTAGCACAGACACCCAAAGAAGTACAGCTTGGCGGTTTTCACTGTAGTCGAGTTGGGACTGGCAGCATTCTCGTCTGCTCCAACTTTTGTCAGATCTCCTTCGCGTGCCGCAATATTGATCTCGTGGATGGGAAGGTTCGAAAACCCGAAGGTCACTTTTTTTGCCATGTTGTCTTTCACCTCGCGCACATACTAACTTTAACCCTGGCCATCGTGACTTATCTCTAATCCACCACTTTTCAATCGAGGTTCACCGGCGCCGACTCCACCGGCGCCGACTCCACCGGCGCCGACTCCACCGGCGCCGACTCCACCGGCGCCGACTCCACCGGCGCCGACTCCACCGGCGCCGACTCCACCGGCGCCGACACACACCCCGCAGTCAGAGCGAGGCCTAAGAACAGCGGCGTCCAGAAGCCGTGCTCTTGTGCCCCTGCTTATGTCACGCTGCCACCCCCGCAGCTGTGCATCGGCGCCGGACGCCAAGTCTCGCAAGATGACCGAGCCCATCACGCTTCCTGACGCCGACGGCGACTCGCACGCGATCTACCCGCCGCACGACAACGTCTCGCTGGGTGAAGCCATACACCTTCTCTGCAAGGGCTCTAATGACGAGTTGTTCTCGCGCTACGGGCCCATTGGGGATTGGGACGTGTCCAACGTGACGTCCATGAGCCACATGTTTGCCGGCTTCGAGGCCTTCAACTGCGACCTCTCCAAGTGGGACGTGTCCAACGTGACGGACATGAACTCCATGTTTTACGGCTGCGAGGCCTTCAACTGCGATCTCTCCAAGTGGGACGTGTCCAACGTGACGGGCATGAGCCACATGTTTGCCCACTGCGAGGCCTTCAACTGCGACCTCTCCAAGTGGGACGTGTCCAACGTGACGTCCATTAGCCACATCTTTTCCGGCTGCGAGGCCTTCAACTCCGACCTCTCCAAGTGGGACGTGTCCAACGTGACGGACATGCGCTGCATGTTTGCCGGCTGCGAGGCCTTCAACTGCGACCTCTCCAAGTGGGACGTGTCCAACGTGACGGACATGCGCTCCATCTTTTCCGGCTGCGAGGACTTCAACTGCGACCTCTCCAAGTGGGACGTGTCCAACGTGACGGACATGTCTGACATGTTCTTCGACTGCAAAGCCTTCAACTGCGACCTCTCCAAGTGGGACGTGTCCAAAGTGACGGACATGAGCTCCATGTTTGCCCACTGCGAGGCCTTCAACTGCGACCTCTCCAAGTGGGACGTGTCCAACGTGACGGACATGCGCTCCATGTTTGCCCGCTGCGAGGCCTTCAACTCCGACCTCTCCAAGTGGGACGTGTCCAACGTGACGGACATGCGCTACATGTTTTCCCGCTGCGAGGCCTTCAAGTGCGACCTCTCCAAGTGGGACGTGTCCAACGTGACGGACATGCGCTCCACCTTTTCCGGCTGCGAGGCCTTCAACTGCGACCTCTCCAAGTGGGACGTGTCCAACGTGACGGACATGCGCTACATGTTTACCCGCTGCTCAGTCTTCAACTGCGACCTCTCCAAGTGGGACGTGTCCAAAGTGACGGACATGAGCTACATGTTTAAGAAATGCGCGGCCTTCAACTGCGACCTCTCCAAGTGGGACGTGTCCAACGTGACGGACATGAGCCACATCTTTTCCGGCTGCGCGGCCTTCAACTGCGACCTCTCCAAGTGGGACGTGTCCAACGTGACAACTATGCGCTTTATGTTTTCCGGCTGCAAGGCCTTCAGCTCCGACCTCTCCAAGTGGGACGTGTCCAACGTGACGTCCATTAGCCACATCTTTTCCGGCTGCGCGGCCTTCAACTGCGACCTCTCCAAGTGGGACGTGTCCAACGTGACAACTATGCGCTTTATGTTTTCCGGCTGCAAGGCCTTCAGCTCCGACCTCTCCAAGTGGGACCTGTCCAACGTACGGACATGAGCCACACGTTTTCCGGCTGCGAGGCCTTCAGCTCCGACCTCTCCAAGTGGGACCTGTCCAACGTGACGGACATGAGCCACATGTTTTCCCGCTGCGAGGAATTCAACGGCGACCTTTCCAAGATGTGAACAGTCAATCTCCAAAATGTATTCGTAGCCCGCTATTCAATTTGATAAGACATGTTTTAAAAAATAGTAGTAAGAGCAGTTTGAAATGTCATCTTTGACAGATTTCGTTCAGCCGACTGACAAATTTGGTGGCTTGAGCGACGGCTATCGTCGAAAGCAGCTTGGAAAGCCAAGTGGTACCGCTGGACAGCCGCCAAAATTCAGAGGCGAAAGGAACACGCCTGGCGACCCGATCAAAGTGCCGAAGATCCTAAGCTCGGCCGCCAGGCATAACCGTGGCACCAACGTCACCGTCCCGTATGCTCGTGTAACTCCGGCTTCCGAACTGGCAAACATTGGACGCGTTTCGCCAGGCGACGTGCTCTTTGTACACCGCAGTGTTGCGGCCTCTAGGCTTGCCGTAAATCTGAGCGCAAACGCAAGGCATAATGCACAGTCTGTCATCCCGTTTTCGACTGCACATGCTCAGATCCAGCGCGTTGCAGGCATAGATTACATGAACCGGTGCTTGAGCCTCAAGAACTTTGAACCGGGTTATAACGCTCTGATCAATAACACAAATGTGTGTGACGATTGGCGCACGGTTCCTGCACTAAACGACTGGGTTATCGATGGAATCGTACTATCTAACGACTCTCCCGGATACGTGCTCTCAAGTGGAAACGATTCCAGAAACGATCGAGTTTTCAATGTGGCAATTCAAGGCACTGCGCAAGTTAACAATGGGTATGAGGATAACAAAGGACGGGGTCTCGAGAGTCGCCTTCCGACCACTCATGGTGCCGTGCACTCCGACCAAGTATCTGGAAGCAAGAATGTTCAGAATTTGTCCGGTGGTCCATTTTACGACCGTTTTCCAACACAAATGTTTGATCGTAAAGTTAGACCGCTTTCTGAGCTCTTCGTTGGGCTCGTTTGCGAAAAGATCACGAAAGACCAGCTTGGCGTCGATGAACTGTACAAGGCGAATCAGGTTCCTGGCGGTGACAGTCTGCAATTCGTGCACGTGTTCCGCTACGTCACATTCTCAAACAGGCAAGCGTGGCAGTTTGCGGAAGTCAAAAAGGGTGGTCGCGATGTCGCCGATATTGACATCTTGGACGCGTCCAGTATCACGGCAGTTCAGCGAGCTGCTTTTAGCCCAACCTCCGACTTCGTCATGGTCGACGAATCCGAACCCGCATCTGGGCGCATCGGTCCTAACAATCCAAAGCGTGGCCGCGAATCCGGAGAGATTCTTCCCCGTAAGACTAAGCGGACCGACATCAACTATATAGGCATCACGGGGCAGGAAATAGAAAACCTAGTAGGCGCTTGGCGTCTTGGAAAGGTGCTTGACATTGCCTCCGCGCGCAAGGAAAAGTTTGCTGGTGGAGTCGTCGATACAAGCTTCAAACTGACACTGAACGTCGACCTCGGATTCATGGACTGGCGCGCACTGCGCCGCACTCTCGGCCTTCCTTTCATAGGAGAAAATCATTCTCCTGCCTGGGGTGACGCTGTAGCTGACGATCTTCGAATTATGCAATGGCCAACCAACATCTCTCGCAACGGGGATAGCAACGTTCCAGTTTCCATCGAAAACACTGGAAATAGTGTCGAAGAACAAATTAAAGGCTACAAGATTGCAGCTGCCTCTACTGCGACATTGGCTGGAAGCGCGGCTGGGATTTCGCTGGCGGCCGCGCCCGCGGCCGCGCCCGCACCCGCGCCCGCGCCCGCGCCCGCGCCCGTGGCCGCGCCCGTGGCCGCGCCCGCGCCCGCGCTCGTGGCCGCGCCCGCGCCCGCGCCCGCGCCCGCGCCCGCGCCCGCGCCCGCGCCCGCGCCCGCGCCCGCGCCCGCGCCGGCTTCGACATCTACCGCGGCAGCTCCTTCAATCTCAGATCTTGTATTCCCTGGGAACCAAGGCTCTGAGCCGGCCACAGCTCAGTCTAACGCCGACGACGTGATGGCGTCCATTTTCGGCACGCCTTCAACCGCGACGAATACTCAAGAGCACGAGGCACCAAAGGATCCCGTTAAGGGGCCCCGCAAGTTTGCGCGCAGGAATCGCGACAAGTGACCAATGGCCCAAAGCCTTTTCGGGTTTTGTGATCGCCGTCCGCAAAGAAAGTTGACAACTAGTGTGTGTGTGTGTAATTAGCTTGCCGCGCTATTTGAACGAAAGGTATCAATGAAAAAAACAATAAACAGCATGAGTGACAAATTTAAAGAAGCGTTTTTGTCTTTGTCGGCTGATGTCTTAACAGCGGTTCATATGGAAAATGCTCTTACGGGAAAAGGTCCCCTAAAAAATCTGAAATCAAGGGGAAATAAAAAGAACAGGGTTACCGAATGCGTGTTTCTTCCTAAGGACCCCGTCACTTTAACTAAGCGCGTTCTCGATGCGTGTAAAACGAGTCGCAAACGAGCCGTGGACACATTCACAAGCGATATATCGGATGAAGCACTTAACAAAGTGGCCAGATTCGCCGACAAATTCAACCTCAAGCCCTACGAGCCATTTCTACACTACGTTCCCCGGCTGGTCAACGTTGTTACGGTGCGTTGCAGAATCCCGAGTCTTTCGCACCTCTACTAACACGCGCGTTGTGCGCAGTTGGCCGAGGCCATTCCGGTGGAGGGGTCTGGAATCACCCTACCGCTCGACCTCCATCGCATAGCAGCGCGTTGTCGCAACTCCTACTTTGCTCCCAAGCGTTTCAGTGCCGTCCAATTGGCATACAGCGAGCCCCGTTGCCGCGTGCTTGTATTCCGTAAGTCTCCCCCCCCCCCTTTGCCATTTACACAAACCACACGATTGACACTGCATCGCGCGTGTGTGTGCAGATACTGGACGGATGGTTGGAACAGGTGCCCACTAGCCCCCCCACACCCCTTTCTGCGCGGTCTGCCCTTGCTCCATGCTTCAGAGCGCCCCTCCCCACGTCAAATGCCAAATCGTCACAGGCTGTAGTGGTCCCGTAGCCGCACGTCTTGCTCTCCTGCGTGCACAACGCCAGCTTTACACCGACGCCGGCGTGCACATTAACTTGAGAAATTTCAACGTACACTCAGCCACAAATGTGAACTAGTCGACAGCATGCCTGAGGCGCACCTGTAACATTCCAACCCTAACCCTAACCAGGTGATCAACCAGGTTTGTCTGTGCACTTTGAACACCCTCGCCAGTAGTGCACAAGGACTTAGACACGTCAAGTCCGCTGGCACTGAGCTCAACAATGCGAGCACTTTTAGCATACTCGAGGCCACAGTTGTCCATGTTGATTGAGCCCCATGCGTGACTGCCACTTGATGCACACATTGTTGTTGTTTTCGAGCACAGGTCGGTGCAGCTGGGCTGCGTGCCACTTTGAATTGCGAAGAATTCGCAAAGGCGCACTCGTCAACCTCTCACTATGACGTCAAGTCATTCGTCGGCCTCGCCTGGCGTCCTGCTGGAGAAGCAATTTGCTGCGAGGTTTACTCTACCGGCCGGTCCAACTTACCAGGATCTACCGTTGAGAGGCAACTTCAAGACAGTTACACGCGAATGCTACCAGAGCTACTTCGATATTCGTCTTCGTCTTCACTATTGAGCAAAATATCAGCAGAAATACAATCTGTTCATCGCACAGACTCGGTAGTTGCAGAAAAACAAAGCGCGACAAAAGCGCCTCGTTCCGTACCACTTCTTTGGGATGACTGGGATGACGCAAAAGGTGAAGTGTGCGGCCATTTTTGCGATGACGACGACGACGACGAGGTCGACCTCTCAGAGATGGGGTTGTGATCACCATCAATGTAACAAATGGCACATTTCTACAAAGTTCGAGTCATCTAGCATGATGCCTTTCCCTCCGAACAGTTGACCTAGAAAATGCGACTCCATCAGCGCAGCGTTCTCAACCTCCAGCTTTTTAACGACATTCTCTAGCTCAGACACTTTGTTCTCCAGATTGTTTACGTATCTTCGCTTTCGCTCGCGACTGGTCGCCGCGGACGCACGATTCCTGAGCTTGCGGTGCAGCAATTTTTCTTCAGCCTGTTCCGCATTAACGCCTGTTTCGTCGCCTAGCATGTCGGTAACGTCTAAGGATGCAACAGCCATCCGGTAATGAAAAAAATTACACTTAGCGTTGGTGAGAGCTGAAAAAAGCGGCGCCGCAAGGTGCCTCACTGTCATCGGCGCCGGCGCCGATGCGTGGCGCCGACTTGTCCACGGTTAGCTGGTTATCCCCCCTCCAACGAGATCACCCCGGTGATTTTTTTTCGGCTTCGGGGTGCGCCAAAAGTGCGCCTGCCGCCGAAATGCGCACCTTTGGCGCACCTGTAACGTCTTTTGTAGGGGGGGGTTAATACGGAACATTACACGTCACTGGTGCCGACCATACACAGTGTTCCGTATTAAGCGCCGACACACTGGCGCCGACACACCGGCGCCGAGTGGTGCACGGCCATAGAGTTTCGGTTTCAAAAAAGACGTTACAGGTGCGCCAAAGGTGCGCATTTCGGCGGTAGGCGCACTTTAGGCGCACCCCGAGGCCGAAAAAAAATCACCGGGGTGATCTCGTTGGAGGGGGGATAATAAGCTAACCATGGACAAGTCGGCGCCGACTTGTGACCGGCGCCGAGTGGTGCACGGCCATAGAGTTCCGGTTTCAAAAAAGACGTTACAGGTGCGCCAAAGGTGCGCATTTCGGCGGTAGGCGCACTTTAGGCGCACCCCGAGGCCGAAAAAAAATCACCGGGGTGATCTCGCTGGAGGGGGGGATAACCAGCTAACCGTGGGCGCCGATTATCGGCGCCGATTATCGGCGCCGGTCATTGGCGCCGCTGGCGACCATTGTTGTTGTGACAGAACGCAACAATCTACAATCAAGCACTCCGAAATGCAGGCAAACGTGATGACTACTCTCGATATGCTGACTCGTGACTCATCTCTTTTAACACAAGATGTCTACTATAAAGAACGAACTCAATCAAAAACACCTAGCACTCGTAATAAGCAACAAAACTGGGAACATGCTCGTCTCGGCGACTAACGTGAAACTCAGCTCAGAAACAAAGTATAGTTTGCATGCGGAGGCAGCGGCATTAAACAAATTTGAAGCGCTGCGCAAAGACAGGAAGTTTGACCCAAAATCTCTCCGGAAAGGCGTAACTGTCTTTAGCCTGCGTTTCAATCCACGAGGAGAACTTAGAGGAGCAAAGCCGTGCGCACATTGCGAGAACCTTTTAAATAGGAACCCGTTCGTTAAGTGTGTGTTTTATTCTTAAGCGCCTTTTACGCAAATTGCGCCAGCACCGACTGTCATACCGGAGACGTCCTGCCAAGTGCCAGTAGTAGTTATGCCGTCATTTATTACCAGAAGATTGAGGTGATCTTGTCCAGACCACCACTTCTCGCTGGACTCCGGATCGCTCGTTCCCCACGTACTTCCAAACACAGTTGACACGTCAGTCCCACCCGGCGTCTTCCAGTTCTCGTTGGAGTTCAGCGCCACTCCGCCGATTTCACATGCGCCAGTGCCGAAGTTTTTGACACACTGACTTTTGTCCTGTACAATGTTCATCCACACCTTGGTGTCTGTACTCGTTTGGCCGTAAATCCAGTTAGCAAAAGCAGTATTTTCTGCAACTGTGGTGGGGTAGTAGAGCTGCGCGTTTAGGTCGGAACATGCAGTAACTGCCGCTGTGCGGCTGTACGCCGATTCTGTGAGAAGGTTGAGGCACAGGTCTTGTCCTCCCGAATCCACGCTTGTGACCGAAGAGAAGCCGCTGCCTACGCCCCAGCAAGTGCTGAAGAAAAATGGCGCCATGCAGACGACGCGCGCGGCCGGAGAGCACGCAAAGTCGTACCAGCCGTACCCCTTGCGGTAAAGTGCACAATCTTCAGGGCCGTCATCTGAAGCACCTGTGTAAGCTGTGGGTTGGCCAGTATCCCAACCGGTATCTGTCAACGCGGCGCTGTCGGAGTCCCAAGTCCACCCATCTGTGACGACCGTTGCTGAAGAGGACTGGGTCATGCCGATCCAGAAGTACTGCCAAGCCAGAGCGCTTTCGTCGATGCTGCTTATCAGTGCTTGTACTGCCGTGTCGTCGGCTGTAGTCCTGGGCTCCACAAGAGTGACGCCGCTGCCGTAGGACTGGCAAGCGGTGGTGGCTTCGCCCTTGGTCCAGACGGCGGTATTGTGCATAGTAAGGCACTTGGTCACACCGCCCAGAGTTACCGATCTCCATCCGATGTCGCAAAGAGCACTGGGTCGCTCGAATACGACAAACTCTTTGGAGGTCGAGCCGCTACAGCACGTTTCTGCTTCATATAAAGTTTGAAACGCGGAGCAACTTCCCAGAGTTTGATTAGACAGCCAAGTCGATCCGTAGATTGCTTCCTGTTGAAGACTAGCCATGGTTGCAAGAACCATACTTCCACGAGCGAGTCACCTGTCTTCAAGCTTAACAATGTGTGATATCTCCGGTGCGCAATACAATGACACCCTAAGTGTTGCGCCGGCACGGCGCGCTGCTCCGGTGACTTTCGTACGAATCGTCTGACTTACACGACGCGTGATATATAGTGCAAGTCACCGCACTGGTAAGGCGAGCTGTTTATAATGGCTGTCTACGCACTTTTTGCACCCGTGGTATTGGCATCAGAGAGCTGTGCAACTCCCATAGACCAGTTTTGCTCTTTATCGGCGGGTTCCAATCAAGATCCACATCTCCACTTCGCGCATGGCGGAAGCGCAGACTTTCGAGGAGAAAATGGCAAGCACTACGCTCTTCTTTCCGCGCCCGGAATTCACTTTGCGGCGCGAACTCGAGAGAGCGACTTCATTCTTCCGAACGGCCCTGTTCTAGTTCATGGTACATTTTTCACTGAAGTCGCATGCGTCATGCGTGGAAGATCTGGCAGGGTTTACGGCGTCAAGAGCGACGCTAACTCGGTTGGGTTTGACGTGTATGATCTGGGTCTATCGAAGTTTGCACCAGAACCCGAATTGATCGTAAAAAAGCACGGTGTTTGGACTGATTGGAACAATGAAGACGTGAGCGTGATGTACAAGCAGTCGACGCTTGTTTTACGCTCGAACGGATGGGAAGTTAACTCCACGAGAAATCACATCTATAATCACATTTCTGGTGACTCTCGCTGGCGTTTTGATATAGCAATGCGCACACTCAGCGGGACGGAACTAGAGTCTAAGCATGGCTCAACTAGCAAAACGTGCTACTCGCATGGCATAATCGCACAGAGTTACGATGGCGACGATGTTGCCGTTGAGGGGAAAAAAGACAATTACACCGTAGATTTGCTTCATCCAGAATTCACCACAAACGCCCAAGCCGAAGGCGCGATAGAAGGAGTGGCCAAAGACTATTGGACATCCTCTGCTTTCAGCACTGAGTTTCGGTTCTCTCGCTTTGAATCCAACCCAGCAGATGTTTGCGCCCCGCGCAACGTTTCAAGGCTAAAGGGCAAGAAGCGCAAGAAAGACAGTGCCGCCAAGGTCGGTAGCACGCTTTGATGATCAGGGCACCTTCTCCACTTAGCTTGAAGACATTGCATGGTTCATCTGAATTTCTCTGAGACGCTCAAGACACGCAAGGGGCGTTGTCGCTTGCGCATCTGCAGCGGCATGCAACCAAAAGTCGACTGCGATGCATGCATCGGTATAGACACGATCTTCCGTGTTTGTGGCGTCAAGTGTAATTTTGTTTTGCACATTTAGCAGCCAAGCATCATGAAGCGATTTGATATTTTCGTGGTACTGTGTTGTTATATTATCCTCACCCACTCTCGCCCTTTGAGCAATGCGATCCTTCAGTGTCTTAGTCGGCGTATCTAGGAATATGTACTTGATATCCAGATCACGTGGTAAGGAGGCCAACAGCTTTTTCCATGAGAATTCGTACATGTTTAAATCGTCTCCGTAAAGATTTCCTTTGGCAAAGACGTGATAATTTGAGAAGGGCGATCTTTCGGATATGATCACTTCTGGAGAACTTGCAAGCGCCTTCTGAAGACCGCCGACAAGTGACATCAATGCCATCTGTTGAAACGCTACCTTACTGATCTTCCCGGCGTACATTGCTTTTAGAAAACCATTTTGTGCCCACTCTTCCACAGGCTCCTCAACAAAAACTATTCCAGTTTTATCATGTAAGAGTTGCCGAAGTTTGCGGAACACGGTCGACTTTCCGGAGCCGATGCCACCTTCAATGCTGATTAAAACAGTCATCCGATCCACGCTAGCGTTACGACGCGTACCGAGACGTCAAAGACTCGGCGCCGGTGCTCGGCGCCGGTGCTCGGCGCCGGTGCTCGGCGCCGGTGCTCGGCGCAGAGGTTCGGCGCCGGTGCTCGGCGCCGGACCTTGGCGCCGGTGCTCGGCGCCTGCAGAATCCACTGGTAGAATGTCGTCGGGCTCGCGTGTGGCGCATTTCACACTACTACGCCAAGGACTTTCAGAAATGCAACTTGAGCATTTAATTATTTCGGCAAAAGAAGACATTCAAAACATTGTGAACGGCAGAAGAGACATTTCGTTTGCAACCATTTACAAGACGCAGTTTACATGCGTAATTTATGGTTATGGAGAGAAGTTGTACAACGTCATCAAATCGGCAATTCGGAGAACTGCACTGTCTCGGAACAGAGAGCAATTTCACTCCACCCTCTATGTTATTCGATCAGTTTCAAGCTACTTGGACAACATCTTTTTGCCAAAGTGCGAGCTTCCCTCACTGCTTGAATATGCAGAGGATGTGTTTAACCGACCCGTTTCGCTTCGTTGGCGCAAAGTTTGCAACGCCGTTAGGAAACTGCCGTTTATCAAAAGAATGCGCCTGATATTTGATGAAGCCCGCCTGCGCCCTGGCCATTCTGGGATGCTGGAGTGCCACTCTCACTTCTGGGCATTGTGCTTTTCAAGCACGGAGTTCACAGTTGGTTTGTAGTATAGATCGATGGTCATTGGTACGAGACGCGGCGCCGCGGCGGTGCGCCAGTGACGTGTGTCACGTGGTAGGGAGGGTGCGGTGTGGTGTGGCTGTGGTGTGGCTGTGGTGTGGCTGTGGCAGTCGCCCAACGTCGTGGCGCTGGGCGTGCAAGAGGCGCCGTGGCCATATGGATCGGCCGTGGCCACTTGCGCACGCACGATCCCTGCATTGGCCGTAGGGGGTGCAACGAGTCCATTTGCAAAATTGCACGAAACGCCACACATTCAGTTCTGCCGTTTTCGAACAGCGCGGGAGCGGCCACCGCCTCTCGAGAGTTGAGTGAGGAGTTCCTCGTGTGCCCCGCGTTTCATAATGAGCACTTTTCGCTATCCGGTGCGTGTACCAATAACCCCCTGGATACAACTGGATCCTTCTCATGAATTGGTGCTCCTTTTGCAACTGCCAGCTGCCTACGCAACGCGATGGGACCGTGCTGAGGGTCACGCGCCGGGAACACAACCAGGGGCAGAAGCACGCGAACAGCGTTGAGCGGCAGAGGCAGGAGGCTCGCGACCAAACCCGTCGCCAACTCGAGGCGTGCAGGCTTGCGCACGCCAAGCGCATCGCCGACGCGCGTCAGGCCCTCCTGCTCGCCGTCGTGGCCGCGCGCCTGCGCGCCGCGCACGGCAGCATGGACGCTGCGCGCACTGTGTGGGCCGTCGAAGCGGACGCGGCGCTCAACCAACTGGAATCGCCCGCGCTCAAGGCCGCGCTGTGGCGCCCGGCGACGGCGCACGTGGCGCAGCAGCACGTGCGTAGCGCTGCGTTAGACTCATGGCTTGTGGTGAAGCTCGTCGTCGACGTGGCGGGCGCGTGACGCGTCGGGGAAAACTTTGCCAAAGTATAGAGTACGCCGTACACACACGATGCACGCACTGTAACACTTTAACGGAGATACGCCGACGAAATCTGGGCGTAGCCATTGTCTGAGACAATGCGAAACGTAGCGCGAGGCGGCGAATCACTTCGCCGGCGCTGTGGCTGTTGGTTCAGGTAGGACAAGTTTCGCCCGTCGCGCGCTGCTGCTCCTGTACCGTTTCTCAAGGCGAGGTTATGCGGGGTCGCAAATTGTCTCAATAGAAATGGGTTTCCGGTCATGGCCGCCTTGTCCTTGTACATTTTATGCAAGCTTTGTGGAGTCGCGGCGCCAGGGTTGCTCGAATGAGACATTAATCCACCTTTTTTCATCACAGCAGCAACCTGGCCAGGGGATAATGTTAGGGTTAAGTGCGAGGAGGCGTCTGTCGCGAGTGAGCGCGCTGGGCACGAGTACCAGTTCGGCGCAAAAAAATGAGGAGCCATCTGTCGTGCGAGGGTAAACAATCGACCTAAACATTCCAGCATTGCTAAAAGGTCTGCCAATCAGAGACCTAGCGTAAGAAAGCATAATGTCTTCAGCCCGCTTCGAGCATCCGAGCTGAATGTATGAATATTGAGGGTTGCGTCCCGTTCGTGATGTTAGTTCCTGCGAATGCACACTTTTGTCAGTGTAGAGCGGGGTGCTAAGTTCAGGGTTAGTTTACCACGCCCTGATGATCATTAAATATGCGACAGACATTGCTCATTTGACCCAAGTTTCCCGCCGTGTCACCTGCATCACACACACTTTGACGTTAGGTGGCACTCTAGGACGAATGACGCGACGGGAAAGGGTTCTGATACCGATTGCAATTTCTACGTGAGTGAATGTGCTCATCGTGGCGCCGGCCGCAACAAGATTCAGAAATGGTTCTTTCCAGAAGTCGTGACCAATCGAATAGAAAATCAAAGTCACGCTACCGCCAGCATCCGACATGCTTTACTGCTAAAAGCTCGTGCAAATGGGCTTATGTTAAATGTGGCTCTAGATTACGCTGCCGGGTGCGACGGTGTCACAAAACAATTACAGCATGGTTGGAAGTGATAAGGAGTTACAAGTCGTGATCAGGTAGTGGAGTGACCGGTGTTGGAAGTCATGGCTCTTCCACCGCTCCAGAACCTCCGTTTAGGTGCCTCGACGGGTGTTACGTTGACGTTTTCAAAGAATAAAACAGAAGACGAACAATACACACAAGACGAGATCACAACAACAAAAATCGATACTTACATAGACAAGGAATCCGCGTTAGCGCAACTGGATAAGCTCATATCGAATTTAACAAATGATGCGGAATTTCTAATGAGCTGGCGCCTGGCCATTTGTGATAACATGACACAAAAGCTTGCTCTATACAATGGGCAAACAGAGGGCATCATTGATGATATCTTCAAGGAGCAGAATTTGTTGCTACGATTAATTGACGCGTTCCGACGCCCGGTGGAACTGGTGAAGGGAGAAGGCCGGAATCTGACAAACGACCAGATTAAAAAGATGCAACAGGATAAAAACCAGTTGTGGAAGGACATCAAAGCAGGGATCCCCAGATATCTTGATACCGACGGGGGCTATGAAGTCAACGATGCGGGATCCGCAGATACGGCATTATCAAGGAAGGATCGTCTGCAAAACAGGGCGCTGATGGACATGAATGAAAGCAAGCATTCAATCTTGGGGGACAGCACAAATCGCTTCAAACTGCTCAATATGAAGGTGGAGGCCATAAAGAAACTGACAGACGAGATTCAAAAACGCGTGGAGGTCATAGCAGTCAATAAAAAGTGGGCTCAGGCCGCCGCCGACTTCATAAACTCACTGAATGAGCTTAAGGACTACCCTGAGCAAGCTGGCATGACCGAAAAGATTGTAAACGTCGTCAATGCGTTCATAAAAAACCCGAGTGTTGCAGCACACCAATTTAACAACGTTATGATCATGGGTGGGGCCGGAACGGGAAAGACTCGACTTGCGGGAATATTGGGCAAGATCTTTTCGCAGCTTGGAATGTACGTGTATGACGAAGTGGTTGAAGCGAGCGTTGGAGATTTCATAGCCGGTTTTGAAGGGCAGACTGAAGACAAGGTGGTCACGTTCTTAACGACAAATGCAGAAAAGATCATCTTTCTCGACGAGGCCTATGCACTAACCAAGTGGGACGACAAACACGAACACCTGAGTGGATACGCAACAGAGGCTGTTGCAGAACTAATCGCGTTCCTCTCCAAAAACGTTGGAAGAATGGGATTCATGGCTGCAGGTTACGAGGACAAAATGAACGACGATTTTCTGGAAGCAAATGAGGGGTTTGAGCGACGCTTTCCCATACGCGTCACGTTGCAACGATATGAAAACAAAACGCTGTTTCACATATTCATCCGCTCTCTGGCCCTCTCATTTGTTGGACCGGAACCAAGTGCAACTCAGCGAGAGCTTAGGTCGGATTGGAAAAGGAAACTTCATAGCAAAACCACACAGTGTTATGGGTGGTTCATGGATGAAGCCGTGCATCTATTGTTTGATCTTTTGGACGCTTCATTACTGAAGAAGCCAACCAAAATGCTTAACACGCAAGGTTTGCAGTCGGTGCCACCAACACAATCTACAGCACCCTCAGAAACACCCTCAGCAACACCCTCAGCAACACTCCAAGTGACACACATGGACACGCCGATGGAAAATGTCGCCGAACCGATGGATGCTAGATCATTTTTTTCTGGTAGTCAAGCTCCCATGTTTCGATTGGAAAGCATGCTTACACAAGTTTCAATGCAGCCGAGTGATCCCCGATCGGATGAGCAGCAACGCAGGGGGCAAGATGAGGATAAGAGACGACAAGAACTTCGTAAGGAGATTGACCAGAAGGTCGAAGCAAATAAGCAAAAGTATAAAGGCCAAATGGGAAACGTGCCCGATGAGTTGTTGGAACTTATCAGGGAAAGGGCCACTTTGGAAGTTCAGCTCAAGTTTCGCGAGCAAGGCGATGGCGGATTAAAAACTGGCGAGAAGCAGAAGTTAAAGAATGCGATTACAAAAGCGCAAAAGCTTGAAGAGGTCTTTGTCTTAAAGACAAAGACAAGGCAGTTGGAAGAATTGCAGGCAAAATACTATGAGACGCAACAAGAGTCAGTAAAAGAAATCGAGAAAATGAAAACATATTTGCAAAGCAAGGTGCTACAGTGGGAACAATGGGAGTACGATAAAGTTGCAGGAGCACAATACAATGATGTAGAGTACCAGTTCCCGCTTCTCGGCGAGCTCTTTCAGGCTCAGGCCGGAGCCATGACCAACCTTGCCGGGGTGGCGGCGGCATTGATTCTCTCTAATGAAAAGCTGGACGCGTTGCTTGACGGCAATGTACAAGTGGACCGGCGTTCCATGTTTAACATGATACTGACATGGATTCATAGCACGTACACAGCCAAGGCCTACAAAGACAAACATGGAAGAGAATACGTCCGTGAAATTGCTCGCGATGAAATGATTGAAGCACTGAAAGAAAAGATGTGGATTTCCGATGACAACAAATGGAAAATTGTGCCGGCAGATAAACGTAAGTTTCAACCCCCGATAACCACAAACGACTACGTTACGCCCACAATCATGTTAGAAAAAGTCATGGAAACGTTCAATGAAACGTATATCCCACTTACATCGAAAGGGCAGGGCAAAAAATCGGGAACATTTTGCCAGATCTTTCAAAAAAAGATGAAAGAATACAATTTAATCGCAGATAATTCAAGATTCATTGGCGATGAACTTGAAACAGTCGAGAAGCGAAGCAGAAGCGACGTGCGAGAATCATCCCGACAGAAACAACGAACAGATGGTAATCGGGAAGACTCAGAAGGTAAAGACGAAGACTCGGAAGGTGACGGGGAAGGATCAGGAGCAACTGTTCTACCAAACAAAATGCCCCCAAATTCAACGAAATTTCCAGTACGTTACAAAGCCAATGACGGAAAGACGTATACGTTTACTGACCAAAACAGCTCCAGTGTCTCCAAAAATGAAAAGAACCAATTAAAGTTGGAATACATCAGCCAAGAATTCGACAAATTAAAATCGACAGACAAGAGGCGTTCCGATGGTAAAGAACGTGCAAAGTATACACAAAATCTCAACGATGATTTCGATAGGCAGTTTGACACAGAGAAGGGTGATATTTCAGATATCAGACGCAACTTCTTGAAAATGAAGAAAGAATGGCGCGACACTGTGAACCCACCAACGAGTGGTCGTCCTCGTCGTTCGTAATGTGATTGAGTATGGTGTTCCGTATTAATACCCCTTTCGCGTTCGGCGCCGGTGCTCGGCGCCGGTGCTCGGCGCCGGTGCTCGGCGCCGGTGCTCGGCGCCGGTGCTCGGCGCCGGTGCTCGGCGCCGGTGCTTGGCGCCGATTACACTCACCCATAAAACACAGGTGGTCACGACTTTGCACAAGGTTGTACAACGTTGATCACTTACTCGCAACACGCAAAGTGATGCAAAACCCCGCAAAAACGACGCAAGCCACTGGCAAACCACTCCCCGTCGGCGTGGAGAGCAAGGCCTTCCCACTATTCTTTAACCGCAATTTTCACAAGGAAGGCGGAAACGAAGACCCTCCGAACAAAAGGGCCATGGTGGATGTTGGCAATTTCATAAAAACTCTATGGAATAAACATCAAGAGGAATACGCAAGGCTTTCAATTCCTGAAGGTTTCAAGGAGAGTGGTGTCAATCGACTTCCACCCTCGCTCTTGCCACTCGCTGCTCAGTGTTACACAGCCGACACTAAGCCTATACCTGTACTTGTTAACCTCGAAGAGACTGCCGATGAAGACACGTGTGTCATAGTGGTGCGCTCACGCTCGGGCGCAACGGCGGCGAGCGTGCGCGTTTATGAGCCCACCAACGATATGACTCGTGCGGCTCTCGCATGTACGATAAGGGTGACTCAGACTTCGAACGTCTGCAACTTTCATCCATGGTTTGCAACTGCAATATTCTCGACAACTTTCAGCTGGGAAACGACCTGCCAAACGAATTTGGCGAAAACGGACAAGTTTCCCCAAATCATGAACGGTGGTATATCAGTGGATGACCTTCGTAAGAGGTTTGTCCGGACAAGTCCTTACACCAAATTCCTCATTGCGGTGGTTCCGGCACCTTACAAAACTTCCGCAGACCTCGTTAGCAAGATTTCCATCGACATTGCAAATGCCACAACTGAACAAAAAAAAGAACACCTTGACAACTTTATTAAGGCATTTCCTGAGGATTCGCGTGAGCATTTCATGAGACTGATGAACCAATTTGTTTCTGATGGCGCAACAAAGCCACCGCCGGTTCAGCCTCTGCCGGAGCCTACGCATCGGTCGAAACAGTCAGTGGACGAAGAAGAGTTCAGCGACGACGATGAGCCTAAGCAAACTGCAAAAGATTTCGGAAAGGGGGGAAAGAATGAGAAGCTGGAGGTGAAAGATGAGAAGCTGGAGGTGAAGGACGAGAAGCGGGGGGGGAAGGACGAGAAGCGGGGGGGGAAGGAAAAGGGCAAGGGAAAATCGGGGAAGAATAAGGAATTGTCCGGTGCAAACTTCCTGGACATTGAGGCCGAAGAAGCCGGAGACGAGGGCGAGGGTGAAGTTGATTCTGATTACGACCAGTCTTTCATCGACGATGAGGGGGGCTCGGGAGAATCGGACGACTCGGACGACTCGGACGACTCAAACGACTCAAACGACTCTGATGACTCGAAGGGCTCCTTGTCCTCTGAAACGAAGAGAAAGAGAAAGCGTGAGAAGAAGAATCAAAAGAAACGCGAGGCTGGGTCGACAGAAGGTTCAGAGCAAGGCGGGGATTCCGACGACGACGACTCCGAGCAGGACAACTCCGAAGAGGACGATGAAGATGACGATGAAGACGACGAGGAGGGGGAAGAAGACAGCGCCACGACTTCCGACGATTCCGACGAGGAAAAACCCGCAAAGAAACCAAAACGCGAACCTCGCAGGAAGCTCGTTCGAAGCGATGGCAGTGCTGTGGCTCAAATAAGTTACACGCAGACGACTCTGGAAGACACTGTGAAAAAAGCGGAGCAAAAGCGAGAGCCTGCAAGGAATAACCGGCGCCGTCTTGCCAACAAGGCCGAAGTGATGCTGAATCGTATCAATGATATGCCGCCTGGCTCATTGTCTAAGGCGACGGAACTCCAACAAAAGGTCAAGACTCTTCGCGACAGTTGGCAGGAATACGCAGGAGCAAAGTTCTCCACAGAGCAGGGGTATGCGTTGCACGAGAGCATGATCGAACTCTGCACGGCTCTCTGTGCCATCAACGCGTCCAACGTCGACGATAACAAACAAACCACGGATGTGCAAACCTCTATGCGCATTACACAGGCTTCCATCACTGGATTTTGCAAGACCACATCTGGCCTCGCCGCCATCAAAGAGAAGCTGGCAAGCGCGGGGTGCGAAGTCGACAAGCTCGTCGCAACAATGAATTCTGTCGCCGAGAACATGGCAACCGTCAGCTCCACAATCCCTCAACTTGCCATCTAGATCGGCGCCACTTTGACAGTTGCCAGTGAACGAGTGTAAAAAGTGTGTGTGAACAATGTGTAACGGTTGATCGTGTAACGGTTGGGTCGGTGTGAGAAATGAAGGAACATGAAGAACTTGCCACTAATATATTAAACAATGGCATGAAAGGAAAAGGGGCAAAGAAGCTAGGCGATTTGGACACAGAGGTTCTAAGAATCATGGTGAATCACATAGGTGCAACCGTGAGCTCTTCGGACAGCAAGGAAGACCTGGTCGCCACATTATTGAAGAAAAAACGGAAAGACGCAAAGCAATCGCGAATGCTTCAAAGCCAAGAGGTGGTAGTCTCGGAAGCCACCTGCAAGTCGGCACTTACGCCGCTTACTAGGTCGGTATGGAAGCGGCGCTACACTTTGAACGTTTGTGCCTTTAACGCTTTGAAGCTTAGACTCAACAAGGAAGAGCTTTTGTCAGACTGGAACGAATTAATTGACGACTTTGCGAATCGAATGGACGTACTTATGCTCTCGGAAGTTCTGGCGTCGAGCGACATGCGTTCGGAACGCGTCGACGGATTGCTCAAAAGGATGAATGAAATCAACCAATGGAACGTGACGTGCTCAGAATCAAGCGGGCCTGGAGCGCCTGAAATGCACGTTATGTTTTACAGAGAGCATCTCACGGTTCTTCGTCGCCAAACTTTAAAACAACTCGGCGTCGTGCAAATGGACCACGCACCATTTTCGGTGCGGTTTCATGACTCCAGACCCGGAGGCAACGAGTTTGTACTCACGAGTGTGCACATGCCGCCCGAAAGCCGAGGCCGTCAACGCGACATTCAAATAAACAAGCTTCTTTCTTCATACGGAACTGAAGCCTCCTCGCGGCTAGACACTCCCTTGACCACAAAAGGTGCGAAGGACGCTGGCGTGCAGTTTGTTGCGCACATTATAGGAGGAGACTTCAACGCGTTTGTGGGAGATGCCCGCTACGGGGTAGACAAACTTGGTTTTGAGACAACGTTTGGAAAGAGAATCAGCACTTCGTCGGGACAAAAAGCATACGACAATTTCTTGATCTCAAACGACACGCGAAACTATTACACAATTGGCTCAAACGTCTTAGAATTGCAGAATATGCAAAACTCTCGACGATCGATCATAGGAATCTCGGATCACTCACCAATATTTCTACAACTAGGAAAATCTATCTAAATATCCATGTCGTCGAGATCTTCCTTTGGTGGCGCCGGTCGTTGCTTGTTTTTTGGTGCAAGTGCCACCTTGACAGATGAGTGTTCTTTAGACCCTGTAAGCAAATGTTGTGTCGATTCATTTTTCCAGCGCAAAGCTGAAGCAACAAAAGGTGCAAACAAAACCATCATGATCGTAATAACGATGCAAAAGCTTAGAATCATGGCGGTCATTGCAAGAAGTGCAGTTCCCCAATCTGGCACATCGCTGCTATCAAGTTTAGTCGCGATTTCTTTGACCTTACTTGTTATCAGATGAAGTTCATTGGTTGTTGCGTTTGACATTTTTGCTTACTGCGAGTTGAACTCGGCGGCCCAATAGACTAGCGAGCAACGCGCCTCGTTGGTCGTGCACTCGAATCGTTGCTTTCACGCTTTCGTTTAGATACTTCCTTTTGCAAAATCACGCTTGGACTGTCTTCAAGCGCATAACTCACCACTTTTTCAAAGAGCGAGTCGTGCTTCGTCACCTGTATGCAAGGTCTTTCATTTTCGTCCCATTGAGCCCCGTCCATGCGAATACGCATGTAATGCTCTGTGGTAATTTGAAAGTTCTCGCTTACAAGCAGCATTTGACCATCGTACCCATCCGCAGCTTCCCAATTTACATGAGGATGCAACGTACCCCCCTGGCGTTTTTGAATGTAATCTGAGTTCTGTAGAAATTTGCACAGCGTGTTAGCCTCTTTGGGCATGATGCAGTTGTCAGCAGAAAGCAATGTGCGAGCAAGAGTCTCTCTCATGGCATCCTTGAGTGGCCTCCAGCTCTCTTCACCATATTGGCAACGTATGGTCCCAAGCAGCATGCACACGCATGCTACAATGATGCACTGCTTGTTGTGACAATCGCGGTCTTTAGGAGGCATAATGACACAGAATTCAGAGTCAAAGTCGGTCATGCAAATTTTCATGCTATCAGCCACAACCCCTCCTCTATCGTTCACATTCATTGTGTACAAAAGGTTTGCAAGCTTTGTGTCGCCGTGAAACAACCCAACCGTAGCTGCTTTCATCAACAATTCCACGTACAAATCGCAGAATTTTGTGACTAACCTGTTGCTACGAAGTGCCCAAACTGGTGTTTCCGGTGTGCCATTATTTTTGAGAAGCATTGGTTTGCAACTTCCGTCCCATGCTACGCTTGCAGTCATTGTCATTTGAAGCTTGCATTGAAGCGACTGTTCATACCCTTCGTTCTCAAACTGGCATTCTCCTGGAAGAACCTTGTAATAGCTCGACAAAATCGTGGGTCCAATGCCGTAATAAGACGCGTACCCGCCAATGTAGATCTCTCTTAAAGTCTCCGATCTTTTCAGTGTTATCGGTTTTTCACCGTCATCAGTTTTTCCCAAACGGATGACGATATATCCCGTGTTTTTTCCGCCGGTTTTCAGCACGTCTCCGAACTCCTGCTCGATCCTGTTTAGCAACGCATTGTCTGGGTTCTTCAAGAACACCTTGTTAAACGATCCTTCACCAATTTGTATGAGGCCCTTCTGCTCGAGCAATGTCTCCCAATAGTTTACTCTTCCCAGCAGAGTATCTTTGCGAGTTCTTAGTACAACATTGTCGCATCCCGTTCCAGACGAAAGTACGTAGCCTTCCTTTATAGCCTTCGCCATATTTTGTAACGTAATCTCAGTCCCATCCCCATCAGGTCTGTACGATTCCTGGTAGAATTGATAATTCCTCATGTTCGCATTCTGTTCAGGGGGCTCTACAGTAAGTTTCTCATCCTTTAGATCATCTCCCATAGCAGGTGGATAGCTTCGATCAGGCCCAAAGCCTGATATTGCCATGCTGTGCATGCCAACTTTTAGTACGTGTTCTAGCCTTGAGCTATCATCTTTTTTTACATTTCGGGTCGACATCTTAGATTACTCTTAGTACCAGCATCACACGTTGCACTTATCTCATTCCATCGTATGCCGTAGCCTAAGAAATTTCACCGTGAATTGTTGCAGCGGCGCGCGCCTGCTGCTCCTCAAGCCATTCACGAGGCACGAGCTCGAGCATCAGCCTGCGCTCGGTCACGTCTCCGAATGGAAAGTACCACTTCAAGACGCGAAGCCAGCCCCGCTGCTCGAGGCGCTTAAGGTACGCGTCGTGCAATTGCTCGATCGACGAGATGGCCACCACCATGTCCGCCCAGAGTTGGCGCACGTCGCTCAGCAATCGCCTGAGCCAGCTCATTGGCGGGTCCGCGATGACAGCCGTGTGCTTAAGGATGTCCACGTGACCACCGCTGGCGGCAATGTAGCACACGTTTCGGGTCAGCGGGAAGTGGTGCTTGCGCAGCCACTTGATGACGTCGAGGCGCCCCGCCTCCGCCGCAGCCTCGGTCTCGATGCCCCAGTTCTCCCTCCAGCCAGCGCAAGCGAACGCGTCGGAGAGGAAGTAAGGGGCACGCAACGGAGGGCTGGCCTCAAAGTACATCCAGTAGAGGATGTGCGTATGTCCATGGCGAGCGGCAACGGCCGCCACGCCATCGGACCAGGGCATTGGGTGGCTTCCCGTGCGCGCGTACTGCAAGAGCCGCAGGTCGCCAAACTTGACCACCCGGGGTATTAACAAGCGCCGGGCAACCGGCGTGTTGTACGCATGGAGCCGCTTCGCGGCCTTTGCAACGTTGAAAACGGCGTCGACGAGGCCCGGCCCGCGGCGCTCGACCAGGCGCAGTGCTAGAAGCGACTCTACGTCCATACAATCCAGCACGAGCTCCGAAAGGCCCTGCTGCGCGAGCAGTTCGTCCATCCACGGCATCGGTTGCGCGTTTTTGGGCATAGTGCTCTGTAAACTTCTGCTTGTCGTATGCCCTGTGCGAGAAGGCCGGCGCCGGAGGGTCGGCGCCGGAGGGTCGGCGCCGGAGGGTCGGCGCCGGAGGGTCGGCGCCGGAGGGTCGGCGCCCGAGGGTCGGCGCCGGAGGGTCGGCGCCGGAGGGTCGGCGCCCGAGGGTCGGCGCCCGAGGGTCGTGGTGCAGAAGCGTCGTCGGTGAAAATGAATGATTATGACGACTGTGAAGATCAGATTTACGAACGCTACATGGAGAGCCTAAACAATGACGAATGTGAAAACCAGGAGCCAACTAAAAAGAAACTCTCTTCCATAGTTGTGGAATTGCTTTCGAACGCGGGTCAGGGATACCATTCGCTTTTTGCGACAAGCTGCTTTGCGGACGATATCGCAGCATCGAATGACCCAGAAGAGTATCCCGACGTCTTAAGAAACTTGATTGTGCACGAGAAGTCTGCAATCGGTGAGATGAGGGCATGGTTTAGCCCGAACAAATTTGACAAACTCTTGGGATCTGATGATCATCGTGAGGCGTGTCGTGCGATAATCGCAATGGATGAGTTTGACATTCCCCTGAAGCTGGCTCTACGCGAGGTCGATGTTCTGCATCGTCATAACGAGGATGAGTTTGTCCGATGCATTTACAAAGAAATCGCAGATATCCAGAACTGCTGGGAAAACAAAGAAACAAGCAGCCCCGCTCACCGCGGCAAGGTGCAGACCCCTTGATTCATTGATACCCACGAACACTAAAAAGTGTGTGTTTTTTTCTTGTGGTGGAACATGTATTGAGTGACAGTGTCGGCGCCGCGTCTTGTACCAACGCCCATGGAGTTATATTACAAACGAGCTATGAACTCCGTGGTTGAAAAGCAAAATGCCCAAGCGGTCGCGCGCAGAGGCGCCGCAGGTGGTGAAAAATGTGACGATCAACAAAAACACAATCAACACAATCAACAACTACTTCGCGCCCGCGCCCGCGCCCGCGCCGTCCGAGGGCCCCAAGAGCCTCTTCGCCACAAACGCCGATCGCATCAAGCGCACGAGCGTCGTGAAAAACGGTAAGCCGTGCTCCGTGCTCGTGTGGCAATCGGCGGCAGACGGCACGATCAAGGCCGGGTGCCACAACACGTGCACCAAGCAGTGGGTCGACCTTTCCCACTTTGCGCCCATGGACGGCTCGTCGAGCACGCAGGCCTTTCGCACCACGTTCGACGCGGCGTACGCCAAGTACAAGGAAGCGCACGCCGCCGGCGACCGCGACGAGTGCGTCGCGCAGCGCGGCGTCCTCGAGTCGCTGCGCGCCGACAAGTGCTTCGAGTGCCGGAACGACAAGGGCTACGTGTCGCCGGCGGAGAGCGCGTGCAAGGCGTGGTACGACGCGACGCGGAAGGAGATGGCCGCGCGGCACGGCGGGTGCCAGAACCAGGACTGCCCGGAGCGCGGCGAGCACGTCTGGTGCGTCCTCACCGCCGACCACGGCACCAACCCGAAGAAGCGCGACAAGCACAACAAGTTGGT
>Ga0209666_1000694_pt1 | contig 25609 bp, 12 predicted proteins | sample SaaInlV_125m_DNA_FD_184679 | JGI IMG/M metagenome (GOLD analysis project Ga0209666, IMG submission 184679) | Marine microbial communities from expanding oxygen minimum zones in the Saanich Inlet - Saanich Inlet SI037_S3LV_10m_DNA (SPAdes)... | ecosystem: Environmental > Aquatic > Marine >...
TCAACAAATCTTCAATGCATTAACTAATTAATAATTCTGAGAACCACACGCGTCGACACTTTTAGAGAGGAGGGGGGGAGGGGCGTGCGCGTCGTCGTGCGCGCATCGTCATGCGTGCGTGGGCGTGGGCGTGCGCCGCACTTGGCGCTCGGCCTTGGCGAAGACGGCGTCGACGACGCTCCCGCGGCCGTCGGCGGGCGCGTAGTACCTGAACGGGCCACCGGCCCGCGGACCCCGTGGTGTTTGCGAGGCTACGCTCGGCTCGTCGCCGTGGGCCTCGGCGTACTTTTTGAGGTACATGCTGTACAGCCAGTAGGCGATGTGCACGCCGTGGAACAGGTTGCGCTTGGTCATCCACGAGCGGATGTACGTCACAAACTCCCTAAGGCCGTACTGGTTAGGGTTCTGCGCAGCGAGGGTCACCTGTTGGACCACCACCTGCGGGATTGCCGCAAGCGCCGCCTCAATCACGGCCAGCGCCTCTTCGTCGCGACGGATCTGCTCCCGAAGCGCGCGCATCTCGTCCGTCTCGGCGAAATGGGTGGCATCCCCCATTGGCCACGTCGTCTGTCCCCTTACCCATGACCGTCACGCGCGCAGCTTATGCCGCGCTTCAAAGGCGCAGCTGGGCGAAGACCTCGTCGACCACCGAGACGTTCCCGTAGCAGCTGTTGATCTGGATATTGTTGGCTGCTAGCGACGCTCTGACGTCGAGCTCGAGCCTCTCAATCTCGACGCACACGACGCGGTACCGAAGCACGAGCGCCTCCACGTCGCAGCACGCCTTCTCCAAATCTGGCGCGCCTGCGACGGCGCCGGGACCTCGCGGGTTGCGCGGACACGGCGGCAGCACCGGCGGCGGTGCGCCTGGGGGCGCTGGCTGGAACGGCTGAGGCGCGATCACCGCGGCCGGCGTCGGGTCTTTGGTCACGGCTTCCCGATCGCTCACTATCTGGGCGAGGCGGTTGGAGATGCCCACTCGGTGAGCGTTCAACCGTGCGTGCTCCAAGCTGCGGGCGCGGCGTGCTGCCAGGGCGGCGGCGCGGACGGCGGGGGGGTCGCCAGGGTTGGCGGCCACGTCCGGACCGGGCCTGACCAGCCCGATGAGGTCGTTGATGTTTTTGAGCTGGGCATCCCGCTTCCCCTTGAGGCGCTCAAACGTCTTGGCGCTGTTGATTCCCAGGTAGTACTTCTGCCGATTGGGCACGTACTTGGTGGCGTGGTGCGGGACAAAGTAGTAGAAAAGGCTCCCGGCAACGGTCGCGCCGGCAAGGAAGTACCGGTTTGCGGCCAGAGTCGTCACGAGGGTTCGCATCCACGGGTTCTCGAGCACCCGCTTTGCGTACGCGGCGACCCCCGCAGCGTTCGACAACCGCACCTCACCGAGAGCGACGCGGTGGTCCCCCATCCATCGCCCAATGAAACCAGGGATCCGCGCGAGATGCGGCCCCACGTGTATTGCGATCTGCTCTCTGACCCAGCCTAACCCTTGCTGTACCCGGCCATCCCTGAGCGTGACTTGGTACGCATTGATCAGGTCGGTGAGCACCTGCTGTCCACCTTGCACGATCAGTGTGGCGGCAAAGGCGCCGAAGTCGCCGCCGCGCGCGCGCGCCTGGGTGCGCGCGCCAGACTGGCCCCTCCTCGCGGCGTAGCGCAGCCCCAGGCCGCCCAATCCGATCATGCCCGCGCGCACGGGCCACGGGATCATGTCGAGTGCGGCGACGACAACGATGGTGCCCGCCGACAGCAGCGTGGCGCCCGTGAACGTGCCCGTGACCATGCGCACAAAGCTCATCCACCGGTCCTTGCTGAGCAGGTCGTCCCTCAAGTCGTTGGCGGTCACCCACCGTCCCATCTCCGTGAGGCCGTCGTACAGGCCCGGCCCTTGGTCGTAGCGGCTCATCGCCTCCTCGTCCGCGTCGCCCGGCGCCTGCATGGCCGTCTTCACCTCGCGCGCGTCCGGTTGCTTAAAGACCGGCGTCGTCGGGACGTTGAGGTCTTCCTCCAATTCATCGTCGTCGTCGCTCTCCGATCCGTAGCGCGCGCGATTGCGTGCGCGCTGGGGCGTCACGAACAGGTGCGACAAGTCGTCACCGGCCATTCGCTTGGCTGGCTCGTCCGCGCTCGCGTCCGCCCCTGACCCAACGAGGTAGGTGTACTGCTCCTCGCCCATCACGAGCTCGCGCTGGCGCTCCTCGGACGTCATCTTGGTCATGGCAATGCTCAGGTTTTGATCGACCGCCTTGGCAAACTGCTCGGCAAAGGCCTCGGTCACGATCCCGATGCCCGCCAGAAACTCCACGTACCCGTTAGCCGTTGCCAGCTGGGCCAGGTACTCGCAGTCCGGCTGGTACCGCTCGACGAGGTCGCTCGTGTTGGCAGCCGCCTTCACAGCATGCGCAACGACCTTGCCGTGGTCGTGCTTTTTCAGCTCCTCCAAGGTCAGCGTTCCGGCCTGCTCGCCACTCTCAAGGCGCCGCGCACCGCCCAACAGCTTGAAGATCTGCGCGTTTAGCTCCATGATTGCGCACGCAGCACGCCCTTACTGGGTGCTACGATTTTTCGGCGTTATCAACTCAACACGTACTGCGACACCACGAGGCACGCCTCACTCAAACGCACCGCCTCGCACGCACCAAACGCGTCCACTACGCGCGCCACGGCGGGCTTGCAGTCCCCGTCGCCCTCGTGCAGCTCCACCGACGCGCACGCTATGCGCACGTCTTGCAGCAGCGGCACGAGCATGCCGACGCCCAAGCCCAGCGATCCGATGAGCGCGCGCCGCGACGCCTCATTGCTCACCGCCAAGCGCTTGGCGGTTGGTGGCGGGGCCGCCTTGAGCACTCGCCGCGCCTTGGCGATGTCCTCGCTTGTTCCGACGATCGACCCTCGCTCCAGCAACGCCTTGAGCTCGTTCTGCGCCTTGGTGATCAACGGGAAGATGGCGCGCGTGCGCTTCTCCAACTCGGCGTACTCTTCCGCGGTGGCGCGCAATGCCAATGGCCCTGGGGAGAGCAGCGTCTGGCGCACGGTGGACGGGCTGGTTGTGGGATCCGGGACGTCGAGGACCTGGTCGCGCATCCGCGCCACTTCCAACCAGTCCTTGTCGGCCGGCAGCTTGCGGTCGATGCCCGGTTGGCCCCACAGAGCGCCAGGGGTCTGCGTCTTGGTAAAGATCCAATCCAGCAGCCCCAGGTGCTGCTCGCTGATCAGGTTGAGGTGTTGGCAGAGGCGCAACGCTTCTACGCGACGCCTCACCTGCCCCTGCTGCATTCGGAACGGGTCGGGCGACTCGGAGTACCAGTAGGAGCGCTCGTTGCCGTCAGGGGGCAGCACCAGCGTCAGCTCAACAGCGTCGAACTCCTCGCCAATGGCAGCGCTGGCCAGTGCCGCCACCACCGCCTGCACCACGCGCTCGGCGTTCCATGCGGTCGAGGAGACGCGCGCAGCCATCGCAACGGCGCGCGCGTCGTCTTCGGCGTCGCCGCTCGCCTCGGCCGCGCGCTTCACCTCCGCCACCGGCAGCGGCGTTGAGACGGGGGTGCGCGCGGGAGGTACCGTCCCTGTGAGCGCAGGCGCGCGGCTGGCAGCGTACGTGACCGTCACGCACTCCTTGCCGTCCACGTTCGTTCGCGCAATGTGCACGACGTTTGGGTGCGCCGTCTCCACTTCCGGGCCCGCGTTGGGGTCGCGCAGGCAATCGAGCACGGGCACCAAGCGGACGCAGAGCGGTTTGGTGGGTGGATTGGTAGACTCCTGCTGGTCCTTGAGGCAGCGCAGCACGGACCCAAAGCCGTACGCGAGCGCGTCGCAGAACACGGGCACCGTCCCAAAGAGGGGCGCCGCGCACGGCGGGAACGTGGGCGCGGGTCGTGCGTCGCCAAACCCAAAGGGCACGTAGTACGAGCGCGTGGCGCCGTCGAGCTCGACCGCCGCCAGCTTCTCCGCCAGATCGTCAATGGACAGGTTCTCAACGTCGTCGGCCGTCGGCTCCATCTGCAAGCTGGCGAGCCGGAAGCGCATGGCGGCAACGACCTGACTGCGCGACACTTTGGCGAGGCGCTTGGTGGGCACGCGCGCGCGCAACGCCGCCACCTGCTTCGTGCTGAACGTGCCGGCCTCGTCAAGGAGCAGCGCCGATGGGTACGCTGCGGTGATCGCGTGCACGAGCGCGGCGTTGCCGGTGAGGCTCCTGGCGCGCAGGAAGGCGGCGACACCGTCGTGGCTGTCGCCAAAGAGCGAGGCGGTGGGCCCGTGCGGCAGGAGAACGGGCACGCGCCTCTCAAACGCCGCCGCCGCGCGTTTGGCCGTGTATGCGCTGTTGCGGATGAGCGGCACCATGGCCGCGCGCACCGCGGCGAAGTCCTGGCCGAAGAGGATGCGGTCGAGCATCCGCCCGGCGTCCCGGCCGGCTTGCGTGGCCACGAGCGCAATGTCGGCGCTCGTGGGCGCGACGTCGGCGCCGTCGTCGTTGTCCGGGGTCAAGGACGGGTTGCCGCCCACGACGAGGCGGAGCAGATGGTCGCCCGCCGCGCGCAGCCGTGCCGCCGCGCGGCGCGACGCCTGCTCGAGCATCTGCACCTGGCGCGCATCGGACGCCTCGTGCATGGCGATCAGCTCGGCGATCCACAGGTCGCCAAAAACCTGACACGCCAGCAGGTCGGCGTTCGTGTGCGCGAGTCCGAGCGCCTCCAGCACCGACTTGTCGCACGTCTGCTGCGCGCGCCTCGCCACGAGCCGCAGCCGCCGGCGCGTGCGCTCGGGCACGGACGCGATCGCGGCCGCAAACTGCACGTCCGCCGGCGTCGAGAGCGTGAGGGCGGACCAGCGCGGCGGTTCCCGAAAGCCGCCCGTTGGCGGCACGCTCGCGTCCTCGCACATGCACACGAGCGCGATGTGCGTGCTTGAACCCGCTTCCCACTGCTTCACAAAGCGCTGCAGCGCCGTCTTGCTCTGCTTCATGGTGGCCGTCACCATCTTCACGAGCCCCGACCGGCTGGTGAACTCGCGCACGATGGCCTTCTCCGTGTACACGTCGACGTACTCGGCAGCAAAGTCCTCCGCGCGCGGGAAGAGGCTGGTCCCGAGCTGCGCTCGCACGCGTTGCGGCAGCTTGCGCACCCACGCAGTCTGTGGACTCGCGAGCGGCGTTCGCGGGCTTTCAAGTGCCTTGTTGAGCTCGCCCACCAGATCGGCCACCGGGCCGTCGGCGCCAAAGAAGGGCTGAAGCAGCTTGACGTACAGCAGCTCCATGGCCTTCCTGAACCAGTCCGCACGGTTGTCCAGCCCGTTGGGGCCCTGCTTGTCGTTCCACTCGTTCGCGGTGTACGCCGACACCTTGCGCAGCAGGCCCATGTTGCTCTCGTTAGTCCTCCACCGCTTGGTGATCACCTGCGCAAAGTAATGGCTTGGCGCAAGGATGTACTTGTCCGGCCACGTCTGTGCCGTGTTCTTGCTGTCGATGGCGTCCTTCAGCATCGCGGTGTACGAGACGATGGCCTGGCGGATGCGTGCGAGGTCGTGCTTGGCCCCGCCTGCGGCAGCGCCCAAGTAGTAGGCGTCCGCACGACCGCAATAGATCTCGTGGTGCTGCGTCCCTGGTGCGCATGCCATGGGGTCGTCGATCGAGATGCGCACGTGCAACCCTGCCGTGGAGCTCTCGTCCACTTTGAGCCCGCTTGCGCTGCTGATGACGCCGGCGTCTTTGGAGGTTAGCCAGTGCCAGAGGACCTTCTCCCTCCGGAAATCGTGGTGGCTGACCAAGTCGTCCACTTGCACCACGTCGTCGTCGTCTTTCAACGTCTTGAGCACCGACAGGGTCTCCAGCGTTTTGGCAAACTCCTCCAGCGTGTAGGTGACGTCCTGTTCCTGCGGGATGGGCCGTGCCTGCAGGTACTCCTTGGTCCCTTCCCTGAGCACTTTCATGGTCCGTTTGTACTCATCAATTTCACTGCCGAGCGGGTTGACGGCCTGGACGCGCATGAAGTGCTTGTTGATGGCCGCCAGCCAGTCCTGGCCGTACAGCTTCAGGAGCGCCGAGATCGTGAAACCAATGAATGCAGCCCCGGCCCAGGACACGTAGTAGATGCCGGTTGCGGCGCCCGTGGGATCTAGAGCCGACGCGGTGAAAAGAGCCGTTCCCGTGCCTTCCGCGACGGTGAGTATGGATTTGATCACGTTTTTGTTGTACGCCGCATCCTTCTTGGTGGCGTCCGAGATGGTCAGCGTGAAGGGCTTCGAAAACTTGAGCGGGTAGGGCGCCCGCACCACGGCGCATCGCACGTCCGAGACGCGGTGGGGCACAAGGCCGACCTCGGCCAGCAGGGAAGGGTCGCCTATGCGCCCCCCGCGGCTGAAGAAGCGCTGCACCGTCGCGACCGTGACGCGCTGCATCGGGTGCTGGCCGTCCTCAACGGCCGCAACGATGGCGAGCGGCGAGAAGACGCGCGTCTTGGTCTCCCAATCCTCGTGAAGCCCCTTGTGGAAGTCCAGGTAATGCACGCGCAGGTTTTCCACGCCAGGATCCTGCGTGCCCTCGGACACGAAGCCGTCGATCAGCAGCTGCACTGCGCCGGCGCGCTTGCGCACCTGGACCACGATCTCGGGCGCGCTCTGCGCGATCGCGGCGGCGTCGGGTGCCGCGGCCGCCGCCGCGATGTCCTGGTACGCTGCCTCGGCGCGGCTGAGCGTGAGGATGTGCCGCTCGGGCGGCGCGCGCTGCACGCTGTCGTAGACCGAGGTGGTCTGCAGCTCGCGGAAGAGCCCGTCCTCTCCCTCCACCTCCACCGCGTCGTCGTCGGCCATCGCACGCGACTGCCCTTAATAGCTTACGGGGTCCCTGCCACTTTATGAAGGAATCATAACTGTATTCGGCGCGTCGAATAAAGAGAGTGGCTTCACGCACGCACGCACGCACGCACACGCATGCTGCAGCCGCCCGAGGCGAAGCTCTACGAGCACTTTGTCGACCGGTCGCTGCGCGAGCTCTCGCTCGGCCTCAAGCTCGACAACCCGCACGCCGGGAGCCGCAAGCGCAAGGTGCACGACGCGCTCGCGCGCCGGAGTGACGTGCCGCGCAGCGCGGCCGAGAAGGTGATCGAGGGCCGCTTCCTGCTCGGCGGCGACGACGCGAGCTACCTGGGGAGCGGGCTCGCGTGCCTCTGGTCAACGGTTGGCGCGGGCGCCGGCGAGGGCACCGCCGACGACCTGTCGCTCGCGCCCGCCTCGCTGTACGCGCCCGACGCCGTCAACGGCATCCGTCGCGGCCTGCTCAAGGCGCTGGAGCGCGAGAACGAGGCGATGCGCAAGGAGGCGCCCAAGCGGCTGCCGATGCTCATGAGGATGCTCGTGACCGTCGTCGACTTCGTGCCCGACGTGGAGTCGGAGACGGTCGACCTGCTCAAGTCGGGGCGGTTGCCGAGGACCGTCGCCGAGCGCAAGCGGGTCGTCGACTTCCTGGTCAAGCTCAAGGCCATCCTGGCCGAGGCGGACGACTCGCTGGACAGCGAGCGCACGCTCGCCGGGCGCATCCTGCGCTCGCAGCGCGGGCAGGTGGCGCAGGTGACGCGGCTGATGCAGGAGAACCAGCGCCTCTACGCGGAGGCGAAGAAGCGGAGCGATGAGTTCCAGGTTCGCCTGGCCGAGATGAGCCGGGCGTACAGCGCGATGTTGGTGCGCGAGCGCTTGGGGTCGGGCAAGAAGCTCGAGGACGAGTGGCAGGAGCAGGTGGAGTTCGCCAAGAAACGGGCCAAGGAGCTCGGCACGCAGCTGGAGGCCTTCAAGAAGACGGCCACCGAGAAGGCGACGGATACGGCGGAGGCGTACAACCAGCTCAAGCAGCAGCTGGCGCAGATGACCGCCAAGGCGAACGCGGCGACCAAGGCCGCGGCCGAGGCGGTCGCGAGGGCCAAGGACGGGGCGGCCAAGGCGGTGGGCGAGGCGACGGCCAAGAAGGCCAAGGAGGCGCACGAGAAGCTCAAGGCGCAGCTGGAGCAGGCGACGGCGGCGGCGGCCGAGACGGCCAAGGCCGCGACCGCCAAGTACCAGAGCCTGGTGGCCTCGAGCCGCCTCAATCGGGAGGCGGCGGAGGCGGCTTACGCAGCGCTCAGGAAGCGGCTGGACGCGGTGATCGCCAAGGCGGCCGAGGCGGCCAGTGCGGCGGCCGAGCGGTACGAGAGCCTCTTTGAGGTGAGCCAGGCAAACGACGTGGAAGCGGCGGCGGCGGCGGCGGTGGCGGCGGCAAACGACGCCCTGGACGCCGCCGAGATTGAGCGCTTGCGGACCGAGGCGAGCCGATCCGCTGAGGACCTCAAGACGAAAGAGCAGGTGCTGGAGAAGGTGAGGGCGTTCTACGATGCGCAGCTCAAGGAAGCAAAGGCGAGGCAGGAAGTTGCGCTGAGGCGCCGGGAAGAGGAGATGACATTGGCGATGCAGCGAGAGCAGGCGAGGCTTACTGCGGAGCTAACGTTGGCCGGGCAGGAGCTGGAGGACGCGGGAGAGAGGTACGAGGAGGATCTCAAGGCCCAGAGGGCGGAGCTTGAACAAAACCTGAAGGACCAGAGGGAGACGCTGGAAGCCGCCGAGGTGGGGGCCAAGGGTATGCGCGAGAGCATCCAAAATCTGCAAGAGGCCAAGGCGGGGGCGGAGGCGAGGGCAAGCGAGAGCGATCGCACGCGCCTTGAGGCCGAGCGCAAGCTCAGCGAGGAGGAGGCAAAGGTCGAGAAGGACGCGGTCGCCATTGCGAACCTGCGGGAAGAAGTGCAACGGGCTAGTGTCCGGGCGGCTGTCGACGCCGCGACGCAGCAGCGGCTTGAGACGCAGCTGGACACGGCGGGCAAGGAGAAGGAGGCGCACGAGGAGGCCTGTCGCAAGGAGGCGGAGCAAGCGTCCAAGGACTTGCAGGCCAAGGAGGTCTTGCTCCAGGCGCAGCAGGCGGCGCTTGAGGCACTAACTGCAAGGGCTGCTGAGGTAACCGAGGTCAAGAATGCGATGGGGGTGAAAACCCGCCCACTTCTTGAGGCCAGCAAGGAGAAGCTTCAGCAGAAGGTGCAGGCTGACAGGCAGCGGCTTGAGACGCTGGCCAGCGATATCGAGGCAAAAGAGAGGGCCGCAGTGGCCGAGAAGGGGAAGCAGCTTGCCATCGCGGAAGACAGCCTGGACGCCGTGAAGCAGCAGATGAAGGGGTTGGCGGAGGAGCAGGGCCAGGTGGACAAGGAGTTTCGCGACGCCAATACCGAGGCGGAGGATAACCTGTTCACGAACATGCAGGGCCTGGACGACCGCATCGACGAGACCGAGTCCGAGTACGACAAGATGCTCCGCGAGTGGCGCGCGAGCTTTCCGGACGACGCCAAGGGGTGGGACGCGATCACGAGCAAGGGCATCAAGGGCGGGGAACACGACGCGGAGTACGGTCTCTATTCGCAAAGGGGTGACTTGGCCCCACGCTCCCGGGAGTTTGCGGAAGCGCTGGTTAAGCTGCGAGCGGGCGCGCAGGGGCTTGAGGCGCAGAAGCCCGAGGTTGAAAAGGCGGCGGAGCAGTCCAAGGAGCGGGCGGAGCAGGTGCACGAGGAGCTGAGCGCCCAGATCCAGGCCGAAGAGGACGCGCTGCAGCCGGTGCTTGAGGAAAAGAGCGAACAGCTCGTCAAGACGGTGGAAGAGTACAAGGAGGTGGTGGAGCAGGTGCTGGCCACGCCATTGCCCGAAGAGCTTGAAGAGCCCAACGAGCCGAGCGAGGCGGCGAGCGGCGCGGCGATCGACGAGATGAACCGGAGGCAGCTCGAGCTCGCCGCGCTCCGCGCCGCAAACAAAGAGGCGACGAGGGTTGCCAGCGCCGACGCCCTCAAGCGTTTTGAGCAGTATCAGCAGCAGATGGCAAACGAGAGGGCCGCGCGCGAAGCCCAGATGACCACCGAGGACAGGGCGAAACGAAAGGAGCGCTTAGATGATGCGAACCTTGACCAAGGGGCTTCTCCTGAAAGCGGAAGGTCCAAAGATCGGCCTGCGCGGCGAGGCGGCAGGGGCGCGCTGGACGCGCGACGCGAGAAAACGGCACAGAAGCAGGCGGCGGACGTCAAGGCCAAGGCCGCCGCCCTCGACCGGAAGAACCGCGACGCGGAGGCGGCGAGGGAGAGGGCTGAGCGGGAGGCGGCGGACGCGGCCAAGGAGGAGGAGGCCAACCGGAGGCAGAAGCTGTCGGTCAGGGAGCAGATAAAGCGCCTTAACGAGGGCGGCAAGAACACTGGCCTGGGCCTGGACGACTCCTTCAGCCGCGTCGCCATCCTGCGCGGCCTGGTGGGGCAGCGAGGGCCGACGGAGCCCGTTTCCGCGAGCTGCGCGCACGACGACCTGCTGCCGTACGCGCTGCCGCCGCTCGACGCCTTTGCGCGCTGCGCCGTGCCCGTGCGCCTGCTGCTGGAATCGAGCCCCGACCCGACCGACGAGGACGTGCGCGCGGCGCTGCGCACGTGCGCCGCCGTGGGCAGCGACGGCAGCAACAAGCGGCGCAAGCTGAACGACGACCACGACGAGGACACCGAATCGCCCGCCGCCGCGGCCGAGGCGCTCGCGCTGCTGCGCGACAACTACGCGCTCATCGGGCACACGCCCGCCGACGCGCTGCCGGCCGAGCGGCACGGCGTGGAGATGCCACACGAGGCGCGTTGGATGCCGGAGGGCCCGCGCGGCGAGTCGATGGCGCGCGTTGCGGTGCTGGAGCACGCGATCGCGCGCTGCACGCAGGTGGCTGCGCGCGCCGACACGGGCGCCAACGCGGCCGAGGCGCTGCGGCGCGCCGCGGCCGTGCTCAAGTTTGGGCAGATGGAGGAGCTGTACGCGCTCAACGAGGCCGCCGAGTTTGAGGACGACCCGCACCCGCTGGGCACCGCCGCGCCGCTCGTCACGCGCCCGTGTGCAATGGTGCGTGGCACGCTCTCCTACCCGACCGACGCGGGCGTGTGCCTCCTCAGCACCACGCAGCTCTTTGAGGAGGGCGAGCGACCGCTCAGCGGCGCGCAGGCCTTGCAAAAGGCCATGGGCCAGACGGCCGTCGCAACGGCGTCCTTGCGCAACGACCTGCGCCGAAAGGGTCGCGCGTCGCACTTTTACGTGGCGCCGCCCGCCGACGCGCTTGCGTTTCGCCCCGCCTGCGCGACGGGTGGCGCTGCCCCGAGCAGGGCGCTTGGGCCGGATCCGCCGGAGGCCGCCCAGGAGGCCGCCCAAGAGGCCGCCCAAGAGGCCGCCCAGGAGGGCGGCCAGGAGGCCGCCCAGGAGGGCGACCCGTCCGCTTCCGCCGCGCAGGAGTCTGAGCAGGAGCCTTCCTGGTTGGCGAAGGCCGGGCAGTGGGCCTTCAACTCGATTACGGACCCCAGAAAGGGTCCCGATTACGGCACCGAGGATGCAAAGAGCGCCGTTCCCCTGCAACAGGCCAGCGCCCGGATGTACGCTGCCGCGCAGGCGGAGAAGGCCGTGCGCGCGGAGCGGGCGCGCGAGGCGCGGCTGGCGGCGGCGCGCGCGCGCGGCGCGGTGGCCAACGAGCGCCTGCGGCCGAGCGACTACGCGGCCGACACGTGGCGGCGGGTGATCAACCGCGCCATCGTCTCGGTGGCGAGCCTCACGGAGCTCGAGGGCGCCGAGGACGACGACGCGCCCGACGCGGTGGACGCCTTCCTCAAGGTGCACGCGTCGCCCAAGGACGGCGCGGGCGCGGTGACGGCGCAGGCGCGCCGCGACGGGCTGTGGACGGAGATGCACCGGCACCTGGCCATCTCGCAGGACCGCTTGTGGATCTTCCTCCGGCTCATGAGCGGCGGCATCGGCGGCGACGTGAACGAGGTGGTCACCATGGCGGACGCGGCGACGCTCAAGGCGACCAAGGCCCTCCAGGACCAGCGCATCGAGATCGCCAAGCGCGTGAGCGACATGCAGTCCAAGATCGTCGAGACTGTGATCTCCTCGATGCTCAGGAACAGCAAGATGACGATGGACTACCAGGACGAGAACCTGGCGGTCATCGACGGCGAGGCGAAGAAGGACCTCAAGGACCTCGCCTCCGGAGCGAGCGGTCGGCCCTTCTTCGAGGCCAACGTGGCGCTCAAGAACCTGACCGAAAAGACCGGCGAGGCGCCGCCGCTCAAGGACGTGCTCGCGGGCTTGGCGAGCGTGGGGTTGCAGATGCAGACGACTCTGGAGCAGTCGTTGGCCGAGCCGAGCGCCGCGTCGGCCTCGCTCGTGGAGCTCTCGCACCCGTCCAACAGCTACTTCGTGTCGCTGCGCCCCGACGCGGTCGCGGCCATCCGGTCGGCGCACGAGACCCTCAACACCGAGCTGGGCGTCGTTGGCGGGCGCCGACGGCTCGCGCTCTGGGAGCTCGTGGAGGGTGGGTGCCAGGTGCTCACGCGTCGCTTTGCGGAGCTGTGCGGCTTCCTGCTCGTGCAGACGCGCACGAGCACGGGCGTGAGCGCCATGTACGTCTCGGACCAGAGCATCCGCACAAACGCGAGCCAGGCGCGCGTGGCGCTCGCCAAGCTCGTGGGCGCCGCGAGCGCGTACGTTGCGCGCGTGTCGCCACCCGCGTTCGACGCGCCCGATCCGCAAGTCGAGCGCGGCAGGGTGCTCACAGCGGGCGAGCGCGTGACGGACCTGTCGATCACCGCGGCGCCGCGCTCGGTGGCGCGCGCGCCGCTCCACGCGCCCCTCTCCGCCAGCGGGTGGACCAACGTGGGCGGAAGGCGGTACTGAATAGATGGGAAGGAGTTGTGGGTTGGAATCTGTGTCCGAATAAAAACGTTATTAATACCCAATTAATTATTTTCTTAAGAATCCAATGTATGGACAATTTGTTGAGCACTTGGCCCTTGCCCAAAGTGCTCAACTACTTCTCGCAGCAACTCGATCTCAAGGGTCGAGATCATTATTCTGACACAATTGGCGATCGCAGGGTCCCTACTCTTCTCAACCAGGCGCAAGAATCGCAACCCGCAAACCGCGATTTGCGCAATCGCACGGTTCGCGGTTCGCGGTTCGCGGTTCCCAGTCCTCAGTTGCGCACGGGCCTGCGCGCGAGTCGGGCCTCGTGCGCCGCAAAGACGCGATCGGTGACGCTGGCCGTGCGGTCGTCGATGCGCGCGGCCCGGATGGTGGTGGTTGGGAACATGCCGCCGCCGGCGTGCATGAACCCGCCGCCGCTCCACGGGAGCGGCGCAACGGCCTCGGTGCCTGCTCCGCCCCCGCTTTCCTCGCCGTGCTCCTGGAGCCACTGGAAGTAGACGAGCGCGCTCGAGAGCGCGACGCTGCCCACCGCCAGCGCGGCGATCCCGAGCCGCGCCAGCCCGCGGTTGACCAGCGAGGTCGTCTGCTCCTCGGTCAGGTCCTCGCTGTCGTTGCGCCGGACGATGCGGTTGACGATGCTGGCGATGCGGCGGGTCTGCGAGCGGTTGGGAGGAGCGGAAGCCGGCTGCGCACGCGCCTCGGAAGCGCGACGCGCATCGGCACGTGCCATCGCGAGCGACTCGCTCTTGGCCATCTTGAACTCCTGCGTCTTGCGCTCGGTCGCCAGCTTCCACCTGCGCTCCTCTTTCAGCCGGAGGTACTCCTCGCGCTCCGACCGTTGCGTCTCGAGCATCGCGATGACCGCCTCCTGCTCGCCCTCGCCGACCGTGCGCCGGCCCCAGACCGAGTACTTGCCGGGCTGCAGCAGCTTTGACCAGAAGACGTGGCACGGGAAGTGGCGCGTGGCGCCCTGCATCTCCTTCTTGGTCCCGAACGGGTCCTCGTAGTCGTCGCGCAGCGCGTCGATCTGGTACAGGTCGAGCTTCGCAAACTGCGACGCGCTCAGGACGGATTGGTTTTGCCAGTCCTGGCTCACGGCGAACTTGAGGTAGCTGCGACGCAGTGCGCCAGCGATGGGCGCATCGCCGTCGTCGTCCGACGACGACGAGTCGGAGCTCGAGCTCGAGCTCGTGTCGGTATCCGGATCGGCAGCCGTGCCTGCCATCGCAGCGCCACTGCTCATACCGCGCCCCGTGCTGCGTTATCTCCAACGCGCAGCGAACCCGAAGGTTGACACTTCTTTGCACGGTGAATTTGGGATGGGTTTGCAACTTGTAACGACAACGTGCGCACGCGACGAACGCCGCTAAGGGGCGGCATACGATTGTCAGGAGCTGCGCGCACACGCGCGCGCGCTCGGCCCGCAAGCAATGGACGAGGACGATCTGCTGCAGGAGGAGGAAGACCGCGCGCTGGAGGAGCAGCTTGCCCCTGACCAGGAGGCGGAGATGGGGCACCAGGGTGGGGATGCGGCGCTGGGGGGCGCCAGCTCGTCGGGCCAGGCCGGCCAGGCCGGCCCGCCACCGCCCGACGGCAACGGGGACGAGGACCCACCGAACAGCGATTGGCTGGCTTCGAGCGACGACGAGGAGCACGATTACTTTGCGCACGGCCAGGCGGCGCAGGATCGGCAAGCGCGCAGCAGCGACGGGGTCGACGACGACGACGACGCGAGCGATGGTGGTGGCGGCGGTGGTAACAACGATGGCGCATCGTCCACGTACACGCACCGACTGCACCAGGGGCTGCAGGACATCCCCGGTTGGACGCCGATGATCATGGGCAACGGCATCGGGGCGAAGCCGCCGCTGTTTGCCACGGGCATGAGCGGCTACTGGGCGCAGTTCTCGAACACGGGCCCATTCTCCGAAGGCGTCAAGTGCCGGCCGGCGCGCGTCATCGACATGGGCTTTGTGGGCTCGTGGCAGCAGGCGTCGGATGCGGAGCGCGTGTCCGACATGACCGCGCAGACGGACGAGGGCGCGCGCGCGCGGACGGTCTCCACGTGCGCGCTGATGGGGCTGCTGAGCGTTGGCATGGCCAAGGGCTTGGTGGCGTCGCCCAACCACTCGGAGCTCTCCGATGCGCGGCGGCAGGACCCGGAGGAGGTTGGCAAGGCCGAGCGCAAGCTCAACGGCAAGGTCAAGACGTACACGTACTGCCCCAATGCGACGTCGACGGACCCGGTGGAGCGCCAGGAGACGGCGATGATGTTCTCCTTTGTGCACATCGCCATGCACAGCCCCAAGGGCAAGTACGTCGGCTTCAAGATCCTCATGCTGATCTTCGACAAGGGCTTCTCGCTCGACGACCTGGTCAACAAGGTGATGAAGGAGAACGCCCTGATCAAGAAGTCGGGCCAGATCAACGGCATGCCGGAGGAGCAGCGCACCTCGAAGATGGTGCAGCAGAACAAGCTTCAGCGCTCGCAGCTGGACGACGACAACCTCGAGGTGACGGCGGCGACGCAGTACAAGCGCATCTGCGGCAACCAGGACTACCTCAAGTTTCTGACCAACGTGGGTGGCCAGACGTACGGGCAGCACGGCCGGCCGTACTACGGAAACATCGCCAAGGACACGCCGCCAGGTTGCACCATCCACGACTTTTCCAAGTGCCCCGAGAACGAGTACGGCGGGCGGCACCCCATCGGCCCCACGATCTCGCACAACCACAAGCGCTTCGTCCCACCGAGCGCCGAGTCGCCTGGCGTCAACGTCTTCACGGCCGGCACGCTGGACGCGCGCGGCAAGCCCATCAAGCTGCACGAGTCGCTGATCGACCCGCGCCTCTGGTACGACGAGAGCGGCTACTTCGATCCGCCGCAGCACGTCAAGGACAACGGCTGGTGCCACATCTGCCACGACCCGAGCGTCACCAACATCATGAGCGCGCCGCTGCCCCACAAGATGCACGGCAACGTCGAGCCGGAGGAGTGCCTGCTCAAGATCTTCTGGGAGCGCAACAAGAGCAGCAACCCGATCCTCAAGAAGGCGGTGGACAGCGGGCTCGTCACCTTTGAGAAGAACCGCGACTCGGTGCTGCAGCTCTTCCACCGCATGGAGGACACCCTGGACCCGGAGCAGCAGAGCCTGTCCCGCGCGGTGCTCGAGACGGAGATGCTCAGCGCCGACAGCCTCGACAAGAGCGCCGCCGAGGAGGCCATGCTGGAGCGGCGCGCGTACGGCAAGACCACCACCGACAAGGGCGAGAAGTGGGTGCTCTCGGTGCGGCAGCCGCTGCGCGACATCTCGATTGAGCAGGAGAAGGTGCACGCCATGGTCAACGACGACAACAAGCAGACGCGATTCGAGATCAGCACCGCCGACTACGACAGCGGGCAGGGGCAGTCGATGGAGTACGACGTGCCGGCGGCGATGCGCAAGCGGCGCGCCAAGCACGCCGAGGCGACGCGGGCGACGATCAAGCTCGGCCTGCAGCGCTTCCAGCACACCTACGGGCGCGCCAAGTGCATCAGTTCGATACCACCCGGCTACTACGACGTGGCCAAGGTGGGCCTGGAGGCTTCGATCAAGGAGTCGGGGGAGATCGCGAGGCTGCGCAACGGGCGCAGCCATGGCCTTGGCCGCATCGTCAACCCGGACGACCCCAACGCACTCATCGGCACGGCCAATATTGGACAGGCGCACTGCCAGTCGCTCGTGGCCACCGACCTGACGCCCTTTGGCCACCACCGCGCCTTTTTGATGCGCCTCTTCTCGAGCGGCGTCAACATCGCCGGCCGCGACGTCAAGCTGATGCTCGAGTGCCACGTGCACGCCTTTGAGCCGTGCGTTGCGCAGTTTGAACACGCACACGCACACGCACACGCACACGCACACGCACACGCACACGCACACGCGCGCGATGGTTCCGGTGCGCAGGTTCCAGGAGGTCTCGTTCTTCCTGATGCTGTGCGGCGGCCCTGGAAGCGGCAAGTCGATGCGCGCCAAGCGCATGATGGCGCTGCTGCCCAAGGGCTGGGTCGAGCCGTCGGGCGGGGGCTCGGCAAAAGCGGGAATGAACGGCGGCTTCGACCACCTCTGCGGCCGGCTCGTTTACTACGACGGTGCGCCGCCCTTCCCATTGCGCCTGCCCCCCCCCCCAACCCGTGTCTGACCCCCGTTTGCCTGCTGCATGCGCAGAGATCACCAGCGACTTTGCCTCGCAGGACTCGGAGCGGATCGAGTGAGCGTGCACTTGAACATGCATACCCAAAAACACCTTCTTACGCACGCCCCTACCATCTTCCAGGTACCTGAAGTCGATCACCGTGCGCTGCACCACTCGAACACACACACACACACACACACACCATGGACACACGCCATTCCACGCAAGGGGCCAGACGTTGCGCAACGCCACCAAAACGTGGGTTGGTGGCATGGTGCTGTTCAGCTCAATGTTCTAACCCTGACAGATGGAACAGCGCGTCCTGAACACGCGCACGGTCAAGACGATGGGGTCCAACGGGCTAGAGAGCTTCACGACGGTCGTGCTCGACTCGCTGCACTACGAGTCGCACCTCATGTGCACCAACTGCGGCCCGCTGGGGCTCAAGGGCGACCAGGAGCCCTCGACCAACCGCGCGGCGCTCTCCGACCGCTCGTGGGCGCACATCGTGCACTCGAACGACGACCACGAGGTGGGCGACGTCGACTTTGACGTGCAGAAGTCCTCGGACGACGTGAAGCAGCAGATCAACCGGTACCGCGTGTGCGCCTGCCTCGTGGCCTACGTGCTCATCTTCATCAAGCACATCCCCTCGTGTCGGCCCAACCTCAGCTACGCCCTCATGCTGTGCAACAAGTGGTACGAGATCCTGTGGACCGAGTACAACCTGCCGCGCCCGTCGAAGCGCAAGAAGATCAAGCTGCGCATGATGCTCGAGCTCTTCGCGACCGAGAGCGCCGTCTTCGAAAAGTTCGGCATGCCCGAATCGGGCGTCGACTTTCCGGACATGCGCCCCGACGAGAAGGGCCACCTGTCGCCCTTCTGCATCGAGCAGCTGGTGGACGTCGTGTGCAGCCTGCAGCGCTGCCTCGACCACGAGGTGATCCACAACGCCTGGTCGCACTCGCTCGACCACTCGCCGGCCACGTCGGCGCACGTCTTCCAGATGAAGACCGTGCTTGCGCAGCTGCACGGCTCGGAGCTCGATCGGCGCGTGCTGGTGGGCGATCCGGTGGCGCAGGTGGTCCCGCAGGTGCCCCAAGCGCCGTCGCAGGGCCGAGTCGACCCCGCAACGCACGACGATGCCATGAGCGACCACATGGACCAGCAGTTTGCGCTGCCCACTGCCGGCGCCTCGTCGTCGACGACGGCGGCGGCGGACGCGACTGGCGAGCAGCCGCAGCCGCAGCCGCAGCCGCAGCCGCAGCCGCCGGAGGGGGCGGCGACGGCCGCTGCCGCCCCCTCCGGCGCGCCGTCGGCGCCGCCGCGCACCGGCACGCCGCCCAACTGGAACGACCCAGGGCCCGTGCAGACGCCCAACAACGACCAGGGCCAGCCCACGCACCCGCGCTTGGTGGCGGCCCAGACCATGGACGAGAACATGACGCGGCAGCGCGCGGCCGACACGGCCGACGAGTTTGCCACCACGCGCGAGCTGCGGTGCGAGCTGAGCAACCGCGCGCTCACCAAGAAGATTGAGCGGAAGGGGTCCAGCGAGCACTGGCAGCTGACCAAGCTGCTGACCGACTGCGTGGGCAAGCAGGACAAGGAGCCCAAGCACCGCATGACGTCCACGGGCGAGGTCATCAGCGCCAAAAAGGCCGCCGGGGCGTGCATGCCCAACGCGTCGGACCTGCTCAACCGCGGCATGGACATGGGCTTCCTGGCGCTGATCGCCAACGGCAAGGCGGCCAACTCGCACACTTATGGGGTGGACGAGGCGCGGATCGGCATCAAGAAGAAGGGTTGGGAGTTTGAGACCTTGCCTGGGGAGGTGACGCTCAAGGGGCCGGCGGACTTTGACTTCAACTGGGCGCGGCTCGCGGCATTTGCCAAGAACAGCGCGGCCATGGACGGCGCCATGGCCACGGGCGGCGGCAAGCAGAGGTCGTCGCTGTGGAGCAACGCCGCGCGCGTGGTTCGCATGGCCTCGTCGGCCACGTTCTCCCTCATGGCCGTGCACTCGATGTCGCTCGAGAGCATGCGCGACGTGCTCTTCATGATCGGGTGGTCGACGATCGAGAACAAGATCCGCATCCCCAAGAAGGTGCAGGCAAACCGCTGGGGGCACGCGTCTGGCGAGAGGGATGGCTTCAGCATGGAGGACACGTGCATGGAGTCGGAGGGCCACGGGTTTACGGACATCAAGGCCATCAGCGCGAGTGGCATCCACCCCAAGTACATGTTCAGCAGGACGAATGCGTGCCAGCTCGACCCGGCCTTCGAGACACCCGTGGGCATGGAGCGCCCGCACAACTCGACCGTGGGCCTGTCGCTCGGCCAGAAGCGGTTGGACCACTTGACCAACCACCGCGCGCTGCCCGTGTGCATCATGCCCGAGGGCTTTGAGCGCGGCGTGCCGATCAAAACCGACGAGAGCGCCAACGGCATCTACTTCAACAAGCACACGGCGAGCGAGCAGGCGGCATTCGTCATGGAGACGGGACTCTTCCTCGCCACGGTCCCCGGCATCGCGGGCGGCCGGTTCACGACCGTGCCCGATTCCTTCAAGGGCGCCCATCCCAACCCGAATTCGGCAAAGGACAAGAAGGACGCCGTGCTGGAGCTGGAGCAGTCGCGGAAGGAGACGACTGCGGCGGCCGGGGCGGCCGGGGCGGCCGGGGCGGCGGCGGAGAGCGGCACTGCGTTTGATGCCCTTGAGCCTTCCGGCAACCAGGAGTTGGGCCCAAACCAGGTACGGTGCGTGGACAGCGAGCCGGACGACGACGAGACGTACGCAGAGTTTCAGCGCACGCCCGAGCTGCCAGAGAGCGAGGCGTGCAGCAGCGACCACGAGTCGGTGCGCAACAGCGTGCTGCGTCCCGACGCGGACGGGTTCAACGTGCGCCCGCAGCCTGGTGCCTCCGACCGGGCCGCCAGAGCGAGCGTCGACCCCTCCGCAACGGTGCCGGCGCTGCCGTACGAGTGGGACCAGCTGGCCATGTTCTTCTCGATCAAGATGGTGGAGACGCTGCACAACGACGTGCGCACCTACGTCGATAAATACCGCGCCAAGTACGGGGACGTCTACGGCAAGGAGGAGCGGGACGAGACGCTGGCGGGCCTGCCGCAGATCTCGATCCGGTTCCCGGGCGTGGTGGACACCAAGAATGCGCAGTTGGGCGAGGAGAAGACCAAGGAGCTCATGCCGCTGAGCTGCAGCGTTCCCCTCGAGCAGTCGCGGTTTTGCGACGTCTCCACGCACTTCAAGAGCACGCGCGCGAGCAAGGGCCTCACCGAGGCGGTGCACTCGTTTGCGCACGGCCGCGCGATCGCCTACAACGACCCCGAGGTGCTGGAGCACGAGGCGGAGGCGCGCGGGCTCGACTCGGGCGTCATCATGGAGGGCAACCTCTTTGCGCGCAGCACGTGGATGCGCTTCACGCTCTCGTCGCTCGACGCGCGCGGCATGCGCACGCCCGAGGAGGAGGCGCGCGTGGCCGACCAGGGCCTCTGCATGCGGTTGCGCGTGCGCAACCACCGCAGCGCGGAAAAGCACGCCGATGCGGACCCCGCGCTGGGCACCCAAGCGGAAGCCCAGCCGCACACCTTTACTGCGCAGGAGCGCAAAAAGCGCAAGTGTGGCGACGCGGACGACGACGACGACGTGCCCATGCAGTCGGTTCCTGCCAAGCGCCGCAGCTTGGAGCGCGAGCGCGAGAAGCAGCTGTTGGATGAGTCGATGGACATCGAGCCGAGCGTGTGAGGGACTGGGGGTGTGCGTGAAGAGTGGAGAGTGTGCGAAAAGAAATATGCCCCGTTTGCGTCAGTCTTGCTAAAGCACCCGCAGCGCAATGCTGGCCCTCCTTGGGCTGGCCGCTGCGCAGGTGTACCAGAGCGCCGGGTGCCCGAATGGCCGGCTGGTCAGAGAGGTGTCCATTCCGCGGTACGCGCCCTGGTGCTGTGCCGGCGAGTCGTACGTGTACTTTGAGGACGTCTCGTCCGCGCTCATGGAGGAGATGAAGGGCAAGTTCGTCACGGTAGCGCCGCATACCGACACGTCGCTCGAGTTCCCCACGTCCGCGTACCTGATCGCCAACGACATGGCGCTGCTGTTTCGCCACGACGGCAACCGGACGTGGGAGAACGAGACGCTTGGCACCCAGCATCCGTACCTCTACCTGTCCTACAGCAACTACCCGATCAGCTACCCGCCCAACGAGCCGTCGACGGCCAGCACGTACTACTCCATCGGCGCCAACCGCGACGCGGACGCCTACAACGCGCACACAAAGCAGGACGGGCCCGCGCTCTTCCGGATCTACGCGGACGAGTGCCCCTTCCCGCCGTCGCCGCCGCCGCCACCGCCCACCGTCGCCATGTGCCACGAGGGCTACTGGCCACTCTTCCTCACCGGTGGCGAGGCCGCGGCCCTGTCGCCCATGAACACCACGCGCGTGTACGCCATCAAGGGCGTCGACTTCTACATGCCGGACGGCTTCGCCGGCGCCTTGTACGCCGAGAATGGCGCGACGTGGTGCCCGTGGCACGCCAAGACGCTACCGCCCTTCCCGCCGCCGTCGCCCGCGCACCCGCCGAGCCCGCCGCCGCCCATGCCGCCGCCCGCTTCGCCGCCGCCCTACGAGGTGCCCGTGCCGCTGCAAGTGGTGATGATGATCATCGGCGCGACCCTCGTCCTGTGCGCCGCGGTCCTGTGCATCTCGTGGCACCTCTGGTACGGCTCGACGAGGGCCAGCAAGCTGCCCGTTCGGAAGGCGCCGCCGGCCGAGCAACAGCAGTTCTTCCGAATTTAAAAAAACGACGTTTGCAACTTTTGAGGCGCCCACCCGCCCAGATCGCCGATGGGGCGTTCCAGCCGCGCATGCGGCAAGGGCGCGACGACGCCGCGCCAGCTCTCGCAAGCCGCTGCCCACGTGAAGGCGCACGGCAAGGCTGCGCAGCGCTCTCGCCAGAGGAACAACCTCCTGTGGCACCGGCCGGCAAACGGGCGCGCGTTTGCGGTGTTCTGGTTGTGCGTGCTCTCCACCTGGTTAGGGGGTCTGATTTTTGCATCTCGGTACATTTAAAACACGTTTGCATTCCTAACCGTCACAGCGCCACCCGCATGAGCGGTGGCTCGAGTGCTCGGCTCGTCGTCCCCTTCCCCTCCTCCTCGACCTCGACCCAAAGCGCCTTCTTGGCCCTCTTCTCGCCGCTTTCGTCGTCGTCGTCGTCGGCGGCGGGGTCGTCATTGTTCCAGCCGTCGTTCCGGAACATGTTGCCGGCGGTGACGATCAGCACGATGCCAGCGGACACGACCGCGCCGGAGACGATGATGAACACGGGGCTGGCGTAGAGCGCTGGGAGCACGAGCAGCAGGCCGATCAGGATGCACACGATCCCCGCGATGTCGGCATTATTCATGCGACCCCTGCGCCCCACCACTACTCATAAGAATCCAGCGCGTGGTTTATAGAGAGGGAAGCGGGCACCATGGCGCAGTATGCAAAGATGGCCGCGGGCAAGAGCCGCAGCCGCCGCCGCGAGTACATCTACACCGAGGCGGAGGTGCGCACGGCCGCGCGCACGGCCGGGTCAACCTTTTTGCTCACCTTCGCGATCGTGGTGGTAACCGGCGTCCTGGTTCTGGCCTACGCGCCACGGGCCGACGTCGACTTTGCCGGGCTGGGCGACGACGCCACGTGCCTGCGCGTCGCGCGACGCGCCGACTACACCGTCGTGTACATGGACGTCGGTTCGCCGATGCAGCGCGTCAACCTGCTCCTCGACCTCGAGACGGCGGTTGCGCCCGGCGGCGAGTCGCTCTCCATCTTCTCGAGCCGGCTGCACAAGAGCGTGAGCATGGCGTGCAGAGACCTTTCGCCGCACCGCCAGTACGCGCAGCTGTGCCACGACCTGGCGCTCGTGGCGCCCAATGGCAGCGCGAGCGACCAGCGGCTGGTGCACACGACCTTCGTCTTCGAGAACGACCAGGCGGCCTACGCGTCGGCGCAGCCCGCGTCGGTCGCCGGCCTCGACGGCACGTTCCGGCTCACTCGGGGGCAGACCGTTTGGCTCTCGACCACGCACCTGTGCTTTGCGCCGGTGCAGCCCACGCCAACCGAGCAGCCGTTGCTGCTCTTCGAGGTGGACGCGCAGGACAAGCTGCGCACGCGGATGATCGACCTGGACGTCTTCGACCCCGAGTTCTCATTCGACGACCGCTGCGCCGACGCGTTGGAAACCACGCCGGTGCGCCTCTTCCCGATCGAAGCGGCCAACGAGGCGCGCGTGTGGCTCACGCTGAGCGGCCTCTTCCTGTACGAGTACGGCTCCGACGTGCTCGAGAAGCGGCGGCGCGTCGTCGAGGCGGGCAAGAACTGCTCGGCGCTCATCGAGGAGCTTGCGCACCAGCGCGACATCTACCACTCCGACTGCGGCCTGGGCCTCGGCACGTGCGAGGTGCTGCCCTCGGTGCCCTATCGGCGCATGGCCTCGCGCCGGATCCGCATAGACGTGCCGCTCAACGGCGAGGGCAGCCTCATCGCAGAGCACGCCACCTCGCTCAAAAACATCAAGCAGAGCTACCCGGACGCGCTCGCCTCGGCGAGCGCGCGCCTGCTCGTGCTGCTGCTCACGGCCGCGGTGGTCTTCGTGCGCGGCTCGCAGAACGCCACGTCGTCGCGTTGGCTCTTGACCAACGTCATCGACACGCTGCGCTGCCGGCACGCGCACTCGGACGACATCACGCCGCAGAACGCCATCTCGCGGTACGACACGGCCGACATCGTCACGGACGCCGTCATCAGCATCGCGGCGTGGGGGTCGCGCCTCGTGGTGCTCGTCTTCGCGGCACCCTTCCTCACCGCCGACGGCCAGGACGTCACGCTGGCCCTGCAAATCCTGGGCGTCTCGTGCTCCTTCGTGCACTTCTTCCTGCGCTACTGCCTGGACATCAACTGGCGGCGCGACGCGCCCATCACGACGCTCGGTGGGCCGATGTCGGTCATCGACGTCACGAGCGCGGTGCTGATGCTCTTCTCGGACGCGCCGCTGCTGGGCAGCGACGGCGAGAAGTTTGCGTCCATCGGCCGGCTGCTCATCGGCCTGCTGATCAGCCTGTCGGTGGGCACGCGCATCTGCTTCTCGGCGGCCATGGTGGCCACGATGGCCGTCTCGGCCACCAACGGCAACCGCAAGGACCTGACGTGCCACAAGACGACGCTCGCCGCCGCCGCCGCGCTCTGGCTTGCGCAGGCCGTCGCCACGTCGGGCTCGCTGGCGCTGCTCTTCGTCAACCCCGCGGCCGTGGCGCTCAGCCGGTCGCAGACGGGCAGCACGGGCGTGATCAAGTACGCCATCTACCTGGGGTTGGTGTGCACCAGCCTGCCCACGTTCACCAAGGTGTCGTTGCGCGTGTACCAGCACGAGTGCAAGGCGTTGTAAGCCACGTGCGCCGCAGACGGAAGGGGCCGTGCCGAGGACTTGGCCGCGTACAGTGCAGTGTTTGTGTCGTAGTTGTCAGGCGTGCAGTGCTCGCGCGTGTGTGTGTGTGATTCTTGGTAACACGCAGCAACGACGGCGGCGCTAGCAGCGATTATAACAACCTCTTGGGTGACGCTTAGCACAAGGGAGCGGTTGCAAAAGCATGATCATGGAGCAGACGTTGGAAGAGCTGCACGGGGAGTGGCAGTTGCTCGCTGAGAAGAATGGGAAGCTGTTGGCAAGCAAGGACGAGATCGAGGAGCGCATGGCGACGGATGCACGCGCCTTGGCCGAGGTGGACAAGAAGCTGCAGGCCCTTGAGCGCAAAAAGCTGCAGCTCCTGCCAAGGCTGGCCGATGCCGCAATGGCCGCGCACGGCGCGTGTCCCTCCACGGGCGCAAGCGCCTTGCGACCACCTGCCCTGTCGCACATGCGGTGAGTGCATGCCCGCACGCGCGCGTGTGCGCGCGTGTGCGTGCGCGTGTGTATGAGCGCGCGTGCACGCGTGCGGCCGCAAACGTTGTGAAGCGTCTCTTTTTTTAAACCCATGCGGTGACACTCACGCATTCTACGCGGGAACGTACGCGATGGACGCGGTCTCGTATTCCGACGCCACGGTGCCGTTGCTGCTGTGGAACTGGCAGATCCACCCCACGCCGGTGGCGTAGCTCAGGAAGAAGATGGGGCAGCCGGCCTCGGTCGTGCGCGAGACGTCCGAATAGAGGGTTTGCGCTGCGCCGCCAGTGCACAACGCGCAGCACGCATCGGGCGTGGGCACGGTGCTCTCGTCCATCTCGGGTACCGCGTCGTTGGTGAGGACGTGCGTGCCGATCAGCACGCCCGACGAGGCGGGCGAGACGTAGAGCAGCGTGCTGGCGCTGAACGACGCCGTGTCCTGGTGCGCGTGGTAGGTTGAGCAGAGGCCCGGCGGCGACGAGGGCGGCAAGGGCGGCGCGCCGGGCGGTGGGGGCAGCCCCGGTGGTGGGATGTGCGGTTTGGGGGGCACCTTCGGTGCCGGCGGCGGCGAGGGCGGGAGCGGTGGCGCAGAGGGTGGGGGCGGATGGGTGGGTGGCGAGGGTGGCAGGCCCGGCGACGGCGGCTCCATGGGAGGCGTGTGCGGGGGAGGGGGCGAGCTGGGCGGGCTGGGCCAGCTTGGGGGCGCGGGGGGGCGCGGCGGGGG
>Ga0209666_1000701_pt1 | contig 25396 bp, 33 predicted proteins | sample SaaInlV_125m_DNA_FD_184679 | JGI IMG/M metagenome (GOLD analysis project Ga0209666, IMG submission 184679) | Marine microbial communities from expanding oxygen minimum zones in the Saanich Inlet - Saanich Inlet SI037_S3LV_10m_DNA (SPAdes)... | ecosystem: Environmental > Aquatic > Marine >...
AAAAAAAAAAAAAAAAAAACCAATAACATTATAATGTCTGGATCGCAATACATTCCCGATGTTCTTGACAAAATGTCTGGATCGCAATACATTCCCGATGTTCTTGACAAAATGTCTGGATCGCAATCCGCCAAAATGTCTGGATCGCAATCCGCCAAAATGTCTGGATCGCAATCCGCCAAAATGTCTGGATCGCAATCCGCCAAAATGTCTGGATCGCAATCCGCCAATGAAGTAGCACCCGAAGTAGATACAATCCTTATTTTGAAAGATTACCAGGGGAACCACTGCGTGCTATATGTTGTGTTATCTTCCATTTACTTATATTGTGGATTAGGTGAGCCACCAGAAAACCCCGACGGGCACATCTATATGAAATTAGATGAATCAGATGAAAGGATATATATCCCAAAATTTGACAAAGAAGAACGGTTTTTAGGATTTAAAAACTCCGGGGGAGTATCATTGTCTTCGACACTTGAAGGTATAATATCAAAAAGTACACCGCAGTATGCCGAAGAGTATATCAGTAATGACCGTGAGTTAAGTTCAATCAAGCTGCGCAATGGTACTTTAACCATCTCGTGTTCCCCTTCAAAAATTGTAAATGTTCATTCTGGAATCATACCACCAATACTGATGGAAGTCATTGCGAATTTAATCAACAAAAAAAACGGAGACAAGTATGATGAAACCACTCTGGATTGTAGTCGCATTGACTTTGAAAAGTACTACAAACAATGGAGACTACGAACCAGGGTGTGTTGATTAGAGCCGCCACAATGATTTTCATCATTTTCGCAACTTTAGGAGAATCTTTTTCTACAGGAGTTACGCCTGAATGAGGCATGTACGCGATCAGAGGAAGAATGTGGAGAGGTGGGCTGAACTTTCATAAAGTTAAAAGGAAGTTACCCCTGAAAAAACGTCAACGCCGACAAGTAGACGGTGGTGACGCCAAAAGATGTCAAAACACCTGATCTTTGCATTTTCTTATACACTTGCAGCCACCCATCAACCTGTTCCTTGGTGTCTAAATTATTCAACAACCATTTAGTCTTAGGTTTCAAGTGGTAATACATTCCTTGTGACATGAATAAAATTATACTTGCCACTAGACACATGCGAAATAATAAAATGAACGGTAAGGCAACAAGAAGACCGATCATTAGACCTTCAAAAGCAATCCTTGATCTTTCTTTTACTATTTCATCAAGAATTTCAGTTTGCTCCTCATTTAACAAGAGTCGTAAATCGTCTGTCGCTCTAATGTTCATTGGATAAGTGCATGCAAAAATAATCACGGCAAGTACGGAAGCCAGCAGACAAATACACCCCCTTCGCATGGTCACCTTACTGTAGTCATTCATTAAAAAAATATGTGGTATCATAATAATATTTTTAGTTTGGATTTCGCACGTTCCTCTTACCGGCTCGCCGCCCGCTGCCGCACGGCTTGCCGCTCCGATCTTCCCGATTTAGGCGCGGCCCGAGGCATCGCGGACCTTTACTTTTCACTTGGACAGTTGGTACAAATTTAGCTAAATATCATTTTGTATAGTAGTCGTAGGAGTAGTAACAACAATAACAACAATAACAACAATAACAACAATTGATGTCTCTCAATCATTTAAAAAAATGCAAAAGTTAAAAAATGCAAAAGTTCACACAAAGCGGGTGATGAATATCAATCTACTAGAAATTCTACCAGACGAATTACTAAATCTGATATTTCAAAATTACATCTACAAGGTAAGAGGACGAATTCTTTTGCGACAACTCAGAGAAGTGATTAAATTTTCAAGGGGAGAACCGTCATTACTATTGAGTGATCATTGTTGGATACTTTTCAAACGATACTGATCATCGTTACTTTTCAAATCCTATCACACCCTAATATGGCCTATGTGTAGAATATTCACATGTACATATTCAAAGATTTTTCAAATAAAATGAGTTATGATATAAAATTGATGGAAAATGCATCAACTTTGATGAATAAATATCCAGGAAGAGTTCCTATTGTAATGACCAAAAAGTTTCGAGATCCTGTTAAGGATTTAGATAAAACTAGATATTTGATACCAAAAGACATGACTTTTGGAGAGGTTTTATGTGTCTTACGTAAACGACTTCAGATGCCGGCTTACAAAGCACTTTATGTAATATCTCATCACGGCAGACTTATTTCTAGTTCATCTTCCGTGGGTGTTATTTATGAAAAAGAAAAGTCAATAGACGGTTTTTTAAGACTTGTGTATGCATCAGAGAATGCATTCGGTTGTTGCGAAATTTATTCTTCATAAAGGAGCTCAAGTGTTGAGTCCTCTTTCATACCCTTTATTACGAGTTTCCCATCAACAATTAGCTTCTTAATTATCTTTCCAAGTTGCAGATTGGTGTCACACGCTGTTGCATGAGCGGGACTAGGCGGTAGATTAGGTACAAGTAACGTATAGGCTAGCAATTTATTTTCTATTGAAAGTTCACGATTCTGTATGATTTTCAATACATCTTTTGGAATTTTATCCATACTGCTTATCACTGAACAAAAACTCTTTTTAAATAATTAACTGATTTCCACGCAAAGTGATCCGATTATTTAACAGACGGACCATAGGTGACCATAGGTGACCATAGGTGTCCATAGGTGACCATAGGATTTCGCAGGTGGGTGACCATAGGTCAATTTCTTTTTAACCAAATTAGACATCTTGATGAATTCCATCATGCTTTCAGGAACTCTGACTGCACAACCATTTATCTTCATTCGTCTGAGAGTTAACCATTCATTGTATTGATCCAGTAATTGCAAATTTGCATAATACTTGTTTTTCACCTGTTCGAAGTCCCCCCGCGTTATATCAGTCTTCGAAGCGTATAAGTGTTTGCAAACAAGACTAAGACTGACACGTTCCCAAACCAGCAGCTGCGACTCTATTACCGATAATATGTCATTCAGTTCTATGAGGTTACAAAAACACGTGCTCATAAGATGGTGGACCTCTCTATTACACTTCCTTTAATAGGTTTCTTCTATCTGGTTGCCCGCCTACGCTGTGACCTGATCTGCCCACGTGAACAGATCAATGGCGTCGTCTAGGGTGAACAGAGAATTAAGATGATCGATTGCATCTTTGCTACACGGGACCAAATGAATTTCAAGCATGACGTCGTGACACTCCTGGTTAGGAGGTAAGCCTTGTATCTTCGCCACTGGATATACGTACACTTGAACATCCTTGCCAGCAAGTGGAATGATACAAGTGAAAGCAAGCACATCACATATGCTGAATTGAATTTTTGTGGGCGCGTACTTGAAGATATGAGCTAAATCCTCAAATGCACGGCGTGTGAACTGAAGCTCATTTCCGACAACATGAAGCTCACCCTGCTTTTCAAGAGCGATCAGGTCGTATCTCTTTCTGTGAAGCGAAGTTTGAACTCTATCGAGTGCGAAAATTGTGAACAACGAAAGCTTGCTGCCACAGGCAGACACGTCGCCAAAGGCAGATTCGGCGCTACCGGCAGATTCGTTGAAAAATATCATCTGTTGCACACAATGGACGGGCATACTGAGTGATGAGCTGGTGTGTGATGAATGACTAGAGTAAGGATTTACCCGAAGTGGTGTATCTTGTCCCGTGCGCGACCTGGGACCGCAGCTTCAGCTTCGACTGGTATGTGACGCTAGCACATGTGGAAAGTCCATGACTGATCAAAAGTCTTCTGTGAAGCTCACCCCTACACTCAATTCTCTTCTTCTTTCTCTCTTCAATTGAAGAGAGAAAGAAGAAGAGAATTGAGTGTAGGTGCACTTGGGTTCGGCCACTTTCACCAGTCATGGACTTTCCACATGTGCTAGCGTCACATACCAGTACAGGGTGGATTCAGTCGAATAAACGTGCCACGTGTCGAAGCTGCCGACCTCATCACGGCCTGTCACGGTACCAGCTCGCGCGAATGAGTATCATGACTACCAAAGAAGAATCCTTACTACCGACCAATACTCTTCATCGCGGCGCGGTTGCGCCGCCAACTCGGTGCCACTGGCGTGGTGGACCCGATTGTAGGCAGCTTGTCTGGGCACTGGGGGGGGGGGAAACACGCGTTGCTTCATATGGGGATGCTAATTAGCGGACATATTTACACACCCACTCTCGGTACACGCGTGCACGCTCTACTGCCGTTTTGCCAATTCTTCATCGATTACTGTGTTCACGCGTTCGATGACCTCCAGAGAGTGGTCCAGAGTAAAAAGGTTGAGGATTTTCTCGCCAAGCCGCATCACTTGTCCATTGCGCTAGTAGTCCTGGCCTCGCACTTCCGTGGGGAGCACCACGCTCGATTGCGCGCTCATCGCGGCGTTTGTGTCTTCTTCCTGGAAGGAGGCGACACCCAAAAAATTACTCATAAATTGTGCAACTGGTGTGGTTTAAGGAAACATGTAAACCTAATTTGGGTGTGACGTAAATCATATTAAATAAATAATTTAATTCTCTGTGAAGAGAACACACGGCAGTTCGGACATAAAGTACATCTACTGGCACACTTTGCGCAAAAACAGTGACCACAACTCAAAGCCATATTCACCTCTTCTGCCATACAAACTCCGCAAATCATATCCGATTGAACTACCTTCAGTAATTTGCATCTGTCTCTCAAGTCTTTGTAGATATTCCAATAAACCTCGCGATTCTTTCTGTTCTCTGAAACCTTCGTGTTCAATTTCTCAGTAAAGTCTCCCAGTGAGGTGCAAATACCACTAGCACATTCATTAAAATCTTGTTCATCTGTAGACGGGTTTTGAATCGCTTCAATAAGTGACGTGCATTGAGCCAAGAAGGTTTGCTCTTGCTCGCACTGTGTCTGGTAATAAACAAAACGATCAAAATTGTATTTAATCTTCTCTTTGAAGAATGTGACGCAACTTTCTAAGTTTTTTGTATTCTCAAGTATGTCACCCGTGGGAACAATGGTCTCAACCATACTTTCATCGACCTTTTTGTAAATCATCTCAATGTCCTTTAACTTTGATTTCAATTCATTAAAAACACTCCGTGTCTCCGGAGAATGAACTGACCACTCCGAGCTGTGTGATGGAGAAGGCTCCCAATTCACGCCATCTGAATCTGCTATTCGATTCAACATCATGCGCATGAACCCATTGTTGTCCTCACTCGGCTGCTGATTTTCGTCTCTGTTTTCAGCGTTCTCATCAAGCAGTGCAAACATTGCGTTCAACGTGTCCGGTGGCCTAGCATACAGACTTATGGAGGCATACCCGGGTGAGTTTTGTGTACCCGGTGCTACAGGTGTGTTCGATGTACTTTGTCCTACGTTTGATTGATCACCTTCCATTGATTATTGCGTGTACTTTATTTACTTTTTTTTGGACGATCATTACAGAATGAATGACACGTGCATTATTTGTGGGATGAATGAGGCTAGTGACGCTAATGATCAGTGGGAATGCCGAACTTGCTCTTTCCGTTGTCATACTCATTGCGCAAAGCGGTGGCTTGCGAGTACGCCTGAGAATCAGCCTGGGACGTGTCCACAATGTAGAGACACGATCCAACCAAATACTCTTTACAAAAAAGAAGAGCTATTATGTATGATACTATTCCTTTCAATAATATCATCAGAAGCTTAACATTTAGTGCGACTAGATGGACGTCGACTGGGTAGACGACTGTGGTGTAAACCTGCCTCATACCGTATTGGACTTGTTACAACAAAAGATCGCAAATTGTGCAATCAACAAGTATTGATACCCATTGACATTGCAAGATTCTGTGAGCCAGGAAGTGGTGTCGTACGATCGTAACCTTCTCTTCGGTTTTTTCGTTCTTGAATTGAATCGGTCACCAATTGTTGATTGTGGCTGTGAATAACTGTGTTAAAGTGTGGGATTTGATTTACCTGCATCATCGTCACACAATCTCTGCGAGCATTTTCGTTGAACATCTGATCATTTGGTGGTAAAGTCACAAAGTCTTTGCGATAAGTTTCAATTGTCATGTAACCACCGAACCGCTCAAGGGTTTGAAATGATGCAGCTGGTGCGATTCGGGCGGTTTGCCCTAAGATTCTTTTGTGGAGAGAGGAAAGCAGTTCCAATTGTTGCCAAGACTGTTGAGAATTACGATTCAGGCAATATCGTCTTGCACAATTGAAGCTACAGAAGACACCGTAGCATGCAGTGAATATGCCTGTTTTGTTTGTTTTAGCTGGAATGGCTATCGGAATCCCGTCGAATGAATAGGTGCAATTCCAGCAACACACTTCTGTACTTGATGGCCACTCTTTCTCGTCAGTATGTGCACCCAGAAGTTTGATACATTTTTCACCACTGAGATGGCTCACATCAACTCTTGACCGCCTGGAAACAACGGCTGTTTCATCGTCGTCCGATTCTTCGAGTGCAGTGATTATTGAAATTTTCTTTTCAGGAGCAACTCTCTTTTTACTTGAACCGGACGCATCACTGGATTTTCCGCATGTTCCCGAATTCATATGGTCATGGAAAGGGTTCAAAGCTTGCCATGATGAAGCTATCGGCGCCGAACTAGGTGCGCCGTTGTCACAAACGAATGAGATTTGCAAAGGAGGAGCTCCCTGCTGTCTTCTATCGTTTATTTCCTGAACTACGATCTTCTTTCGTCCTCTTTTGAGTTTCTCCTCTGGAGGCAGTGGTTTCCTGCCACGTTTTTTCGGAGCGGGTTTATTTTCATCCATTGGTCCGTTTTTTAAAAAATCACCAAGGCGGAAACTTTTAAACTGGTTCGAAATGTATACATGTGAAAAGTCTATGGTTTACCGTGTTGATCGTGCTGGATTTGTTTGTTGTTGTTTACTTAAAGATTACTAAATTTACATATTTTAACGAGAATGGATATTCAATTCTCACAGAATATTAATAAGCATGTAATACCAAATATCATTCACTTTCTACCCGGTTGTGATAAATACGAAACCTCCTGGAAAAAATTGAACAACGAGTTTGTCATCTTAAAATGGGATGCCGATTCCATTGCTGGCGTACTGAAAAACACTGAAAAAATCAAAGATCTGCATCTGGATTTCGTCAAAGACAATTTGGCAATTGCCTCCACTCTGTGTTACCACTTTGGTGGAATTGTTATAACTAAGCCTGAGAATTGTTTTCAACAGCTACATAGTCTTTTGGGAAATCTTCCGACAACACTTCTTGCGACCTTCGCTCTGGCTGACACACAAATTGACGACAGTATTTTGATTTCAGCTCCCAAAATCGGAGCCTTCACTTCTCTATTCGAATATTTTGTTCAGGCAAAACAACAGAGTAAATCAATCAAAACTGTTTTCAGTGACTTCATTCAAACATCCATGCAGGCGTCCAACCCAATGGCAATTGTCTGTCTGCACCAAAACGTAAAAGAAAAACTAACAAAAAAGCCACAAGAAGAATTCATGTCTATCCTTTCACCTCACCTACCGAATACAACAGAATATTTTCAAATTATTCAACCAAGTGAACTTTCAAGCCGAATCAAGCCATGGCTGGAATCTCTCGGGAAATGTGACATAATTTATTCTGCAAACACAAATGTCAAAGTTGGTATCCTTGTCATAGACATGGAAAAATTTGACATGGAAGCTCCAATCTCAGCTGCAATAGAAGCGGTATTGGCATTTCAAAACGTCAATCTTTCCCAGGATGCTGTGATTGTAGTCGCACACTCTCCCAGCGGGGGAATCAGTCTTGATATGATGATGATACCTCAACTTCACCATCTTAAGGCTAAAGAAATTTATCGCACAGATCACGCGGCATGGAAGATCGACTACAAAGGGAGTAGCCCTTCCCTTTGTTGACCCGAATACATCGCATGAACTACAACATCATGTAAAAAGGGGATACTTTCATACCAAGAGCTAATGACATATTTTTTTTTTCCATTTGAAAATACATAAGTATGATTCAATTCATCTTTAACATTTCGTCTCACTAGAGATAGATTTTTGCTAGGAATAGCAAGAACGTTAGGGTTGGGATGTCTTGTGTTTCTTGAAATGTTCTTCACAAAGGCTAAAGGCAGATCTTTATTCCAGCTATTTTTTGTTGCATAAACATTCTTTGTATTGGTGCTTCCAATCAGTAATACCCATTGTGAAGATTTAGAAGTGTTTGGACCGGTTCTTCGAGCAGAATTTCTGACCTTACCTTTTCCTGATCTGTGACTGTTATTTTCCATCTGAGAATATCCCAAAGCGCTTCTGCTTGGGTAAGTGAATAATTTGCTTCCTAGTGTGTGTTTATTTGATTTTATATTACCGTTAGATGAATGTATTTTAGTCCGGGGCAGCAGAGGAGTCCTATATTTCATTCTATACAATACAAGAATAAAAAAATGCTCAGTTAAGTAAAGTCACGTAAGATGCGATAGCAATAAAAAGTATTGCTATGGAAATGGAACTTGAACTGAAAATAATTATTTTAAAATTTCTGTTCTCTTTGATAACTATGTATTTTGTTTCTTTCATAGGGGGGGAGGGAATTGGAGATCTCTTACTACCACCTGACGAGAGGGAGCAAAGAGATGATGCGTTTTTAGTTTTGGAAACATTAAAAAACAAATTTCCCATCTTGAAATCAGTGAACTTAACTTCACATGAAACGATAGTGGCATCCGCTCTTGTTGAACCAGATGAGTCGAAAATGTTTTCTGCCATAGGTGGCCATACAAGCATAAAGAAGGAACTAACCTTACACATTGTGGTACCAATGAAAAATTCTAAAGTGTTCTACAGCAACGAGTCTCTAAAGCCACCAAGTGGGATTTTACTTTCTGGACCACCAGGTACTGGGAAAACATTACTAGCAACTAGCCTCGCTTCAGAATGTGGTATACCTTTTATTTCCATTAAACCAAGCTTAGTTGAGCAAAAATACTTCGGAGAATCAGAAAAATTGGTCAAGGCTATTTTCTCTTTTGCTAAAAAAATTCAACCCTGCATAATATTCATTGATGAAATTGATTCCATGTTGAGAAATCGTTCAGAATTTGAACAAAGCGCTACATACTCAGTAAAGACACAATTCTTGCAGGAAATGGACAGAATTGAAAACGAAAACTTGAAGATTATCGTTGTTGCGGCAACGAACAATCCTCAGAGTCTTGACAAAGCTCTTTACAGACGCTTGCCTCGATCGTACACTGTCGACAAACCAGATCTGGAGGCTCGTTCTGACATCCTCAAACGTCTCAGTCAGAAGGAACAACCCCCTGTGATGCCTGAGGACATTGAGTGGATTGCGGCGAAAACAGATGGCCTCAGTGGATCGGACTTGAAGGATGTGTACAAAGCTTCCGCTTCTTTGAGGAACGAATCCTTCTCGAGACGAGTTCTTGAGACCGGACAGGTCACTTCTTCACCAGGTAGACTACGCAGGTCTCACTGGAAAGATGCGATATCAAAGATCAAACACACACAACGTTTCACTATAACATGACCACCGCAGCAAGCACCGAGGACGGCGGTGATACATGCCCCTTTTACAGGCTCATAAACACACTCACAGACTTACACAAACACACACACACGTGTATGCAAGCCCTATGCTCTACTGCGGAGCATTGTCTGTCCCCTGTGGTTACCCCCCCCCAACCTCTTGTCCTTGAGTCTCCCTCGATCTCGCCTCGTCTCATCAGCATGATGATCTCCACACCCCTTCAGAACAACCACTCATACAACCTCCCTTGTGCTCCCCAACGGAAGAAACAGTTCGCGGTTTTGAAACCAAAAGGGGCCCGGCAACGCAGTCGCTTCGTCTTGAATCTTATCCTTGCTTGCCCTCCCAACGGTGGTGACGGCGGTGACGACGAGAACAAGGGGGACAACCACCAACACACAGACGAGAAGTGATCGTCCGCCAGACGGTCCCGCATTCACTGCTTCTCCTCGAAACTATAACGTAGTCCGTGTGCGCAGATCTCTTGAGGCGTATCTTGTGTTCATCGTAGGTGTTCATCGTAGGTGTTTGTCGTGTGTTCCCCATTCCGTGTTCCCCATTCCGTGTCATGTTGCATCATCCGTCCCCTGTGGTTAACCCTGACCCACCTCTTGTTCTTCCAAAGTCTACCTCGCCTGGTCTCATCAGCATGATGTCAACACCCCTGCAGCACAAGCAGCACAAACACGCATACAGCCCCCCTTGTGCTCCCCAGCGGAAGAAACAGTTCGCGGTTTTCAAACCAAAAGGGGCCCGGCAACGCAGTCGCTTCGTCTTGAATCTTATCCTTGCTTGCCCTCCCGGCCGTGACGGCCGTGACGGCCGTGACGGCCGTGACGGCCGGGAGGGCCGGGAGGGCGGTGACGGCGGTGACGACGAGAACAAGAGGGACAATCACCAACACACAGACGAGAAGTGATTGTCCGCCAGGCTGTCCCATATTCACTGCTTCTCCTCGAAACTATAACGTAGTCCGTGTGCGCAGATCTCTTGAGGCGTCATGTTGTGTTCATCGTGTGTTCCCCATTCCATTTCTCATTTGCATCTCTTCTCAATGCTTCTCAGTGAGCAATTCGAGCAGCTTGTTTAGCGGATAATATCCAGGGTATTTTTGACCATTGATTTGCCATGTTGGGTATGCATCGACTCCCTTAGACGCACATAGTTCATCCTCTCTTTCACAGTCGACATAGTCGAGCCCCCTCGTATTAGTTTCAGTTATCTTCAATTCGGCTAGTTGTTTTTTGGTGAAACCACACCAGGATGCACCGTAAAAAGTTGCACCGTTATCAATGAGCTTTTTCAGAATTGTATCGGAGGAATCTGGTCCATCAGTTGTTGTGGCAGCCGGTTTCTTAACACTTCCGTAGGGCGGAAGGTGTGCAGGTACTTGCTTCATCGCAATGTAGATGAAGAACAATGAAAGTGCCAATGCTAATGCAAAAAAAATGTTTTCAATATCATCACAGCCGTCCATCTATACAAGTCAACACTTATTTGAATTATGCATCACTTGACGCAAAGAAAAAAAATGTGTAGTATATACAATAATGTCTGCAAACAAAAGGTCACTGTTCACCGCTGTGAATAATGTAAAAAGTGCAAATCAGATTCCTGTCGAACAAATAAAACAACTTCTAAGATCATTGCAACCACATGACGTACCCACAGGCGTAAATACTAGTAATATGAGCACATATCGTAATGTCTTAAAGAGGCTTAAACAATCAAAAAATAATCAACAAATGCGTGCTATGTCCTTGGTAGATGCAGCTGAGAGTGCGTCAAAACATAAGCTCCGGTCCTCTGAAGATAAGAAAAGCATTTCTAAGAGCCGCGCACTTTGTTTATGCACTAAAAGAGTACGAACATTAATAAGAAAAGTATCTGATAGTCTTATTAAAGCGAATAACACTCCTAACTGGATACAAGAGGCGGAGAAGACTCTGGTTAGAGACAGGGTTAGGGTTGTGCGTCATCATCTTGATGCACTCCTCTTAGTGCAACAAAAGGTGTCTAATGGTTATAGGTCACTGAGAATGTGCGTAAATGATGAGAAGATCCTGACAAAACACGCGAAAGAGTTAACAATGACAACCAACAATCGAAGTAATATTTATAAGCGCAGAATGCCCATAGAAAAAGGAACCAGAGTTACGAATGCAAATGGGAACCTCAATGCAGAAGTAGCGTATAAAGTAAATGCAAATGGAGAAGAGTATTTTGTTCTGGTGTTTAACAATGGTAGAATTAACATACGTTCTTTGAACAACATTCAAAGAATGGATAATTACACTCAAAATAAGAACATGTCCACCTTTCTGAATGAGGCAGAAGCTAGGTTAAAACAAAGCATCGTCTAGCATAATTCGTACTCCGAAGATCCAAATTGCCGTTTTACGTATCTTCTCCACGGGGCACTCTCTGGTGTCTTTATGCACCTTTAGATTCCTTTTCAAAAACGGACCCTGAAAGTAATCTTTTTTTAGTGTCTTGCTCGCAATGTCATTTGTCTTGCAGTAAACCTTGTATTCTCTTTGAAAGGTATTTTGAATCATGTAGAAGTCGGGATGAAATTCTAGCCGTCCATTTTGCAAAAAGTGTTCGAGAGAATTTGTGTTTGCAGCATTTTCTTTCCTCAGTTCAATGAAGTAGTCAGGCAAATAGTCCCAAATTCGAGACTTCACCTCGATTGTCTTTTTGAGATATGCTTCATTGCACTTGACCAAGATGTGTCCAAGTTCGTCCTTCAGTTTCTCTGGCATAAGTGGATCAACATTTTGAATTGCCAGACCAAAGCTAAAGTCCACGCGCCTTCTGGAAACACTTTCACCGTTATCATGAAATTGAATAGTTTCGTTTGCGCCCATCATTCCAGGAAGGTCGAACGGATCAAACTCAATAGTCTCCACTGCATATTTCTTTGCTGATGCAAGTCTACCACCTTCTACAACTTGCTGAAATTGCGCCTGGTCACAGTTTTCTGCGAAATTTCCTGTTATCTCCGGGGCGAGCCAAATATATTTTCCTTTACATTTGCTCCAACCATACTGTTTTTCGAGGTTATTTTGGATGTAAGCCACATCTTCAGGGTCGAAAAAATTGTACACAACATTGTCAATTGTTGTGCTCTTCCCCGAATTACCAACTCCCAGCAATAGAAAGAATACTTGCCACTTCTCCAGGGTGAGTGGCGAAGGCGTGCTTGCTATAGGATGTAGCATCCTTCCACATGCTGCGCGAAACCATTCCTTGACTTCTTCGGTCCATCGCTGGTGTGTACTAATCTTCTCAAATGTGTTTGGATTGCAAATAATGTTGCCATTGCTGTCGCGACAGGTTGGTAAATTACAGTCATGGAAGCATGCCGCAACTTTTCCTCCCTCAGTCATCCTTTGCAAGATTGGATCAGAAGCAGGGTTGGAATTAGAAAATAGTATTAAGTGTGACTTCTTTTGAAACAATCCGCGTTCGTCCATGACTGAAGTGATGTAGATTCCGTTACGGAATGCATGAATTCTTCGTTCTTTTCGCAAATCCATGAACTCGTGCTGTGTTGTTTTACGCAAAAAATCGATCACAAAGGGTATGTTTCCTTTCCCGTTGGTTGCGTTCTCAAAATTTTCTACCTCGTGGTGTGAGTTAATCTCCTGCCAAACAAATTCTTCAATTGTGCATTTTTTTTTCCACGAATATGTATAAACCCCCTCAATAACCACTGGTATCATGACATTTTCCCCATACCTCTTGTAGCCCAATCTCGATAATTTATTCAAAATATTTAAGAGTAATAGTTGTTGTGGTGTCGATTTAGAATCTGGAACGCGCTTAAACCGTTTTCCAAACATCACGACTGGTCTTGTGGCACCAGGAATATTTCGTATCGACTCCGTACCAGTCGAAAGTAGATTTTGTAAATGAAGGATCCCGGCCTGTACATTTTCTGCGTAAAACAAGATTTCCACCAAACGTGACATTCTGTGATGTGCGTCATCATCATAAATGTTTTTCTGCCCTGACGACTCTGCCAGTTGGAATATTTGATTCATCATGTCGCCAAACTCACCCAATCGTCGTTTTCTTGAAGACAACAAATCGTCAGGAACAGCGGTCATGACCCCTCCATCAGCATGTTCATGTTCTAACATTTGCAACAGAATGTCTCCATTCTCGTAATTTCCGGGATCTACAGATGGGTGATTTGCATCATCATCATCCGCAGCATCGGCTGATGATGATGGTCCCGTTGTCAAAGGAAGTAATGCGTTAAGTAAATTAACAGTCGTATGATACGACAAAACCGAAGGATTTGTTCCTGAAGTTTCTATCTCACCTGGTCGCAAACCCCAACTCTCCTCCACTCTGTCGATGAATGGATGGAAATTCAAATCAGTACTAACCTCGTCCATCTCTGCGAACCAAAACCTACACAACCTTTAAACCCTTAATAACACTTCTCAATTAAAACGCACACCCACAGAAAGTCCTCTGCTGCGCCACCCCCCTCCCATGAGTTCCCCTGTGGTGGGAAAGCGAGCCCCTACCATCTCACGCTCGCGAACACAACAGTCCTGACTAGGATGGCTCGTACTAAACAGACCGCTCGCAAGTCCACTGGTGGCAAGGCGCCCCGCAAGCAGCTCGCCCTCAACGCGGCGCGCAAGCCCGCCCTTAAGGGCGGCGCCAAGAAAAGCAAGCCCCACCGCTACCGCCCGGGCACCGTGGCGCTCCGCGAGATCCGCAAGTACCAGAAGTCGACGGAGCTGCTGATCCGCATACTGCCCTTCCAGCGCCTGGTCCGCGAGATCGCGCAGGACTTCAAGCCCGACATGCGCTTCAATATGCGTACCTTCACCGTCCTGCAGGAGGCCGCCGAGGCGTACCTGGTTGGCATCTTCGAGGACACCAACCTGTGCGCGATCCACGCCAAGCGAGTGACCATCATGCCCAAGGACATCCAGCTCGCCCGCCGCATCCGTGGCGAACACGCCTGAACGTTCCCTTATGACCACCGCGATACGCCACCGCGATACGTCGAAACCCTACGTCGAAACCCTCGTCAGGACCCCAGTCTGTACCGCGTAGTGTCCTGTTACGCGTTAAGAAAAGAGCAATGTGTTGTCACTTGTACTCTGTGCAGCTTAGTTTACCTGGTTGTGTCTTTTGAAGTGAAAGTAATGAGCTGTCCCCACTGTTCGCGCCTTCCACATGTGCTAAGAACTGACCAGTTCTCTCTATTCAGTGAATCTGAATAGAGAGAACCGACAGAGTACATGTCCTTTCTGATACACAAGAGCAGAACGACAAGATGCCGCGAGCCTGCATACACGTGTGGGCAAAGACGCGTTCTTGGTGGTGGATGTTCGAGAAGTCTTCACCAAGTCGGTAACGTTGACAATAGAAAAGCGTCGAGGACTTCAAGTAGAGGAGAGAAGATATACGAACGTGCCAAACAAGTGATTTCACGTCAAGAATGTCAGGAAGAACTGGCGACACCATTGAACATTCCATCCGAATGGTTGAGAGAGAATTCCTCCGTCACTGCAACTACCTTCGCCGTTCCTGCTGTCTCATCAATTCCGGTGCAAAAAAGTGTCAACTGGAATACTGTGCTCGTGGAAAGTGTGGTCGAAGTGAATTATGAGGAATGTCTCTGGTCAGATGGCATGACTGAAGGTGGCTTCAAGCGCAAGGTTTATCAAGATTTACGGCAAAAGGTACATATGTTAAGAGGGCAACGGGCATCTAAGATCTATTAGTCTTACATTGTTGTGCGAATGAATTCCTACGTGTTACACGACTTGATACCGCAGTTTCCTGTCGTGATAAATGTACTGGGTGGGTGCTCGCAAAGCGGGCCTGTTCGTCTAAGTGTTGTTCATTCATCAAAGAGCTTGCTTGTGTATCCAATCTCGTGTTGTGTTCGTAACGAGATTCAAGCTTACTCATGTCCTGTATGAGTCGTGGATCTATCAATTTACCTGTTCTGAAATCAGGGGTCGTTACAACACCCATACTCTTATCATTTGTCGACTCTCTCTGTATGGTATTCAGATTTGTCAGCTTTCCAAATCTCGGTTCATTTTCAACATCCATAGGGCGAAAGATCGTGCAGTTCTGAGTGTTGCCAGCAACACAGGACCCCTGCGTCAAATAATCTGGAGTGAATGTCATAAACTTAAACAGCTCACCGTTTTTTGATGTTTCTTGCTCACAAGTAGAGTTGTCATTCTTGCTTCGTGTCCACGAGCCCAAGGTCTTGTCAGTAACAAATTCCATCTTATAACTATGCAACATTTTTTTTACTTATTATTTGTGTTCCTTAAAAAATCAGCATATCTTTTTAGAAAATCTTGAACATCATCCTGTGTTTTTAGACGTTTCAACAGGTCGTACAATAGTTCCTGTCTCTTAAGTCCTGTATCTGTATTCGTTTTCTTTGCCATCATCTTTAAGAGGTCCACTGCATAGCCTAAGTATTTGATTTGGTTTTGCTTCTTAATGAGACTAGATGGTACAAAGTTCACGTTTCCACGAGGATCCAAATTCTGTTTGATTTTCTTGTTTGATATTTTTCCATTAGTATTCTTCCTTAGGCTGTTAACAATTTCTCTTCGTGTGAGGGGTCGTACTGAAAGACTAAGCACCTGCCATGGTTTGGATGCGCTATGCCAGGGGGTTGTACTGGCCATTGTTTTGTTTGTTCTGTTGTGCCAGGGTGTTGTACTAATCACTTTTTCAGTGTTTATTCCGAACGTTTCGCCAAACTCTTTGATTTTACACACTTTGGTATGACTTGTATGTTTACAAATATGGTATTCGTCAATATATTTATCTATCGCCTTTCGCAAATATTTATCTATTATATACGTGCAAATGGTGTTAACTCGTTCCAATTTATACCCTAAGTAACCTGCTGCGTAAAAACGTATGCGCGAAAGTGTTTTAGGCGTTTGATGTTTCAAAAGAAGTTGCATCATGCCTCTATGCTTGAGTGCACCTTCTGGCATTCTCTCCAGATGTTGTAGTTCTGTAGCCATGAGACTATGCCTTACGCTCGATTTCGCTCTTGTCAATGCGTTCTTCAGCTTTATATTATTATTCGACATTATCATAAGCAAATAATAATATTTGACTAGTGTAAGAAATGGTAACTATAAAACAAAAGACTTTTGCAGTATTTACCACTGGTATTTTTTGTATTGCTCTTTCGCTTTTCTTCGTTAAAACCTCTTATTTCTTATACCTGTTCATGTTTGGTATTTGGACAACACTTTTGTCAGGTGTCATCTGGAATATCTTTGGTGTACAAACTGCGACACCAAAGATAGGTGTTGGTAAGAAGGAGCAATTGTTGTCGGATATTAAACTATTAATAAAATCCAGCTGATTACAACAGTCCATTTTTGACAAGCATGGCTTTGCCTCTGAATGGGACTGGTTGGCCGGGTACGGACACAAACAGATCGTCTATCCTAGATTTTTGACAGATTCGTTCTTTGATAATAAAAGTCCACCCCACTTTGAGCTCGAATCCCATTGTGTCATTTGCCGCAAGATCGATCTGACTCGAACTTCCCATTTCATAAGAAACTTCACATGGATTTTCAGCAATCGACTCACTTCTGAACGCCCCTCCATGGCCTCTCGTATTACTCAACTCTTGTATGTGTATTGATGAGTGTCTCTCATCGCCACCATTTTCGATGACTTTTTCAAAAAACATGACACGATGCGAGGTTTTCTTCAATACCTTTTCGCTGGGTTTCTTGACCCAGATCCCCTCGTCATCGGGTGTCTCATCGACTTCTGCAAGATTCTCTGCCACAAGCTTGCCTATCCAAGTGGCCAGCAGGGGCGGTACACAATTACCTAGTTGAATACCAACGTGCTTCCTGTTTTCAGGCCATTGGAATTTTTTAGGAAAGCTAGAGATCGTTGAGGCAAGGGTTATGCTTATGGTCTCTGCATCAATCAAGTCTGCTGCATCATTCGGACGCCTCACACCCGGATTACATGGGTTCTTATTCATACAGACACCATTTGTTGACCGCATCGTGGGATATGGATTTTCACTGTCTACTACTTGTGCTTGAAACTTGTTTCTTGGGAAGAAGTACAAGTATTTGGGGCAATCTAAACCAATTGATGTACAATATTGCCTGACACCAATAATTGACTCTTTCTTTTTCCCGTCTTGCACGATCCTGGACAACAACTCGTTGTTTTTAGGAGTTGCGGCACACCCGATTAGGAAGAAACGTCTCCTATTCTGTGGTACTCCTGTGTACCGTGCATCTTTCACAATAGATGTGATAGAATAGCCAGACGACTTCAGCAAGGCCACTGCTGAAGAGAGTGATTCGGAATGAAAGACATCTGGTACATTCTCCATAATAAAGAACCGGGGAAGTATTGAGATCACAATATTCGCAAAGTTAACTGTCAGACTGGCTATCTTGTCCTCCATTTGCTGACCCGCCCTAGAAAATTCAGTGCAAGGAGGAGATCCCACAATGATTTGACAGTCTGGAACTTTCTGCTGAATCAGTGTGACTGCACTCTCCCAGTCCTGTAAATTGTGTAGTACACACTCATGGTCGAAGTTTGTTCTGTACGTCTTTAAGATCGTTTCGTCATAATCAATACCCAATCTCACATCGAAGCCTGCATCCGTCAAGCCCTGCGTAAAACCTCCACACCCACAAAATAAATCCACTGTCTGCATTTATTACTCAAAAAACATCAACGCTTTAAATAAAAACTCAACCTTTATTAAGAGCATGGGAGCAGACTGCAGTAAAGTGAAGATTTGTAGCATATGTCATGAGCCATGTCATACATACATTCGCATTTTCAATATAAACACAGACATTCACAAGATTAAATATTGCATGAATTGTGTTCAACACTTATATCAACAAACAACACAGCCCAGCCCAAGCCCTGAAGATATCAACATAGTATATTCTAATTTTCGTTCAGATTAGTACCATAACTTTTGTCTCACTCGTGGGCCTCGTGGACGCGATTTCACTAGAGCTTCTGCGTTTCTCGCATCCTGTGACTTTAGTAAGTTTTTCAACAAACTGGCGAGTTTATCTTCTAGCTTGTTCAGTGCTTTTGATTGATGACGAATGTTATTTAATAATTCATTGTCTGTGACAGACTTGTTTGTTCTGGCAGCAGACTTGTTTGTTCTGGCAGCAGACTTGTTTGTTCTGGCAGCAGACTTGTTTGTTCTGGCAGCAGACTTGTTTGTTCTGGCAGCAGACTTGTTTGTTCTGGCTTGAGGGCTTTGTCTGTTTTTTATCGGCCCAGTCAAATGTACCAATTGTTCATAACTGACCCCTGGTAGCCGAAAATTGTTTGCGAAATACTTTTGTACTCCGGCTTCACCAATAACGTGTCTAACATATCCCTTTTTTCTTTCTCGTAAATTGTTCAGATTCTTGTTCATAATGTTATATGAATATATATATTTACTGCAGATTGATTTTTGTTCGTCCGCCACTTGGCTCGTCACTTACAAATCTGGCGCAGCGCGGTTGAGTGCCATGTAGGCCATCTTGATTTTCAAACTGAAAGTATCAACCGATTGACGAAAAGGGCGGCGTTTCGCAAGCTCCTGATCAATATCTGTCACGAGATCTGCGTATCGAGCGGAAAAAGCAAAATGTTTCTCGCTCTTTCCCGAAAAATTGAAGAATTGACTTGTAGCAGAGGCAAGACCAGTGGTCATGAAAGCTGTCATTTCAATAAAACCGATCCATGCATTGTCTTGAAACGCAGATGACAACGGTGTCATGACTAGCGGAATGATAATTGCCGGAAGACCATACGTCACACCCTTCTTTTTGGCCGCCTTCGCTGCCTGCTCATGTCTTTCAGCTAGACCTTCGCAAGTTGTACGCCAGCTTTTTATCAAGTTTTCTTGAGATTCCTCCCATGGTTCGTCAAGTCGCTCATCGTTGTTGTCGTCATGCTCTTGCTCATCGTCCATTCGCTTGTACATTTTCGCTTGCATGCTCAATATCATTTCCTTTTAAACCATTTTCGCTACGTTCATGCAAACCTAACCCGCTTGGTAAATCAATGTCCCACAAATCCTATACTCATGATTGGGTAACAAACCTCCTGGAATAGTTAATATGAGCTCTGTCGAATCCAAAAGTCCATTCATATGAGCAAAGCCCAAGATATAAGAACGCCCAAGCTCAAAAAACACACCGGTTTTGAAATCCTCAACATGCATACTTGTTTCAAAGTGGAAAGCTGCACACGAAAGACGGGAATCCAACCTGACTCGTGCAATGTTATTGACAGTATCGAAATTGGATTCACCCGTGTAAATGTAAGATGTGTCATTCTCAACACCAGTGTACGGTTTTGAACTGGGCTTCAACACTGCATCGATGTAGAGAGAAACTATGTTCTTTAGCGTATAATAATGCACTTTACACTGAGACTCGGGCTTGAAATCACTTATGTTTATGAAGCTCGTGTTAACAACACCTTCTATATTCCACGGCCTGGAAATCTCGTCAACAACAAATGCGTTTCCCGGAAATAAAGAATTACCTTTCAAATATGCTCCTGGCATTATGAATGAGAGTCCTTTTTAAAATTAGATATTTACCCCACGATCTTATTAAAATTTTTTCACTGAAATATCTTTGTGCGTTTCTACTGCTCTTGTATTCTGAACTGCATCCCAGATCTCCGATGCGCGTTCTTCAGCTTGATCAACAGACGTTTCTTCGGTAAGATATTTTTGAATTTGTGTGATTGCGTCCTCTTTTTTCAGAGTTTTCGTTCTCTTGCTTGTTCGAACGGCGATTTCGCCTTCTTTACCCTGGTGTGAAATATGACATACATCCAAAGACGTCACTTGCATAAATCCCAAGACGGCAACTTTTAAGTTTTTGAGTCGATCTCTCGCTTCTTTGGCCTCGGCATTGATTTTCTTCAGAGACTTATGAGTTTCGACAAGTTCTTTGAGTGCTATTTTGAAATCCTCTTGGTCCGTGGACTGCATCTTTTACCTCAAAGAAACAATGTCTTCTTTTTAAATCGAATTTGTTGTGACTATTTTAAAGATTGTTGTTTAACTTTTTATTGTTTAACTTTTTATTGTTCAACTTTTTATTGTTTAACTTTTTATTGTTTAACTGTTTATTGTTCAACTTTTTATTGTTTAACTTTTTGTTCATGAATTCACGCTCAATTTGATCCAACAATAATAGACTGTTAATTCTTTGTTTTAATTTCAACCACTCACTGCTGAAATCAACTTTTTTCCAATCGATACAGTTCTCAGGTCTCCGACCTATAGCACCAGGATTCCGACCCCTAGTCAAAAAATGTATGTCCTCCGATCCTCTTGTATCAAATCCATATTGACACAAAATACGCCTCGCAGTGGGACCGGCAATCAGATCCATCGGCTCGATCTTTAATACTCTTCTTAGATAATTGAACACATGATCCAAATCATCGTGTTCAGTACGAAATTTGTCAGGGCCAATTATTCTTACAAGGAAATTTTTAACGGCTTTGTCATCAGTGAGAATCCTGCTCTTGGTGACTGGAGCATGTCTTCGACTCATATACCTAAACAAAACAAAATAAAGGTAAAAGCTAGCAAATACTTCGTATGTCCACAGCGGATTCAACGCCGCCAAGTCTTGGATGTTCGACTTCAAGGAGAAGGGCTGGCAACCAGTGCGCTCGCTCCCAAGCGCTGTCGCCAGCGCTGAAGACGGCCGAGAGAGGAGGAGTAGGCAGTGATAGGGCGAGCGTACCACCACTGGTACCGGGTGCGGTCGAACTCATTTTTTTGTGGCCCGTTGGGTTTTCGAGCCGTCTTCGACCGAGACCCCAAAATTTTACAAGACCCTCAAAGGTTTTGTTTCTATGAAAAGTTTTTGAAATTTTTGTGTCCCCCCCCCCCCTCTTCTCTTCGCGATATCTAATTTTTATGTTATTATATTACGTGAAAGGGAAGGAGTACCCCTAGTAGGGGAGGTGGTAGGAGGTAGAAAACTATTTGAAAAGGTTTCAAATAGGTATTTGAAAAGGTTTCAAATAGGTTCCAAACGCAATCGAACCTATTCGAACAAAAACACGAAGGAGTGCCCCCAGTGGACTACACCCAGGACGGGGAACTATTTGAAACCTTTTCAAATAGTCTTAAAGGTTAGTTAAAAAAAGTTGTATAATACAAAACATGCCGGGTGGTCACAGGTATAAAGAGGCAAGAGTATGTGAATGTGGTTATTCTACTTGCAATCCAGGGAACTGGTCAACACACAAGAAAACTTGCAAGCTAGTCACCACTGGTAAGGATGAGCGCATAGCATCCCTGGAAAAACAACTCGCGGCAAAAGATGAGCATTACCAGAGGCAGCTAGCAGCAAAAGATGAACAAATTAACGAATTAATCAAGAGGCCGAGGACCGTAAATAACACTACCAACAACCGTTACGTGGTAGAGCAGCACATCAACGTCTTTGGCAAGGAGTCGATCAATCATATCACCCCTGCTCAAATTCGCGCGTTGCTGGCCGACCCGGTGAATGCGGTGCCTCAGTTCATCAAGCTAAAGTACCGGAGGGCACCAGGTGGTGTGAACAACAATGTGAGGATTCCGAATCAGAAGCGTGCTATTTACCAGGTGGTGGTACAAGGGGATGATGGGGAGAAACAGTGGGAGAATCAGGCCAAGGGGGACGTTTTAGAGCAGCTTTATGATGATAATTCGGGCGAGTTGGAGGTTGAGGCGGATGAAGATACGCGCGAGGGGTTGCGTTTTTTGAATCATCAGGATAAGGTAAAAGAGAGTGCGAGTGGTACTGATGGTGGTCGGCGGTACAAGGAGCAATTAGACAAGATCCATTGCGTGATAAGCAATTAATCTTTCAAGACGTGTCGGGAATACAAGAGCTTATATGTACCAATGACAATTGTAAGTGTTATTACGAAGTTAATAAACGCTTCAGATTGACGAAATGATATGTCTTTGTTTACATATTCTCGCAGGATCTCTAGGATAAAACCGTCGCTACCTTCCTCCGTCAAGGGACAGCCATCGAAATACATCCAAATTGGATAGTAGATGAGTGGATAAGGCAATGTGTATATTAAGATGTTGCTAGGAAGAAGCGGATTAAGCACGATTGATATTGGAACCAGTAAGTGTAACCAGAATCGTGAGTCGAATGTCATTTGATATCTGTATATAATTATTTTAGGTTAAAGTGTTAAAGCGTATCTTATGTTTCAATGACGTATGCATCCACTTTTGGACAATTTGAGTGTTATCAAAAGGAAACTCTTACAACTCGAAACGGGTGGTTTTTGTCTTGATATTTTTTCGTTGCCGAATGACATGCAAATTCACTCTTCTTCAAGTTTTTCTCAAGTTTTATGTGTTGCTCTAAACGAGAAAGATTTGAAACATCTCGAGGAAAACAAGCCATCGAGACCGCCATGTCATGTTAGACACTGGGATTTGACGTCGAAACTTGGACAAAGCTTTTTTGACACTGCGATTGCCTTTTTTAGCTCAAATGATGCTGTTTCCACAATCTGGTTTCACATGTATCGTTGTGCCATGACTGAGAAGGAAGTTTCTGGTTTGATTCATAAGTTGTCTAACAGATGTGGCGATTTTACAACACTTTACGTTCTTTGTGTTGATGGTGATCTTGCAAGGCAATATGCAAAATCGCACATTGTGTATATCGACAAAAACAATGAAATGCACATGCAATATCACAAACAAAGTATAGATAGCATTTCAGTGCAAGCAATCAATCGAATTTGTGACGAAAACGGTTTCATGCATAAAAATTCGATTCGAGGCGACAAAATTCTCGAAATGTGCAACATTAATATTTTGCCTTACGATCGTTGGACCTCACAAACCTTCTTTCTGTTGCAATTTAAGAGTAAGTTTCACTTTCAAAGATTTGTGTAGGTCCATTAAAACGTTCGGGGTTGGTGTTTTTTGTAGAATGGATGCAGAGTGAGAAGTGCATGACGCTAAAGTCAGCGCCCGCTTCTTATTATCATTGGTAGCATGGGATTCTTAAGAACACTATTCAGACGCAAATTTCCTTGATTCAACATTCTTTGCAATTCCTCTAGGTTGAAATGCCAATTCCACTTTTCTGCGTTTGTCAAATCTCCCTTCAGAAGTTTAAGTGCCGCAAGTTTGTACTCATGTATAATTTGTGCAACAAGAGCTCTTTTATTTCTATGATTCAGGTGTTGCTTCTTTTCAACAGAGTAAATTGCAGACAGAACAATCTTATTATTACTTCGCCCGTGTATATTCTTATACAACTTAACTAAGAATTTCAAATCGTCCGTATTTTTTCTGTTTAGCATACCCTTTCCACCTGCTGCAATTTTGGTGGCAGCCCCAGTTGTGTTCCGTGCAACAACATTTTGACGTATTCCTTTCTGTGTTAATCTCAGAGAATCAATTTCATTTGTTTCCAGAGTTCTCGAAACAAGGTCAAGTAATTCTGGTGGTAGCTCATTTAATGGCAATCTATATGTATATGAATTTTCAACTTTAGCCCGGGATCTTCCTGGAAAGAATGACGTTCTTTTAGGCAGACGCAGTTGACGGATTCGAGACTTGCTGGCGTTCCCTTGGTTCACATTACTCTTTTTAGATCGGCTGATGACTGGTTTTGATGCCATATATTATATCTATCACATTTTTTTATTGGTTGTCGATGTTCCCATTTGCATATTGACTGGTGTGACACGTGCACCGAACGCGTTCTCTGATGCGTACACAAGTCTTAAATAACCGTCTGATGACTTTTCCGACTCGTAAATAACACTTACGAGAGATGAATTAGAAATGAGTCTACCATGGTTAGATAACACAAAAAGTGCTTTACTAGCCGGCATCTGCATTCGTTTACGTAAAATGCATAAAAACTGCCAAAATATCATGTCTTTGGGTATCAAATACTTGTTCTTATCCAAATCATCAAGAGGATCACGAACTTTTTTAGTTATTATGACAGGAATTCTATCCGGATACTTGTCAAACAAATATGATGCATTTTCCATAACTTTATAGTATTACGCATTTTATTTGAAAATGTCTTGAAAATGTCTTGTACTCAACCAATTTAGTTATTAAAGATAACATTTTCAGCTTCTCAACCATGAATATGACAGATGATGAAGTTTGTTTCAGTGATGATGCAGACGAAAAAGAAATCTGTTCAATATGTTTCTCCAAAATGTCATCAGAAGACTCACATGCCCTAGAGGAATGTGATCATAGGTTTCATACAAAATGTATATTAAAATGGTTTAGATCAAAACAAGAGACGTGCCCGTTATGCAGAGAACATCCATTGGTAAAACTTAAAGCACCAGACATTTTTCACAGAGCAAAAGCACTAATTCAAAAGGAAAAAGATGGAATAACTTCAGATTCATTCGTAAAAGACAAAATGGATGTCATTTCAGAATCAGAAAGAATGCGACTAATTTATGAAAAAGATTTACTACAGCACAAAGAAATCTTCAAAAACTTTACAAAACCTAGAAAAGAAGACCTACTTAGACAATATAGAATTTTGAGAAAAGAATTCAAAGACAAAAGTTCCCCTATTTTGAAACAACTTGATGAAATGGACGAAAAAGAACATGCAGGAAGGAGACGTATAAGAAAATCAATATCTCAAGAACAAAAGAAAAAAAGACTAGCCATGAGGGATATTGGACTTCACAACATTGAAGCACCACTGCCCCGACCCGCTCGGACGTAAGAGCAAGTGCCTCCAGTGATTTTATTGTTGTATATTTTTCGACACACTTGTAAGTAACGTAAAGCGCAGCAGACGAAACAGACGCCCAAAG
>Ga0209666_1000704_pt1 | contig 25340 bp, 23 predicted proteins | sample SaaInlV_125m_DNA_FD_184679 | JGI IMG/M metagenome (GOLD analysis project Ga0209666, IMG submission 184679) | Marine microbial communities from expanding oxygen minimum zones in the Saanich Inlet - Saanich Inlet SI037_S3LV_10m_DNA (SPAdes)... | ecosystem: Environmental > Aquatic > Marine >...
ACTAATATCGCTCATATTATAGTTTTCATCACAGTCTAGTAAATAATAACTATTCATAATTCTACTATTAACTAAATAAAAAATAATAATTAAATAGAATGATATATAATTTAACTAATTTAAACAAAAAAGATATCAATAAAATATTAATTGAAAATAATAATGTAGTGGTATTATATCATTCTAATATATGTGAATATTGTATAGATTTAATGCCATTATGGAAAAGAGTAACTAATAAATATATTAAAGACAATAATGTAATAATAATAAACGCCGAAGCTAATTATATAAAATATTTGCGCGTTAAATTTAAAAAACACATAATAGGATTTCCAACAATTATGAAATATAGTAAAGGGAAAATGATAAGTGAATATGATGGTGAAAAAAAAGCAAGAGAACTCAATAAATTTTTTAAAAAATAATTTAAGGATTACATATAATATTATTAGTATTAAGAATGACCGAATCTGCTTCAATAGTGGATGATGTAATTAATGAAGAGCGAATAGAGCCAACAACGGAAGAATTAGATACTTTTAAGAATCTAGTTAATGATTGGTTTAAATATGACGACCAGATAAGAAAATTACAAACAGCTATAAAGGAAAGAAAAAATTATCAGAGAGTATTAAATGGAAAAATCGAACAATTTATGTTTAATTACAAGTATAATGATTTAAATACACAACATGGTCGTATTAAAACAAATATAAAGGAATGTAAAGTGCCAATAAAAATGAATGATATAAAAACAAAAATAATGCAATATAATAATTTATCAGGAGAAGATTTACTCAAACAGATTTTTGAAGAAGATAGACAAACTGTTGTTAAAAAGAATATTAAGAGAATTATACCAAAAGTATCATTAACCTTATAATTTATGTAAATTTACAATCACACAAGTTTTTATTATGAATAGTGCTTCGGATATCGTCATATTCATAAGAAGTGGAATAATATGCATTTTTGATATTGTTTTTAATAATAGTATCCTGGCAATTTGGACAGGGTCTAGAATATTTCAATGGATTATTAAGACGCTTGGGACCTATTCTAACAACATATATATCGCAATCGCGAAGAATATGTTTTTGTTTTCTTTTTATTCTAGAAATAGCGGCAACTTCTGCGTGAATACTGAAATCACCCATATAATAATTATAGCCTGATGCTATAATTTTATCCTTATAAACAATTATAGCACCATGTTTATGAGGATACATTGGAGATTTTTCAGCAATTTTTGCAGCAATTTGAAGAAAATCTCTTTGTTTATCACTTGAATAACGTGGAGTTATATTATCATTACATTCGAAATATTTTGATGTAAACACTCCTAATACTTTTTCATCAAAACTTTCTGTTCCTTCTCTATATTTTTGTCGCTTAGTCCTCAACGTAGAGGACGGCCTCATCAGCGCATTCATAACATCTACCATCTTGCAATTCTTTCAATATTGTATAATTAAAGTCATAAAATAAATCAATTTTTTATTTTTTCTTCACACCTTTTTGTAATGTTCATGTCAATTATATTTAATCAAGGAACCGGTGTAACTTTATTCTGCGAACTTAGAGTTCGTGTAGTAGATTTTTTAGGAGTTAATCTATGTGTAGTTTTCACAGAACTACTTAGTTTTATATCAGATATGTCAGATAGTGAAATAGATTTATTTTTTTAGTATTGTAAAATTTTATAGTTCGGGTTTTGGTGATGTATTATCTCTTTTTTAATGCCTCATAATCCTTATTATATACGATACGCGCTTTGTATCAGATTTATATGTTACTGCTATAATATAGCTTGTTTCCGTATTAATATCATTTTTACTAACACTATTTCTCTTTGATATATCGCGTTGTATAATAAGGAAGCATGCAATGTTTAACCCTTCTAAACATATTAACTATTTTTTAGGTAAGGAACCACCTCTTTCCATATTATTATGCTAAATAATATATATATTATAATGAAGGTATTTCGTGGTCGTAACATAAATTATGAACATTTAAAGATTCGTGTCTACCAACACGTTGTGCTCTACCAATAGCTTGCTGTTTATCAATATCCATAGAATGTAATATAATAACATCAGTTGCACAACTAATATCTATACCCGAGCCAGCATATTGAGTAGTTAATAATATGACTTTAACTTTACCTGATTTGAAATCATTTAATACTTTCATCATATGTGAAGTATGTCCTTTGAGTAAAGAGTGTGTAATATTATGTCTATCAAGTTCGTCAATTATTTTTGTAAATGAATCAACCCTACTAAATACAATAAATTTGCCATTTCTATTATTTTTGATTAATTCTAATAAGGTTTCTTCTTTATTTAGTAGTCCTTTACCGAGTAAATCATATTTACATGTATTTATTATTTCATTTTTATCTTCTTTTTTATTAGATACAATTGCTGTTAAATTTTCTGTACTTTTAATTTCACATCTACATTCAGGACATCTTTTATTTGTAATACTGGCATTATTTAGATATTGCATTAAACATGAACCACAAAATATATGAGTACAATCAAGCAAAATTGGATTTTTGATATTATCTAGGCAAATAGAACAAGTCTTATTTTTTATTTCTGTAATTCTCTCTGTTAAATCTTTAAGTTTTTCTGCTAAAATTTTTAGTTCATTATCTATATTTTTTATTTTATTTGCTTTTTGTTCACTAGATATATCAAGATCCAATACAAAATCGCGTTCTTTTTGTTTGTTATAAATAGATTTATTCATATCAGCACATATCAATTTTGCTATACCTTCCTCTGTATCATTTTTCCCACCCAATTCCTTAATTGCCCCAGAAATATCATTTGCATTTATTTTTTCTAAAACACTTTGATTAATATAATTTTTAATTGCTTTTAAATATTTAGACATTTTACATAAATAATATTTTTCTACCATGGCTGGTATTTTAAAACTTTCCTTCACGAAACTTTTATCGCATTTTACAAGTAAATAATCAATATACTCTTCCTTCAATATATCCTTAATATTATAGTATTGTGAACATGACGTTGATGAGTATCTGTCACAAATATTCATATATGTTCCACTTATCAACCATATAAATAAATAATTGAAAATTTCTATTTTATTTATAATATCATGACATTCATCAATTATAATACGCTTCCATCTATTTATAAATTTAGCCTTATAACTATTGTTATAGTAATCCAAAAATCGCGATAGAGTTGTATTTTTGATTAATACAACATCGTATTTGTTAAAATAATCTATTATTTCCCTTTCATTATTTAAATTATATTCTGGTAAATTCTTTTTAATATAGGTCAAACTATCAATAGCAATATAATTAAGAGTAGTATTATCTCTCAATGTTTTTTCCCATTGGACATAAACTGGCCCACGTGGAACTATAATTAAAGTAGAACTAATCATTTCTTGAATATTTGGAGTTTTTTTATTATCAGATATTGCTGTAAAATAATTATAAGCCTTATTACTATGATAACTATTAACCATGACATTATTAATATGTATATTATTTAAAGGATTATGTGCAATTATCGATAATGCAGATAATGTTTTGCCATAACCAACAATATCGCCTAGAATTCCAATATTAGTCGATATTTTAATATTGTCGTAATTCATATCGTTTGAAGATGAGGGTAAATTTATATTATTTTTTTTAATTTTATAATTTATTGAACCAACATTTTCCATATGAATAGCTTTATAAAGACATGCAAGTTGATGAGGTTTTAAAACCTTGTTAATTTTATCAGGTTGAGAAGAACGAGGTGAAAAAGAATCTATCTCAATATTATATATAATGTCGTTATCTGACATTTAAACTTATCTATTATTATGTAAGTATATTTTATATAGATTTTACACAAAAAATTTATGAAAATGATATAAGAACTTATATAGATAAAATGTATATATGGACGACGAGAATAAAGTAATAGAAAATAAAAATAGTGAATTACCTAAATTGAAGAAAATTATATTTGCTCTCCCGGGAGATAATTTTAGTTCTAAATTTTTAATTGCCTGGACTGCGACTATTAGTAAATTATGGGATATGCGCAAATATGATATTATGATATCTCCGTCAACAGGCTCGTTTGTTTCATTTGTAAGAATGCATACATTGGGATTAGATACTCTACGCGGAGAAGATCAAAAACCATTTAATAATCAGGATTATGATGTATGGATTACAATTGATAGCGATATTGTATTCACGCCAGAACAAGTTATTGAGTTAATTGAATCAACCGAACAACATCCTGTTGTAGCCGGCATGTATAGAATGTCGGATTTAACAAATTATGCTTTTGTAAAAGATTGGGATATAGAACATTTTAAGAAAAATGGTAGTTTTAAATTTTGCACCCCAAATGAGATTGAAGAGTGGAAAAACGAAACGGAATTTAAATACTTTCCCGTTGTGTATTCGGGTATGGGATTTATGGCAATCAAAAAGGAGGTTCTTGATAAATTGAAATATCCGTATTTTGATTCAGAAGTTGAAGTTATTAAATGTGATGATGGTAAAATAATTAGAGATATATGTAGTGAAGATGTAGCTTTTTCAAAGAACATTAATAAAGCAGGATATCAAATTATGATTAATACAAATATTCGCGTCGGACATATTAAACCGCTTATAATATAATTTATTTTATTTCATATAATTAAATGGAAAATTTATCATTATATTTTGAAAAAATAAGTAATTATTATCCACTTATTGTACTTATAATATATCTAATATATTATATTTTTTCTAACTCTGTAATTACTCTAATAATATTGATAATAGGAGTGTATATTGGATTTTATTTAAATAATTTTATCAAGGAAAAATTAGAATATTATAAGGGAATTATTTAGCTTTTTTTTTATATTGTCTTTTTTTATATTGTCTTTTTAAACCGCCAATTTTTTCTTTATCTTTTTTATTTTCAGAATAACTAAATGATGACGATGATGATGATGATGATGATGATGATGTAGTATCGCTATTATAACCCTTATTTTCAGTCGCTTCTTTTTCGAGTCTTTCCAATTCTTCCTGTTTGGATTGTTCTATTCTTTCCATTTCCTCTTTCTTAGATTGTTGTTGTTCAAGGAGTTCCATTTCTTCTTTTTTGGATTGTTCAAGCATTCGCATTTCCTCTCTTTTAGCTTCTGCAAGTCTATGAACTTCATCTCTTTGTGCTTGTTCGCGTCTTTCTGCTTCTTCTCTTTGTGCTTGTTCAAGGAGTTCCATTTCTTCTTTTTTGGATTGTTCAAGCATTCGCATTTCCTCTCTTTTAGCTTCTGCAAGTCTATGAACTTCATCTCTTTGTGCTTGTTCGCTCTCTATTTGTTCTATTTTAACATTTTCATCATTTTTATTAGAAGCAGGATTCATAAATGGTAAATATGAATATTCTTGAACATTTTCAGGTGGTTTTTGCATAGTATTTAATTGATTGTTTGGAGGAATAATTGTTTCTTCAGGTTGTGAAGAGAAATACCAATACAGTATTCCTCCAATAACTAACAAAATCACAAATAATACCATGCTTATCAATACCCATTTAAATTTGCTCATGATATCTTCCTCGTCATTTGCATCATCTGTCTTATCATCTGTCTTATCATCTGTCTTATCATCTGTCTTATCATCTGTCTTATCATCGGTGCTTTCTTCTTCTGGCTCTATTCCTAATATAATTTCATCTTCACTTTCTCTTTCTTGTTCTCTTGCTTCAAGTGCATCTCTTATATTATCAATACTTGAATCATCAGAAAAATTCTCTTTTTTTAATGATGTTATAAATGTATGTATTATTCCCGTATCCTCTTTTTTTTCATTTTTAACAACATAAGTGTCCTTATTTAATGTGTTAAGTAATTCGTTAACTAACGTTATAGAAGGAGACATTTTTATTTGAATAATTACTACTCTATAATAATATATTATTTAATTAGATAATATACATATTAAATGGAATTGTTAAAACCCATTTATGTAAAAAGATGGTTAACTGAAACACAATATAAAACTTATGTTTTCGATACTAACAAATTAAATGTATATAAATCTACTTATATCATAATTGACGAATATATATTTCAAGATAATAATTATGATGATGCGCTCAATAAAATAGTATATTATATATTACAAAAAGATAAAGATATTGAATTGCCTTTTTATTTTTGGGATGAAGAAAATCTACTATATGATATTGAAACAATTAAATGGAAAGGCTATGACGTAAACCCGTTTAAATCAAAAGATAGAAATTCAGATACCTTAAAAGAACCTATAAACATATCAAACAAATATAAACTATTTAAAAAAACAGAAATTAATTTAGTATTTTATAGCGATTTTAAATATGATATAAAATATTATTTTGATAAATCAATAAAACTACCAGAATTCACTAAACAAGTTAAAAAATTAATTAAAAATGAAGAACCACTTGTTAATCTATATAATAAGGATATTAAATTTGCTAAATTATCATTAGAAGAATATAACGATGTAAGTTTTGAAATTAAATTGGACGATATAGAATCTTTACTGATATTATTTGATAAACTAGAAACCAATGAAAATATGCAAATTATGCAATTAATAAATAATAATAATGCAATATACAAATTGTTTAAAGAACACACTTTTACAAATGAAAAAGAGCTCGCATTTATTTTTAACTTACTAAATACGAAGGTTGAACTATTAAATATTTATTATAAAGGAAAAACATCTAAAATATCTATATCAAATACCAATGCAATTATTAATTTTAAATATCCCATAGATAATGGTAATAAATGGGCAAATATCATTAGTGATAAAAAAGATTTTATAGAATATATAAAAAAATATATTGATATCAAAACCGATTTTAAGGAAAAAGATATCAATTTAAGAGTTAAATTTATGGTTGATAATATAGAATATCCTACTTTAATTAAAAAATTAGGAACATATTCTAATATATTTGAAGCTATAATATTTAAAAACGAAAAGAAAAGGGATAGTGGATATTATAGCTACAAAAGAGTTAATGATATATTGAATAATAAATTTGATGTTACTTCATATATTAAATCTAGATTAATTGTTGGTATGTCGGAAGATGATATAGTAAAGGAATTAGTGCAATTCGGGTATTTAAAAAAAGAATCTGATGAATTGGTAAAACAAGAATTAAAGATTATTGGTGATATTGGATTTAATAACTTAGATAAAAATCCAAATATAATTGAAGGTACTTATATTGTTGTTAAAAAAAGTGGAAGTGGATTTGAAGTTGATATTAAAAATTGTAAATCATATTACGAATTAGATAATATTAAATTTTGGCTTACTAAAATAATAGAACAAACAAGAAATATTGATAAAAAACCAGTAATTAAAAAAAAAGAGAGACCACCCGAACCACCTCCTAAAAAAACCTCTTCAAAATCTTCTGATGATAATTCAGTTGAGAAGGAGAAGGAGGGTGAGGAGGAGGAGTTTGACAATTTAGATTTTGCCAAGGGTGGTGGTGTTACAAACTATTTAATAAATCGTTTGCGTAATGCTGATAAAGAATTAGTGACAAAGGTGAATAATTACGCACGTATATGCCAAAAGTCAGTCCAACCGGTTGTCCTATCAAAAGAGGAATTAGATGAAATTAAAGTAAAAGGTTATGATAAATATTTTGATAATATTATTGAATATGGTAGTAAACCAGATGTAAAGAATTATTATACATGTCCTAGATTATGGTGCCCAACTAGTAAAATACCATTAGATGAAAGTTTAGAAAATCCGAAATGTCCTGGCGAAAATGAAGAACCAATGAAAATGAATGAGGGTATGAAAAATTCAAATAAACCAAGATATGCAAAATTACTTAAAAGTATTAATTTACCATGTTGTGGTAAGAAAAAACCGAAAGAAATAGAACAATCCAAGGTATCTGTCAAAAAATCCGATTCAAAAGTTTCAGACAAATCAAAAGTTTCAGACAAATCAAAAGTTTTAGACAAATCAAAAGTTTTAGACAAATCAAAAGTTTCAGACAAATTAGATGACGATGATAAAAATTATATAATGAACAAAATACCATTACCATATAAAGGGAGATATGGTGATATATCAAAAGAGTTATATAAGCTATTAAAACCCGATAATTATGGTGATTATAATAAGCAATGTCTTTCTCCTAATAATATTAATAAAAGGGCATGCATATTAAGAAAAAGTATAATAAATCAAAAAGATATCACTAGCAAATACGATTGTATTGTTAATGTTGTTGCTTTTTTATTAGGAAAGACAAAAGCCGAATTTATTAAAGATATTATTGATAAATTAGACATAATAACATTTATATCTCTTGATAATGGTAATGTATGTAAAGATTTTGTTGAAATAGAACCAATTGTAGCAAGTGATAATATGGAAATGTATAATAGTTTTATAAAATTCAATAAAAAATTTAAAAATATAGGTTTGGATTTACCAGAATCAAGTGATAATTCCAAAACAGCTAATTATAAAAGGTCAAGATATTTATATATATATAAATCGTATTTAAAATTTATTAAATACTTGTCGGCTGATAATTATCCTTTTGATAAAACTATCAAATATCTTAATTCATTAGTTGCGATTTTATATAAAAAATTAATTGTACTATGGGATATAGAAAAAATAAATGAAAATGTTCAAATAAATATGATATGTCCTTACTACACCAGATATATAGATTTATATTCATATTTAGATAAAAGTCCTAAATTTATTATGATAACAAAAGAAAATAATCATTATGAACCATTAATATCAAGATCAATTAACATGAAAAGTGACAAAAAAATATTTAATTTGGAAGAATATAATGTTATTAAGGATATATTGATAAATTGTACTAATAAAAATAATTTTTATGAATATGATATAGGAATATTTACAAATAAAGATAATATAAATGCCTTAAATAAATTATTGAAAGAAGAAAGTGAATTGTTTAGTTTTGAATCAATTATAATAAATACAGATTATACAATTGACAAAATTATCTTAAAAAACAATATGTTGTTGCGATTTAATAAACAATCAATTATAATTTTACCATTATTAATGAAAGAATACAATATTAAAAATGTTATTTTCATTGATGACATAATTGATAAGGTATATGATATCAAAATAATTAAAGATATATTTGAAAAGTTTAAAAAAGGGTTTGAAAATATAAAGGAACTTGGATTTAGTATTGAAATCGGCGAAACGGTATTGGATACAAAAGAAATAACTAGAACTAAAATAAAAATTACTGATGAGAAATATGAAACTATTAACAATAATTTTATACTACCATTTAATAATAAAAATAACTATATAGAATATATAGAAAAAAGCGATAAACAAATAAATAAATTAGGAAAAATGCGATTATTAGTAAAAAACAAACTTTTGAATAAAAAGTTTACTGACGAATTTTATAAAGCACTATGTAATAAGTCAAGAAGAAAAATTGTCAAAACATTATTGAGCGAATTTGAATCATCGTCGCATAATTCAAAAGATATTAGAGATATTCAAATAATTATTGAAGAAATACCATTATCATCACGGGCAAATATTAAAAAATGGTATAACAAATCATTATTATATTCAAAATATGATTATATTAATGAATTATCAAATAAAATAAAGGATAATGGAAAAGAATTACTATTTACACAATACGCGATTGGTGATAAAATACCATTAGCAATAATAAAATATCATGAAGCACTACCAAATAATATAAGTAATATTGAAGAAGGCGTTGAATACTACAAATTATTAGATACAATCAACGTGGTTGATAAAAAATTACCAGATATATTTACTGGTGAAGAAATTGTTCTCAATACTAAATGGACTAAATATAAAAAGAAGATATGGTACAAATTAAGATATATTAAAACTAATTATAAAGATAATTATGTTAACGAGTTGTGTAATTATTTATTAGAAAAGTTAAATATAAACATTATTTCATACAAGGATATTATAGCAAAATCTAATAATTATTATTTAGATGTTTTTAATAAAGATAATTTTGATAAAAATAAAAAATATAGAATTAAAAAATTATTTAAGGACCCCCAATTCTATCAAGCATATATAAAAGAAATGAATAGTATTAATAAAACAAAGAAATCTTTTAAAACTCTCAATATATTTCTTGAAACTTATTTTAATAAAAGTTCTTTTGATGAAAGATATAAAATAGTAAATAATATAGTAACAGCCGGGTCAATAAAATATCCAGGTGATATAGATATATATAATATTGCCAAATTATTAAACATATCCATATTATTGATACACAATAGATCAGAATATGGCAAAGGCATCAAGGTTGACAAAAGAGCAGGTGATAAAGACTTAAATATAACAACATCGATATTTAGAGCAGAAAATAATATTATGGAACAACCTTTAATAATGTTATATAGAAAGATAGAAAAAACAAATATAAGTTATTATATAATTAAAAATACAGATATAAAAGAGATAATATATATGGATTTACATGATGTTCCTGATGAAATTAAAAATAAAATTTTAGATTCAACAATATCCGACGAACTATCATCATCTACTTCAACAACACCTATATAATTTTAACTTTTTGTTCTGGTATTTTAAAGCATCTACTATCTTTTTTCTTTAAATCGAATTGCACATTTAAATCACTTTCAATACATTTATTGAATATTTCTGTTGATTCGTCTTCTTCCTGTATATCATTCAATTCTTCTTTGTTATCTTCAACATCTTTCAACAATTCCATCATGTGTTCTTCATCAATTAATATTCTACTATCACCTGTACCACAAGGAGGCTGTTGACCCAACATAACATTTGCAGATACACCATTAACCTTATCATATTCAGAAAATATACTTGCATTAATTAACATGTCTGTGGTTTCTTCAAAAGAAGATTTGGCCAATGGTCCTATATCACCTCTATTGATACCATGTCTATCTATTGACATCAATTGTCCTTTATAAGTCATAGTATCAATTAATAGAGACATATGTCTAAAATTCATTGAACCTTCGCTTGTAACTGCTACCAATTCTTTATATAATGCATTTCTTGCTGCTTCAATACCAAGTGTATCATAAATTTCACGAATATCATTGGAAATAGTTCTTGTTGAATCAATATTTGGATTTGCCAATATATCAATCAAATTGGTACCATCAGTATCAAGAACCCATTCAACGATATTATCAAATTTATTATTTTCCTCATTATATTTAGTATATTTCTTTTTATTCAAGGATACCTTCTTGATTCCCTTGTATCCCTTTAAGATAATTTGATATACAATATTATGTTCAATTGCTTTAATTGTAGCTATTTCATCTTTATCATCAATGTCTTTCAATGCCGCCTCTGTTAATTTTATTCTGAAAATACACTCCTCGGCATTATCATCACTATATACACAATCAATATATTTATCGTAAGCTAAATTCAATTTAGTATAAACATCTATCATTTTAAGTCCAAATAAATTCATTTTAGATTTATTGAATATTAATCTTAGGACCCATGGGGAACTACTACGCGCTTTGCATGCATTGCTTTCAATTTCTTCAAATTCTTTGTATACTTTCATAATACCCTGATCCTTTTCAATATTTGTATCATAATATTCGCCGTTATCCCAATAGATTTCACTATATTCTAGAATATCTGATAATTTTGTAATTTCTATAGAATTTTTGATGTTCATAGCATGGTTTTTTGTAATATCAATGCGAGAATCTGTAATTTCACCATCTTCATTCATATCAGGGTTAACAATACTAGCTACATCTTGTTTCATATAGATTATTAATGTAGGAGTTTTCGTTTTCTTGGTGGCTGATAAGATCTCTTTAAGTCTCGGTACACCAGATGTAGCTTTCACAGCTGCTGCTGTTCCAGACACATGAAATGAATCAAGTGTCATTTGAGTACCTAATTCTCCTATTGTTTGAGCAGCAACTATTCCTACCATTTCTCCTGGTTGTGCAATAGCCTGCTTGAAATATTCGTTAACTTGTTCAACAATCCAATCAAATATTTCTTTCGTGAAATGATTATGAAATATTAATTTTTTGGGATTTAAATGAATTCTCAACAAGATATGAAAGAATTTCATTCCCTGCAAATTATTTTTGATAAATAATTCTTTTTTCAGCTTATCAATAGTAGTTAATACATAATCTGGTTTTAAATCAGTTTTAAATGCTTCAACACCAATTGATTGCAAGCGTTTATTTGCATTGTTAATAATTCTGTCAAATGGAATCGGATAATTGATAAACTTCTTTTTCTCTCCATTAAATACATATTTAATCAAAAACTCTTTGTCTTCGATCATTTCTTCGAAATGTTTATTGCATTTATTATAGGTATCGCTATTAATGCTATCAAATGCTTCTTTTGTCATGTGAATTGATGCATTATCAGTTGATTTCAAATTATATTCCTGGTCTATTTCTAATAATTCTTTATCAATTGTATTAATATATTGTACTTCAATTTTACATCCATCCATACCATCTTCTCCATAAATATATTGAATAATGGAACCAATAGCTGTTCTGACAGTATTATCATAATGTATTTTTGAATCTTCCATCGCTTTTACTAATCTGCGCTGAATATATCCAGTTTCAGACGTTTTAACAGCTGTGTCAATAAGTCCTTCGCGACCACCCATAGCATGAAAGAAAACTTCTTGGGGTGATAACCCAGTAATAAAGCTATTTTTAACAAATCCTCTCGCTTCTGGCCCGTCGTCATATTTGGTAAAATGAGGAAGTGTTCTATCGGTAAACCCATATGTAATTCGTTTACCATCTACATTTTGTTGCCCAACACATGCAATCATTTGGGCGACATTTGTTTCTTTACCTTTTGAGCCTGATTTAACCATATTAATCATCCTATTCTTATTTTCATCAATTTGCGATAAACCAATCTTACCGACCTCGCTTGTTGTTTCATTTAGAATACCAATGATTTCACGTTCAATATATTCCTCATTATTAAATATACTGTTATTATCAATAGTGCCTCTGCGGATATCATCAAGTTTATCATAAGCTCTCTTTTTCATTTCCTTAATTTTATTTTTAAGCTTTTCATCAGTATCTTTGTCAGTGACCAAATCACTAATTCCGACGCTAAATCCGGCTGTAAGCAACCATCTACACACTAAGCGCTGTGTATTATCTAAAAATTTACGCGTTTCAAATGGTCCATAATCGTGATATATTACAGGAATCAATCCAGTCGTAATACCATGAAATACATTTTTATCTAGATTACCTTTTTCTAATTCACTGTTATTTATAACAACTCTTTCATCTTTCTTATTTTTTCTATTAATATAAAGACCAGGTGGCAATATTTGAGAATAAGCTTCCTTTCCAGTATATGTATATTTTTTATCAGGTTTCTTTAAACTACCACCAAAATAACTATTAACCATTTGAATATTTGCAAGCGTTTTATCTTGCATATTTGTAATATCCTTGGTCAATCTATAAGAACCCAATAATGTATCTTGAACAATTTCAATAATTGGTTTACCATCTCTCGGTGCCAATATCATATAAGGTACAGCTGCAATATCCATTAATTCATTCATCGTTTGTACACTTTGGGGGCAATGCAGATTCATTTCATCTCCATCAAAATCAGCATTATATGGTGGAGTATCAAGAACATTTAACCTAAATGTTTGATATGGCATAATAACTACTTTATGACACATCATAGACATTTTATGTAAAGAAGGTTGTCTGTTAAACAATACAAAATCACCATCTTTGAGATGTCTATGTACAACATCGCCAAACTTTAACTCGGTCGCATTTTGTTCAAGATTGCGAGAATATTTTAGATTGATCGTTGTATTGTTTTTCTTGATATATCTTGCTCCCGGCCAATTGTCTGAACCATTCATTACCAATTCTCGCATTTTATCAATATTATATTGATTAACTGTTTCTGGGAAAGTAATATTAATTGCTACTTTGATTGGAACACCTAATTCGTCTATACTGATATAAGGATCGGGTGTAATAACCGAACGAGCTGATTGATCTACGCGCTTACCATTGAGATTACCCCGGATACGTCCTTCCTTCTTTTTCATACGATCGGATACTGATTTAAGTTTACGACCATTTCTTTGCTGTGAAGGAGCTAGACCGGGTATTTGATTATTAATAAATGTAAATACGTGATATTGTAAAAGCATAGTAATATACTTAATAGTATCTTCTGACGCCCCTTTATTAATCTTATCATTAATACTATTGTTTGTCTTAATAATATCACTTAGCTTATGTGTTAAATCGTCTTCCCTTCTTTGACCATTCTCTTCGATAATACTCGGGCGAACAGCAGGGGGTGGTACCGGCAATACAGTACATATCATCCACTCGGGTCTATTCCATTTAGGGATAAATCCCATCATTTCCATTTCACGTTCAGTTATTCTTTTAAATATTTTGAGGATATCTTCAGCTGTAAATTCTTGTGATATTTTTTCTTCCTTTTTCTTATCCTTCCATTCTGCAATAATTTTCATTGCATTTTCTTTATGAAATTTAGTAGGCCGCAAAGCACCACATCCAACAACACCATCATCTCCACAAGATCTTAACTTAGTTGTTGTATTGCACAGTTTGTAATAAGCCTCCCATCTTTTTTGATTATTTTTAATAGAAAGAATTTTTACCATATCGTTTTTAAAATCCTTATGTTGGGTATCTGGTGAAATTAAACATTTAGAACATTTATAACATACGCAATTCAATAGTTTTTTAACAATGTCAAAAAACATTGCGTGGAATACAGGTTTAGCTAATACTATATGTCCAAAATGTCCTGGACAGAAAATATTCTTTTGTTCACATGTACAACAAATACGATTATGTTCTAATACCCCCATGCGAGAATCAAATAAACCACCAATAATCGGTTCGCTACCTGCATATGTATCTGTCTTATTTATTTCGACAACTGAACGTTTAATGATTTCATCGGGACCCAATACACTAAATTGAATACCTTTAACCTCTTGGATTTCAACTTTTTGATCATTGTAAGATAGTTCTGGATAAATTGACATATCTCTTAATAATAGTAGTTAAAATAACTCGTCTTATGTTTAAATTATTTTAAAAAATAATCAATTTTTATTTTTATTGCTTTCTAAATAAATTTTTGAAATCTTCCATGAATAAGTATAATAGTGTTAAAAACATTGCTATTATTATTGATAATACTATAAAATAGCCATTCTTTCTTCCTTTAAATGGTACCCCATTAAATGGCATTGATAATAATGATATTATAAATGAAGTTGGCAAAAAAATTGCCGCAACAATAGTTAATATTCTTGTTGTCCCCGAATCCAAATATGATATTCTCTGCATGGTTCCATGTCTTGTTTGTTCCAAACTATCTTTCAAATTTATAACATTTTTTTGGAATACTTTTATACGATTTTTGAATAATTCATAATCATTATTATCTGTTTTATCTTTATCATATTCTATTATAATTATTATTCGCGATACAATCATTACCATATCATTAACAAGATTATTGTAAGATAAAACATGATATAATAATTTATCAAGATATTCAATCATTTTATAACTATTAAAAAAATCCAACCATGTTACGTGCTTTTTAATAATATATAAAATTTCATTAATTCTGCGATAATCGCGCTCGCATTTATCAATTATATTTATAAATAATTTTAATATCTTTGCATTTTTATCAATGAAATTAAGCTTATCTATATCATCTGCTATTATATATTTATCTTTTTCTAAATAAAAAATAAGTTTATATATATATAGGCCATTTATCTTTTCTGTTAGAATACTAGAATAGTCCAATCCTGTTTCATATTGAGTATTTTTTCCTTTTATATTTTTATCATTATTGTAATCAATCAATGGTAAAGAAAGAGAAAAATAAAATTTTTTTTCATTTACTATTAATTTCTCTTGTTTAGACACCAATTTATCTACAATACTTTGATCTAATCCTTCATTAGCAATATTATTATATTCTATAATATTCATGGCACAAATCTATTAAATATATAATATTTTTTTTCAATCAGTTATTATAAACTTTCTTCTTGGTTTTTCTTGATCAGTTATTATAAACTTTCTTCTTGGTTTTTCTTGATCAGTTATTATAAACTTTCTTCTTGGTTTTTCTTGATCAGTTATTATAAACTTTCTTCTTGGTTTTTCTTGATCAGTTATTATAAACTTTCTTCTTGGCTTTTCTTGATCAGTTATTATAAACTTTCTTCTTGGTTTTTCATTAATTGTAAACAAAATCCATTGCAATTTTTCATACTTCATTATAATATTGTAAATCAGAAATTAATATTAAATCATTTTTTAATATTAATATAAAAAATATAGTCGCTGCTAGCAGGGCTCGAACCTGCGACCACTCGGTTAACAGCCGAGTGCTCTAACCGACTGAGCTATAGCAGCTTATAAGTATATATAGTTATATTCCTTATATATTTTTTTATATATAAAAATAAATGTCATATAAAAAATGTTATATATGTTACGATAATACAAATTCTGATAATTTAAATTGTTATACTTGTGGTAAGAATATATGTATATCATTTTGCAATAATTTGGATAATAAATCGTATATCTATTTTGATGATAGAAAATGAGATTTCTTAAAGTATAAATTACCGTATTGTAGGGAAAATAATAATAAAAATTTAAAACTATTTAATAAAAAGGAGGGGCGCTTTTTTTTTAAATTTAGTAAAGGAATATATTTAAGATAAAAAATAATAATGAAAGTTATAAAAAATACATTGAAGTATTAGAAAAAAATATAATCGATATAAATAGTAGTAATATTCTAGAATTTAATAAAATAATTGATAGATATCAGAAAATTATCTAAGATGTTCAATATTTTTTTTATAAATATCTTTTAATGGTTTTATCTTACTATTTTTAAGAATCTTTTCTCTAATTAACCATTTTTTTGATAAGACATTATATTTATGATTTTCATTGAATAATACATTTATAAATATATATAATAATGAAACTATAATAACACTTTTTGCGAAGCTTTTAGTCGCCATAAAAATTATTGAAAACAATAATATTGTTTGAAATATAGCATTGTTTATTATTTTTTGTTGTGCCTGGGTGAGCTCTATTTTAAGATATCTCCCTCCGAATTGTACTAATATTAAAAAAAATATAGATAATGGTTCTATGCCTTCGATATTTGCTAACATATTCTACTTATTATAAGTAAATTTATTCATTCGTTAAATCCTTTAAATTCTTTTTGTATTGATGATAATACTAGACTTACAACTTTATTTGCAAAATTTTTATCATTTAAAAGTTTATTTATTGATTTATCATCATTTTCATCTGCCTTTTTATCTGCCTTTTTATCTGCCTTTTTATCTGCCTTTTTATCTGCCTTTTCATCTGCCTTTTCATCTGCCTTTTCATCTGCCTTTTTATCTACCTTTTCATCTGCCTTTTCATCTGCTTCAAAATCTTCATCAATTACATCTTCTATTACAACTTCTTCCTTGAATTGTTCAATGTTGATATCACTATTAAATACCTCGCCTTCTGTAAATATAATTACGTCCAACAATAAAGCTATTATTGATAATAATAATAGAAGACCTATTGTTAAATCCCATTGCATTGCATAAAAATTTATTAAGATCAATACTATAAATATCCATGGATTATCTATTATTTCTATTATATTATCTGGATATTCTGCTGATGGTCTCAAACCTAATATTATTAAGTAAGCTATTAAAAAACCCGATATAATCCCTTTTAATATAGTGTAAAGAATATCATCGAATTCAAACTCATTCATATTCATCCTTTACAATTATATTATATAAATATTTTTTTTGTGTTTTTCTTTCCTTTTTGTATAATAGAGAATATCTAAAAAAAAAAGAGAATGCAGTATTCAACATTACAAGAGGCATATAATTTAGATGGTTTTGATAAAATGAAGAAAAAGAAAAAAGATAGATCTTTAAATGTTCAAGACAGTAATTTAAGCAAGGGACCCTCAAATATTGAAATGAGTAAATTATCTGCGTCTAGTGAAAAAATTAATGATTATGAAGAATATATAAAAAATGCTAGTAAAAATTGCTCACCTTTACAATCACCAATATATACAATACCTCCAAACGGTAATTGTAAAAAAGAATTCAATGACGCCATGAAAGTTTATACCGAAGAAAATTTTAATTCACCAAAAGATATCGATATGTCGAATATGGCTTCAAATAACAATATTATGCCTTATTATGATGAAGATTTAGAACAATATTTTGATATTAACAATTTAAACGACGAGGTTAAATATAATCCTAATAATAAATTATCTAATTATATGCCAAATAATAATAGCGTATCTTATACAAATAATAATACAAATGAATATACAAGCACGGTGTTAAAAAATGGTAATAATTTATTAAATTCTTCTGATTTTAATCTTAGTCCAGAAGAAAGAAAAAAAGCTTCTGATGCACTCCAATATTTAAAAGCATTAGAACTAAAAATTGACGGAGATGAAAAAAAAGCTTTTTTTAATCAAATGAAGTTTTCTAACACAATGGGGTCCGGTGGATATAATGAACCACAAAAAGCTGATAATAAAACAAGTATATTAGAAAAAGAAATTGAAGAACTTAAAAAAAGAGAGGTTATATTATCAAAAAGTATTGAAGAAAATAAAAAAGCGCAAAATAATATTAATTTAATAATAAATGTTTTTATAATACTATTTATAGGAGGGATTATTATATTATTATGCGATTATTTAGTTGAATTATCTATTCAAATTGGCATGAAGAAAACTACACATATGTTGGAACCATATATCAATAATAATAAGATGTATTCTATGAATTTACCTCAACCACATCAACAAATTAGTCCATTTAATTATAATCATATGCAAAGTCATATCCCTCAACATGCGGTGCAGCAAAATATTTAACTAATTTTTTTAATGATATATAAGATTTATAGTATAATTATGATTTAATAATGACAGTTAATTTGGCAGATCTTATTAATAATACTATAATTGTTGGCGAAGAAACCGAAAAAAAATATATTAACTGGTGGACTCCACCTGAAAAAAATAAAACACGTGTTATGTTATGTGGGACTTATCCTATCGGTACAAGTAATGGATATTCAAAAGTCGTATATTATATTTCAAAATATTTAGGAGAATATAAAGATATTGATTTAACTATTTACGGTTTTCAAAATGTTGCTAATACAAATGGTAAAGGTCTACGTGATAATATTCCAAAAAATGTCAAGATACATGATGCAATGGCAACAGAAAATCCTAAACGAAGTGGATTTGGGGAAAAAGAAATTGGCGATTATATCAAGAAAAATCCACAAGATATAATCATAATATTCAATGACAATATGATTACATCAGCATTAACAAATACAATTATCAATGAATGTAATAGTGAAAGAAAAAACTTTAAACTTGTTTCATACATGGACCAAGTATACCCTTACCAAAAAAAAGGATATATTGAATTATTAAATAAACATTTTGATGCTATAATTGCATTTACACCTTATTGGCAAGATATTGCTAGAAAATTGGGAATTAAAAATGACTTACCTATTTATATTTTTCCACATGGATTTGATACAAACTCTTATTATCCTATACCAAAAAGTATTGCTAGGACATATTTTAAATATAATGATGATGATTTTATGGTATTAAATTTAAATAGAAATCAACCAAGAAAATGCTGGGATCATACAATAATTGCTTGGGTTGAATTTGTTGAAATGCATTATAAAGCTAATATTGAAAATTGTAAGGATTTAATTACAAATGAATACACAAAAAGGCCCGTAAAACTTATAGTAGGCACATCAATCGATGCTTATTGGAATTTATGGGATGTCTTGGAAAACGAAGTCAAATTTAGAAATGTACCTCTCGAATATGTAAAATCAACTATTGTAGAAGTGCAAACGCCACAACAACTATCTGATAGAGAAATAAATATATTATATAATTCTTGCGATGTTGGTTGCAACAATTGTAATGGAGGGGGGTACGAATTAACTGTATTTGAGTGTTTGGGTCTCGGGAAACCACAAGTATCATCTTATGTCGGTGGCATTAGAGAATATTTATCACAAGATAATTCTATACCTATCCAACCTAAATTTTATTATTATTTAGACAATAAATCTAATGGTATTGGCGGCAAGGCGGAATTAACTGATCCACATGATTTTGCTAATGGTTTTTGGACATATTTTAGTGATCCAAACTTAGCAAAAAAACACGGAGATAATGGTAGAGAAAATATCCTTAAAAATTATAGATGGGAAACACTGGTCGATTACTTTTATAATAAAGTACTATCAAGAATTATAAAAAATTGATATAAGATATTCATAATTATATTTATAAAAAATGGCTTTATTTATTGATACTGAAACGATTGGACTACCAATTACTAAAAATTTAAACTTAAAATGGGGAGAATATCCGTGTTATAAGCTTCTTAATCGGTATGATTCCGCACGCATAGTCCAATTATCATATATGATAACAGATAATAGTTTTAATGAAAAGGAATTGCATGATTATATAATTAAAAAAGAGAATTTTGATATATCCAATTCACAGTTTCACGGAATTACTAATGAAATATCAATTGATAAGGGCATTGATTTTGATAAAGCGTTTGATATATTTTATGAAAATCTAAAATCTGTAACGCATATTGTTGCACATAATATAGCTTTTGATATTAATGTTATTAAATCAGAATTATATAGACGTAATAAAACATATATTATTGAAGAAATTGATAAAAAAAAGCTATTATGTACAATGAAACATTGTAAAGGTATTCTTAAAATTATTAATCAATATGGTAGACATAAAAATCCATCTTTAAAAGAAATATATAAGTTTGCTTTTGACAAGGAATTAGAAAATGCACATAATTCTAAATATGACGTAATAAATATGCATTCTGTAATAAAAAAAATGCATGATGATAAAATCCTCAACTATTCGCTATAAATTAATATTTAAGTTGTCTTTTAATGGTTTTTTTATATTATCATCTGTAAATTTAGTTACTGGTTTTGCTATATTAGTATCTGCAAATTCATGTATATCATCTAAAATTTTACCTAACTCTTTTAGTAAATCAAGTTCTTCTGTATTACCAGACATTTCTATATAATTATTATATATAAAAAAATGAAATATCAATTGTTTTATAATTTTTATCTACCTTGACACATCATTGCATATTGTTGTATATCTTCTAATATTTTGCTTAACTCTTGTAATAAATCTAATTCTTCGTTATTTTCAGGCATATTCTATATTGTAATCATATATTTATACACTATACCTTTTATCTGATTCATTTAATTCTTTTCTCTCTTTTAATTCATTTAAATCCTTTATATCTTTGAAAATATTATAATCAATTATTTCTTTTATATCCTTATTATTTTTATTATTAGCGATGGTTGTTATTCTTTCTAATATTTGAATTTTCTTTTCTACTTCTTCTTCTGTATCTATACCATCATTATCATTATTATCCACATATGATGTTAATGTTTTAATGTAATTATTATACATAATATCTTTTATGTATGTATCAACATATTCCCTGTAATATCTAATTTCGTTTTTATCAGTAATATACTTTAATAATTCGTTATTTTGTATATCTTCTTCCAATTTATTAAGATTATTACTGAAATCTTTTAGAATTTCTTTTGTAATACAATTATGTTTTCTACATTGAACTAATTCTTTATTTTCCTTATTTTTTGGCAAGGAATATGTAGATAATTGAAACTTAATTACTTCAAATTTCTTTTGATATTGTAACAATAATGATAAACGACTACTGATTATTTCCAATTTATTTTGATAATCATTGAACTTTATATAACCGGTTATTATTGTTATCAATATCCCTATAAACATAGAAGATATACTTATTGCATATGTTAGTACCTTTATCTTTTTGCTTTCAGTATTTTCTATTATCAATCTCACTGCTTCTATAAATGTAATTGTTGAAGAAAATATCAAAATAAAAATAGATGACCACCAATATTGATTATTTATACTATGATACGACCTCCTTGCAATTATTATATTTTTAGTTTGCTCATCTAGACATTTCATTAATCTATTATCCAATATCTTTTTAGAATTTTTAAGAGACTCTAATTCATCTCTTTTTATAATATCAACTTCTTTTTTTAATAAATTTAAAGACTCCTCTTCTTTTTCTTTTTTGGCAATAATTTCATGCATTTTAGACATTGCGCCTCTCACTTTATCTTCAAGTTCTTTAACAACTATATTAGGTGGATGTTCGCGATTGGTATTTAAAACATCTTTTATATTTTCTTCTTCATCACTATTATATATATCCATTGTATCTGACTCAACTTCTATAATGTGATCCATTATATATATATTTATATTTTTTAAATTATTTAATTGGGCAACATGATATTATCACTATATATAGCTGTTATTGTAAATCTATTTTTATCACAATCTAATGTATTATTAATTATTATGTTATTATCATTTTTCTTTAAAAATATTTTTTTAACAGTTGACTTATTAATATATCCTTCAATTGTAATATTGTATTTATTATTACAATTAATTATAGATAATGTATCATATATCCCATTAAATGCCGCTAATAAAGATCTGGGCGTGGATGATTCAAAATTCATCATTTTAATATAATCATTGTTTTTATTAACAATAATATCTTTTAGTTCATCGTAAAGTGTGTTCAATTTCATTATTATAATATTATAATATTATAATATATCATTTTTTTGTTTAATACATCTCCCATTTGAAAAATTACATATTTATCATATTTTGCACAATCTTTTTTTACAAGGTTTTATATTTTTTCCAGTTATAATAGGTTTTTGTTTAGGAAGGTTAACGCATCTTCTTGAACTTATTTTACATATCTTATTTATAGAGGTACAATCTTGTTTACAAGGTCTTAAGCCTATTTTATCAAGTGGTACTTTTTTCACAATTACATTTTTTTCTTTTTTGGGTTTAACGCATCTACCACTTGAAAAATTACATATTTTATCATCCTTTACACAATCCTTTTTGCATGGTTTTTTACCTAAGCTTGCACTATTCTTTGATTTTTTTGTATTAGATAATGTAAATCTTCTTGCATGTTGCGCTATTAATAAAGGTGACCTAACGAGACCATTTGATAATTTGAATGAAGAACTAGTTCTACGTGATGCATTAGCTCTACGTCTTGAAGAACTAGTTCTACGCGATGCATTAGCTCTACGGTTTGAAGAACTTGTTCTACGCGATGCATTAGCTCTACGGTTTGAAGAACTAGTTCTACGCGATGCATTAGCTCTACGGTTTGAAGAACTCTTTCTAAGTACTGCTTTTACTGATGAGCTTTTCTTAAAAATTCTGTTTAAAATAGCTAATCTCTTATCCACAATTGGATTTAAGCATTCACCCTTATATGTTTTTTTTTTTATATATTTTTCAAGAGATACATAAACATCGCCTTTTTTTCCTATTTGCTTTATAAATTTTTCTCCATTTAAAGTATAAATTGTTTTATCTTTACCACATACATTTTCTTTTTTATCTTTGAAATACATGTTATAGTATATTCTATACATTATAAACAAAAATATTATTTTAAATACAAAATAATATTTTCAAATATCTTCATTATTTTTTCTGGCGCATAATCTCTATATAAATTATAATCAACAGTATTATCTATTTTAAAATTTATAATTAAATTTTTTAATTCTTGTATATTTTTATACCACATACCTTTATCTTTTAATATTTCAACATGAGCTAAATCACCAGTTTTACAAGCTATTATCGGTTTATTACATATTGAAAATTCAGCTATTGATAACCCAAATGTTTCTCCATCAGATCTTGCCCATAACATTCCATCGCATGTATTTATAAATTTTCTTTTATTATCTAAATCTATAATTGCATCCAAATGTATAATATTAGGCAATTTTTTACAGAACTCCTCAGTATTTAAAAATAAAAAATATATTTCTTTGTTATTTAAAGCAATTTCATATACAGCATTTTTAACTACATTTATATTAAAAGTATTATAACCACCATGTCTACCAAATACTTTCGCATTAACTGGTATATTCAATTCTTCCCGCATATTTTTATTATGTTCTGGTAATGATACTATATGTGGTAATGTTAAAATTTTATTGGCATTTATATTACCCCTTTTATTATTCTTAACCCAATCCGATACAGCACAATATACATCTCCGTGTGGTTCATTACATGTAAATACACAATGTATAATATTTTTTGCTACATTACTTAATCTACCATCGTTATAGCCAGATTTGATAATATAAATAATTTTAATATTGTTTTCAATAAGATAATTGTCCACATTGCTGAAATTATCAACACCAACGATCTGAAAATATCTAGCAAACTTACTGATAACTTTCACATTATTATTTTCGTTATTTTTTTCATAAAATATATATGACTTATTTTTCAATATTGTTTGATTATAATATGCATAATCATACATTGCTATTTCTGTTCCTCGTTCTCCCAATTGATTTGACCAAAACGCAATATTTATCATAATTATATGATAATTAATTAATAGTTTTATATATAAAAAATATATTATTATTATATATAAAAATGCTTAAACAAATTATATTATTATCACTTTCTGTATACGGATATGCTTTTACACAGATTAATACTATTAATCATAATAAAGTAAAACGATGTAACCATTGCATTACTAAATTAAAATCTAGGTTTTCTAATGATGTTAGTAGGCGAAATTTCATTAAATTAGCCCCCCCTACTTCATATACCATATTAACTATTTTTACAGATCCCGCCAAGGCCAATGCTATTCCAAAAAGAGCTGTTGTTTTTGGAGCTTCTGGATATACTGGTGGCGATACCGTGAGAGCTCTATTAGAAAAAGGTTTTGATGTAGTAGCTGTTACGCGACGTAAAGTTAATATTGTTGATAGAGAACATGCTAAGATTAACACATTAGTTATTGATAATATTAAAGATAAAA
>Ga0209666_1000707_pt1 | contig 25254 bp, 36 predicted proteins | sample SaaInlV_125m_DNA_FD_184679 | JGI IMG/M metagenome (GOLD analysis project Ga0209666, IMG submission 184679) | Marine microbial communities from expanding oxygen minimum zones in the Saanich Inlet - Saanich Inlet SI037_S3LV_10m_DNA (SPAdes)... | ecosystem: Environmental > Aquatic > Marine >...
AGGTGGATTTTCCAACATAGCCCACAATTCGGCTAACGGGTATTTATACCTCAAGATGCGATAATTTAATCCGAAAGTATTTCATTTTACACAGGATTAAAGTCAATCTCGCAAACATCATTGTCACAGAAGCGTTCCACAACAATTTCTTCACCCTTGACACGACCAAATGATAATTTGCCTACCTTGTTATTGATTTCATGGTATGTGGCTTCGTCAATGGATTCGTAAGGCATTTGAGGGTATGCCCCAAAGTCCAAACGAGGGAGGAAAGAAATACCCTTTAATTGGTATTGAAAAACATCAAGTGCAGACGCAATTTGACTTCCTTCGCTTTCGGGGTCAAAAGTGACGGTGCATGAAACTTGATTGTCAGCCCAATATCGCTGTGCAAGTGCGGCAAGGGATAATTGTTCCCACATAGAAACATTGTCCAATGTTCGGACACCTTCGCCAACATCAACAGGGATTTCAACAACACAAGTCGTATCTTCCGAACCAAAAGCAGGTTCAACCTTATAGCCCGCTTTCTCTAAGGAAGGCACAAGAGATGAATTGATACCAAGTCGCATTCTCCTAATGTAATAACGGCTTTCGGGGAAATGAATTCCGGGAGTAGCACCTGCAAGCAAAGAAACAGTTCCCGAAGGCTTGATACTTGTTGTCTTGATAGAACGAGGAATCGCCATCCAATCGGAATACTCTTTATCCAAATTTTGAATGTGATGATAACCTTCATCCATCCAATTTTTCAATTCTCCAACGCCACGATTGGCGACAAATTGAGCAATTCCCGACATTGAGCATCCAATTCTGCGATTTCGTAGCATCACCCGGTTAGTTTCGGGCCAATGTGTCTTACCCAAAGTGACAGTCTTGGCGTAAAGATAAGCATACTTCAAAGTGGTTTTGTAATCTTCAATTGATTCGTGATTGTTAGGGAATGTTTCAACAAGACAACACAATTCGTGAGATTCAAGAGTCTGTTCCAAACATGGATTTCCACCCATCGCTCGGCGGTCTTTGTAATCGGGGGCATCAGCCATGCGCCCATAGTCTTGCATATTCTTGAGCCAAGCATATCCCGGTTCACCATTGAGTTTCACTCGCTCGGCAGAAGGCTTGTAATCCATACCCACTTCGGCATAGATTGAATTGTTAGAAGTCCAACCATATTCTGCACGGTGAGGATTCACTTCGTAATTTTTCAAGTCAAGGTATTCATCATTGTCGGGTTCTCCGAAAACAATTTCAGCAGTTCTTCGCACATTCCCTGCAACAACACACTTTCCAATAAGGTTCATAATGTCCACAATAGAAGTAATTGAAATTGGATTTCCGATTTCGCCATCTAATGATTGACGAATAACATTGTGCAATTCAATAAGTGGTTGTGGGCCACTTGATTCGCCACCGAATCCCTTGATTGGAACTCCTTCGGGTCTAATCTCGGAATAATTAAACTCAATTTCTCCTGTCCCCATAGAGTAGGAATCAAGAAGGAGTCTAACGGATTCAACCCAACCTTCCCTTGTGTCGGGAATTGTCCAATTTTCAATCCTTCGTTCACGATTTGGCCCTTTTAGAACAAGTGTCCCTGCACCTTTCGTGTCAAATCCTACGCCGACTCCCAACATAGAAGCATCCATGAGGAAACAAAATGGGTTGGCGAATTCTTGAGCGATGTCTTTTGTGGAAACGAAAGCACAATTATTCAAAGCGGCAAACAAATTCTTTTCTTCGGTAATTGGAGTTCCCATAGCCCATAGTCCACGACCCGGAGGCAAGAATTTCATTTGAAAAATTCGGTCATACATTTCTTGTGCAGAATGTTGAGCCTTCCAAGCATTCCATCCAAGACCATGAGAATCAATGTGTCGCTTTTGCATATTGAAAGTTCCTTCCACAACACGCTGAACAGTTTCCCACCATTGTTCGTTTTTACCATCTGTTTTCAAACGAGAGTAAGTTCGGTTATAAACCAATTCACCCAATCCGTTGAAACCAAAGGGGGCTTTCTTTCGGCGGTATTTGGCTACGAAATTATCGGATAATTTGAACGGTCTTTCATTTTGCATAATATCATCTCCATTGGCGGCGACTCGCCACCACAAGCAGGAACTCATTGTTGTATTTGGAACTATCTAAATGTTAAGGTCAATAATGAAAATAAGTCTTCAAGACCCAATTGAATAGCCTTCAAGACCTCATTCAGTTATCTTTTGAAAAATGGTTTCATCCTTCTTTGAACGGGATTTTATGACATTGATTTGTTGGTCAGTTCGGAATCTTTGGGCTAACTGTCTTGGGGTCGGCACTTCCTTTCTTCCATTGTCTTTCAATCGGACAATAATTTGTCGGGCGGTCAATTGTTCCATAATTCCCATTACTTTCTTTGCGGCTTCAAACATGGTTGGTTTCTTGTTTTGCATAATTTCACTTCCTATGTGCGAGGGGCAATCCATCCATTGAGGATTAAACCTGCTTCCTTCCACTCCGCTTTGATAACTGAACCATGACCACCCTTTAGAGTAATCAAAGTTTTCGCTGATGCTACGGATAGGAGGGAAAGTAAATTTGCAGGGGTCATGTTAGTAAGCCATTTTTGAGTTTCCTCGGCATGGAGTCCCACCTCATCGGGAGATAATTCCAAAGTCAATGTTTCATCATCATTTTTGGCTTGAAATTGAATACCTTCTTTGTGATGGACAGAAATCTCAAAAGTGGAAACATCTTTACAAGTCGTCAAAAAGGCTTTGGCTTGCTTAAAGGGCAAATCTGCCGACCAATTAGAATCTGTATCGGGAACTTTATGTCGCTTCAACAACGATGCGTTTTTGCACCTTACACGCTTCTCCACGCCATTTGCAGACAGGATGAGCCATGTAGGGTCGTCAAGGCTATATTCAACCGTTAGAGTGTCCTTAACGACAAGAGATTTAGTCATGTCTTTTACATCAGCAATCAAAAGTGCGACTTCAACGGAATTATCTTCTTGAAAATCATAGGTTTCGGCTGATGCTTTGGGGATTTCTAAGTCAAGTAATGCCGTATTGTCCGAATTGAGAGTTCTTGTTTTGACACCACCCTTTGAAAACGATAGTAAAATCATGTCCGTCATGTTTTCCACACCTTTTACGAAGGCTTTTGCTGTTTTTGCAGATAATTCCATTTTCATACTTATGCCTCCGTGAACCAATCAAGATTTCTTTGAGTGCTTTCGCTTTTCTTCCGTTCTCGGATTACTTCGGGTGTCTTAGGAGTCGTTCCCCATTGTTGATTGAGAAATGCTTCCACCTTCGCCCATGTTTTACCAACCACAATTTTGTCGTCTTTTGCCGTGTCCCATGAACCAATTAAGGCTTTTAGGTTCGGAAAGTGGTCATAAAGTGATTTTGCTTTCTCCCTTCCAATGCCGGGAATAGATTGTAAAAGGTTATGATGTGCATTTCGTGATGATTTAACGGCGGTGACAGGGCGAACAAAATGTCCTTGCTTATCATCCTCTAATCGCAATTTGAAAGAATTGATATAGCGAGCCGTTTCGGTGATGGTGTCGGTATAGACCACAGGACACACTTCAACGGAAACACGGTTAAGGAACGCACGGAAATGCCCCCAATCGTCGGGGCTTGGGGAATAGAAGTCTTCGGGCTTCCCTTCCACAATGACGGCGTAGTTATCGTGAGATTCTATCATACGAGCAATTTGGTCTTGGAGTCGCTTTGACTTCCATGAGTTAAGCCCATCACCCCATGTCTTCCGTTCAAAGACCCAATCAGTATCGCCACATTCAAGAAGAACATCACCCACAGGCAATCGCTTCTTTTCATCGTGCTTCAAGATGTGTGAAAGAAATTCGCCTTCGTTAGAATCAATAGTGATACGACAGGGCATAACTTTACATTGTCCAAAGGGGTATCTAAATGGTCGGGTTCAAGACCCTAATGTGATTCAATACCGAGCCTTGACGAATCGTTCATCGTTAGGAATAAAGAACGGCCTTCCCCAATCGGGTTCATCCATTTCTTCACCATTCAAATGTGCCTTTAGGTTTTCACCCATCACTTTCATTTGCTTTTCAAGAAATTCCACTTGCCTATCGGTGCGATAATAAGAAGTCTTTGAATGTAGCCTCCCATCCCAAAATGTGTATTCTTTGACGGCATAGTAATATCCATGAGAATTAGTGTAGTCATAATAAGTCATTCCCGAATAACGATAATCGCCATTATGCTTTACAGGCCATAATTCAAAAGTATCTCCACCCTCGCCTGTCATATTCTTAGGGACTCTTCCATCAATAGTGATAAAAATATCGGGCATATTGTCCAATTCTTCACCGTCTTTAATAACCATATCATCACGGAAACCATACCATTGTCCACGAATTTTGCGTGAATTGACTCTTCGCCACATTTGACCGTCTTTAACAACCATTACAATCACCATCCCTCATTGTTCCCCTTTAAGCGAACAACATTCGGGAGAATACCTGTCGCCACATACGAATCAATAACTCCTTGAACAAGGCGGAAAGAAATTCGGTGTGAACCGCCAACAGACCAATTGGTGTGCTTGAGAGGCATTCCTCCCTTTGGCTTGGTGTAATCGTAGCCCTGCTTCCAATCATAGATAGTGCAAACGACTCCATCAATGCTGATAATCCATTCCTTGCGGATTTTACAACCTCTTCCGTTCTTGTTATCAACAGAAGGTTTGCCGAAAATCTTCTTGAGCGTAGCGTAATCAACACGAAGGCTTCCTCCTTGACCCGATGTTCCCATCACATCAGCATAAGGGAGATTGGCGATAATTCCTCTTTCTTCAGCATACTTGCCGTTAATGAGGACTTCTTGAATTCGGGTCGGAGTCTTTTTGCGTCGGAACATGATTCTTGGGAACTGAATCAAGTTAATAAAGTTTCCCCCTGTTAAATTAGGAGTTAAGTCAATTAAATGTGGCTATTTGCTGTTTCCATAGTTAGACTCTCAACGGAGTTGAGAGTATAACTCATCGTTTTCGGGAAAGAAGACCAAGTGTTAATGCAAAAATACCTACACCCCAAACATAATGGGATTTGATAAAAGATTCAGCATAAAATGGTGAATAATGAGGGTCTAAGTCGTTTTTGTATTCTTTCATCCATATTTTATGACAAGGAATACATACTAATTCACCATTAGCCATTTCATACTCAACGGTTTCATCACCATAGACTTCTTTTTCATTTCCGACTATATCCGAACAATGATTACAGAAAACCATATCCTCTTCATCATATTCAGCATTCATTTTCTTATCCATTTTATATGCTTCATCATCCCGACTTCGCCTTTCATAGATTTCCAAAGGTTCACTTGAATTAGCGACATAGGTTTGGGCTTCCTCTAATGTATTGAAATCCGCAGGTGATTCACCTTTCTCGTTTAGGACATAGTAATACAAAAATTCGGCATTCTTTTCTAATGCTTTGTAGCAAGCACACTTCGGGGCTTTAGCGGAACATTCCATAGGTTCGGGGGCTTTCATGCAAGCGCAAGGGTTGGCTTCGTCAGCACCGCAACAACATGAAGTCTTGCTAAGTGTTTCAGCACTTTTACAACCGCAAGTGCCACACATAGTTATGAATAACCATTCTCGCTATCTAAGCGTTTGCTTTTCAAGGTGTAAGACCTGCTTCGGCTCGCAATCGGGCGGTCAAGTCCTTTGTGCTTTGAATGTATGCTTCCCATTCATCACTAACATACTTGTCGTCAGCCCAATTAACGGCTTCTTCCCAATCTCCAATTTCCACCCAATCATCAAATTTTCCGTCAATGTAGCGTGTAATTTTGATTTCGGGCGTTTCCGAATAAAGGTAATCATAGTCCTCTTCATTCATCAAATCTTCAACGGAATCTCTTGCGTCTTGAATACAAATCCAAAGAGGCATTTTTATGCCGAAAGATGAGGTGCTACATGAATAGCCTCTTTCATCCCATGACATATCCCATAGGTATTCGGTGTCGGTTCGTCGTGATTCGGCAATCAATTCTTCGCTCATGTTTCATCCCATGAGCCACTACTACTTAAGTATTACTCCGCTTTAATCTCTTCTTCCGTTGGAGTCGCATTAAAGTCTAAGTCGCAAACATCATTGTCGCAAAACCTTTCAATAATAACTTCTTCGCCTTTAATTCTTCCAAAAGACAATTTGCCTACTGCATCATTCATAGTATTATAGGTTTCAACATCAATCTCTTCATACGGCATTTGAGGGTATGCGCCGTAATCTAATTTCGGCAAGAAAGAAATACCTTTTAATTGGTATTGGTAAATATCTAAAGCATTAGCAATTTGAGAGCCTTCGGTTTCGGGATTAAATGTAACTGTGCATGACACTTGATTATCCGCCCACCATTTTTGAGCCAATGCCGCTAAAGACAATTGTTCCCACATTGAAACATTAGAAAGAGTTCGGACACCCTCTCCAATATCAACAGGGATTGATACTACTAATGTAGTGGTTTCGCTTCCGAAAGCAGGTTCAATGTTATACCCTGCCTTTTCTAATGCAGGTAATAGATTGCTATTGATTCCTAATCGCATCCTTCTAATGTAATAACGAGATTCGGGGAAATGGATTCCCGGTGTTGAACCTGCGAGTAGTGAAACAGTTCCCGAAGGCTTGATACTTGTTGTCTTAATTGAACGAGGAATTGCCATCCAATCGGAGTATTGTTCGTCAAGGTCTTGAATATGGTGATAACCTGCATCCATCCATTCTTTGAGATTTCCTACGCCTTTATTCGCAATAAATTGAGCAATACCCGACATAGAGCAACCAATTCTTCGGTTTCTCAACATAACACGGTTTGTTTCCGCCCAATGAGTCTTACCCAAAGTTACGGTCTTTGCATACAAATAAGCATATTTCAGCGTATTTTTGTAATCTTCAAGTGATTCATGATTGTTTGGGAATGTTTCAACAAGACAACATAATTCATAAGACTCTAATGTTTGCTCAAGACAAGGGTTGCCTCCTTTGGCCCTATGGTCTTTGAAATCGGGTGCGTCAGCCATTCTTCCGTAGTCTTTCATATTTCCTAACCATGCGTAGCCGGGTTCTCCATTATAACGGACTCTTTCAGCCGATGGCTCATAATCCATCCCCAATTCAGCAAAGATTGAATTATTTGAAGTCCAACCATATTCGGCTCGGTGTGGGTTCACTTCATAATTCTTTAAGTCTAAGTATTCTTCGTTATCGGGTTCTCCGAAAACAATTTCAGCAGTTCTTCGCACATTCCCTGCAACAACACATTTTCCAATTAGATTCATAATATCAACAATTGATGTAATGCTAATGGGCTGTCCGATTTCATTATCCAAAATTGAAATACACTTTTCATGCAATTCAATCAATGGTTTAGGGCCGCTTGATTCTCCACCGAAGCCCTTGATAGGAACTCCTTCGGCTCTAATCTCCGAATAGTCAAATTCAACCTTTGCAGTCCCTAATGAGTATGAATCAAGTAATGCTCTCAAAGAATCAACCCATCCCTCTCTCGTATCGGGAATTGTAATCTTTTCAACCTTGCGAGATTCATTAGGACCCTTAACCATAAGGCTGTTTGCACCCTTAGTATCAAAGCCAACACCGACTCCGAGCATTGAAGCATCCATCAAGAAACAAAATGGTTTAGAAAATTCACTACTCATACTTTCTGTTGAAACGAAAGCGCAATTATTTAATGCCGCAAACAATTTCTTTTCTTCTGTAATCGCAGTCCCCATAGCCCAAAGCCCTCTTCCCGGAGGCAAGAACTTCATGTTAAAAATACGGTCATACATTTCTTGAGCCGAATGTTGGGCTTTCCATGCGTTCCATCCAAGACCATGAGCATCAATATGTCGCTTTTGCATATTAAATGTCCCTTCAACGACTCTTTGAACGGTTTCCCACCATTGTTCATTTTTACCATCGGCTTTCAAACGAGAATAAGTCCTTTGATAGACTAATTCACCAAGACCATTAAAACCAAATGGTGCTTTCTTTCTCTTGTATTTAGATACGAAATTTTCGGATAATTTGAAATTACTCATGCACTCACCATTCAACGAAGTAGCCTTTGTTTTAGGGACTATCTAATTGTTCGCCCTATCTCAAAATTATGGTTTCAAGACCCATCGGGATTATTAATTTCTTGAATCTTACGGAACATCGTTTCATCTTTCTTAGAAGGCGACTTAATCACTTCAATTTGAGTATCATTACGGAAAATCTGTGCTAACTGTCTTGGTGTCGGAACTTCTTTTCGGCCTGTGTCCTTTAATCGGACAATAATTTGCCGAGCCGTTAATTCTTCCATAACGCCCATGACTTTTTTACTTGCTTCAAACATATTTGGCTTCTTTGTTTTTGGTTTCATAATACTCACTTCAATTTTTTGTTCTCGTTGCTATCCATGACTTGATATTTAATTTTTCAAATACCCATTCACATTCTAAAGGTGTGTGTTCATTACCACCTTTAATGAAAATACTTGTCTTTGCACCACTTGTTGAAAGTGTGTTGGCGAAATTCTCTTTTCCTAAAAGGATTTCTTGATTGTCCCCTTCTTTCTTGTCAAAGTGCAAATCAATTTCATTCAATTCCGCCTCCATGACTCCATCATCAGTCTGTGCATGAAATTTAACTGCCTTATCATCCAACATTAGACTAAACACATCGGTTTTACCTATGCTCGTCATAAATGCCTTAATTGATTTGTAAGGCAGTCTTGCAGACCATAAGGCTTCAATTGTAGGTGTCTTATGTCGCTTCATCATACTTGACTTCAAAAGCCTTAACTTTCTTTTAACACCACATGATTCAAGCCATAACCATGTCGGTTCTTCTAAATCATATTCAATTAAAAGTGTGTGATTGTCTTTAACAGTCATTCCTTTCGTCATGTCTTTTATGTGATTTACAATAACTCCGAACTCAACCGCATTCTCTTCAAGGAACTCATAAGAAATCATATTTTCAGCAGGGATTCTAATATCCATTAGTCTATAACCGTTTGAATCCATTAACTTTGTTCTCAATCCTTCTTTCTCAAAGAAAATCAAAGCCATATCGTTTGTATTTTCCATAGCCTTAACAAAAGCCTTCGCTAATTTAACATCTAATTCCGCTTTCATACTAAGTCCTCCAATTTCATTTGTTTTGATTCCGACCTTTTCCTTTGACGGATTAAAGGCTTTTCACCTTGAGAACCCCATTCCTTATTCAAAAACGCCTCAACATTAATCCATGTTTTGCCCTTAACTATGCCTTCGTCTTTGGCCTTATGCCAATTACTCATCATGTCTTTTAAGTTATCAAAAACACCATAGATTTTCTTACACTTCTCTCGCCCAATTCCCGGTAATGTTTGTAGCAAATTATGATGTGCATTCCTACTTGACTTAACAGCCGTTACAGGGCGAACAAAATGTCCTTGAGAATTGTCCTCCAACCTCAATTTGAAAGCATTGATATACCTTGCCGTTTCCATAATTGAATCTGTAAATACAACAGGCAATACTTCAACGGAAAGCCTATTCAAAAATGCCCTAAAATGTCCCCAATCATCGGGATTAGGTGCATAGAAATCACTTGGGCGACCTTCAACAATTAGTGCATAATTATCATGTAATTCAATCATACGGCTAATTTGGTCTTGTAGTCGCTTAGATTTCCACGCATTGAGTCCATCTCCCCATGTCTTTCTTTCAAAAATCCATGTGTTGTCGCCATCATTGTCTTTAATCAAAACATCTCCGACTTCTAAACGAACCTTTTCTTCAGCATGAACCATTGAAGGCAATAACTCTCCCTCATTAGAATCAACAGTTATAGAAAACGCCATAGTTCTCATTTGTCTTAAGGGGTATCTAATGGTTTGGTTTCAAGACCGCATGAATTAAAATTATTTTTGTATGAAGCATTAAATACTTGAAAAAAGAAGTAGTCTTTGGCTGAATAATATGGTTGATGAATTCCGACTTAATGAAAAAATGATTGATGATGCAATTGACTTGGTAAAAGAGGGTGGCGAATCGGAACACCGACTTCTTTATCATATATTAACTTCTGTCCGTGAAATGGGGTATCGTTGGAGAAGCCCCTACAAAGTAGTTCTTTTGGGCGATAACGAATTAGAAGCCGAGTATGATGAAGATTATGCAAATTACTTAGACTTGAAAGCCCAAAGAAGAAAAATTACTTGGGAACAATACAAAGAATTACACGGACTTGACTCGGAGGAATAATTATGAACTGTCCTATTTGCTCAACAAAATTTAGTGCGAAGCCTATGAACTTAAAAGAGGACTACTATGACTGCGGGTGTGGCTATTCAGTTAAGAAGGATAGTGCCGAACCTAAAACAGAATCTAAATCTTTCAAATCGGGCATTGTTAAACCAATATAATGATAGTCGGGTGTGCTTTCATAAAATAATTCTTTATTTTTGCGCTTTTCTTCATACTTTGGTTGGACTTGTTTCGCCCAATGACTCGCATTAGGCTTGAGAACACTTAAGCCCCAATACTCAATGATTACAGGTTTAGAAATACCATTTTGAGGAAGCAATACCCAATCGGGATTTACAATCTTTCCTTTATGGATTTTAACAGGCGGTTCATAAATTGCATACCAACCACTACGGTAAAGCCAATTGTCAATTTTCCTCTCGGATTCGGACTTGACTTTATTACCACATTTTGTTTTTAGCAACGACTGTTTAGCCATCACTAAAGAATTATATTTCTTGTTATCTAAAACCTTACTCAAGTGGTGTATCAATACCCATCTCACCAAGAGTCCATTTTAGAGTCTTAACGACCCCTTCTAATGCCTTCTTATTCCTTGCGGCTTCCCTCATACCATCCTTGTCTTTATTCTTCTTAGAATGATGATAAAATAATATCCATTGATTCATCTTTGCTTCAGCCTTGATTAACATAGATTCAATCTCATCCCAAGAACGATTATATGTCCGATGGAAAGAGTCTTGGTGGTCGCCCATTGTCGCCATAACCTATTCTTGATTTCTTCTGTTATTTATAACTTTGCCTTTTATGGGAAATCAATTTACGGTATTCGGGAGTTCGGGCTGTCCGTCACCAAAAGGAAGTCGCACTAATCGCTTCCATTTGAGGGCTTTATTGTAGTAATCATCAAATATCAAATATCCCGATATGTCAAACGCTTGAGTCAATTTCCGAACTTGCTCACTATTCATTTTAACATCATCACCATTTTCTAAAGAAACCCATGCCGAACCATATTCTTTTTTACACTTAGAAATACTCCAAGCATTTTCTTCTCTAACACTTCTTGTCTTGCTCGCTAATTCAACAGGACTCTTAGCATAATAGATTCTAAATTCATCCAACGGAATATCCTCCAATTTCTCATAAGAATTCAATAATTTAGTCGTTTTTGCTTTACCCAAGTTAGGAACGCCCGGTATGCTATCGCTTGCATCACCTACTAATGCCTTCCAATCCGCATATTGATGAACCGTAACTCCTGTCAATTCTTTTACATCTTCAGCAGTAATTTCTTTTTTGAAATTATGAAGCCTTACATTAGGATAACGCAACATTTGAAACAAATCAGTATCAGCCGAAAGAATCACTACTTTGTAGCCTTGAAGCAAGTATTCCATACACTTCTCCGCTATCAAATCATCAGCCTCTTTGTATTCATCATAAAGAGTTAGCCAACGAGAACCTAAATCATCTAATTCTAAACCTGCTTTAGTAAAAATCTCTCTTGTGTCTTTGCCTGTATGCTCACTTGCTTTGACTTCAAGACCCTTGTTCCTTCCCGATTTATATTCATCATAAATAGCACCTCTTAATTGTCGGCCTTTAATACCATCAAAACAAAGAACCGCTTCGCAAGTCTTATCATATTTAGGGTTGGATTTCATACGGGACATGACTACTTCGCAATAACCAATGTCGCCCTTTATCGCCTTATTAGATTTGTATTGAAATTGAAACCAATTCGTCTTATTGGTCTTGTAAGAACGCCATGCCCTTTTCAAAGTCCCTCTCGGACTCCAATGCTTCTTTTGACGGCCAACAAAATATCCCGAATCAATGAGAATCTTTGTTTCATTATTCGTCGCCAATGACACCACTAATTCTTTATAGTCATTGATTGTATCTAAATGTAATGAATGAAAAGGTGAAGGCGGTGACAGGGGAACGAAACCCTTTGGCAACCTTCGGTGTTAATGATGGCCGAAACCACCATCCCCACAGGAGAGATAACACACTTTAATGCCGATGCTCGCAACGGTTTGACAGGAGGGTATCGCCCCGTCTTGAGCAATTATAGGTTGTCTTAACGGGTATTTATACCTTTACATTTTGAACCCAAATTAACACTTCTCTATTTTCGGGTGCATCATAGAACGCCATAGCCTCTTCGGAAATAACTCCTTGAACTCTTTTGGGTATTTTATCCAAATTAGCAATAGATTCAACCGTATAACCGCAAGAATAACATGAAATGTAATCATAACCGAAATCCGCACTAACTTTCACCTTAGACGAATTACAGGATTTACAAGTAGGTTTATTGGATAAACATTCACTACAAATATGCCCTGTTGAAAATTGAAGGCTCGTTGATAGGGATAATCCTAATCTTTTACATTCGCATGAATCGCAAAGTGGTTCAGTCATAACTCTTAATTGAGTTAATCACTATTTAATCGTTCACTTGCTCAACAAATTCTTGAACAGGCATATACGGATGATAAAGAATCATTCCTGTTCCGCAAAGGTTACACTTCCTGTAATCAACAACCCTTTCAAATGTAGCATCTTTAGGGTCGGGTTCAGTCCGAAAGCCTTTGCCTTCAAAAGTTCCACCGCATACTTCGCAATTCATTTATCTCATCTCCGAATGTTCTTCACTACAATAAAAGATGCGGCCAAAAGCCACCGTATCAACAGCAACCCAACCCTTCACATGAATGTGGTTGAAATGACCCTTCGCACCATGATTGTATTTCTCGCAATTCTCATATCCGCACTTCGGCATAGTAATCCCTATCCGTAACTACTACTTAACCATTTTGTAATGAACTTCCTTTCTTCGGTTGTTTAACTTGGTTTCCTTTAATAGCAAACCTCTTTGTAAATAACGAATCGTTGTAAATTGAGCAAATTGTTGCCGTGTTGGGATTTGAGATTTGATACCCATTGACCGCATCTCATCATAAAATTCATTGTATATTTTGCTGAAAGGAACAAATTCCTCATGCAAACCTATAACTTTCTCAAACGCTTCATACCATTTAGACTGCGGCCTATTATTTACCATGAACCTTACTCTCCAAAAACGACTTTATTATACTTTTCTTTCAAAGATTTGTTAAAAGGAAGGCTCTTGTCAATTATTTCAAAATGATTTTTGCCGTTGATTTTTACTTTACGCACATTTGAAAAATACCAAAAGAAATTGTTGAAATTACTTGCCCTGCGACCTAACTTTTTATCTCCAAATAATTCTCTCGCATTGTAAATAATAGCCGCCGAATCCAAAGGTTCATCTCTCGTTCTCAAAACATAATATGTCAAACATAAATCTCTTGTATTCCGACCATTTCTTCGCCCATGTTGCTTCTTATTACCGTTCATAGATAATGCTTTAATGCCTTTGTTTGCTTGGTCTTTGCATAACTTACTACAATACTTGAAAGAACGCATTGTTGTAGGGTCTTTCAAATTAGGATTGTCGCAATTCAAACATTTGTCATTAGGTCTTGTCAATTTTTTACTCTTTCGCTCATATTTTCGCTTAACTTTGGGTATTGTTATCGGTTTGGCCTCTATAATAGGTTCGTCTATGGCAAAAATAGTCTTTACAGGGGTTTCCGACTCAACCCAATTATTAGACTCAACATCAAATACCCAATCTTTCGCCATACTTAGAGTTAATACAAACAAAGTATAAATACTTTTGCTTATTTATTCTTGACAATTAGCCCTACTGCGAGTAATGCGGCAGGTATTAACAATAATGGACTAAATGTAGGTGTTGGCTCAACAAGTGGAGGGTCTGCTAATCCACCTCCGTTTCCGTTTCCGTTTCCGTCATCTTCGGGATATTTACATTTTCCTGTGAAACCTGTTGAATCTGTATTTGCTTTTTCATCATAATTTGTAGCCGTTGGGTCGGTGCAACCCCTTACTACTTTACCCACCAAATCTTCGGCTGAAGGTGATTCTTCAAATGGTCCGAAAACGGTTGTAGGTGGCATGATTACTTTACTGTTTGCAGTCACACCATCATAATAGACAAATGGCTGTCCTGTGGCATCATCAATTCCATCATAAAAAGGCCGTATTTGAAGTTCGGGTGTATAATCATAAACATAAGTATAACCGTAAAATTGACCCTCTCCTTGAGTCTTTGTTCCGCAAGCATCTTCTGTTACAGGGTATGCCTCAACAACGATAACTAATTGTTGGCCGTTCTGTTGTCCTACGACTCCCCTACTATTTTCATACTTCTTTCTATACTTCATTTCCGTTGTAGTTCCTAAGCCTTTGTTATGATTATCAATTATAGTCATTAATCTATCACTTAATCCACCATAACCTGCTCTTGAATCCGCAGGGGTTGATTTCTTAAATGCCGAAGAAGTAATTCCCGATGATTCTTCCCATGTATAAGACTCTCCATTAGAAAAAGAATAAACAATTTTTTCAACAGAACCACTACAATTACTTGTATAATTTGTTTGAGTAATACCGAACTGTGTTCCGTCGCAAGCACCCTCTTTCTTGTAAGTAAATGATGGTCGTTTAATCATAGTGCAATTAGAAACATAACCTGCTTCTAATTCAGCCAAAGAATTATCAATAGCAGTCTTTGAGGCCGCATTTGCTGAATCATAATTTGTATTATTTGAACCCCATGTAAATGTAGGTGTGGTTTGAGTCCATGCTACGGTCTTTTCCCTTGCACCATTTACAGCACACTTTGAACTTGTGCAAACCTTTTCAATTGTTGATACAAAATATGAATCCACTTGATTGTTAGGAAGGGTTTTTCTAAAGAATTTCCTGTTTGATTCAAAACGCACACCATCACCAAAGGTTTTAGAATTCTTTGAATAACCTATACCCGAAGAACTTTCATAGAATTGACAAGATGTATCTAATGTTAAGGCGGTTGAATCATAATTTGAAGAATTAGAATCGGTGCAACCTGCATTAGCCGATTCATGAATGTCCCTATATGTGTGCCAACCATTATATTGACCTACTGATGTATTCAATAAAACAAAACCGGGATTATTAGGCAATACGCAACGACTATCTCCATTGGCTTTAAGACCATTCAAATGTCTTTTCATAGCCGTAATTTGAGAACTCGTTGGCGCACTTGAACTATCCCATGAATACCATTGATAACCGCCATTAGGATTATTTTTCCATATTTGATAAATGCGATAATTGTTTGCACTATCTTCATAGACTTTTTGAAAATAAGAACTGTAATTATTATTGTAACATGAATTGGCCGTTGAAGGATTGCCGCCACCGCCGCCTCCTTGTCCTTGTTGTTGGCCTTGTTGCTCAAACACTTTTGTTTCTGCCATCATACGAACAAGACTGTTTCCAATTGGCGAATCAAAAGGACTGAACATATTTAACCATTAACAGTCTAATTATCTAAAGAAGTGCATACACATTCTTCCGCATCCATATCAAATCCGCACACTTCGCATAAATTAGGCATGGTTGAATTGTAATATGTTTGACTATCTATGCTTTCGTTTCTTCAAGTAGCCATTCAATTTCTCGCAAATGTAAATCAAATAATAGAAAACAAATCATGCAAGGTTGCGGCTCACATTGGCACACTTTGAGATATTTTCGCATAAAAACCTATTCTTTTTTCAATTATCTAAATCAATACCCCTTGACTTTCAAACCGTATTCTTCAATCCAATCATACATTTGGTCAGTATCAATATGAACACGACAAAGATTAGTCGGGTGTTCACAATGGGCGCAATCAATATAGAGGATAATTCCATCACAAGCCCCATCGGTTGATGCTTGACTGTTTTCAACAGGGTGACATAGCATCGGATTGCCCGAAACGCTTAGGGTGATTACTTGGCTCATATTTGTATGTGTGAGGCATTCCCTATATGAAGTTATCTAAATGAATCCCTATCTTGAGTCCATGATTGGTCTAATGGAGGATTCTCTAAATAAGACTTTAATAATTCAATGACCCCTAACAAATCTGTATTCAATTTATTCGCCCATTCCTTAATTACGCCTTCTTTTTTATTGCAGTCTTGACATAATACTCCCCTTGTAATGTCGGTATCATGGTCGTGGTCTATGTTTGCTGAACAAGCCCTCTTTCCTTCCTCCTTATCATGTGAAATAGGTTCATTACAATTAGGCATTTGACAATTCTTGAGAGTTCTAATTTGCGTTTTGTAAATATGATACGAAGCGATTGAATATGTATTTTTAGTGCTTTGACATGACCTACATACAAAAATTGATTCGGGAACATCAAAAGTAGTAGCATAATTGACTTCACATACTTGACAGGTTTCGCCGTGATATTGTAAAGCCATAGCACAGGGACCACATAATTGATAGGTTGGTGTGAAGATTATACGGTCTTCATAACAATGGTGACATTCGGCAATATCACCTCTTTTAACAGGATTTTCAACAGGTGAAACGATTCCTTCTTCTAATGCCTTAAAAAATGTAGGTGGCCGTAATAAATACAAATTTCTTTCTTCAACAAACCGTTCCCAAATACAATAATTCATATTGTTCCACGCATCATAACATTTAGTGCAAACCATTTTATCATGTTTAGGTTGCATTCTTATTGTCCCATCACATACAGTATCGCAATTAGGAACATCACATGAATGACCTAAATAACGCCACCTATCGGAACAACCCCTGCATAATTGATAAGTAGTATTGGCTATTGTTTTCATACAATTACAGCCGCCATGACATATAGCGACTGTTTTATTTTTCACCCTTTCATCTATGGGTATAACTTCTAAGGGAACATTCTCATAGGTTTTGAAAGAAGGATATGTTTTAGGCATAGACCCTCATTCCCATGTTGCACCTGCACATTCATAGAATGCTTTTCCAAGTGGCTTGTCTAAGTATGCAGGGTTGAAACAATAAATTATTTCTTTTCTTGACATACCCTCTTCATTTCGGTAATTGCTATCTCTCTTGAGTAGCAAACCTCTTCCCGCCCAAATCTTCATGAGCATAGGATAACCGTTTCTAAATGGGTGACCGCCCATTTTTTGCATGATATTATACATAGCACTTCCCGACAACCATTGTTCGCTTCCTTCATAATTCACATACCTATGCCTCATAACTCGCAACATAGTGAAAACCATTTGACTCTTTCTTGATTTAGGCATCCGATGAATCCGACTATGACAAGTCCTTGAACAGTATGGTCTGTCGGCATCCGAAGTCTTTGTCAATTCAATTTCGTTTCCGCAACAAATACAATCGGATTTGATAATAGGATAATCCCACATTCCCGAAAAGTTCTTGTAATGTTTAGAACCTCTTTCTTTCAAAACATCGGCTCTATTTACCTTTTCTAATCCTTGTTCGTCATATTCTCGGCAATACCGTGAACAGTAATTTTCATCCCAAAATCGGAAATTATTAGCCGAGTCCTCGTTGATAATTGTTCCGCATATACATGAACGCATATTCTTAACTAATCTTTAACAGGTATTTAACCGTTACTGACACATTCTCCTAATTCTTTAGACTTTGAAGGTGAAGGGGGTTCAATAATACAAAATACAATCAACAACATAGAAATCACCGATTGGAGATACTTCGGGGTCATGAAATCCGCCATGCGTAGTCCTTAACTTATCGTTTGCTGATATTTCGGCAGTAAATGTTGCCGTAGTGTTTCTATAACTTTCTTCAAAAACATCGGGAATTGTAACTGTTAAATTGCCTAAATCATGATTGTATGATTTCACTTCGCAATCCAAAAATCCTGTGTGATTCAAAATCGTTTCCTTACCTATCATCATAGGGTTTTCATTCCAAAATTGAAATGACTGAATAATCCTTTCTTCATTTTCATATACAATTGGCTCAAACGATTCAGTCGGTGTCGCACTACTCATGCAACCACTTAAAATTAATGATATGATAAAAAGAATCATTAACTTTTTCATGACTATACCCCATCAGTTAATCCTTCGGAGATAATAATAATGATTTCATTTAATTTGTTTAAGTAATCCATGCGTGAGTCCATGCCTTGTTTATCCGTAGGGAATCGTTGTAAATACCCTTCAATAGTAGTCATAATGTCCTTCGGAAATACCTCAACATATTGGTCATGACAAGGATAACAAAGTAAGGTGTCTTCAACCCTTTTAACACTTATTGCGCCCGTATCGGGTGTATGAATTATGTCACAATTACAATCTTTACATTTACTCATAATTACCAAACCTTGTAAGCAATAATGATTGACATACCCAATGCTAATACATTCGCTAATGTGCGAACAAAAGCCATAGTATGTTGATGGCGACCCAAAGTAGCATCCTTTTTCGCAAGGGCTGATTCATACAAGCCCCATTTCTCTTCAACAAATGTCCTCAATTCTTCATCCATCTTCTTTCACCTTCTCTTTCTCTTTTTCCTCTTCTATTGGCTTCATAGGAACGGTCATAATCATTCCTCTTCCAATATAATTTTTTGAGCATCCATAATGGCCTTTTCCATAGCCTCATCAATACTTTCAATATCTCCGTTTAGATAACCAACGCAGTTCCTTGCTAAACCAATAGCAACAATTGTAGCCATGTTGCTTGTCATAGCCTGTTCCGAGAATTTATGGTCGGGATTTTTAACAACCATAACCATATTATCATAAGAATTATTCAAACGATTCAACAAATGTTGCACTTTTTCATTATCCATATTATTCACACCTTTTTTGCTTCAACAAGTCTTTCAATCGTTTCTTGTTCCAATTCAAGATAGCCATTAGAAAGTGCATATTTCATAGAATCCTCATCCATCAATCCAAATAGATATTGAGTCGTAAATGCGTTTTTACGAATTTCTTCAAACAAATTATCAACCTCACCATTAATATAACGCAAAGTGCTTCTCATGTGTGCTAAATTCATGTGATGTGCTAACCATGTTGAGTCCATAATCCTTTCGGATTTGTCAAGTTCTTTCTGTGCTTTAATCATTTTTAGCGAATCCTCATATCCTTTATTCGCTTCTTTCAGTCTTTGGTTAAATCGTTCTTCATTCATAATAATCACACCTTGTCAAAGAATACCCATCGGGTATAGTCGGGTTCAATTGTCCCGTCATGGAGAGCATCAATGTAATTAAAAAGGTCTTCAAAGTTATCAAAGACAAAGTTATGGTTTAACTTTCCTCTTAGCCACATAGACATTCGGGATTTTCCGCCCTTATGGACTATGAGGGTGGGCTTTCTATGACGAAGTGATTCAAAGATTTCGTCATAAGTTCCGCAAATGTGCATATCGGGGTCAATGTAGGCAATTAAGAAGTCGGCTACTTCAACCATCCTCAAATCAACGAGAACAATTTCCTTAGCAATCTCACGCAGTTCATCCCAACGCTCTAATTTAACCAATTTCTTAATCATTTCTTTCTCATCACCAATTTCATTAAATCGGCATTGAGTAACGGGTTTATCCGTTGGGTCAAGAATTTGAATGCCTCTTTCTTTGAGATAAGGAGTCGCTAATTGCCTCCACCCTACGCCATCGTCTTTTGCATTGTCAATAGGACCTGCTAAATAGGCTCGGTGATTTGTCAATTTACCCTTGATACGGCCTACTTGAACTCTCTTTTTTGGTTTCAAGTCCTTCATAACATCATTGAGGTCTGCATCCTGTAAATCCTCATCAACGATTCCGATAGCCATAACCCTCTATTCATTGAAAGGGGTATAAAAAGGTTCACTTATTAACGACTAAGAATACCGTAACATGAAGCCGTTAAGAATAATCCACCGACTACTAATGAAATCGCATCCAACCTTTCTAACCTTGACCGTTCTTCACTACGGAAAAATCTAAACATACCGTAGCCAAATGCGCCAACACCAACCAAAGCACTTAGGACTACTACTCCTTCGCCATGTTTGAGAATGACTTCTTTCATAAATAAATCAACCCCAATATACAAACCGTTAGAAAAGCAACACCATTTCTAAATTGTTTTTTGTCCTCAATATGAAAAAAGTCATGTTCCGACGAAGGCTTTTTCCCCGAACCCTTTTTCGGCAACATTAAAGAATAAAAAGGAGTCATAATTTTAATTAGCCTCAACGACTATCTAATCCTTGACAATTCCACAATCTAAACATTTATATGAATATGGCGCAAAACCTTCCCAATTATGAACGCACTTCATATCTATTTGATACCTTAACTCCGCACATATTTTCAAAGTCAATACAAATTCCCTTGAATGAACATCTAAGTCTTTCAATGAAGTGTTTAACTCTTCATAACGCTTAACTAATTGCTCAACATCACAGGACTTCATATTATCGGTTTGTCCGACTATCTATCTAAGACTTTAATGAATCCGATGTATTATGCAAATACTCATGTTCTATGAAATCCTTGATTTTATCGGACAAAGCATCCTTGAAAGGAATGTCTTTAGCGGCCTTATATTTATTCAAATATCCTTCCTCTTCTAATTGAATACAGTCTTTACTAAAGTAATTCAATTTCTTACGGAAATTATTAGTGGTAACTCGCCCCCATGCCCCATTAGAACCAAAATCATCATGTAATGTTCCGATAATCCACTTTGCAGGTTTGGGTTCGTCTAATGAACGCAAAATGTCCCACATGGCCGATAACTCCATTCCGTTTGAAGTCCCTCTTCGCTTTTTACGGTGTTTATTGTCATTAGGTGTAGCCTTTCGCCCCAAAAATGATATGTTCATTTGACCTTTCGCCCTACATTCTTTACCACAGTAGTATTTTTGGTCTTTCAAACGCTTCCTTTTCTTAGCAAGGGGCGCATCACAGTAAATACAACATTCACGCATATTTGGCGTTAAGACATACACATTATTAAAGGTTTTTGTATAAAATTGCACCAATACCCAATAACAAACCATATTTCAATAAGGAATTACTTACTCCTTCGGCATTTTTTGACTTCAAGACCCTAATATATTGTATTTTTTGTATTCAACATACCAAGTTCCCATTTGGTCATCAAATCTATAACCATTGATATTAAGGTCATTGTCCCAAATATATTCCGCAGGTTTTTCGGGATTTCCGAAATTTTGGTAAATGTATTCACCCAATTTGCTATATGGGACCCAACCCGTTTCATTATTTAACGGTGGAACTTTCTTGTTGATGTTTAGAATGCCAAAATTATACTTACCTTCATTGTGAAGAACTGTCAAATTATCAATAACCAACAGCGTTTTTTGTAAATCCGCATAAGCCGATTCTTGGCTTGTAAAAATACCCTCCCGAATAAATATCTCCGAAGAGTTTAACCCCCCATCGGGATGCCCACCCTCATAGCCCCTACTTTTCTTTTTCTTAAAACCGTAGCCTTCCTTAAAAGTGACTGTTTTTAGATAATAATGGCTATCTTCTTCGGCATTCATATTAGTTATGCTACTGATGCCTGTTAATAAATGTTTTGATTCAGCACCCTTACCTTGCCGTTTTGTCTTCAAGACCTCAAGTGCTTCATCATAAGAATTAACTACTCCTGTTGAAACCATCTCTTCAATTTTAGAAAGCGTTTCACTAATTTCTTTTCCTCTAAGTCCTAATTCTTTGATTACTTTAGGGGCAAATCCCGATGGCCTATTTCCCGCTTTCTCTTTCTTTTCGTTAATTTCAGCCGTTATTTTGTCAATTTCCTCTAAGCGGGCTTGAAGTTCTTCATCTCCACCCCTTCTAATTCCCATTGTATCTCCTGTAACGACTTGAACCAATAACGGAAAGTTCTCATTGTTTCGCATAGCCGCCACTTTCATTGGCTTTTTCATTTCCCAAAATTTACCTAAATGATTATCAGTAGTCCAAGCAATCTTTTGTAATTCTTTTTTACTGAACTCAAAAGGACCGTTTGTATTATTGTAATTTTCTAATACAATTTGGCCTCCTTGCTTATCATGTCCGTAAAATGTATGATATTTACCTTCTTCATTCCATACTGCCGTTTGAGGCTTTGCTATGTCATGAAATAATAACGCCCACCCACCTAATTCAGTCCTATGAGGAATTGTAGTGAACTTGTTAAATGCTTCAATATAATGATTATACAAAGTTCCTTCGGGGTGATAATCTAATTTATGGTGATAGTCTTTCATATTCCTAAATTCGGGCATAAGTGTAGGTAAAATACCCGATTCCATCAACAAAGTAAATCCATTAGGATAATATAATACTTTTCCTATTTCATCTCGCCTACGCTTGCTTGAAAGGTCATTCACTAATTCATGATTCCTCTTAATGGATTCCCATGTAGCATCATCTAATGCAAATTTATATTTTACGGCAAAACGAATAGCCCTAATCATTCTCAAAGGGTCTTCTCTAAACCTCTCATCGGGATTCCCTACGGTCTTAACAAGCCGATGGGTTATATCCTTCTCGCCACCGAAGTAGTCTATAATGTTTCCGTCTAAATCCATACCCATTGAGTTAATTGTCAAATCTCTTCGGGCGGCATCCTCTTTGAATGTCTTTGCAGGTATAGCATCAATATCCGACCTATCCTTCCCATACATTTCTTTTCTAAATGTGGTAACTTCAATGACTTCTCCTACGGGCGGTTTAACAAGACTCGTTAATGCTCTTTTGGCTCTTTCACCTTCGGGGCCGAATTTATATTTGTAACCTTCTAATCCATTTACTACATTTGCTACTTCTTCGGGTGTCGCACTTGTTCCCAAATCATAATCTTTGGGTTCAAGACCCATTAGCATATCTCGGACTACTCCACCTACAAATAATGCTTCATATCCCGCATCATTTAATGCCTTAACAAGAATACTCGCTTCATCCTTTTCACTTGATTCCGAACCATAAATTCTTTTCCAATCATTGTAGTTCCAAGCAGGTTTTCTTATTTTGTCAATTAACTGTTGAGCCAATCCAACCTTCGTCTTTTTTGAATACAATGAATAATGTAAATCATTCAAAATAAATAATTGCCTTTTTGTAAAATTATTCACATAAAGTTCAATAATTGTTTCATCCGAAACCAAATCATTTTCCGTCAATTTTGAAATCGCTACTGCCTTAGCCAAGTCTTTCTTTGTAGTGACCCACTTTTGATGAGGATAAATAGATAATCTATTTCTAAGTGTATTTTTACCTTTCTTTAGAAAATCCTCATAATGTTGTTCAAATTCTTCCATATAAAAGTCCTCCTTTTCACTTGATTCCGAATTAAGTGAGAAAGTGGCTATATAGTTACCCCTCTCTTCGGGTAAATAAGGGGCTATAATTTGTATTGGGACATTTGAAAGTTCAATAACCCTAAAGGTCTTTATCTTACCTTCATAATCATAATGTCCTGTCGTTATGTAAAGCCCCATTTCATGTGTCATGATTCGCCTTTTAAGTGAATCCACTATTGAATTCACATACCTTTTGTTCTTTCTTCCCTCTATTAAAAAATAAATGTTAATTAGACCTTTTTTGTATGGCTTTCTTATTCTTACTTTAATATCATAAAATCTCAAACCCTGCCATGTTTTTTTGATGTATTCTTTGTCTAAATGTTTAATGAAAGGTTCAAATAACTCATCATTTTGATATTCTTTGTAACCATCATGCTTTTCTAAATTACCCCTACAACCACAGGAACAATATAAATCACCCTCTATCATCAAACCTTTATGGTTCATTCTATTAGGCAGGGTTGAATCAACATTAATCCTTATCGGCATAAAATTCCTCCTTCAAAAATATGGGTTTTTGCCCTCGCCGTATTTGTTTTCATAAAGACTTCTATATTTGCTTGCGGATAAGTTCGCCTTTATTGCAGACCATTGACCCGCATTCCCGCCTTTAGTCCCTTTCAAAATGCTATTGCGGGCTTTTTGACGAAGCGAGGTATCTCTATATACTTTGCTGTCGGGCGTGTCCGTGAAACGAGCCTTAGAACCCGTTCCTTCAATCGCTTCAAAGGTTTCAGTCCGATATTTCTTGGTTTTCTTAGGTTTGACAAAAATTGTGAGCCACATGGTTATTTGCTCTTTCCAATCATTTGCCCCCTCTAAGCGCAATATAATGTCGTAATTATCATTTTTTAATACCTCTTGAAAATCTTTCATTTCTTTTAACGAATGACTTGTCGGTTCTGTATAATAATCTTCATCTCTTTCGGGGAACATATTTTCATTGAAACTTAGTGAAGTGGTTCTCCGAGTAATTCCCAATGTTTTCAAATAATATCCCTCCCTCTCCCTTCCCGCTTTATCGGCTAAAAATCGCTCATAAACATTGTTGTAATCATCTCGCATTGTTTTCATATTAAAATTGCGCCATATCTTCTTCATAATCTCATTTATTACTGAATCCATCTGTTCATAACTAACTGTTTCAGCACGATATTTGGCTACTTTATCGGCAATTGACTTAGGTTGTTCGCTAAATTGCTTTCCTTTCTTAGAATCCTTGCGCTTCTTATCGCTTGTTTCTTTGTATTCTTTATCAGTTAATGATTCAATGGCTTTTGTAGGCAAAAATCGCTCGCCTGTTTCACCCGAAGGTTTCCCCGACTTTGTTTTCCAATCCTCATCATTCCAATCATCTAAGGATTCTTGAGCAGGGGACTTTGCTTCATATTCAGCACCTAAGTTAATCGGCAAACATTCATAACAAAATGAACCTTCTTGAACAACAGTAGTCGCAGGTTTTTCACATGACTTACACTTTCTTTCTTCGGCTGATTTAGAAACATTTAATGTTCCCTTTAATCCAAATCGGGATTTGTAATCACTAAATGAAGCACTTAGACTCGGCTTATTCCACAGAATCCAACGAGATAGCGCACCTGCCGTTGTAGGGTCTTTCCAATCCTCTTTAGTGCTTGTAGTAGTTCCGCCCCCATGACGCTCAAGGTATCGTTGCATACGCTCTTTATCACCATGCT
>Ga0209666_1000715_pt1 | contig 25122 bp, 7 predicted proteins | sample SaaInlV_125m_DNA_FD_184679 | JGI IMG/M metagenome (GOLD analysis project Ga0209666, IMG submission 184679) | Marine microbial communities from expanding oxygen minimum zones in the Saanich Inlet - Saanich Inlet SI037_S3LV_10m_DNA (SPAdes)... | ecosystem: Environmental > Aquatic > Marine >...
CCCAGCGGCGGCGGCGCGCGAGCGCCGTGCGCACCCGCGCCCGCGGGCGTCTCGCAGCGCGTCATGAACTACGCGTGCTTCCAAAACACCAAGTACCTGTTCCGGTACATGCGCTACGACGACGCGCTGTACGACGCAACAACCGGAAAGTCGCTGCGGCCTGTGAGCGCGCACGTCAACTACCACCCGGAGAAGCCGCAGAGGATGGTGTCTCTGATCGCGCAGTACCTGAAGGGCGAGCGGGACGCCATCTCCAAGTGGAGCTGGTCCGAGGGCATGGCGTTCAACAAGGCGTGCACGGCGCGGCCCGGCGCGGGCGCAGAGACACGTGGCGCGTCGTCGTCTCGCCTGTTGGACGTCGTCGGCGCGCGCGTCGCGGAGATGGCGGCGCGCGGCGTGGAAGGGACGTGGGCCCGGAACGGCGGGTTCGTTCCCCGGCCGGACGGCACGCTGAAGACGCCTTGGGGGGACGGCACGTGGGGCGTGATTCCCCTGGAGGCGGCGGAAGGGAAGGACAGGCTCTTCGTGGACTTCGCGGGGACCAAGCACATGATCGAGGAGGCGCGCGTCGAGAAGGGGGGCGAGGTGACGATGACCTCCGTGCGGTGCAACGACGGGGAAAAAGTGGAAGTCGTGTTGTGACTCGGATTCCGACGACGACGACGACGACGACGACGACTGATCTTCGCGGGAAATGTAGTCCATGAATCGCATCACGAGACGGCGGTACCGGCACCCTCTCTCCTGAGCCGCGCTAACGTGTCGTTCGCGTGCGACAGCTCGCCCTGCAGCCGCGCGCACTCGTGCATCCACCGCTCGCTCTCTGTGGCGGGGACCCCGCTCCGCGAACTGCGCGAAACGCACCGCGTCCAGGCGTCGTTGATGCGCTCCAGCCACCGAGCCGCGAGCGCGTCCGTGTCCGCGGCGAGCACGTGCGTCACCGCCCCGCACTGTATTTGGAAGCATCGGTCGGTCCCCGCGCTGGCGCCCGCGAGACGGAGGCCGGGCGGCGCCGTCTTCCGCGGCACGGATCGGATTCCCGCCCGCGGTGGGTTCCCTTTCTGGACCCACTTCGCGCGCACGGGGATACGGTCGAGGGGCACGTAACGAACCACGCACGTATCGTCGATCTCGTTGCCCGTTCTCGTGTAGCACAGCCTGTCGTCCATGAGGTAGAACCACCGTCTCTTCCAGTTCACGACGCCTCCCCCGTCCTGATACCTCTTCCACAGCCACCCCGAAAAGAACGGCATCGTCTCGTCCTCCTTACTCCCCCCTGGAGGATTCCGCATGGCCGCAGCTCTGGCGAACGCATCTTGGTCGAACGTGGACAGCAAATCCAGGCTCGGCTTATACCTCTCCTCCAGGCGCTCCTTCTCTGACGCGTCTTGCGCGTCGTACGGGGCCATCCGGACTGGTTGCTTGCCCCGTGCGCGATGTCGTAATTCGCCGCAGCCGTTTCCGTCGCACGAGCTCACCGTCAGCCCGCGGAGTGATTTTCTTGGAGTGCAGCGTGCAGCTGACAGCAAAAATCGTCAACTTCGCGATGGTCTGTCTTGAGGCAAATGCCGTCGCTTCGCGCGCCACTGTGTAGCGCCGTGACGCCCTGGCGAGGGGTTCGGCGGCTTTCGACGGCGACCGTCGAGTAACACACCTGCTGTATAGGTGATACGGCGGTTTCAGGCGGGGGAGGAGCCTGAACGGACGCCATGGTACGCAACGCCCGGCCCATCGGAACAACTATAAACGGCACTCAAATCGCTTGTTCTCGCGCTCAAACAATCCCGTTTAGGACGCGATGTCGCGGCGTCCGGAGCGCGCCGACCGCGCCCGACTCGACCGTCCACGACGAGCGCGACGCTGCGATCGATTCCCACGCGGTGTGCCGGACGTGCCTGACCTCTCTTCCCCCCCTCGCAGTCCGTGACATGGGAGCCGGCGCCCCTGAAGGGGACGCCTCCGGAGCCTCGCTCGGGGCACACGTTCACGGTCGTCGGAACCAAGGCGTATTTGTTCGGGGGCGTCGGACGCAAGGACGGCAAGGCGTGCGCGCTCGGTGACCTGCACGCGCTGGATTTGAACAACTCCGAGCTGCTCAACTGGACCGGCGAGGTTGGCGGCGCCGGCCCCTCCCCCCGGTCCAGGCACACGTGCACCGCGGTGAAGCACTTCCTGGTGGTGGTGGGCGGCCTGAACCATCGCGTGCGACACAACGACGTTTGGATCTTCGACACGAAACAGAAAAAGTGGACGGAGCTGAAGGTGCAGGCCAAGGACGCGGAGGACATCCCGTCGCCGCGCGCGCACCACACCGCGACGCTCGTCGGGAACCAGCTGTTCCTCTTCGGCGGGTACGCGGGGCACGGCAAGTCGTGCGACGACTTGCACGTGCTCGATTTCGGCACGGCGCTCGAGGAGAAAGCGACAAACGATGTCGTCCACCCGACGTGGTCCAAGCCGGTGCTCAAGGGCAAGGGCCCGTCGCCCCGCTTCGACCACAGCACGACGTGGTTCCCGAACAAGCTCGCGATTCTGGGAGGAAGAGACAACATGACCATGCACGGCGACGTGCACCACCTGTGCCTGGACACGATGACGTGGCTGGAGGAGGGCAAGGAGAAGCCCAAGCCGTATTCGTTTGACATCGCGAACCACCGGCTGATGGGCATCGAGTCCGTTCCGAACCACAAGATGTTCTGTTTAACAGGCAAGAAGGGCCCGAACGCGTTTTTGAACCACGTGGACGTCATGGACTGCGGGAGCATGGTGTGGACGACGCCCAACGCCGTCGGGGAACCGCCCGCGCCGCGCGAAGACGCGGCGATGACGTACGACCCGAAGACGTGCAAGATTTTGATGTTCGGCGGGTGGTCCAACCGCTGGCTCGGAGACACGTGGCAGCTCAACGTGTCGCCCATCATCGGTCCCCCGTACGCGGTGTTCAACGTGGACCCCGACATCGGCCCGGTGTTCGGCGAGACGGAGGTCACGATCCACGGCATGCAGTTCAAGCAGGCGGAGAAGATCGAGGTGTGCTTCAAGACGGGCAAGACGGAGGTGATCTCGCCCGGGACGTTTGTGGACGCGACCAAGATCACGTGCATGACGCCCAACTTCGAGGAGTTCGGCGCGGTGGAGGTGGAGATCCGCGTGAACATCAACAACGAGGGCTGGACCGTGAACAAGATGCGGTTCCGGTACTTCGCCAACACCTCGGCGAAGAACTGCCTGGCGTTTGGCCCGGGGATCAACGAGAGGACCGTCGCGAAGTACGGCGTGGAGATTCCGTTCCTGATTTTAGCCAAGGACACGTGCAACGCCAAGCGCACCTCGGGGGGGGACGACTTCATCGTCGAGGTCACCAAGGAGGACGACCCCCGCGCGCCGAAGGGCACCGTGCGCCTCGTGGACCTGGACAACGGCCTGCACGAGGTGTACTACTCCGTGCCGAGCGCGGGGCGGTATCGCATCGACGTCGGGTACGACGACCTCGGCGAGCCGCAGGAGATCATCCCCATCCGCGGCTCGCCGTTTTTGATGGACTTCGAGGACCCCTGGACGTACAAGCGCACGTCCGGCGCGGCGCCGCTCAAGCGCAAGTTCGGCCAGATCACCAGTCTGTCGAACGACAAGGTGGCGCTCTTCGGCGGCAGCGACGACGGCGTCAGTGTGCTCACCACCGGCGCCGACGGCTGGACCTGGGACACCGCGTCCGCCGACGGCCAGCCCGCGGCGCGCAAGTTCCACGGGCAGACGGGCGCGGGCGGGAAGCTAGTCGTGTTCGGCGGCGCCTCGCTTGGCGGCGAGGAGATGGACGACCTCTCGACGTTCACGGTGGAGGGCACCAAGGGGTCCTGGCAGACGGTGGAGGGCGTCAAGCCCTACCGCGCGATGAAGTCGCGCCACCAGCTGATCCTCGACGAGAAGGAGGCTGCCGAGGAGGCGGCGGCGGAGGCGGCGGCGGCGGAGAAGGCCGCCGCCGAGGGCGGAGAAGGCGAAGCCGCGGAAGCCAAGCCGGAGGAGGCGGCGCCCGCGGAGGCCGAGGAACCTCCCGCCGCGCCTGAGACGCCTCCCCCCGCCGAGGAAGAGCCCCCCGCGCTCGAGGCCAACGAGGGCGCAGAGCCCGCGGAGCCCGCCGAGCCTGAGCTGGACGAGGACGGCAACCCCGTGCCTCCCCCCGAGCCCGAGCTGGACGAGGACGGCAACCCGATCGTCCCCGAGGCGGAACCCGAGGCGGAACCCGAGCCCGAGCCCGAGCCCGAGCCCGAGGACGAGGACGCCGCGCCTCTCGGCCCGCCCGCCAAGCGCCAGGGCCCCGCGATGACCATGCTCACCCCCACCAAGTTTGTCATCTTCGGCGGTGAATCCGAGGAGGTTTCCATGGAGGACTTCGTGACGCTCGACCTGAAGGGCGGGTCGCTCGCCTGGGTCGAGCACACCGTGGAAGGCGAGCTGTTCAAGCCCCGGAAGGGCGCGGCGATGTGCGCCGCCGGCGACGCGGTGTACGTGTTCGGCGGCGTGCACCGCAACGAGGACGACGACGAGGTGCTTCTCGACGATTTCTTTGTCCTGCGCGCGGAGGGCGCGACGGTGACCGCCGAGTCGATCCCCCTGAAGGGCGCGGTGCTTCCCGAGGCGCGCACCTTCGCCATGCTCGCGTCGACGGGCAAGGAGTCGCTGATGCTTTTCGGCGGCATGTCCGGCGCGACCCCGATCAACGACGCGTTTTCGTACGACTTGCAGACGCAGGAGTGGACGCGCGTGTACCGCGCGGACCCCGCGATGGCCACACCCACCGGCGAGCTGGCGACGTTCCACGGCGGGAGCCTGCTGAAGATTTCCTCCGGCGGCGGGAACCGCTTCGACGTCGTCGCGCAGCTCGACCTCGCGTCGCTCGCCGAGTCCTTCACGTTCACGGGCGTGATGAAGAACGGCGTGACGAAGCAGATCGACGCGCTGGAGAAGTTCTTCAACACCACCGAGGGCGCGTTCGGCATGTCCGAGGACCCCGAGAAGCTGGAGGAGTCCTTCGATTTCCTGCTCAAGGTGATGGGCGCGCTGTACAACGTCAAGACGCGCAAGGGCGCCGTCGACCTCGAGCTGGACTGCGTGGAGGAGACGCTCGCCGAGCTCGCCGCGCAGAAGATCTCCACCTCGGCTAACGACAAGAGGCTGGAGGAGGCGCGCGCGCAATGGGAGGCGATCAAGAAGATGGTCCCCGACGTCAAGGAGACGGTGAGCCCGATCCAGGACTTAAGAGGGGACGAGATCAAGGCGAAGATCAGCGCGTTCACCGCCAAGGTGGCGGAATACCGCGCGGCGTTTTCCAAGCGCGCCATCTTCGCGTACGCCACCGGATTCTCCAAAGCGTATCCGGAGCTGGACGCCGCCGCGCTGGAGGTGACGGCGCTGGAGGAGGAGCTGAAGGACTTGACCAACCTGGCGAACATGTTCGAGTTCCCGAACATGATCAAGGAGAGCGCCGAGGGCGTGGCGGAGTGCCGCGAGGACCTGGGCATGGTCAAGGACATCTGGGACTACTCCGCGCTGGTGGAGAAGCAGTTCACGAAGTGGCGCGAGACGTTGTGGAGCGACATCGACACCGCCACCATGGAGGACGCGACGAAGGCGTTCCAGAAGGACGTCAAGGGCTTGCCCAAGAAGCTGCGCGCGACGGACGCGTTCATCGGGCTGGACGACTCGGTCAAGAACTTCCTCACGTCCGTGCCGCTGGTTGCGGACCTGCGGTCGCCGGACATGCGCGACCGGCACTGGAGCTCGCTCATGGAAGTCACGGGCAAGTCCTTCGTCATCGACGACAAGTTCTCGCTCGACTCGCTGCTCGCGCTCGAGCTGCACAAGTTCGAGGACGAGGTGGGCGAGATCGTCGACTGCGCGCAGAAGGAGGCGAAGATGGAGGTTTCCCTGGCGAAGCTGGAGGTGACCTGGGCCAAGGTGGAGTGGATGCAGATGAAGCACAAGGACACGGACGTGAACACGATCAAGCTCGGCGAAGAGGACTTCGAGGCGCTGGAGGACAACCAGGTTGTCGTGCAGGGCATGCTCGCGAACCGGTACATGAAGACGTTCGAGGAGGCCATCACGGGCTGGAACAAGAAACTGATGATGGTGGCGGATGTGAACCAGATTCTCTCCGAGATCCAGCGCACGTGGGCGTACCTCGAGTCGCTGTTCATCCACTCCGACGAGGTGAAGAAGGAGCTTCCCGAGGCGGCGGCACGCTTCAAGGCGATCGACTCGGTGGTGAAGAAGATTCTGGCCGAGGCGTGCAACGTGAAGAACGTCGTCCAGTCGGCCAACAAGAGCGGTCTCTTGAAGGACCTCGAGGACCAGCAAGGCCAGCTGGAGATGTGCGAGAAGGCGCTCGCGGATTACATGGAGTCCAAGCGCCGCGCGTTCCCGCGCTTCTACTTCGTCTCCACCGCGGACCTGCTGGACATCCTGTCCAACGGCAACAACCCGGTGAAGGTGATGACCCACATGAACAAGTGCTTCCAGGCGATCGAGAAGCTCACCCTGGACACGGAGAAGCCGGGCGCGGGAAAGCGGCCGAAGGCGAAGGCCATCGTGTCGTGCGTCGGCAAGGAGACGATCCCGTTCAAGTCCGAGATGGCCCTGGCGGGCAAGGTGGAGGAGTACATGAACCTGATCATCGACAAGATGCGCAGCGAGCTGAAACTCCACTGCTTCGACGCCATGCAGGCGTACGGCAACCCCAAGCCGCGGCACGAGTGGTGCTTCGACTGGTCCTCGCAGCTCGGCTTGGTGGTGAACCAGATTTACTGGTGCCAGGAAGTCGAGGCGGCGTTCGACGCGATCGCGGCGGGCGACGCCGGCGCGATGAAAAAATACAGCGAGCAGCAGGTTGCGCAGATCACGGATCTCATCGCCAGCACGCGCCGCAACCTGGACAAGCCCTCGCGCCAGAAGATCATGAACATGATCACCATCGACGCGCACTCGCGCGACATGGTCATCGGCGTCATCGAAAACGGCGAAACCGACAAATCGTGTTTCAAGTGGATGTCGCAGCTTCGCACGTACTGGGACTCCGACATCGACGACAGCGTGATCCGCATCTGCGACGCCTCGTTCCCGTACGGCTACGAGTACCTCGGCAACGGTGGCCGCCTGGTGATCACGCCGCTCACCGATCGCATCTACATCACCGCCACGCAGGCGTGCTGGCTCTCGATGGGCACGGCGCCCGCCGGCCCGGCGGGCACGGGCAAGACGGAAACCTCGAAGGACCTGTCCGCGCAGCTGGGCAAGTCGATGTACGTCTTCAACTGCTCTCCCGAGATGGATTACCGGTCGATGGGCGACATCTTCAAGGGCCTCGCCGCGTCCGGGTCCTGGGGCTGCTTCGACGAGTTCAACCGCCTCGTCCCCGAGGTGCTCTCGGTGTGCTCGGTGCAGTACAAGTGCGTGACGGACGCGCAGAAGCGGAAGGCGAACATGCCCGGCCGCGGACTGGACTTCATCGACAAGGACGGCGTGAAGCACGACGCCATCACCAACTACAAGTTCGTCGCCGCGGACGGCGTGGAAATGCCCCTCGAGGAGGGGTGCTCCGGGTTCATCACCATGAACCCCGGGTACATCGGGCGCGCCGAGCTCCCCGAGTCTCTCAAGGCGCTGTTCCGCCCGATCACGGTGATGGTGCCCGACCGCCAGCTCATCATGGAGAACATGCTCATGGCGGAGGGCTTCGTCGAGGCGAAGATGCTCGCGAAGAAGTTCGCGTCTCTGTACTACCTGCTGGAGGACATGCTGTCCCCGCAGACGCACTACGACTGGGGTCTGCGCGCGATCAAGTCTGTGCTCGTCGTCGCCGGCTCGCTCCTGCGCGCCGAGGAGGGCCAGGACGAGTCGGACGTGCTGTTCCGCGCGCTTCGCGATTTCAACATCCCGAAGATCCTCGCCGCGGACATGGTCATCTTCATGGGCCTGCTCGGCGACCTGTTCATCGGCGTCGACCCCCCGCGCAAGCGCGACATGGAGTTCGAGAAGGTGATCGAGCAGTGCACGGAGGAGATGGGCCTGACGGTGGAGGATGACTTTACGCTGCGCATCGTGCAGCTCTCCGAGCTGCTTGCGATTCGCCACTGCATCTTCCTCATGGGCGTCACCGGCGGCGGGCGCACCGAGGTGTACCGCGTCCTCGCCAAGGCGATCCAGAAGGGCGTGAACCTCCCTGAGAACCAGATCGTGAACGACTACCTGCGCTCGTGCAACAAGTCCAAGGTTGTGATCCGCGACATCAACCCCAAGTCGATTAGCACGCAGGAGTTTTACGGGTACGTCAACATGTCGACTCGCGAGTGGAAGGATGGCATGATGTCGTACTACATGCGCGAGCTCGCGACCATCCCGGACGAGGACCCGAAGTGGATCATCCTCGACGGCGACCTGGACGCGAACTGGATCGAGTCCATGAACTCCACGATGGACGACAACCGGCTGCTCACGCTGCCCTCGAACGAGCGCATCCGTCTGTTGCCGCACATGAAGCTCATCTTCGAGATTCGCAACTTGAAGTTTGCGACGCCGGCGACGGCGACGCGCGCGGGCATCGTGTACGTCTCGGAGAAGCTCCAGTGGTACAACATGATCCAGTCCTGGATCAAGCGGGTCGTGCCGGAGTATGCGGTGAAGGCGAAGTGGAAGAACCCGGAGTTGCCTTCGAAGTACATCCTGGAGCTGGTGGACAAGTACGTCCCCAAGACCATCTTCGAGATGAAGAAGTCGTTCCAGCATATCACGCCGCTCGAGACGATGAACTTCTGTACGACGCTGGTGAACATCCTCGAGGGCATGTTGCGGCCCGAAAACCTGAACGCCAAGGCGGACCAGGCGGCGTTCGAGTCGTACTTCGTGCTGGCGATGGTCTGGGCGTTCGGCGGCGGCCTCGCGCCTAAGGACGGCATCGACTACAGGAAGGATTTCGATAAGTGGTGGAAGCGCACGTGGAGCGCGGTGAAGTTTCCGGGCAAGGGCTCCGTGTTTGACTACTACATCAACGCCAAGTCGGGCAAGTTTGCGCCGTGGGCGGACCTGGTGCCGGAGGTGGAGTTCGACTCGCAAGTCACCGCGATGAGCTCTCTGTTCGTGCCGACGCCGGAGACGTCGTCGTTCACGTACTTCCTGGACATGATGCTGGAGCTGCGCGCGCCCATCATGTTCGTCGGGCCCGCGGGCACGGGTAAGACTGCGCTCGTCAAGGGCAAGCTCGCCGCGCAGCCCGAGGGCATCATGAGCCTGAACATCAACTTCAACTACTTCACGGACGTGCTTTCGTTCCAGAAGATCCTGGAGAGCCAGCTGGAGAAGAAGGCGGGTGTGAACTACGGCCCGCCGGGGCAGAATAAGCTCATCTACTTCGTGGATGACCTGAACATGCCCAAGCTGGACGCGTACGACACCGCCATGCCCATCTCGCAGATCCGGCAGCACCTCGGCTGGGGCCACTGGTTCGACCGCCAGAAGCTCACGCCAAAGGTGATCCACAACACGCAGTACGTGGCGTGCATGAACCCCACCGCGGGCGCGTTCACCATCAACCCCCGTCTGCAGCGGCTGTTCATGACCCTCGCGGTGGACTTCCCCGGGCAGGACTCGCTGATGAAGATTTACGGCACGTTCATGACCGGCCACCTGAAGCACTTCAGCTCCGACTGCCAGGAGCTTGGCTCGAAGCTGATCCAGGCGTCGCTCGCGAACCACGAGAAGGTGGTGGCGAGCTTCCGCAAGACCGCGGTGAACTTCCACTACGAGTTCACGGTGCGCCATCTGTCAAACGTGTTCCAGGGCCTGCTTTCCTCCACCCCGGACAACTTCAACGACGTGAACAAGCTCTCCAAGCTGTGGCTGCACGAGTCCGAGCGCGTGTACGCGGATCGCCTGGTGACGGTGAACGATTTGAACACGTACAACAAAAACGCGCAAGCCATCGCCGGGAAATTTTTCAAGATCCCCGGCATCGAGGATTTCTACAAGAAAGACGACGCTAAGCCCCTGATTTTCTGCCACTTCGCGGGCGGGATCGAGGAGAAGGTGTACAACGACATCAACGAGTTCTCCAAGCTCCAGAAGATCCTGGAGGACACGCTGGAGGAGTACAACGAGACCAACGCGAGGATGGACTTGGTGCTCTTTGAAGACGCCATGAAGCACATCTGCAGGATTTCGCGCATCATCAGTAACCCCGGGGGCCACGCCCTGCTGGTGGGTGTCGGTGGTTCGGGTAAGCAGTCGCTCTCGAAGCTCTCCGCGCACCTGTGCGGCATGAGCACGTACATGATCGTCATCTCCGGCTCGTACAACATCAGCTCGCTGCGCGAGGATCTGCAGAAGATGTACAAGTCGGCGGGCCTGAAGGGCGAGGGCGTGCTGTGGCTGTTCACGGACTCGCAAATCACGGACGAGAAGTTCATGGTTTTCATCAACGACCTGCTGTCCTCCGGCGAGATCCCCGACCTGTTTCCTCCCGAGGACGTCGACGACATCATCAACGCCGTCCGAGGCGAGGCGAAGGCGGCGGGCCTGCCCGACTCGCGCGAGGCGGTTTGGAAGTTTTTCATCGACAAGGTGCGCACGAACCTGCACATGGTGTTCACGTGCTCGCCCGTGGGCGAGCAGTTCCGCACGCGCGCGCAGCGTTTCCTGGCGATGATCAACTCCACGGTGATCGACTGGTTCCAGCCGTGGCCGGAGAAGGCGCTGCTGGGCGTCTCGCAGCGTTTCCTCGGGGAGACGGACCTCGGCTCGAGCGACGTCGGCGCGGCGGTGATGAGGTTCATGCCGTTTACGTTTTCGCTCGTGGCGAAGATGTCCGAGAAGTTCCTGGAGCAGGAGCGCCGGTTCAACTACACCACGCCCAAGACGTTCCTGGAGCTGATCAAGCTGTACAAGTCGCTGCTGCTGGACAAGCGCGGCGCGACGGAGACCAACATCGATCGCCTCTCCAACGGTCTGGACAAGCTCATGAAGACGCAGAAGGACGTCGACGTGCTCGTCGAGCAGGCCAAGGTGAAAGCCGTGGAGGTTGCCGAGAAGGTGGAGAGCGCCGGCGCGTTCGCCGCCAAGGTGGACGTCGAGAAGGCGGCCGCCTCCGTGGAGAACGACGCCGCGCAGGTGGAGGCTGACAAGTGCGCGGTGATCGCCACGGAGGTTGCGGCGAAGCAGGTCTCCGTGCAGGCGGACCTCGACGCGGCGGAGCCGCTGGTGGACCAGGCGCTCGCCGCGCTGGACACCCTGAACAAGAAGGACCTCGGCGAGGCCAAGTCTCTGAAGAAGCCCCCGGCGGGCGTGGACGACATCACGGCGGTGATCATCATCCTGCTGCAGAACAACCCCAAGGACAAGTCTTGGAACGCGGCGACGAAGATGATGAGCAACGTGGACAAGTTCATGGAGACCCTCAAGGGATTCAAGCAGAAGATTGACGACGGCGAGGTTCCCAAGAAGTCGGTGGACGCGTGCCGCCCGTACCTCGAGCTGGAGCACTTCAACCGCGACGCGATTTACAACAAGTCGCGCGCCGCCGCCGGCTTGTGCGAGTTCGCAATCAACATCATCAAGTATTTCGATGTGATCACGATGATCGAGCCGAAACGTCAGGAGCTCGCGGAGGCGAACGCGCAGCTGGACGAGGCGAACACCAAGCTCGCGGCTGTGCAGGAGAAGGTGGCGAACCTCAACGCGCTCGTCGCCGACCTCGAGCGCCAGTTCAACGAAGCCGAGGCGGAGAAGAACGGCGCCATCGAAGAGAAGGAGAAGCTTGACATCAAGCTCGGGCTGGCGAACCGGCTCGTGAACGCGCTCGCCGCGTCCGGCGAGCAGTGGAAGAACACCGTCGCGCAGCTCAAGATCGACGCCGGCGTGCTCGTGGGCGACTGCCTGTTCGCCGCCGCCTTCGTGACGTACTCTGGGCCGTTCACCGCGCAGTTCCGGAACGAGCTCGTGTCGGCGTTCCAGAAGAACATCGCCGAGAACGGGATTCCGATGACGGAGGGCATCGACGTTCTGAAAGTGTTGGTGGACGCCGCGACGATCGCGGGGTGGGTCGGCGAGGGCCTGCCCTCTGACCGCACGTCCATCGAGAACGGCACCATCACCTGCAACTCCGAGCGCTGGCCTCTGATGTGCGACCCGCAGCTGCAGGGCATCGCGTGGATCAAGGAGCGCGAGGCGAAGAACAACCTGCAAGTCGTGCGCATGGGCGCGCCGAAAACCGCGGACATCATGGAGAAGGCGATAGAGAACGGCACGAGCGTGCTCATCGAGAACATGGGCGAGAGCATCGACGCGGTGCTCATGCCCACGGTGACTCGCGCGACGTACAAGAAGGGGCGCTCTCTGTACGTCAAGATGGGCGACAAGGACGTGGAGTACCACCCCAACTTCAAGCTGTTCCTGCACACCAAGATGTCCAACCCGCACTACCCGCCCGAGATCCAGGCGGAGACGACGCTCATCAACTTCACCGTGACTCAGGACGGTCTGGAGGACCAACTGTTGGCGCTGGTGGTGAACAAGGAAAGGCCCGACCTGGAGGAGACCAAGACGGCGCTCATCGTGCAGAACAACGAGTTCACCATCAAGCTCAAGGAGCTGGAGGACACGCTGCTGGCGAAGCTCGCCGACGCCGAGGGCGACTTGACGGAGGATGTCGTGCTCATCGAGTCGCTCGAGGAGTCCAAGCGCGTGGCGGACGAGATCGTGGTCAAGGTGGCTGAGTCCAAGGAGACAGAGGAAAAGATCAACAAGTCACGCGAGAAGTACCGCGTCGCCGCCGCGCGCGGCTCGCTGCTGTTCTTCATGCTCAACTCCCTGAACAAAGTGCACGCGTTTTACGCCTTTTCGCTCAACGCCTTTGTCACCGTCTTCGCGCGCGGCATCGACCTCGCGCCCGGCGGCAAGAAGCGCAAGGTGAAGCTCTCGTTCCGCACGGTGGCGAAGCGCGTGATGGGCAAGTTCGACTGGAACATGGACCTGCTCGCGCAGCTCACGCCCTCCAAAAAATTCGGCGGCGGCGACGCCGCGCCCAAGGAGGAGACGCCCGAGCCCACCGAGGAGGAGATGGAGAAGCGACTCAACGCGCTGCTCGAGACGACGACGTTCACGGTGTACAACTACACGCGACGCGGTTTGTTCGACAAGGACAAGCTCATCGTCTCGACGCTGCTCACGTTTTCCATCTTGCTCAAGGACGGCAAGCTGAACCAGACGGAGTATAATGGGCTGGTCAACGGCCTGCGCCCGGCGGCGCCGCCGCCCATCAGCGACGACCTCGACAAGTGGATGTCCGAAGCGCAGTGGGTGGCGCTGCAGGGCCTCGAGACGCTCCCCGCGTTTAAGGGTTTGTCGCGCGACATGGAGAAGGCGGGCGAGGAGTGGCAGGAGTGGGGCATCCACGAGCTGGCGGAGACGGAACCGCTTCCCGGCGAGTGGAACACGAAGCTCTCGGACTTCCAGAAGCTCATGTTAGTGCGCGCCGTGCGCCCCGACCGCATCACCGGCGCGCTGTCGCAATTCGTCGAGCGCGTCATGGGAAGCGAGTACGTGAACCAAGACGCGTTTGACGCCGAGACGATGATGGGCGAGACGGGACCGTCGACGCCCATCTTCTTCATCCTGTTCCCCGGGTACTCGCCCTCGAAGGAGATCGAGGCGCTCGCGAACAAGCTCGGCAAGACCACGGACAACGGCCAGCTCACCATGATCTCCATGGGCCAGGGCCAGGAGCCCGTCGCCGAGAGCGTGCTGGACAAGTACACCAAGAACGGCGGGTGGGTGTTCCTGGACAACGTGCACCTCATGCAGGGGTGGATCCCGTCGCTCGAGCGCAAGCTCGAGATTGCGGCGGAGTCGGCGCACAGGGACTTCCGGTGCTTCTTCAGCGCCGAGCCCATCAACGGCGCGCCGTTCGCCAAGATCGTGCCGGAGTCCATCCTGCAGACGTGCATCAAGATCTCCAACGAGCCGCCCTCGGACCTGAAGAGCAACATGCGCCGCGCGTTGGCGCCGTTTTCGCAAGACGTGCTGGACAGGTCGACGACGGGTGAGAAAAAGACGGTGCACACCGCGGTGCTCTTCGCGCTGTGCTTCTACCACTCGTTGTTGTTGGGGAGGAAGAAGTTCGGCGTCGGCATCGGGATCGGCCTCGGGTCCGGCCTCGGGTACTGCCGCGGATACTCGTTCAACATGGGCGACCTCGTGAACTGCACGGAGGTGCTGTACAACTACCTCGAGGGCAACGCGACGACGCCTTGGGAGGACATGCGGTACATGTTCGCCGAGGTGTTTTACGGCGGACACATCACCGACGCGATGGACCGCCGGCTGTGCGTGTCCTACCTGGACGTGCTCGTGGTGCCGGACCTGCTCCCCGGGCCGGACGGCGCCGCACCCACGAAGATGCTCGCGCCCGGCCTGCCCGCGCCCAACCCCACGTCGTACGCGGACCTGAAGGCGTACGTCGAGCACAACCTCCCCCCCGAGACGCCGGCGATTTACGGGCTGCACTTCAACGCGCAGCTCTCGCTGTTGACGTCGGAAGGCGAGATTCTGTTCAAGACCATCGGCGACGTGAGCGGCGGCGGCGGCTCCAGCGGCGGATCCGGCGATGACATGGAGTCCATCGTGCGCCAGGGCGTCGAGCGCATGTACGACTTCTGCCCCGAGCCGTTCAACATCATCGAAATCGAAAGCCGCGTCAAGGACAACAACCCCTTCGTGGTGTGCGCGTTGCAGGAGGCGATGCGCATGACGGACCTGCTGGTGTTCTTGAAGCGCTCGCTGGAGGAGCTGACGCTCGGCCTGGACGGGGCGCTGAACATGTCCCCAGCGATGGAGGAGGTGCAGATGGGCATCTACAAGAACTCCGTGCCGCCCTCCTGGATGAAGCAGATGTCCACGCGCGTGCAGGAGGTGTACTCGCTCTCGCGGTGGTACCGCGACGTGCAGGAGAGGCACGCGCAGCTGGACAAGTGGACGATGCGCAACATCGAACACCCGAAGACGGTGTGGCTTCCCGGCTTGTTCAACGCCAAGGCGCTTATCACCGCGGTGCAGCAAGTGTACGCGCGCGCGAACCAGCTCCCGCTGGACGTCATGGGGTTCATGACGCAGGTCACGAAGCTCTCCCCCGGCGACATCACGGAGTACGCGGAGGAGGGCGCGTACATCCACGGGCTCACCATGGAAGGCGCGCGCTGGGACGTCGCCGAGGGCACCATCAAGGATTCCAAGCCGAAAGAGCTGCGGTGTCTGTTACCGGTGATCAACGTGGTCCCGGTGACCAACGACAAGCTCGACACCACGGGGTATTACATGTGCCCGGTGTACATGAACATGCAACGCGCGAACGTGTACTCGGCGCAGGTCAGCACGTTCACGCTGAAGCACCCGGAGGACCAGCCTTCGGTGAAGTGGACGCTCGCGTCCGTCGCGTTGCTGATGCAAGACGAACTCGCGGCGTGATTTTAGAGAAACACAAACACGCGCTCTCCCGGACGGACTTTTCGCGATATCGGTGGGAACCGGCGCGGCGTTCGGGAATGTACATACGCGTACGCGACTAGACACTTAGACAACTTAACTTAGAGAGACGGTGCGATGTGACTTATGATATTCGATTCGTATACTGCTACACGCGACTCGCGGACGACTTCATGACGCGAGAACAATCGAACGACATTTTGTCGAAAAGTCGAAAAGCGCGAGACGCGTTTCGTGAGCGAAAGAATGTTATTACCACAAAGTGTTTGCTATACACCTCGCTGACTGCGTCTCGCGCAGACGTCAGTCACCCCCTCCCGGTCGAGAGCAGACCCGCGACCGGAACACCGCTTTTGTTTTCCCGCCGAAAAACGCGTCTCGCGCCTCCTCGCGTCCGTCTCCTCGAACGCTCCGACTTACGCGGCGACGACAATCTCGGTCTCCGCGATGCGCTCGTAGAGCTCGCGCACCTTGAGGCCGCAGAGCGTCTGGAAGAGGCCGGTGCCGTTGTTGGAGCCGGGGCCGTTCTGGTACTTGAGCATCTGCTGGGTGATCTCGCCGTAGAACTTGGTGGAGGTGTTGGAGAGGTGCGACTCGACGTAGATGAGCTCCTCGAGCTTGTCGAACTGGCCGTCCATCTCGAGCACGGAAACCTCCTCGCCGAAGAAGGTGTCGGGGCCGTAGAAGAACTTGATGCCGGGGTAGGAGCACGTGAGCTTGCGGCCGCAGGGGATCCAGGAGATGGTGGAGCCCTCGTCGAAGAGGTAGGGCGCGTCGAAGTTCTCGACACCCTCCTTCATGATCATGCGCACGCGCAGGATCTTGCCCTCGTTGTCGTCGGGGATGAGCTGCGTGGGGAGCACCTGGATGATGACGTCGGCGTACGCCTTCTGGGGGTCGACGAACGCGTCGAAGTCGGGCTTGCGCGCCTCGATGGAAGCCTTGATGGACTCCAGGGAGTGGCCGCGCTCGGCCATGTCGCGCTGGATCTTCCAGGCGAACTTCACGTCGTCGGAGATGTCGAGGTAGATCTTGAAGTCGAACATCTCGCGCACGCGCTCATCCGCGAAGGGGTGGAGGCCCTCGAGGATCAGGATGTTGGGGGACACAATCTCCTCGGGGGCGTCCATCACGCCGGTGACGTGGTTGTAGATGCGCTTCTGCACGGTCTTGCCCTCCTTGAGGTCCTTGACCTGCTCGTACATGAGGTCTGCGGTGTGAAAGGGGGAACGAGACGGTCAGTCGCGTCCGCGTCGTGGTACGTCGCGAATGAATAATCGGGGTGCCACCTGGCACGCGGATAAGCCCTAGTGTGAAAACGACGGGCGGAGGAGCGTCGCGCGCTCCGCGTCGCGGAGAAAATACCGTAAATCGCGCGTGCGTCCTTCTGGTCCGGTGCGTGGCGCCCGGGCGGTGGTCCGGGCGCATCCGCCCCGCGCGAGGCGCGCGTCGTCGATTGCGCGCGTTCGGGAGTGTGTCGGGAACGTACCGAAATCCTGCTCCGCGAGGTTGAGCGCGGTGAGGCCGGACTTCTTGCGGCCCTCGCGATCGTTCAGGTGGTAGTCATCGAGGCACAGCACGGTGGTCGTGTCGGAGATGAGCGTGTTCGAGTCGGGGTTGCCGCCCTCGGGGGGGGAGGCCTTGCCGCCGAACAGCGAGGTCATGCGGCGCATGAAGGTGGACTTGCCGCAGCCGGAATCGGCGGCGAGGCCGATGATAACCGGACCGTCGCGAGCCGCGCGGGTGACGGTGTTCACGCGAGCAGCGCGGGTCTTCACGGGAGCGCCGAGCTTGGCCTTGGAGCCGAAGGACTTGCGAGCCGCGAGGGGCTGCGCGCAGGCGGCGGACATGGTCATGGTGGTGGCCATCTTTGGTGAAGTCGTGTGTTTGTCGAACGGAGACTGGACGACGCGACGAAGAGTGCGTCGCCGGCCGATCGACCGCGCGATTAAATCGCCTCGCGCCTTCCGATGGCGCTCTCTGGAGCGCTCATTATCCGAGGTGGATTTCTCCCAGGACGACTGGCTCGGGAGTCACCAAAAAACGCAAAAAGCTCCGCGAACGCCGATTCACCGTCCAGTTGGCATTTGGACAACTCCGCGTTCCCGGTTGTTTGTTTCGCAATCACAGAGCGCGTCGAGATTGATCTCCGTTTCCGTCGGTTTTTTTTGCGATTGCGAGGCGCGAAAGACACTTGGCAAACAGTCACAAAAAATACACGAAACACCAAAAATAAAAAGAAAAAGAGCCGCTAGCTATGTCTCCGCCGCGTCTTCTCCGAGCAGCGCGTCGATGACGTCGCTGAGCCCCGCGATGCTCCGAATCACGTGCGTGGGCTGCGCGGCGTCCGGTGGCGCGGGCGTCCCCGCGGGGTTCACCCACACCGACGCGCGGAGCGCCGCGCCGACCCCCCCCTGCGGCGCGAGAGAGACGAGAAAGAAGAGCGACAAACGTCGGGGCGGACGCGTCAGCGGCGCGTTTGCTCGGGACGCGCGAACGAAGAGAAGAGACCCTTAAGGAAACATACGCAGTGACGCGAGAGGGGGACGTCGTTCGGCGATGTCATTCGGCGCAAAATCATTCGGGGACTCGCTCGCGCCGTACCTGTACGTCCGTCGCGAGCGAGTCGCCGACGTGCGCGGCTTCGTGCGGCGCGCACCCCGCGACGCCGCACGCCTTGAGGAAGATGCTTCGCGACGGCTTCTCCTCTCCTCCGCGCAACACCTCCTCCCCCCCCACGATGATCGAGTTTGGGTCCGGGAAGAGCTCGTGCGCGCGCACGGCCGCGAGCTTGTCGCGCTGCACGCGGTGGTGCCCGTTCGTGATCATCACCAGCGCCAAGCCCCGCGCGCGCGCGTGCGCCACAGCCTCTCGCGCGCCCGGAGCGAACACGAGATGCGCCAGCCGGTGGCCGTCGAACGCGGTCTGCGCAGCCTCGCCGGCGGCGGCGACCGCCGCGGCGGCCTGCTCGCCCTCGGAGGGGGGGACCTGCAGCGCGAGCGCGCGCGCCCACAGCGCGCCGCGCCAGGCGCCCACCTCCACCGGGTCCGGGGACGGGTCCCACGGCGTTCGCGAGAACATCGCCCTGAAGTCCGCGAGCAGGCGCGCGCGATCGACGGGACCGGCGGCGAGGCCCCCGCGCTCGGAGAGCGCCGCGGCGGCGGCGGCGGTCGCGGCCTCGAACGCGGGGACATCGTGCTCGCTCGTCGCGCACAACGTGTCGTCGAAGTCCAGAAACACAGCCTTGAGCCCCATCGCGGCGGCGCCCGCGCGCCACGCGACTGGCTTCGCGGCACATCCGACACGCCAGGAAAACGCGTGGAGTCGAGCGACGAACCTTTTCAGGGCGCGTCCGTTTTCGCCGCGGATCACGAAACGCTTCGGGGAAGCGCGAAATCGCGCGAAGCGAACGGCGCGCGCCTTCTAAGGGTACGTTCGTGAAAAGTCTACTCGACGCCCTCAAAACTCGTCTCCGCACCCACGCGCGCCCGCCGTTCGTCGAGCCGCGTTCCGAAGTTTTCTCGAACCACTCCCGGTCCTACTCCCAGTCCTCCGCGCGGACGCCCGCGCCGCGCGCGCCGCCGCCCGCGCCGCCGCCCTCCAGGAGCGACGTGACCAGCCCCGCGTTTTGTCGCTTCTCAACCGGCGTTTCTTTCTCGCCGCCGCGCGGCCCGCCTCGCCGGACGGGTCTTTTCGATCGGGCTCCGTCGTCGTCCGCGTACCCCACCACACCCACCATCTGCTGCGTCTCCAGGTCACCCTGCGAGTGCGCTTCACGCCGACGCTTCACGCCGCCGCTCGCGCCGTCGAGACCTCCGCCGTCGTCGCCGCCAGAGCGCCGCGACTGGGAAGGCGTTTTCGACGGAGACGCGAGCGCGTGCGCCCCGAAGACGGCGTCGGGGACCCGGAACCCGTCGCCGACGTCGTCCAGGTTTAGAGTTCCCGCGGAGACCGCGCCGAGTATGCCCGCCGCGACGTCGTCGATCATGTTCGCGGCGAACTGCGAGCCGTCGGGGGGGGCGCGAGCCGCCGCCGCCGCCGCCGGCGCGCGCGCCGCCAGCAGCGGCGAGCGCGCGTCGACGCGCGGCGAAGGCATCGCGCCGCCTCTCCCGCCGGCGTTTCCCCTCCGCGTGCCCCTCTGCGTCTCGGGCGCGGCGTTTTTTTCTTGCGCCGACGCGTGCGTCTTGGGCGTCTTGGGCGTCTTGGGCGTCTTCGGCCGGGCGGGCTTCGCGCGCGCGGACGACGCGGGACGACGCGCGGGCGCGCGCGCCGGCGCCGGCGTCGTCGCCGGCGGCGGCGGCGCGGGAACGTCTTTTTCCGCGACGGCCACCGCCGTCTTTGCGGGCTGAGACACCTGGAGCACCGCCGAGAGACTCGCGCGCGCGGTCGCACTTCCCACCTGGTGCGCCGCGCCGCGCTGGCGCTGCGACGCGCGCGGACGCTGCGAGTCCGGAAAGTTCGCGGCGCCGTCGCGGGTCTCCGGCGCCGAACACGAAGGCGCGTCTTCGGCGTCGGCGTCCTCGCGCGCTTCGCCAGAGCCGGACCCGCCGGGCGCCTCCGTCTCGTCGTCCGGCTCCGGCGGCGGTGGCGATGGTGGCGGCGGCGCGAAGCCCGCCTCGTCGACGCGCTCGCCCGCGGCGACGCACGCGTGCAGCCACTCGAAGGTCACGACGTGGATCCCCCAGCTCACCGCCGCGGTGTACTTGGCGCCCTCCGCGGCGGGCGCGACGAGGTGCGTGTTTTTGTTTCGGCCCAGCCTGTCCGTGTACCGCGCGCCGAGCAGGTGGCACAGCATGTGCACGGACGCCTTGATCCGCTCGTCGTACGTCGACGTGCTGATGCGCAGGCTCTGCATCGAAGGCAAAGGCGCGTCGCACGGCAAAGGCCTGTACGCGGGGTTGGATTCCGGCGCGCTTTTCGCGCTTTTCCCGGCGGGCTCCGTGAGTTCCACGACGCGCTCCTGTTGCACGCACGTCTCCAGCCAGTGGCACGTGACCTGCTTCGCGCGCTCCGCCGCCGGCACCGCGAGCAGCGCGCGGCGCTCCTCCGCGGTGGGTGCCGCGGGACACACCACGTACTTCGCGCTCACAGGGGCGAATCCGCGCTTGGGATCCAGTACGGCGACCGCGATGCCCGAGCCGGCGCTTATGAACTCGCGCGCCGCGTCCTCCTCTTCGCGCGACAAGAGCGGCGAGAGCGCGATTCGCGCGCCCCGGAAAACCGCCGCCGCCGCGCTCTGCCCGCCGCCCTCGTCCCCGCCCTCCACGAGAGCACACATTCCGGCGATTCCGTGCCGCTCCGCGCCGTTCGCGGTCTCCGGGACCGCGAACGCGGTCGCCGGGAGCTCCGTGCCCGTCGCGGGGAACTCGGAGGCGCCCGCGTCGGGCGGGCGGTTCTGGTCCGCCGCCGCCGCCGCGCGGAGCGCCTCCGCCTCGGCTTCCTTCGCCAGCGCCGCGCGCGTCAAAGGGTTGGGCGCCGCGGGGTCACCGCCGCGCCGCCGCGGCTCAAACTCGGGCGCGCGGTCCGCGCGGCCGCGCGCCACCTCGCGGAGGCCACGCGGCCGCGCCTTCGACGACGTCTCCGCCTTTTCGTCGCGCGGCGCGCCCCGCTCGCGCGCCACAGGCTCAGCGACGAAATCGCTCGGCGCTACGAGGTGCGGCTCCTCTTCCGCGACGCCCAACTCCGCTTCACACGCCTCCAGCCAGCTCAAATGCACGACCCTGTCCCTGAACTCCTTGAGCCCTCTTAGTGACCCGGGGGGGGGATCGTCTGTTACCACCACGTGCGTCGCCTTGGCGGGGTTTGAAACCGTCCCCGCGCCCGCGCGCCGCACGACGCGGAGCGCGCGCCTGTGCTCGTCGGAGTCCCTCTCGAAGCCGTACAGGCACACGCGCGTGCTTAACAAGAAGCACGACTGCCAGGGCACGAGGCGACCGGCGCGTTCCTCGGCGTCCTCGGCGGAAAAGTCTTCGTCTTCGCCGGCGTCTTTTGATTTCCGCGCGGGACATCCGTCGCGCGAGTCGCGTCGCGTCGTTTCAACCGCCGCCGCGACGCGGAACTCGGTCTCGTCCGCTCTGCTTCTCACGGCGATGCACGCGTCGACCCATTCTTTTTTGACGATGCACACGCCGTCCCATCTGCTGGCGTGCGCGTACTTCGCGGAGGTGGTGTCCGCGGCGATCAGGTGCGTGCACACGCCCTTGACCAAGTCAGAGGCGTACGCGCCGCCGTACGCGACGACTCGTTTTTCGATGTCGGCGCGCTCATCCTGCGAGTGGCCGGTGACGCACACGCTGAGCCCCGCGAAGGGAGGCGGGCGGTACCCGCTCGGCACGTCCGGCCCGTCCAGTTTGATGAACGCGCCCGCGGCGACGCTGTCCCGCAGCCACGCGGGCGTCGCCGCGGGCACGCCCCGCGCGCGCGCCAGCAAGTACTTGGGGGAGTTGACCGTCTTCGCGACGCAGAAGTCGAACGGGTCGTCCTTGGAGAAGCTCAGGTTCACGGTCGCGCCGAGTCGCTCGGCGAGCGCCACGATCTCATTCTGGTGCGTGGAGGGGACGGCGGTCAGGGGCGGTCGGCGGTCGGGTGGGGGGCGCGCGGCGACGACGGTCGCGCGACGAGAAAAAGATGTGGGCACCGAGAGATGTGGGCACCGAGTCGTGGACGAGGGTCACGCGCGGGCGACGACGGATCCGTACCTGCTCTTCCTCGACGAGCCCGGTGACGATGAGGACGGGGCCCATGGCGACGTCTCACCCGCGCGCTGCCACGGGTGAGGCGCTGCCCTCACACTGCGCGCGGAACGAGACGGATCTCGGTTTTTGAATATCGTCGTCGGGCTCACGAGACGAGGGCGGAAAGCTGACTTAGCTCTTCCCGACATCTCTAAAAGCCCCGAAGCCTCACTCCGCCGGCGCGATGGTGGCGTCGTTCGACTGCAGGTCGCCGTACGACCCCGCGGCGTACGCCGCGGCGGCACTCGAGGAGCGGCTCGAGGAGACCCGCACGGTGTACGCGAACGTCTTCTTCGGCGTGGGCGTGGGGGCCGCCGCGAACGGGTACCTGGCGTGTGGAAGCAGCACGGGCGCAATCAGCGTCTTCAACGTGGACCATCTGCTCGCGGGCGGCCCCGAGAACGATGTCGCCCCAGCCTTGGTGCTCCCCGCGCACGAAGGTGCGGTGTACTCCCTCGTGGTGCACGCGGAGGAGGGCATCCTGTGCAGCGGCGGTGACGACGGGCGGACCGCGGTGTGGCGCGTCGACGCGCTCGTGGCTGCCGCTGACGACGATGACGAAACGAAAAAGAAAAACGTGCGCCCCGCCGCCGCATTCGTCAACCCGCAGCGCGGTTTGCCCCGCGGTGCGCTCGGCGCGATCCCGGAGACCAACGCTCTAGCGTACGACGGCTCGCGTGGCGTGCTCTTCGCCGCCGCGGGGGACGGCGTGTGCTACGGCTGGGATGTGCGCGAGGCGCGTAGCTCGCCCGCCGCGCATTTGCGCGGCCACGCCACTGGGAAACCGCTGCACTGCGCGGCGGCGAGTTCCGGCGGCGGCGCGAGCGGAACGGTGGTGACCGGCTCGGAGGACGGCACGGCGCGCATTTGGGACGTGCGACGAGAGACCGCGACGCACGTCGTTAACCCGTACGCCGCGACGAGCGTCTCGAGACATTCGGAAGAGGCTTCCGACGTCGTTGGCGACGGGAAAAAACCTCCGGCGAACGAGAGACGATGGGTCGGGTGCGTGGCGCTAGACGGCGCGGAGAATTGGTGCGCGATGGGGAGTGGCGGTGGCACGGTGACGATGTGGTCGTTCGCCGCTGGCGCATGCGCGTCGCGCGTGACCGCGGGGCGGGGCACGGCGATGCAGGCGGTGAAGCTCACCGGGGAACACGTGGTCGCCGCCGGGAGCGAGCCGCACGTGTTCCGGTGGAACCTCGCCGGGAAGCTCATCTCGAGGCAGCCGTGCGGACCGGCGTCGGTGTTCGCGCTCGACGCCGCGCGCGCCATGACGGCGGTGGGCGGCGTCGGGGCGACGGTGGAGATCTTCTCCGCGCTCGGCACGAAGGTGGCCACGGCCAAGTGCGCGTGACGTTATCCTACCGCGGTACGTTGTACTAAAAATACCTTGATCTCCAAAGCTCTCACGACGGCACAGCCGCTTCGCATAACGCCGCGTCCTCCCGCGCTCCCAGTATGTCCGCGTACGGGTCGTCCTCGTCGTACAGCGCCGCGCAGTCGTACCCCTTGAGCGAAAGCACGTACCCGATGAGCCGCAGCGCGTGCGCGGCGTCGAAACGCACGTCTTTCACAGTGGCGGTGACCCCGTAGTCGTCCACGAACGAATCGCGCGCGCCGTACTCCTTGGAGCACTTCTGGCACGACGGACGCAACCCGCTCGCGCGCGACGGGTCATCCGGCGCGCGCTCGTCGAACAGCATCGACGCCCGGTACGTCGCGTTCGCGGCCGCGATGTCCGCGTCGTCCACGAACGAAGACCCCGCGGCGACGAACGCGTCCACCGCGGCGCTCGCCACCGCGTGCGCGCCGGAGGCGACGCCGCCGCCGACGCCGGCGGTTTCGCCCGCCGTCGGCCCGACGTCCAGCCCCGCCTTGATCTCCGCGAACGTCGCGCACAGCTCAGCCGCGAGCGACGCCTCCGTGGTGGCCGTCGCGGCCGGCCCTCTCGGCGCGCCGCACGCGGTCGCGCCCGCGGCGACGGTCATCACCGTCGCGGGGCACGCGCACGTCTCGACGACGGTCACGCCGTCAGCCTCCGTCGCCGCGGTGACGGCGCCGCCGACGTCTAAACACGAAACGCAGTGCCCGCCGAAGCGCGTCGATCGCGCCTCGCCGGCGGCGCAGGCGCCCGCCGCCACGCCCGCGCCCAGCCCCGCGGTGGTCGCCGCCGCGTCTCCCGAGGCCAGAAGCGTCGTCGACACGGACGCGCGCGTCAGGCACTTCACGCCGCGCACGTCGCCGCGCACGGCGTACGTCACGCGGCTCGCCTCGGCGCCGCCGGCGCCCGGCGGTTCCAAAGAGCCGGGCGCCTCGTACGTCACGGGCGCCATCCACCATCCGAGTTCCTCGCCTATCCGTGACCCATCCGTTGAATCATCGGGGTTGGGCGCCGAGAACGTCAGCTCGTACCGCGTGTTCTTGTACCACGAGCCGGTGAGCAGAGCGCAGTTCCCCGTGGGGCGGTTGAGCTCCTCGAGCTGTTTCAAAAGCACGGCGCGCGCGGTGTCGGTGGCGGCGTCGTCGAGCGCGGCGACGACGGCGTCGGCGGCGGCGGCGCGCGTCGCCGCGTCCGTTTGCCATGCGGGGTCCTGGAACACGCCGTCCAGGGCGTTGCCTGCGGCGTCCTGCGTCATGTCATCGTACCGGCGGCGCGCGTACGTCTCCGCGTACCGCGCGTCGAGGCCGAGGACGTCCGCGGCGACGCCCGTCTCCACCGGGCGGTGATTCCAAGTCGTCGCGCCGCTGAAGGCGCGGACGGAGAGCAGGTCGGCGTCCGTCGCGCCCGCGACGGTCTGCGAGACGCCGGCGAGGAACTGCGAGCCGCCCTCCTCGAGCGCGTTCACGACGAACGTGGAGC
>Ga0209666_1000719_pt1 | contig 25070 bp, 14 predicted proteins | sample SaaInlV_125m_DNA_FD_184679 | JGI IMG/M metagenome (GOLD analysis project Ga0209666, IMG submission 184679) | Marine microbial communities from expanding oxygen minimum zones in the Saanich Inlet - Saanich Inlet SI037_S3LV_10m_DNA (SPAdes)... | ecosystem: Environmental > Aquatic > Marine >...
CCGAGCGCGAAACGCGGAGGGCAACCGGGGGACGCGCCGGGGCGGGCGACGGGGACGCGCGCGGAGGTGAGGGGGGAATCGCGGGGACGCACCGGTCATCGTGACAGACGCGCGCGCGTGGGGTGGTCGAACGTGCGCACGTGCACGGGCGCGCGGGCTCTCTGATGAGACGCGCGAGGGTTAGGGATTGAGGTGAACAACTCGGCTCTCGACGCGCTTTCGCAGTCGCGGCGAATCTAAAAAAAAAAGCGTTTTTATCGGACGTGCCGAAAACGGCGCCCCTAAAGGCCGAGCCAGATCTCTGGTCACACCACAGTCGCGACCATGAGGCGCGAGGATGCGCTCGAAATTCTCGGGGTGGCCCACGACGCGGATGACAGGACAATCACCAGGGCGTTTCGATCCTTGGCGCAGAAGCACCACCCCGGTGCGTTCCCGCTTGCGTGCCGCGGTCGATTTCTGCGCCGATTCGTTCACGAGAACGAGATCTGATCGAACCCGTCGCCCCTTCTCCACACCTCTCCCGACCTCCTCACAGACAAGAACATCGGGAACGAGCAGGAGGCGACTGCGACGTTCACGCGGATCAACGACGCGTACCAGCGCCTGACCGCCGAGCCCGAGGATGTCGAGTTGTTTACCGAGTACGACGAGTACGAGTTTCCCGACCTCGGGCCCGACTTCTTCTTCGCGTTCGAAGGGCTAGGGGCAGGAAAAGGAAACGCGGCGGCTGAATTTTTTCGCCGGTGCTGGAACGACCTGCGCTCGTACACCGACGACGAGTTCGAGCGGACCTACCAAGATTACACCAATCAGAGAGGCCGCAAAGGTCGCAGAGGTGGTCCCAAGGCTGAGCCGGGGGTCCGGGGACGTCGAAAATCCGCGAAAGCCCCCGCCGACAAAAAAAAAGCGGCTGAAAAAAAAAGCGAGCCGCCGCGCGCGACGGAGGACGACGCGAGAAACGACGCGCGGCGCGCGCGCGCGTGGATACTCTCGACTCTTCCCCCTCGCCCCGCGATGATGCGCCGCGATACGACCGAGGTGACGCTGCGCGTGACCAAAAACAACGCGTTTCCCTCCTTCCTGGATGATTACGTCATCGAACGCCTCATCGAGCGCGGCGATTTTAAACGCGTTTTCGAGGTGGAGGTCCGAAAGGAGAGCGACGGGCCGTTTCGACGCGCCGGAAGCGAGGCGAGCCCGCGAGAGGACCGCGACGCGACAAAGAAAACGCCTCGCGCATCGGGGACACGCACTCCGGAGTTCTCGCGCCGCGAGGTTTTCGACGCGAGCGGGGCCGGCTCCGGCACCGTCACGGTGCGCGGGCTCGAGCCCGGCGCGCGCTACCGCTTCCGGACGCGCCTCGGTTTAGGGTCGGAAAACGACGTTACCTGGAGCGAGCCCGGCGTCGAGTCCGTGTACGCCGCGAAGCGCGCGCCGGAGGAAACAAAAAGCGCCGCGGCGAAACAAAGCGCGACTCCTCCGCAAAACGCCTCCTCCGTCGAGTCCACGCGCGAACCTCCGAAGGCTCCTACGCCTTCCAAGCAGCGAGGCTCAAAGGACTCGGAGTCTCCTCACGCGTCTCCCTCGTCGTGCGTCTCCGACTCCGCCTTCGCGACGAAGAAACGCGCCGCGCCTGTTTCGTCGCGCGAGACGGCTCTCGCCGCGGTCGCGGCGGCGGAGGCGGCGGAGCGCGCGGCGGCGGCGGTGAAGGCGGAGAAGAAGCGCGCCGACCGGCTCGCGTCGATGAGCTCGGGCGAACGCGCCGCCGAGGCGGCGCGGGAAGAAGCGGAGGCCGCCAGAGCGCGCGACAAGGCGGAGAAGCAGCGTCTGAAGGCGGAGGCCCGCAAGGAGAAGAAGCGCCTCGCGGCGGCTCGCGCCGCGGAGCGCGAGCGCGAGGAGAGGGCCAACGCGGCGGAGCACGAACGCGAATGGGCGGAGCTCTACCGCGCGCAGTTCGCGGCGGAGACGGCGGAGCGCGACGCGCAAGTCGCGGCGACTTTGCTTTCCGAGCCGACGCGCGAGCAGGCTCGAGCCGCGCGCGCCGCGGCGTTCGCCGCCGCCGCCGCGGAGGAGGACGCGCGCGCCGCCGCGGCGCTCAAGGCTGCGAAGAGCGCCGAATGGGTTTCGGAAGAGGAAAAGGCGGCTCTGCGGGAGGAGGAATGCGCCGCCGCCGCGCGCATCTCCGCCGCGCTCGCCGCCGCCGACGAGGCGGCGAAGGGGACGCGCTTCGAGACGCGGGACGCCTCGGTCGGGATCCCGATCCCGTCCTCGACCTCCGCCGCGAGACCGGAGGCCGCCCCGGAGATCGAGTGCCCGCCCGTGGAGGATCTCGACACGACGACGTTCGTCGCGGCGGCGGTGGTCGCGGCGCCGCCCTCGAAGGCGAAGCCCTGCCGGTTCTGGAGCGGGACGGGGTGCAGGTTCGGCGACGCGTGCCGGAACGCTCACGACGGCGCGGGGCGGATGTTCGCGGCTCCGGGAACGCCGGTTCCGGCGACCCAACACTCGCCCCCCGGAACTTTGCCGGGCTCGAGCAAAGCCGCTTTATCTTCGTCTCACGTGAAGAGACGGGCGCAGGCGTACAAGACGAAGCCCTGCCGCTACTGGACGCAGAAGGGGACGTGCCCGCGCGGCGACGCGTGCGGCTTCGTTCACGGAAACGCGCCCGAGCACCCGGGCGGAACGCAGACGCAGACGGCGACGCACACGGCGCGTTTCGCGTCGCACTCCGACGCATTCTGCGGCGTGTGCCGTTTACCCTTCGACTCGGAGCACGAGCTCGTCGAGCACCTCTGGAGCGACGCGCACCGGGACAGGATCAGCGACGCGTTCGAGGCGCACGAAGGAAACTGAGACGTACGGCGGTTCGACACTCTCCGTAGTACCGCGAAGACGTTCGATTTACGTTGTTCTGTTTTGTCATGTTTGTGCGTACGATGAAACCGTTTGGTTCGACTCGGTTCGCTCCGAGTGCGCGCGAACTCACTTCCCCAGCCCCAGCGACGCGATCCACGACCTGGTCTCGACGACGACGTCGCCTGACGGTCGCGCCGCGAGGTCATCGGCCACGTCACCCACCGCTTCCTCAGCGGCGTCCAGCACGGCGCCGACGACGTCCTCGTCGTCGTCCGCGAACGGGTCGAACCCGTCGTACAAAAACGCGTCACACGCGTCGTCCGGCGACTGGAAAAACGGCTCGCCTTCGACGTCGTAACCCTCGCCGGTAACCCTCGCGTCCACGACGACCCTGGAAGCCAACGCGGCGGCGGCGACTTTACGCGCGGCGACATCCCGCGTGCCCCCTACCATACGCGTGGTCGAAGCGGACCCGGGGTCGTCTCCCGAGGGATTCGCGGCGAACGGGTTGGCGAACGACGACGCGGAGGACGACGCGTTTCTTCTGGACGAAGGAAAACCAGACTCGAACCCCGCGTTTGCGTTTTTTCCTTCTTCTCTTCGCCGAAGAGAGACTTCCTCGCCGTCGACGCGCCCGCTCACGCGTAGGTCCGCCGCGAATCCCTCGGGCACGCCCAGCGCGACGTCCCCGCCGCGCGTGAGCACGCGCAGGGACCCGGCGGCCTCCGCTCGGAGCTCCAGAGCGCACGCGCCGCCGGCGGTGTCCACGACGCAAAACGCGTCGGCGTCTCCGGCGAAGCCGCGCAGTTTGCAAACGCCGCCGCGCGTCTTCAACGTCGCCTTCTTTCCGACTCGCGCCTCGCCCATCAAAAGCGCTCCGCCCGCGGTGTCGACGTCGAGGACCGCGGCGTACGCCGCCTCGACAAACACGTCTCCCCCGAGGCTGCGCACGCGCACGCGTCTGCCCACGAGTTTGTCGAGAACCACCGCGCCGCCGGCGGTGTCGACGGCGGCGTCGGCGGTGACGTTTTTCGCCGACACAGCGCCCCCGTTGGTGTCCACTCTCGCGGCCGCGCCTTTGACGGAGCCGAAGGTGACCGCTCCGCCGTCGCTCGAGACCCTCACGGTGGCCTCGACGACGCTCTCCACGTGCACGTCCCCGCCCCCGCTGGCCACGTCGACGCCGCAGAAGCGGGGGGGGATGCGGCACGCGACGCGCGCGCGGCCGCCGGCGCCCCCGGAGGCGACGATGGCCACGTCCCCATCCTCAGTTTGCGTCGCCGTCACGGTCGGCGGGCGCGCGTCCGCGTCGCCCTCCGGATGCGTCCAGGACGCCTGGACGGTGACGGTCTCGTACGCGTCGCCCACGCGCACGTCCACGTCCGTGGGGCACGCCGCGCCCGTCCACGCGCGCGGCGCGGAGACGCGCACGGTCGCGCCCACGTGGACGTCGAAGGGCGTCGGCGCCAGGAGCTCGCGCGCGCGCGCAAGCGACGCGGACGCGAACGGACGCGCGGCGGGGACGCGATGGGGACCGGCTGCGCGTCCGCCGAACGCCACCAGGTCGAGCAGGCGCGTCGCGGTGCCGCGCGCGCGCCGGCACGCCAGCGACATCGTCCTCGGCGTCCTTGGATGTGGCACTCGTGCTCACGAGTACCGGGCAGGTGCCGAAAAACAGAACGGCGGTGCGAAAATGTGTGCATCCCGACTCTGCGACTTCACGAAAAAGAAAAAGCCTCGTCAGCAGCCGCCGCTTCGGTCTCGTCCATTGTCTTTTGCACGCACGAGACACGACCATGCAAGTGGAGAGTTCCTTCGCCGGCAAGGCCCCCGCGCGGGGGGTCGAGATTTCCACCGCGCCCTTCGGTAGCGACGTCCCCCTGGGCGAGCCGTCGTGGTACCAGAACCTGAACACGCCCTACTACAACGCGAGCCACATCGCGTGGCGCGCGAAACTCCGCGACTTTTTCGAGAAGGAGGTGGAGCCGAGTGCGTCTTCCCGCGGTTCACGACTCGTCGTTTTTCTCGCGTTCGACCGTCGGGGCGCTTTTCGTTGGATATCCGAATTCCGAGGGTTAACAACCGACGCGGCGGAGGCGCGCGGGACCGTCGCGCGCGCTCCCGAGCGTGTCTCCTCGAGCCCCGCTCTGCGAGACACCCCGCGTCGCGTCCAACACTCCGGCGCCGCCCGACGACCGCGCGACGACCCGCGGGACCCCGTGGTCTCGAGAAGCACCGACCAAATCTGACCCGTCGCGACGCACCTCGCGAAAACCTTTTCCCTTCCCCGCTCTTCGCAACCGCAGTCGTGGACGACTGGGACCGGAAGGCTTCGCAGAACGATCACGCGGCGTGCGGCGAGTACATCAAGACCATGTACAAGAAGTCCGCGGCGTACGGCATTCTTCCGGCGTGCGTGGGCAAGCCCTGGCCCCGCCAGTACACCAGCGCGCCCGAGCCCGCGGGCTACGACTACTTCCACGAGCTCATCAACGTCGACGAGGGGTCGCGGTGCGGCGGCGGCATCGCGTGGGCGATGATGGGCGGGCTCGGCATCGGCATGCCCCCCGTGCTCAACTTCGGCATCCCGGGCAACCCCGCGTTGCAGGAGCGCGTCGTGCGCGAGTGTCTCGCGGGCGAGAAGATCATCTGCCTCTGCATCACCGAGCCCGGCGCGGGCAGCGACGTGTCCAACTTACAGTGCACCGCGCGCGACGCCGGCGACCATTTCGTCGTCGACGGGAACAAAAAGTGGATCACCAACGGCATCTACGCGGATTACTTCACCGTCGCCGTGCGCACGGGTCCGCCCGGCTCCGCGCACAAGGGCTTATCGATGCTGCTCCTGGAGAAGAGCATGCCCGGCATAACGGTCACGAAGATGGACTGCATGGGCGTCTGGCCCTCCGGCACGACGTACATCGAGTTTGACGGCGTCAAAGTTCCCAAAGCGAACGTCGTCGGTAAACTCAACGAGGGGTTCAAACAGGTGATGTACAACTTCAACCACGAGCGCTGGCTGCTCGCCGGGCAAGCCGCGCGCATGGCGCGCACGTGCGTCGAGGAGAGCCTGGCGTTCGCGCGCTCGCGGCGCACGTTCGGCAAGTTCCTCATCGAGCACCAGGCGATCCAGCACAAGATCGGCGAGATGGCGCGCCAGTGCGAGGGCCTGCAGGCGTGGCTGGAGAACGTGACGTTCCAGATGAACACCATGTCCAAGGAGGAGCAGAACCGCAAGCTCGGCGGACACATCGCGCTGCTCAAGCTCTCCTCCTCGCGCGTCGCGGAGTTCTGCGCCTCCTCCGCCATGCAGGTGCTCGGCGGCGCGGGGTACACGCGCACGGGGAAGGGCGCCAAGGTGGAGCGCATCTACCGCGAGGTCAAGGCGTACGCCATCCCGGGCGGATCGGAGGAGATCATGCTCAACCTCGCCGCCGGGCAATTCGGATTCGTGCAGCGGCGCGCGCCCGACCCGCGCGACAAGAAAATCAAGCAGCTCGTGGACGAGCTCAAGAGGATCAAGAGCAAGATGTGAAGAGCGTAGAGCGCATCGGATTCGGATGGTTTGTCCTCGCGCTCCGCGCCGCGTGGCGCGCGGGTTCGAAGTCGGTCGCGACGCGTTCGGCGCGCCGCGCGGGACTCGGGACGTTTCGTCGTCGAAACCACGTCGGAGAATCACAGCGGAGTTTTGCCAAGTCTGCAGCTCTTTGAAAAAAAAATGTTTTCTTTCGTTGATCGCGCGGCTCATCGATAAAAATGAAATCTCGATCGTTCTTCGGTTTCAAACGCCCCGCGCTCATCGGTCAGCTCGGTTTCGACGCGCGCGCGGGTTTTTTCTTCGTCACGCAACACCCGCGAACACCCTCACTTGTTTCTGGCGCGGCGGAGACGATGGCAGGCGCCGTCGCGGTCGCGGTGGAAGGTGAGGCGCTCCTTGGCGGCGGTGCGGGTCGCGCGGAGGGCCGGGATCGTGACCGCGTGCGCGTGGGCGCGCGCGTCGCCGCGGCGCTCGCCGCGCTCGCGCTGGTCGCGCTCGCGGTGGGCGTGGATGTTTCGGGGGGTGCTTCGGGTTCCGCGCGCGCGGCGGGGCTGTGGCCCACGCTGGGCGCGGCCGCCGGCGAGGGCGGCGACGCGGCGGGCGCCAAGACGCCCATTCCGCACGTCTCGCGCAAGGAGGGCGGCCCGTTGCCGGACGTGGACCCGCTGGTGACGTTCAACACCCCCCGGTGCCTGAAGACGCGCGCGGCGCTGGCGCGCACCACCAACCACGACGGGGACGTGGTGGTGATCCCCGAGCTCAAGGCTGTGTACGTGGACATCGTCAAGGCTGCCTCGGAGTCCATCCGAAGCGCTTTGGAGGAGCGTTTCCACGCGTCCTGGACGCAGGACTACGGCCAGTTCGCGCACCCCGTGCTCGGTCGCCCGCAGAGGAGCACCACGAGCTACCTCACGAAAGACGTCCTGGCCAACTACACGTTCTTCACGTTCGTGCGCGACCCCGTGACGCGGTTCCGGTCGTCGTACGCGCAGGCGATGTGCCGCGAGCGGTGCACTTTGTGCGCCGTGCGCGGCGAGGACGAGATGTACACGCCCACGATCCCGGAGATCACCGCGTTTTTGCAGGGCCGCTTAATGCACTTTTACCGCGACGTCGCGTTGGGCGAGACGCGCGCGGATGAGATTTCATTAACAGAAGCGTGGGTGGACGAACACTTCGAGTCGCAAATTCTGCGGTTATCGGGCGCGACGAGAGACGGCGACCCTGTGCCGATGCACTTCATCGGCCGAGTCGAGACGCTCGATCACGACTGGTCCAGGCTGATGGACCATCTCGGGTTGTCGTATCAAGATCCGCGCCGAGCACCGATCGAGACGAAAGAACACGCGTGCGACATCCCCACTAGAGGCGCCGTCGTGGCGAAACAGCGCGCGGCGCCGGCGACGGTTGAAGAAAAAGTCTCCGTCGCGTCTCTGTACCACGACGACTTCGAGTGCCTGGGGTACCACAAACCGAAGGTGTAGGTGGTCACCGGTGTGCCGTGTTGTGTGTTGTCAGGAGGGACACCGAGTGAGACGCAGTAGCGAGTAGCCGAGAGAGGTTGCGTGTAGCGACGTCGTAGCGTAGTAGCTTAGGAAAACGTAGACTAACGTCTTCTTCAACCCGACTGGCAAGTTCGGTCGTTAAAACTCGCGCGGCGTTCGATTTTTTCGTTCTCTCGGTCAGAACGCGTCGTTTCGAGCGGGGCTCGGCAGAAACGGAGGGTTTCAGTGAAAATCGACCCACAGGATCAAAAACACTGACAGCTCGGCAGGAACGGAGGTTTTCGTTTTCGGCAGTGGTTATTTATTCAGGGCGCCGATTCCGTCTTCGGAAGTTCTCGCGAGGGCTCGAAAAAGCGCGGTCGTTAATCGCGTCTTTTCGCGATAAACACAGTGATAAACACAGACAGTAGAGCGACGCGGCGCGCACATCGGGGAGGCACGAGGCGGCGCGACGCGGGTGACCCCCGCTTCGAAGGCACCGGGCCGCCGCGATGAGCTGGCGGGACGGCGCGCACGGCGTGGACCGCGGGGGATGCCTGGCGAGACTGTGCGTCGCTTCCCGTTGTCTCGCGCGTTATACATGTCTCGCTTCGCGCATATCTTCGGAATTCTTCCCGCTTTCCCGTATGTCACGCGTCTGACCTCGCCCTCCCGCCCCCACGTCCGCCTCCCGAACGCAGCGCCGGCGCGATGCTGTCGAGTAAACCCCCGCCTTACACGCCCGAGCTCGTCGTCGAGGCGCGCGAGTCCGCGGGGAAGATCGAGGGTGGCTTCTGGACCAAATCCTCCAGCGCGGCGGACTACGAGTCGCGGGCGCGGAAAAAGCTCGAGACCATCTCCGGCCAGATCCAGCGAAGCGGCACGCCCGGGGAGACCCAGCGCGCGCACTACGAGGCCGCGATGGCCGCGCAGGCGGCTGTGCTCCAGGCGAGCGCGCCCCAGGCGAGCGCGCCCCCGCGCGCGCCCTCGCAGGACAACGCGCAGCTCGCGGCGACGCTCGATCTGTTCGATCGAAAACTGCAGAGCGCGGGCGCGGGCGCGAGCGCCCGCGCGTCTCACTCGCAGGCTTCGCAGGCCTCGTCGCCTCGGCTCGGCCCCCATGTGTCGGACCCCGCGTTGCACCGCATCGTGCAGGCGATCGTGAAGCGCTACGTCGACCGCGCGGAGTTCAAGGCGTTCCTGCAGCCGCTCTCGATGGAGCAGCGGCGCGCGTACCTGGTGAAGATTGCGACGTGCGGCAAGCGCGCGCTCGGCGAGTATTACCGTACGCAAAAAGAAAGCGGGTCCAAGAGCAAAGGCCTGGGCGAGGTGGCGCTGGTGGAGCACATCACCGGCGTGGTGATGAAGATGATGGCCAAGGCGGGTGGAGACGCCGCCGGCGCCGCCAGCCTCGGCCTGCACCACCAGCAGCAGCTCAGGCTGAGGGAGGAGGAGACCGCGCGCCGTGACGAGGCGCGCGAGAAGTTGGAGCGCGAGCGAGCAGAGCACGAGCGCGCGCGCAGGACAGACGGAGGTTCAAACGTCGGCGGCGCGAAAGAACAAGAGACGGGCCCTGCAGGGAGCGTGATGGAGATGGCTGCGTATTGGAAGCGTCTCGGGGAGATGCGCGGCGCGTACCTGCCCCGCGCGAAGCAAACGATGGAGCTGCTCAAGAAGAAAGCCAAGAGCGGCGCGGACGACAAGAACACGCAGAAGCGAAACGCCGAGAAGTTTCTGCAGTGGTTCGGTTCGCACCTCGTACCGATGCTCTCGCAAACCGCGGAGGCGCCGTGCGCGTCCGCGAAGTTCTCCATGGCGGAGCTCGACCATCTGGACGCGCAGATGAAGAAGCTCATCGCCGTCACCTCGGGGCGCGCCGCCGCCGCGCAGGGGAGCGCCGCGGGGGGGGGCGCCGACCAGTACCGACAAACGAGCGCGACAAACGCGCCGGCGGCGTCCGCGGGGGCGGAGTCGAGCTTCACCTCGGAGAGCGCCGACGCGCCGCGTTTGGCGAAGAGGGGCGACGGCGTTTCCGACGAGCGCGACGAGCGCGCTGTGGCCGCGAGGGAGGCGGTGAAACGGGCGTCCGATGAGGCGGCCGCCCGAACGGAGGCTTCCGCGCGACGAGCGCTTCCTTCGGCGTTTGCGTCGGTGACGCGTCGCGACGCGACGGAGTCCGCGGAGAGAGAGCCGCCGACGCCCTTCTTTTTCGACACGTTTCCCCCGCCGACGACGCCCGGGAAGCCGAGCGACGCCATTAAGGGCGGCGACGACACCGCCCCGCCCGCGATTTTCGTGGAGTCCGCGCGGAACAACGCGCCGGTGGCGATGAGCTTCGTGAACGGCGGGCGCGAGCTGCGCCGGCGCGCGCTCGAGTCGAGCGCGGCGGCGGGCAACGCGACGCCCGCGTCGATCTGGAAATCGTGGGACGACCTTAATCGGCAGTCCGCGTGACGACGTCCGCGCGAGAATCGTCTTTGAGTTGAAAACGACAAACGATGCATGACAAACGACACGTGACGACCTTGTTACCCAACCATGTTCTCTGCTAAACGTTGTTCGGCTATCCTCGTTTGGACGCTCCGCGGAATCCTCGAGGCTCGAGTCACTACGACGCGCGGTCCTCGCCCGCATGGAGCCACATGCGATCCTCGAAGTCCCGGGGCTTTATTTTGCTCACCTCGTCCACCTTTCGGCCGTCGCGGAAGAACGAGAACGTCGGCGTGAACCGCACGTGCGCCGCGGTGTCCGGCAGGGTGTCGACGTCCGCGAGCACGAAGTGCGCGTCCGGGAACGAACGACTGGCGTCGCCGAACGCGGGGAGCATGCCGGCGCAGTGCGTGCACCACGACGCGCCGAACTTCACCACCACCAGTTTGCCTTTCGTGGAGGTCTGCGTTTGCATCATCGACTCGAACGCGTCCTCGCCGCGCACGGCGCCGAAGTTGCCGCCTCGCGCGGGCAGGTCCGCGGACGGGGGGAGGTCCGGCATCTGCATCGCGCGCATCGCCGCGGGGGAAACCTGGCCCGGCGCCGCGCCCTGCGACAAACGCCGGGGGTCGTCGTACGCGGGCACGTTGGGCGGGGGATCCGAGACCATCGAACGCAACACACCCTGAGCGGCAGCCTCGTGACGCGCGTGTTCCTCCGCGGTCGTCGGCGCGTCTCGCGCACTCGTGGACGCGTCAGCGTCGCCGCCGCGCCGGCCGAAAAGCCCCATGACGAGCACGGGGGCGCCGGCGGGAGTGACGAGTCTCGGCGGGCCCGACTGGAGAAAACCACGCTCGTCGGTGCCGAGGAAAACCTGGTTGACAGTCCCGTGCTTTTCCCAAGCCTTCGCGCGTCACTTCCCCCCGCACGATGTCCGCGCAGGTGGACTTCGACGCGTGCCTGTTCGAGGCGGTCGCCGCGGCGAGCGAGGCCGGCGAGGAGATCAAGGCCGCGTGGCACGTCGAGCGCGACGTGGAGTACAAGGGCGATGTCGACTTGGTCACCGCGACGGATAAGAAGTGCGAGGATTTGATCTTCGAGCGGCTCCGGGCGGCGTTCCCCGCGCACGCGTTCGTGGGCGAGGAGAGCGTCGCCGCCGCGGACGGCGCGCTGCCGCCGATCACGGACGATCCGACGTGGTTCGTGGACCCGCTGGACGGCACGACCAACTTCGTGCACGGCTACCCGTTCTCCTGCGTCAGCATAGGCCTGACCGTCGCGAAGGTGCCCGTGCTCGGCGTCGTGCTCAACCCGATCACGGGCGAGACCTTCGCGGCGGTGCAGGGCCGGGGCGCGACGCTCAACGGCGAGCCCATCGCGGTGAGCAAAGTTTTAGACCTGTCGAAAGCGCTGGTGGCGACGGAGATTGGCGTCGGGAGGGACGCGAAGACGGTGGACGCCATCATGCAAAGAGTTCGCGCGTGCGTCGAGAATTGCCGCTCGCTGCGCGCTTCGGGCTCGTGCGCCATGAACATGTGCGGCGTCGCCGCCGGGCGCCTGGACGGCTTCTACGAGATCGGGTTCGGGGGGCCGTGGGACTGCGTCGGCGCGGCGGTGATCTGCCGCGAGGCGGGAGGTGTGGTGATGGACCCGAGCGGAGGCGCGTTCAACATCACCGCGCGGCGCGTGTTGTGCGGGAACCCAAACGTCGCCACGAAACTCGCGGAGGTGCTCGCCAAGATACCGGACGGACCGGCGGAACCGAAAGCGCTCTCGTAACTACCATAGGGTATCGCGATGCGTATTTTATCTCACGTCGCTCTGTCGTTCCGGTCATTTCGTAAACGAACAGCCTTTTTCTCACGCGTGTTTCCCGATGCGCCTCTTCACCGCGCTCGCGCCGTTCTCGAGCGCGGCGGTGAGCAGACCCGAGCACGTGTACACGCCCCCCACGAGCGCGCACACGCCGAGGCACCAGTCCAGGAACGGCTTCTTCGTCTCTTTGACGACCACGCGCATGGGCGATATGTCGAACGAGAACTTGATGGAAGCGCCGTCGATGCGCGAGTCGTCCGTGTCGAACGGCGGCTCCAACACGAACCGGTTCGAGTTGAACGTGTACTCGTACAGACGCACCGCGGCGTCGGCCCCGCCCTCCAGCGGCTCGAACGTGCGCCCGACGACGTGCAGGTGGTGCTCGTGCACGGTGAACGGCGCGTCCGAGACGAACGTGTCGTCGACGTCGCGCTTACCGCCGGTGACCGTGGACGCGCGCGCGAAGCGCCCGCCCATATCCTTGGGGACGCGGGACCACGTGCCGCGCAGCGCGCGAGGCACGAAGGACGGTCGGCCGCCCGGTACGTGTCTTCCGAACGACAAGTGCTTGACGGCGTGGGTCATGTTCACCAGCTCGGCGTTGATGGCGTGGCGCGCGGAGTGGGGCGTGACGTATATGGCACCAGGCACGCGGTTCACGCGCACGGAACCGTCGATGACACACCCCGAGGTTCGAATCGCGCCGCCGAGCGCGCGTTTCGCGCCTGCGGCGGAGGCGGCTCGACGTTCCGCCGCCGCCGCGCGCGTACGGCCCTCGTCGTCGTCGTACGAGCTCTCGTGCCTGGCGTCCGCCTCGGCGAGGGTCTCGTCCAGCGCCTCGCGCACGTACGCGGCGATGTCCTCCGCGCGACGCGCGCCGTGGTACGCCTCGAACTGGAGCTGGCGAGGAAGCGCGCGCTGGGATCCGTCGGATTTCGATCTCGAATCGTCTCCGGAGACCGAATGCGTCTCGCCGTTCTTCCCGCCGCGGTAGAGCCTCAGAGTGGGAAAAGCCTGCACTTTTTGCTCGGCGCACAGCCGCGCGTTGGCGTCGAGCGTGCAGTCCACGGAGGCGAGCGCGGCGGCGAGTCTCGCCGTGCCGCTCGTCTTCAAGTCCTGCCGCACGAGGTCCGCGGCGTGCTCGAAGACGGGTCTCAGTGCGGTGCAGTGCGAACACCAAGGCGCGTGGAAGTTGACGAGTAACACGCGGTGCGCGGCGACCATCCGGTCGAACGTCGCGGCGGTGATTTCGTACGCGACGCGCGCGTCGCCGTACGCGTCGAGATCCGTGGTTAGATCGTGCGAGTCGTCGTCGATCGAACCGGTGTTCGATCCCTTGGTTCCTGCATTCTCCGTCACGTGCTCTACGCCCAAATAGTGGCTGGCGCCCATGGCGTGCTTGTACAGCTGCTCGCCGGTGACGTTGAATCGCCGCGCGCCGAGCGCGTCGACGACGTCCACGGTGGCCCACTCGCAGGAGAGCTCGGGGAGCTCGAGCTTGAAGTTGACCTGGAACCGCCGGTCCGGCTCGTGGTCCACCACGATGTCCGTGCGCGTGCCCACCTGCCTCAGCGCGCGCGTCTGCGCCACGAGCAGCGCCGCGAACGCCGCGGTGGCCACGACGCTCACCGCGCCCCCCACCACAGAGCCCTCGGCGAGCTCGAGCGGAAGCCTCTTGTAGTAGTCCGCGCGCCGGAGGGCGCCGACGAAGCCGTCGGGGCGCGCGCCGGCCACGAAGCCCGCGCTGGACGTGCGGCGCGCGACCATGGTCGACGGAGGGCGCGCTTCGTCCGGCGCGGCCGGGACCTGCGCGCGGCGACGAGTGAGCCGCAAACGCGGCGACGCGGGCGTGACGCGCGCCTCGTGTCGTCGCACGCGCGCCTCGTGTCTTTGCAGGCGCGAAGGACGAGCCCACCCTCGAGGCGTCGAACGCGATTTTTCGAATCCTCTCTTGTCGATATGATCATAGATACCGCGGACTACTCGTCTTCGGGCGCGTCTACGCGCGAACCGACTCACCGGCCGTAATCCGTCTCTGTGTCCAGCCTCGGGCGGAGACACCTCTCCCAGACGTGCGCGGCGTCCTCCCTGGACGCGGGCAGCACCCGCCGCACTTTCCGCCCGTCCCGTCCGCCCGCCTCGTTCTCGACGTGGAACGTGAACAGGAAGGTGTTGCTCAGCTCCGCGGAGGTCTCCTCGGGCTTGGTCACCAGGCACTCCACCTCGACGTCCACGCACGTCTCGCACGTCTTAGACGTGGTGTCCACGTGCAACACGCGCGCCTTGAACCGCAGCAGGTCGCCGACGTCCACCGGCTTGAGAAAATCCATGTCCCGCACGGATTTGAACCTCGGACGCGCGCCTCCGAAGACGTACGAAGTCGCGAACGCCAACTCAAACGCGCGGCGCAACAGGAACCCGCCGAAGATGCGTCCGCTCAGGTTCCGCTGCTGCGGTTGCGCGACGAAGATGTTCTCCGTCCTCGTCGCGGAGCTCAAGATGGCGTCCGTAGACGCGAGCGCGGGAAACGTCGTGACCGCGCGCGTCTCGTTTAACGCCGCCTCCACGAAGGCAGCCTTCGCGGAAGCTAAAGACGTTTCCAGGTGGGGCGCGTTTGGATAAGACGGGTCTTCGCCGAAAGACGTTTTCGACGTCTTTTCGGCTTTGGCTTTTTCTTTTTTGCGCGCGACGCGCTCCGCCGTCTGCGCGAACAGCGTTTGTGTGGCGTCGCAGTCGGGCACCAAAGGGTTCACCGCGGCGCTCTTGTTGGTCACCGCGTCGCGTGCCACGAACGTGAAGTCCGCGGACAAAGAGGGGCCGGAGCCGGGGGCGTAACCTTCCTTTCCGACGGTCGTCTCGCGTAAAACGTTTGTTTCTTCGCACGGCGGCGCGTCGGGGTGTTCCGCGGGCCACGCCTCCATCCGGATGACCATGGAGCTCCTGCCCACCCACGCCACCGCGCCCGAGAGGATGACGTCCTCCTCGAGCTTCAGCGCGCGCATCAGCCGGACGCGATCCACCGAGGCGGTGACCAGCAACTGCGGCCGCGTCGCGCGGTCGGCGTCGTCGCAGTGCGAAAACGCGATGTTCCCAGCGAGCGAGTCCAAGTCTTCCAGGACCCGGCCCACGCGGACCGCGTTCCAAGGGTTGCGGTACGCCTCGAGCAGGTTCTCGTCCGCGGAGAAGGAGTACCGGATGGACGTCCTCGTCGGGGGCTTGGGCACGAGCGCCTCCTGCGCTCGCGTCGCCGCCGCCTCGGAGACGCCCGCGGCTTTCGCCTGCGCGAGCCGGTCCTGCCACAGCTTCGACGTGATGGCGGTGCGTTCGCGCGCGACGGCGTACCCGCGCGCGGAAGAAGCGGGATGGGCGAGGCGTTCGCGCGCCTCGCGCGCGACCGCGCGAAGCAACGCGCGCATCGCGATGCCCGCGCCGACCGTCCGGCCGCGCTTCGGGGTCTGGGACACAACCCTAAGGGTGCCCACTCAGAAATGAACATCGGATTGCGCGAGGGATTTCCGCGAGCCGCGGCTCGTCGGACGTCGTCGAATTTGTTCGTCGCCTCCGCGTCAGATCTCCTGCCGCGGCCGCGAGAGAGCGCGGGCTCTTCGTCGGTTCGGGGCACGACGGCGTCGCGATGGCGTCCCCCGCGAGAACGTCCCCCCCGACGCACATCACCGTCGTGGTGAAGAACCCCGCGAACCACGGGAGCGTGGACTACACCACTTCCGTGCCCGCGTCGTTCACGGTGGGCGACCTCAAGCTCCGGATCGCGTCCGAGCTGGAGGGCAACCCGCCGCCCAGCACGCAGAGGCTCATCTACTCGGGCGCGCTCTTGCGGGATGACGCGCAGGGTTTGCTCGAGACGCTGGGCTCCGCGGACCTCAGCGCGCCGGCGGTGTTCCACCTCGTGACGTCGCACTCCAACGCATCCACGCCCTCCACCTCGGAGGCGAGGAAACGAAACCCGGCGAACGACGCCGGACCGAGCCGCGCGGACGCGGGTCCGCTGCCGCTCCGGATGAACCCCGGCGAGTCACACGCGCCGAGCGCGTCGACGAGCGCGTCTCGTTCGTTCCCCGACGGGACACCCGGGACGGTCCCCGGGACGGTCCCCGGGACCCCGGCGGCCGGCGACCCCGCCACCCCGGGCGTTTTCTCCGCCGCGCCGGACGCGCGCGACCCGCTCGCGCAGGCGGCGTACTCCGCCGCATACGCGGCGGCGTTCGCGGCATTATCCCCGGGGACGCCCCTCCCGGCGCCGCCGGGGACGCCGGGAGGCCACGTCGGCGTGTTCGGGTTCGCAGAGCGCGCGAACGCGACCCCGCGGCTCACGGGCAACGACGCCGGTCTGCCACCCGGCTGGCGCGAAGTCGTCCGCGACGGCGCGACGTACTACTGGGACACGCGCACCGACGCCACGACGTACGCGCGTCCTCCCGGGCGATGGGCCCCGGGCCCCGTCGGGGGGTACGCTGATGGCGAAAGAGGCGCGAGAGGCGGCTTGGACGCCGGGGACGAGAGGGGCGGGCTCGTCGCGAACGGAGAAAATTTCGGAGAAAATTTCGGCATCCGGCCGGAAGCCGCCGCGCAGTTCCACGCCGCTCTGCGCGCGATTCGGGAAGGCGATCCAGCGCGCGCGGCTGCCGCAGCTGCCGCGGCCGCCGCGGGCGGTCGCCCCGTGCGCGTCGTGCAGTTCCACGTGGATCTGAAGCTGCTTTTTAAACTCGCCACGCTCGTGTGCTTCGTCGGGCAGGGCGCCTCGCGAGAAAGGCTCGCCGCGTACGTCCTGGCGGCGGCGCTCGCGTACGCCGCGCAAGTCGGCGCGTTCAACGGCGTTTTGCGACGCGCGCTCGGGGAGAACGTCCCCCCCGGCGCTCTGCCTCGCCGCGACCGCGCCAATCAGCTCAACGGAGATGCTCGCGGCGACGTTCGCGGAGGTGTCGCGGACGCGCGAGCCGCCGCGGGTCTTCCGCCGAGGACGACGCCGGCGGGCCCGCGGACCACGGCGCTTCTGCCCGGGATGCGCGAGGGCATGCCGCGGACGTGGCTGGGCGAGGTGAAGGTGGCGCTCGGGGGGCTCCTCGCGTCGCTGCTGCCGAGCTGGGAACCGCCGGAGCTGCACAGGCACCCGCGCGAGCGACCGCCGGCGCGCGCGGGCGCGGCGCGCCCCGCGGCGGACCACCCGCGCGCGGATTAGCGAGGCGAGAGCGAACAACGCGCTTCACGACGCTTTAGGATTGATTTTTTTTCTTAACGGCAAACGAGCTGACGAGAGACTACTTGAGACTACTTTTCCTTTGCGCGCGATACGCGTACTACTCCGTACTCCGCCGCCCGTCATCGCGAAACTACCTCGCGTGCGTCCCGTTCTGTTCGTTGTGCGACACGCGCGCGTGCCTGGTGAGTTCCGCCCCCCCGAAGCCCCCGCTCTGGACGCGCGGCGACAGCGTGAGCTGGCTGTCGTTGCGCGTCATGAAGTGCGGGTGATTGGCGTCGCTGAGCTTGGCCAACTTGGGCGGCGCGCCTCTTTGGTTCGCCGCCGCCGCGTTTCTTCTGCGCTCGTCCGCGTACTTCTCGTACGCGTACCACAGTATGCCCGCGCTGTTCAAACTGAGCCCCGCGACGTTGACGAACCCGATCTCCACCGCGAACGCGAACAAACCGCCGACGCCCTGCACGACGCTCTTCGTTCGGCCAACCACGGAGGTTGTGAGCGCGTCGTTCACGCGCGTGCACAGATACGTCGCGTAGTTCAGCACAAACGCCGACGCGCAGGACGTGACGAACGCCGCTATGAACCTCGGGTCGAACAGGTCGGGGAAGGTCATCACGCCTTGTACTTCACCCGTCAACACCGTTATGGCCAACGACAAAGGCGTGCTCCACAGCGAGTTATATAACAGGAGCGTGAACGAGTCCAGTTGTAAGTCGTCGCCGATTTTACCCACGAGCACGACGTAGCACGCGGTGCACGCCGCCGACGCTAGCGCCAGCGCGTATCCTAACGGGTCGAAATACAGGTCGCCGTACCCCGCGACGAACCCGCCGCAGGTGGTGAGCCATACCGCGCCTTGGATGCGCGCGGAGGGCACGCGTTGGCGCAGCAAGTAGTCCAGGAGCATGACGAACGGCGTCGTCGCCGATTTCAGGATGCCGTACATCGGGATGTTCACCAGCACGAGCGCGCTCATGTCCAGCACGAGCTTGAGCTGGAACACCGCCGACACTAAGAACACGCGCTTGAAGTGCGTTTTGTTGAACTTGGCGATCTTGATCACGCCCAGGTTGGATAGCAGGAAAATCGCGAGCACGGTGAACACGGTCTGGCCGGTGACCAGCGACGCGGGGTACCGATACCGCCACACCTGGAAGATGGCTTTGTTCAGGAACACGGAGGCGACGGACATGGAGCCGTAAAACAGAGCCGCGCTGATGCCCGCCACGCGCATCTTACGCGCCGCCGCGCCCTTGTTCCCGTGCAAATCCTGGTGGTGCGTCGGAAGAGGCATGGTTTCGTTTTAGAATCGTCCCCGCTCGTCACGCCACCCCGAACCCCGTCACTCTCCCCGACCCGCGCAGCAGGAGATCGCACACACTCGCCGGTCGTCTACGCGACGCCGTCCACTCGAACGTCCGAGCTCCGCCCGCCGCGCGGACGACGTCCGTTCGCGCGGACGCCGGGAACGCCCGCGGACGCGAATGCCGCACCTCACGCGGGCGCGGTGCGAGATCGACCCTCACACAGACACGCGGCGCCTGCGATGCTGGCGGTCGCCGCGCGGTTCGACAACGGGTTATTCAAAGCCGCGCGTGGGTCAGATCCGCTTTTCCGTGGCTGGCGCGGGCTCCGGCACCGCATATGAGCATTTACCCTGGCGGCGCGACGATAAAAAAAAGTGCGTTCAAGGTTTATGGGAACGCGTTCAAACCCGTACGAAAACGGTTTTTCACGGCGAACGCGCTCGTTCGCTCGCTACGATCGAAAACAAACGTACTCGTCCGCCGCGCTCGCGACTCACGCGCCCATCGCCTTGAGCAGCCCTCTGGCGTTCTTCGCCAGCGGCGGCACGTCCTCCGCGCGCGCGGCCACCTCCAGCGCTAAACGCAGGTCGTCCAGCGCGCCGCACCGCGCGATCGCCTCCAGCGCGTCGTCGTCCGCGGCGAGCATAGCCGTCGCGAGACCCGCCGCCGCGACGCGCGCCTCCGGCGCGGCGGCGCCGTCGCGCAGCGCCGCGCTCGCCGCGCGCGCCAAGTCCTTCGCGTACTTCATCACCGCGAGCTTGTGGAACCGACGAAGGAACTCACTGGTGTCGTTCTCTCGAGAAGAAACCGCGTTTTGTTCGCCGCCGCGCGTCTTCCGCGCGTCGTCGTCGAGAGAAGCGCGGAGCGTACGCGCCGTCGCGTCCGTCGCCGCCGCCGCGAACGCCACCGCGCACAGCGAGAAGCACGCCGCGGCGACGCCGCTTCTCCTTTCGCCTCCTTTCGAGCCTTCTGTTTCGGCGTGCGCGGCGAGCCGCGGGTACGTCGCGCGCGCGAACGCCTCGGCGACCGCGCGGTCGCGGACGTTCATGATCACCCGGACCGACCCGGTCAAAGACTCGGCGAGCGCGACGCGGCGCGCGGAGGTCTCGTCGGCGCGCGACGCGACGCGTCTCGTCGCCGCGGACGCGTCCTTCGCCCGAGTTTCTTCGAGTTTCTCCGACGAAACGCTCTTCGAACCTTCGAGAGACGCCCAGGGGGGCGCGCGGGGGTCGCCCACGATGGCCGCGATGATGCCGTCCAGCGTGGCGCTGGCGCGTCCGCCGTCCCCCAGGCCCGCGCCGAGGCCCCCCGCCGGCGCCGCGCGCGGCGCCGCCAGCTCGGCGGCGATGAAACGCGCCAGCGTCTCGGCGCCGCCCGCGCGGGTCTTGGCGACTTCGACGTTTTCCGCCTCCGCCGCCGCGGGACTGTTCGTTCGAAACGGCTGAGAAGTGTTTTCGTCTCGCGCGCACGCGAACGTCGCCAAACGAACAAACGCGACTCTGTGCCTGTCTCGCACTTCGGTCTCTCGAACGTGGGCGACGGAGTGAGCCGTCGTCGTCGTCTCCGGGCCGAGCGCGGCGACGCCTCGGCTCGCCAGACCCGACAGCGACGCGAGCGCCAGCGCGCGCGCGTCGCGCAAGCGGAACGCGTCAAGAGCCGACTCCATCGCCGCGACGCGCGCGGCGGCGGCGCCGGACTCGGGGTTTGGGTTTTGGCTTGTTTTGTCAAAACCGGGCACGACGCGACCGTGAAGCTCCGCGGCGAGCCGCCGCGCGTCGTCGGGCGCGTCGGAAGACGCGTGCGCGAGCGCCAGTAACGATCCCGCGAGACTAGCGGAATCCGCGTCGTCGTCGGCGGCGGCGTTTACCTCCGCCCAGTCGTCCCACGCGTCCACCTGCATCGCGCGGAGCAGCAACAGAGGCGCCAGGCGTTTAAACGCGACGGCGACGGGGTCACGCGTCTCGTCGTCGGAGAAGAGAGAAAAGGGCTTCTCGCGGAGCGCGTCGCGCGCGGCTTGGAACGCGACGCGCGAAACCGGAGGCGCGCCGATCCAGGGCGCGAGCTCGGCGACGACGCGCGCGGTGGCCGTCGCGGACGCGACGCCGACATGAAAGGACTTCGTTTCGCGAAATTCGCCGCGAGCGAGCGCCGCGTCGACGACGACGCGCGCGGTCTCCAGGAGACTCGCCGCGTCGAACCCGTTTGAAGTATCGTCGGCGGCGCGAGCGGCGTTTTCGCGGAACCACGACGCGAACGTCTCGATCGCGCGCGCGACGCCGGGGCCCATGCGAGCCTCGGCGTTTCGCGCGAACAAAACGTTTCGTTCGTCACGCAGAGCCTCCAGAAGCGCGCGCGTCGCGACCACCGCGCCGCGCCCTCGCAGCGCGGCGAGCAGAACGGCTTCCAACGCGTCGTCGCTGAACGACTTTTTAGTCTCGGCTTTTGTCTCAAGCGAATCGAAAAGCGCCGAGACGGTCGCGACGGTTCGCGAGAGCGGCGCGCGCCGAATCGCGTCTCGAGCGGCGTCGCGCACGGAGACGTCCTTCTCGCTGGGCTCAGAGATGCGCCCCGCGAGTGTCAAAAGCGCGTCCGCGAAGGAACAGTCGTCGTCTCTTGGTTCCGATCCCGCGCGCGACCCTCGCGCGTCGCTTAAAGAAAAGAGCGCGGATTCCCCGAGCACGACGATCGCGTTTCTCCGCGCGGCGGGCTTCGTCGAGGCGCACAGCGTCTCGACGAAGCTCCGCGCGGCGCCGGAGGGCTGCGTCGCGACGAGCGCCGCCGCGAGCGACGCGAGGCCGGGCGTCATGACCTCCGGCGCCTCCTCTAAAAGCGGGAGGAGCCCATCTAAAAGCGCGCTCTGCTCCGGGCCCCATCCAAAACGCGACGACGAGGGAACCAGCGCCGCGCGAAGCAGCGCCGCGCCCAGCGCCGCGTTCGCCGCGACGCGAGAGCGGAGCGCCGGGACGAGCGTCTCGGCGGCGCGCGCGCGGAACACAGACGCCGCGTCGTCGTTTCGTACTCCTCTCGAGTGTGACAAAAGACCGCGTTCGGTTTTTTTTTCGGTTTTGGTCACACTCGTCGTTTCGCCGCTCCGCTCCTCCGTCGTATCTGTCTCCTCAGAAGAAACGACGGAGGAGACGCCGTCGGCGAGGCCGAGTTGGCCGATCGCGAGGGACGTCGCGACCAGCGCGTGTCGCAGTCGGTCGCCGGCGCCGGAGACGCCCGCGGCGTCGTCCGCGGCGGCGGCGGCGGCGGTCGCCAGCCACCGCGCGAGACGCACGGCGCCGGGCGCGAGGTCGAGAGAGCGATCTCCCGTTTGGTCGGTTGACGGCGCGGCGGACGGGACGGGCTCCGGGAAAGAAAAAAAACCCTCCGCCGCGACGAGCGGCGCCCAGTCCCGCCACGCGCGCGCTAACCACCGGTACCGCTCAGCCTCTCCTGTGTCGTCCTTCTCCAGCGCCGCGCGTTTGGACCACCGCTTGACCGTGTCGAACGCGCGCACGACCTCGTCCAGCGCCACCGCGGGCGCGCGCGCGGGGGACCCGGCGCGCCACCACCCGCGGACAACCGCGCACGTCTCCCGCGCGGCGTTGGCGTGCGCCGCGAATTCGACGACATCCCCTTCGGCGGCGGCGTTGGCTGCGCGCGCCGTCACGGCGAGCGCAGCGTCCACCGCGGCGACCGCGAGCCGCGTGGGCGGGTCCGCCTCATCGCGCGCGCGCTCGGACTCGGCGATCGTCAACAGCAACGCTTCGGCGGCGGCGGTGGTAAAAGCGCGTGGAGGTTGCCGATTTTCCGGCGACGAAACGTTCACCGCGGCGTGTTTTAGGGCGAGGCACGCGGCGAGTCTCGTGCGTCTCGGGGTGGGGGGCGCGCACCGCTTGACCAGTTCTTCACCCACGTCGTCCGTGCGCCGAATCGCGTCGTTTTCCTTTTCGCCGCCTAAAAGCGCTTCCGCGGGCGACACGAGCCACGCGGCGAGTCGCAGCGCCGTCTTCTTCTCGTCCGCGGAGGATGTCGATCGGATCGACGTCTGCTGTTTGGTTCTTCGTTCCCGGCCGGCGGTCGGGCGCACGATGCGCTCGAGCAGGGGATCGAGCACCGGGTGCGCGGTCGATTGGTCGCTCGAGCCCGGATGGAGCGCGGAAAAGTCGGTCAGGAATCTCGCCACCGCGTCGAGCGACGAGACCAGCCTTCGCGTCTCTTCCTTCTTCGCGCGCTTTCCGCCATCGAGATCCTCGGCACCGCGACGGTCATCGACCGCGCGCCTCACCGCCTTGGGGGAGGCGTCCAGGAGCTCACGGAGCGCGGGTCCGATCGAGCGACCCACCGGCGGCGACGACCGGTCCATCGCTCGCCCTCCCGCGTCACCCACGACCCGCGCGCCGACGAGTGCCGGTGCTCAGATGTTATGTTGTCTTCGTTGTTATTCACGAAATCGAGCAGACGGTGGTTTATCCATCAACAGTAGGGTTCGGTGGTCTGCTCGGTCACAACGCGCGTCGACGACCGGTATGTCGACCGTCGTGAACCTGTCGCCGCGCGCGACGCCGAGCGGCGCGCGGCGCACCCGCGTCGCGCCGCTCGGCGCTCGCCGGGTCGCCGCCGTCGCGGGAGGCTCGCCGCGGACGGTTCCCGAAAACCCGAACATCCGCAGGCGCGGTGTCGACGTCCCTCCGCGCGCGATGTCCTCGTCGCTCCGAACGCTCGCGCCCTCGAGCCGCGCGCCGAGACCTCGCCGCCGCGTCTCCAGCGCGCGTGCGGCGCGTCTGGTCGCCGCCTCGGACGCGGACGAGACGCGGAGTTTGCCCGCGGACGAGACGACGACGTCGTCGTCGTCGTCGTCGAACGCCTCCGACGACATCTCCGACGGCGTGTCGCTCGATCGGCGCGTCGAGCTCAACGCGGTGTTGCGCTTCGCGGTTCCCCTTCTGGCGACCAACATCGTGACACCGTTGCTGACGATGACGGACACCGCGTTCGTGGGGCGGTGCGCGGCGGACTCGGTCGTGCAGCTCGCCGCGCTCGGCGTCAGCACGCCGCTCACCGACTACACCGTCACGCTCGCCGCGTTCATCCCCGCGGGCTTGACCAACATTATTTCCAACGGGGTCGCCGCGAAAGAGAGCAAACAGAGTCTCGGCGCGAAGACGTACGGCGCGCTGATCGTGTCGTTTTGCTTGTCCTTACTCGTCGCCGGGATACTGATTTTGCACACCGAAACTTTACTTTCGTGGCTGAAAACACCAAAAGAAGTGATGGCCGCGGCGTGCGCGTTTACCAAGATTCGCGCCATAGGCATGCCCGCGGCGTACCTCACCACCGCGGCGTATGCGATCTTAGTCGCGCGAAAAGATACCGTCTCGCCTTTAGCGTGCGTTTGTTTGGCAGCCACCGTGAACGTGTTGTTGGATTACCTCGCCGTCGCACGCATGGGCATGGGCGCCGCGGGCGCGGCGTGGGCCACCACGGTCGCGCTCTGGGTCGGGTGCGGCGCGATTTTAGATGTGGTGCGAAAACGCGGGTACGCGGATGCGTTTCCGTGGGGCACTTTCGCGTACAAAGAACAGATGGCGCCGGTGATGGCGTTTTTCGGCCCGATCACGTTTTTGGTGTTCGCGCTGTTATCCATCTACACCGCGCTGATTTTGTTCGCCAACGGACTCGGTGTCACCGTCTCCGCGGCGCACAGGATCGCGGGGAACGTCTTCGCGGTCGCGGTGCTGTGCGGCGATCCGCTCATCCAAGCCGGCCAGGCGTTCATGCCCAAGTACCTTTTGCCGAGCGTCCCGCTAAGAGCGGCGGCGCGGAAGATGGCCGGGTTGCTGCAGCAGGTGGGTTTCGGCGCCGGCGCGTTCGCGGGCACAGCGTGCGCTGTGACGTGTTTGTTCGGCGGCGGGGCGTTCACCAACGACGCGGCGGTGATTTCTCAAGTAAGAGCAGTCGTCGTCCCGATGTGCGCCGCCGTCGTCGCCAACGTCGTGTCGAAATCCATGTACGGCGTCACCGTCGCGGCGAAGCAGTTGGTTTTCTTAGCGGCCATCACCGGCGCCGGTCTTGTTCTCTTCGCGCTCGCGCTCTGGCGCATGAACGCCGTGCTCGTCGGCCCGGCGCTGTACTACTGGATGTGGTGGGTCGTCGCCGGGTACTACGCGCTCGCGATCGTCTGCATACAGGTGCTGACGTTCGGAGGCCCGGGCGGAATGGGGTTCGCGGGGCTGTTTCACGACGCGCCGGTGGAAAACGACGGCGCAAAAGAGACGGTCGCGCCCGCCGCCTGACCGGCCGTGTCTGCCCCACTCGACGCGGATGTCGTATATCATAGCGTGTTGTATTACTTTCGTACTCATACGGTAGTGTGCGTCGGGTCAAGCGACGGCGGTCGTTTATTAGAGCCGGCGCGCCTTCATCAGAGCCCTACG
>Ga0209666_1000723_pt1 | contig 25032 bp, 10 predicted proteins | sample SaaInlV_125m_DNA_FD_184679 | JGI IMG/M metagenome (GOLD analysis project Ga0209666, IMG submission 184679) | Marine microbial communities from expanding oxygen minimum zones in the Saanich Inlet - Saanich Inlet SI037_S3LV_10m_DNA (SPAdes)... | ecosystem: Environmental > Aquatic > Marine >...
TCATCACGCTGAGCAGCGCGTCGGTGGCTGTTGCTGGTGCCCTCGGATCGACGGGCGACTTTAACGTGGCGACGACGGCGTTTACTGTCGCGGCGTTGAGTGGCGACACGGAGGTGGGTGGTGATCTCACCGCAGGTGGAACACTGGATGTCACCGGCGCGGCAACTTTACGAAGCACTCTTGATGTGACGGGGGCCACTACTCTGGACTCTCTCAGTGTGAGCGGTGCCTCGACGTTAACTGGTGCTGCAACATTGCAAAGCACTCTCGATGTCTCTGGTGACACCACTCTTTCTGGAGAGCTCACTGTCAGTGGAGTGTCCACGATCTCGAACACCTTGACTGTGGCACAGGGAGCCACCTTGCAGGATTCTCTTACCGTCGCCGGTGAGGCAATTTTGTCGGATACGCTCACAGTCAACGGCGCCACGACGTTGTCTGATACTCTTGATGTCACTAAAAATTTCAAGGTTGCGTCGACAAAGTTCACCGTCGACTCGTCGACAGGTAACACTGCTGTTGATGGAACACTGACGGTCGCAGACACGACAACTCTGCACAGTGGTTTTTTAATGACCGAAACCGCAGCTGCCTTCACTCACAGTGCTACCACGGTCGGTGCAACCACTGGGCTGACCATATCCAGTACAGTTGGATTCGTAGACGTGGAGGATGTTCGTTTTACAAATAAGAAAATTGGCATTAGCGGTGATGATGATCTTATCACTCTTGGAAGCGCTGCGGTAACTATTGACGGTACACTGTCAGCCAGTGATGATTTCACTGTTGCGGGAGACAAATTCTCTGTGGATGCAACTACCGGTAATTCCATCGTGGCCGGAACGTTGACGGCTCAAAGTTCTCTCGGGGTGACTGGAGCAGCAACTATGTCGTCTACCTTGGATGTCACTGAAGCTACCACTTTGTTGAACACGCTCTCTGTTGGCCAAAAGGCAACAATGCTGAATGACATCGACATGTCAAAACAAGCTGCTGCAATTACGCACACTGCTACCACCGGCGGGCTGACGATTAAGAGTACAAATACTTACGTGGACGTTGAGCTTATCCGATTCACGGACAAGCAGCTCGGTATAAATGGTGATCCGGATCTCATTGCCCTGGACAGCGGGGCTGTGATCATTACCGGCACCCTGGACACCACTGCAGATTTCAAGGTGGCCACAGATAAATTTGTGGTAGATGCAGCCGGCAACACGGCTGCCGCCGGTACCTTGGAAGTGACTGGCGCCACCACTCTGGACAGCACGCTTGAAGTTGGCGGCACCACAACACTATCCAGCACTCTCATTGTCAGCGGTGCGGCCACGCTGTCTAGCACTCTCGCTGTTGCGAACGACTTTTCGGTTGCCACCTCCAAGTTTCAAGTGGCTTCAGGTTCTGGCAACACGGTCGTGGCCGGCACCTTGAACGTGGGATCCGACTTCAAAGTTGCTACGGACAAGTTCACTGTGGATACTTCCGGCAACGCAGCTGTGGCAGGGACTTTATCAGTGACCGGTGCGACCACCATTGTTGACGATATCACGATGTCGAAAGCAACTGCTCTTATTGATCACACTGGATCTGGAGGGCTTACAATCAAGAGTGCCGGGACTGTGTCCGTGGAAGATGTTCGTTTCACCGCTAACAAGATTGGTATCGTCACTGATGATGATCTGATTTCGCTCGCAGACAATGCGGTCACGATCTCAGGAACGATGACTACCTCGGGTGACCTCATGGTCACTGACAACACCAAATTTGCTGTGTATGCGAGCAACGGAAACACCGTGGTGGGCGGTACCCTCGGAGTCACGGGCGCGGCGACGCTTTCGGGCACCCTGGATGTCACGCAAACATTCCGTGTGGCAACCTCCATGTTCACTGTTGAACATTCGTCCGGTAACACGGTTGTGGCTGGTACACTTGCAGTTGACGGGGGCACCACACTCAAAGACTCTGTATCACTGCTGCAGGATGCTGCCACGATCACGCACACAGCAGCTTTCAGCGCGACGGCTGGACTGACAATATCGAGCACAAACGCTCATGTTGATGTTGAGTCTGTGCGTTTTACCGGCAGTACAATTGGTGTCGCCAACGATGCTGATTTGGTGACTCTTGGGGTCTCAGCGGTAACCATTGCTGGAACTGTAACGTCAACCCATGACCTCACTGTTGTGGACAACACCAAGTTCCAGGTGACTGCCGACAACGGCAACACTGCAGTTGGCGGGACCCTTGGTGTCACTGGCGCCACGACCTTGACCTCTGCGTCATTGTCGAGCACTCTCGGCGTCGGTGGTGCGACAACCCTGTCTGACACCCTCACCGTGACTCTGGGTGCTACCCTATCCGACACCCTGAACGTCGCCCTGGACGCGACGCTGCAGAAGAATCTGATCATGTCCGACACAGCTGCAGCCCTGACGCACTCAGCCGCGACTGGTGGACTGACCATCAAGAGCACGAATGGATACGTGGATGTGGAGCAAGTCCGCTTCACAGACAAGGCAATCGGCATCGATGTCGACCCAGACCTCGTGAACCTCGAAAATGGTGCTGTGACCATCTCTGGCTCACTTAGCACAACTGGAAACTTCAAGGTTGCATCTACCAAGTTTACCGTCGATTATGCGACGGGGGACACTGGAATGACGGGGACCCTCACGGTGTCCGACGCAACAACGTTGTCGAGCACTCTTGATGTCACTGGTGCCGTGACGCTGTCAGATACGGTCAATGTTGCGCTGGACGCAACACTGCAAGGCGATCTCATCATGGACCATGCGGCTGCATCTTTGACTCACTCAGCCACGACCGGTGGACTGACCATAAAGAGCACGAATGGATATGTGGACGTGGAGCAAATCCGCTTCGCCGACAGGAAGATTGGCACCAGCGCTGATGCTGAGTTGATCACTTTGGCCACTGGTCAAGTTTCAATCGGTGGAACTCTGAAACTGGACTCTACTGGAGACGTGGAGGTCGCAAAAGCTCTTGCTTCCATCACTCACACTGGTGGCACTGGCATGGCAATCAGTAGCACGTCTGGATACGTCGATATCGAGAGTGTTCGCTTTGATGGTAGTGCGATGGGTCCCACCGGTGATCCCGACTTGGTGACCCTCGCGAGTGGGGCCTTGACCATCGCTGGCACCCTCAGTACCTCGGGCACCTTCACAGTGAATGGAAATAAATTCTCGGTCGCGTCAGACACGGGTAACACTGCGGTCCTCGGAAACCTTGGTGTGACCGGCGCCGCGACGTTATCGAGCTCTCTTGCTGTGAACTCGGACTTCACTGTTGCGGGGGACAAGTTCAAGGTTACGGCGAGCTCAGGAGATACAACTGTGGCTGGCACGTTCACATCATCCGGGGATGCTACTATGTCTGGAGCCCTCGGCGTGAGTGGAGTTACCACGATGGCCAGCACCCTCAACGTCGGATCCGATTTCAAGGTGGCCACGGACAAGTTCTCGGTCACTGCACTCAATGGAAACACCGCGGTGGGCGGTACCCTCGGAGTCACGGGCGCGGCGACGCTTTCGGGCACCCTGGATGTGACTTCTGATTTCAAGGTTGCCACCTCAATGTTCACGGTGGCTTCTGGTAACGGCAACACCGCAGTCGGCGGAACCCTCACGGTGACCGGAGCTGCGAGTTTCGCGGATTCCGTGTCCATGAGTGAGACTGCGGCGACGTTTACGCACACGGGTACCACGGGCTTGACAATTTCCTCCAGCGGGTATGTGGACGTCGAGCAGGTGCGCTTCAATGGTAAGCTCATCGGCGTCGACGGTGATACCGACCTGCTTTCTCTCGAATCCGGCGCCGTGACGGTAGCTGGCAGGCTCAACGTGAATGGCGATACGGACCTGTCTGGTGGCAACGTGATGACATCGTACCATGCCGCAACCGCTTCTTCAGGCGGTGTCACGATTCCTGCTGGAACCACTGTGTGCAAGATCACGGGATCAGTCGCTTCCAGTTTCAGCGTCTCTGTGGCGGGTACTCCCTCTGGTGGTCAGCTCATGTTCATTCGCAATGATTCTGACAAGGCCACTTCTGGCCTTGCGCTGAACGCAGGGGAGGGTGGTCTTTTTGTCTATCACACCGGTGCGTGGCATAGAATTATATAAACAAGCGGGCTGATGAGCCGCGGTGAAGCTGCTCAGACCCAAACAAACATATTTCAAAAACGGCAAAAGCTTGACGGGGCAATCTGGTGAGAGCACGATGTGAATTTTGACCCCGCGCGATAAAACCCGGCCTCTTGAGAGATTGAAGAGTGAAGTTCGCGCGGCGGAGTCATGTCACATACCACGGGCTTCTCTGCGAGTTGTTTAGTTGACTTTAATCAAATATCAGTCGTTTCAATTTACGGTCACCCTGAGCCATCCCCCCCCTACTGCCTCGGCGCCCCACCCACCGCAGCCTCCGGTAGACGCTCCACGGTATACCTGTGCTGTTGGAGGAACATGATGGGTACCCCAGGAATTTTGCGTATCCGTCGCTTCAGGTCGGTGTCGCACGTGGCAACGATGTAGCACTTGTGCTGCCTGACGCGTTCGCAGATGCAGTCGTCGGCGTACGTGCCCGGGTGCGTGCACGGTAGCCTCACGAATCTCGGGTCCTTCGCCACCCTCAGCGCAACCCTATATTTCTGACCGAGTTTTTCTAACTCCGCCATCACGCAATCGGTGATGTGCGGGACGCACTGCGCGTACAGGCAGTCCATCATCCCCTTCACGAGGTCCATCTTGTTCTTGATGGAGAAGTTGATGAAGTTGGTGTCCACGAGAACGTTGTACGGGGGGCCGAGCGCGGAGTTGTGCTTGAAGAACAGCGACGATGCCGTAGCCTCGCTGCGAAAAGGACGCGAGGGGATGGAGAGAGGGTGAGCCGACGGGACGGACGACGGGTGGAGTTGCGGAATTGCGGGGAAGGCGAGCAGCAATCTCGTGCCGGACTCACATGTGCTTCAGCTCAGGCTCGTCGTCGCGCTTCTTCGTCTGATGCTTCTTCTTGTCAACCTTCGCATCCTTCGGGTTGAGCATGCGCTTCACCTCGGCGAACCTCTTCGCTCGCTCTTTCTTCCCCATCGTGTCAGACCGGCACCGACAAAATAGAGCGCCCTTGCGGCGGAGAGGATGCCGTGGACCAGACCGCCGACGAGTGCCTTCCGGACGGACTTGGCTCGAGTTTCGCGCGACGAAACCGGTACACGCGAGCTTTTCTCACCGACCAGTATCGCGCAGGGGCGTGAGAGCGAATGGAATATCCGCCTGCCTGCTCGCAACGTTGTGGTGCGCAAGCCACCGCCGCCGACGACTTTCTCTCAAAAACCCCTTAACCTTTAACACTTATATGAATGCCACATGCAGATACACGTGGCGTGATTTTAAATCGTGTATTTATAATTTAACGTAGTGCTTCCTGACTATTTCTTGCGTGGTCTCGGTTTCGAGGTTTTGTTTGGCTTATCGTGAATTGCCCGTCGCATTCCTGCCGGAGCAAGCTGCCTTCGAGGGGAGGAGGAGGCATGAGGCCTCTCCTCGAATCGATGCCACAACCCCGAGAGCATCGGGCGGGACGGGCGAGGGGGATCGGGCACGTGAAGGTCTCTTCAATGGACCTGACCGGGCGAGTGTCTCGGCCAAATTATCCTTCGTCGGAACTGACCTCGGGGGCGTCGCCGGGCCAATCTGACGATACGCGTGGAGGGGAGGGAAGGAGCGGCGACAGGGATGAGTGTAACTGGCACGTTGACTTTCCGCTGAGATTCAGGGGCGGGCTCACCCGCGGCGGCCTCGACGTCACCCTGGAGCTCGTGAGGGTGAGTGGTGGGGGCGAGCTTCCCGCGGGGACGCCGTGGCGAGACGGCGCGTGGAGCGGGCCGAGCGCCGCCGTGGGAACCGCGGGAACGATAGGTGCGGTCGTGGACGTCGTTGAGACAGCCATGGTGTTCGCATGCGTCGATGCCGTGCGTCTCGACGGGAGAATCTCGGCCGCGTTCGCCGCGGCGGGCGCGGCTCGACTCGCCTCTCTGCACTCTCGAAGGCGACGCGATGCCCTCGAGACGGGCACCTCAAGACGGGAACGCATCGGCGCGGGGGGAGCGGGGACCACCCCGGATACGAACCTTACCCTGGCGGGGGGTTTCTTCGACGAAAATCCAGAGGGTGGGGCGGCGCTCGCCGCGAGGCTCTGCGCGGGAGCCCTAGCGCTGCGCGCAACCGGCGCGGCTCTCGCCCTCATCCACCCGGAGCTGCGGCGGACGCTGCGCAGCGCCGCGTCCCTCGCGGGGGTGAGGGTGGCGTTCGCGCAGCCCACGGGCGGTGGCGTGGGTGGCGACGTGAACGCGAACCGGGTTGATAAGTCGGACGTGTGGCACCGAAGGTACCGGTGGGCCGCGCTGAGGCTGGCGGGTCACGTTCCCCGGACCCCCATCGCGCCCGTCCTCGGGCCGGTGCTCAAGTTCGCGGCGGGAGTAGCCATCGCAGCGACGACCCTGGGAGAGGGCGATGAAACCATCGAACTCGGACCGATGGTAGCGGGTGCGGCGGTACCCTCGGGGCAGGGGCTGCGTGCCGGGCGGCGAAGAAGACTGCGGGTGGACTGGTCGCCGCGCCGCGGGTTGGGGGGGAGGGGGGCGAGACGGGCGGAGGGGGTCGGCGGGGGCGGGGACACGCACATCGCGCTGCTCGGCCTGGACCAGATCACCGCTGCGGATGTTCTGGCCCCGCCTCTGCCGGCCCTGGGCCCGCCCCCGTCGCCCCCTCCGGCCCCGGGGGCGTCGGAGGCGTCATCCCAGCCTTCCTCCACGCGAAGCTCACCCAGGAAACCCCCTCGGTTCGGCTTCCGCGGCGGTGCCGCGCCGCCGCAGTCGCCACCCGCGACTCCCGAGAGGATTGAACGTGGAATCGTCCCAACGGATCAATCCGTCGCCTCGTCGTCCTCGTCGTCCGACCTCGATTCGTCCTTGAACCGGGACGGGGACATTTGGCGGGACGAACGGTACGCCGCGGCTCGCGCGGGTTCAATCGAGCTCACACTCCGCGCGTGGTACCTCGCGTTCGCGTTCATCCCCGTGTTCGTGTGGACGGTTCCTCTTCTGATCCTCTCCGAGAGCGCCGCGTACGTGCGGCTCTCGCTCCTCTTCTCCCGCGCCATGTTTGCGGCTAGCGAGGACGCCGCCGCCGAGTGCCGCGCCGCCATGCGACGCCGTGCTTGGAAGGCGCTCCATATCTCCATCTCCATGTGCGGCGCGGCGCTGGTCAAGTGGGCGCAATGGGCATCCGTCCGCAGGGACATGTTCCCTGAAGACTTCTGCGAGGTTCTCAGCGCGCTGCATGACGATGCCCCGCGTCACTCCAAGCGTCAGACTGCGAGATTGGTTCGGAAGGAGCTCGGCGCACCCATCGAGGCTGTGTTTTCGCACTTTCCAGACGAGCCGGTCGCGTCGGGCTCGATCGCCCAGGTGTATAGGTGCGTGTTGCGCCCGGAGGTGGCGCGTGCATGCGCGAGTCACGACCCCGAGCTGGCGCGAAGGCTCAGAAACCAGTCAAAGGACTTGGTGATGACGGGCGCTCAGGCGCACGGGGTGGCGGGGACCAGCGGCTCTTCATCGCGTCCGACCGGATTTTTGGGGCGTTGGTTCGGTTTCGGGCGGGGTGAAAACGAACACGGGGATAGTGCGGATGCGCTCGCGGCCGCGGCCGCTCCCGCGGATGAGCCGTGCGTGGTGGCGGTGAAGGTTCGGCATCCAGAGGTTGACCGACAGATTTTCTTGGACTTTCAGATTCTCAAGCGCGCGGTGCGGCTGGTCTCCAACGTGCCGGCACTGCGGGATCTGAACCTGGAGGAGACCCTCGGACAATTCTCGCACACGATGACCGCGCAGACGGACCTCCGCACGGAGGCGAGGAACCTGCGCAGGTTTGGACGGAACTTTGCCAGAGAGCGTTGCATCAACGCGCCGTGGCCGCTTCCCGGTCTCGTCACCGAGGGTCTGTTGTGCGAGACTTTCGAGAAGGGTGAGTCAGTCTCGAGCGTCATCCGTCGCGAATGCGAGCACAACGACACGCTGTGCTCTTACGGCGTGGACTGCTACTTCAAGATGCTGCTTCGCGACAACTTCCTCCACTCGGACCTGCACCCGGGGAACATCCTGTACCAGGACCACATGCTCAGGACGGTGCCGAAGATTGAGTCCGAGGTGCGACTGGTGCTCCTCGACTTTGGTATCGCCGACGAGCTCCCAGTGGAAGTTCGCAACGAGTTCCTCACCTTTCTGTTCACACTCGTGCACAAGGACGGAACCGCAGCCGCCAACGCCATCCTCCGCTGGTCGTCGGCGCAGACCTGCGTGGGAGCGGCCGCCGATGCCCTGCGCGCCGACATGACCGCGCTAGTGGACTCCATGTGCGACCTCAGGAACATGCGCGTTGATATCGACGCCGTGCTCAAGGCCGTGATGGTTCTGCTCAGACAACACAAGGTGGCCATCGACCCGGTTTACGCCACGCTGGTGGTGTCGCTTTGTGTTTGCGTTGGATTTGCCAACTCGTTGGACAAGGACCTGAACCTGTTCGAGGTTGCTGTGTCCGCCTTCGTCAGTTACAGTTGCGTTGGCGAGGTGGTCAGCGGAAAATTATACCAATGATGTGGCAAGTTGTATTGATAGACGATAGTGTTATATTCGGCACTCGATTGAGCTGACCCGCCCCCGGCCTCCGCCAGCACCGCTTCCACCCGAGTTCGCATCCACCCGAGTTCGCACGCCTCTCCTTTTATCTGTTGACCAAAAAAATATGACTTCAGCCCGACACTCCTCCGAGGCCCCAGGCCCAAGCCTGGCTATCGGCGGCTCGGATCAGGTCGAGGATCGGGTATTAAAAACTTGTGGAAAGGCCAGCAGCGCGTCGGCCGAGAGGAGGTGGTGCCAACACGTAGTCGCTCGCGTGGAGTCTCGGAGTCTGTGCAGATGAAAAAACCGACGTTGGAAGGACCGCGATGGAAGGGGAAGGACCGCGATGAGGGCGGCAAGGGCGCGGATGCGAGTCATCTTCGCAGAAACACGACACCCGATACGGTCCTGGACCCACCTGAAGCTTCAATCGGCCTCGAAGATGCTCCCGAGGACCCCATCGCGGAAGAAGTCTCGGATGAGGAAGAGGATCTCGGAGAAGAGGGGAACCACGGCAGTGAGCGCGTGGAAGCCGGCGCGCACGCGTCGACGTCTCGGTTCGCCACCTCCGAGCTCGCACCCGTGCTCATACCCGATCGAACCATCCCCGGGCTCGTTCGCGTGGACGTGCCGGGACTCAGGGTGGACGGTCCGTGCCACCGCTCATGCTGCGGGGGACCGAGGGAGTGGCTGGCGAAGCATGTGCCCACTCCTCACGTCCTGCCGCCTCTATTCCCCGGCGCGGAACCGACGGTTGTTTTCGGGGTGGCGACCGAGGAGGCGAACCGAACCGTAGGACTTGAGCCTTGGACCGGGAAGCTCTGCGTGAGGTTCGGGGGCGTGCAGAACAACGGGGTGAAGGCGGCGATGAAGACGGCTGGGCTCCGGGTCGCTTCAACCGCAAAGGGCGAGAAGCTCACGTTCGACTTCAACGTCGCATGGAACGGGTGCTTGAAGGACGAAGATTACAAACGAGTCGACAAATACCAGCGAGTTAATCACTTTCCCGCCACCTGGGAGCTGGGAAGGAAGGACAGGCTCGGGCGGAATCTGACCAAGGCGCGGCGGCGACGGCCGGAGTTTTTCGACATTCAACCAAAATCGTTCCTGCTTCCCGCGGACAAGGACGACTGGCGGTTGGAGTGCACTTACAATCCGGATGGCATGTATATCCTCAAGCCCCCCGCATCTTCCAGGGGCAGGGGGATAAGGATGTACAAGGGACCCAAGGACATCAAACCCGAGAAGAACGTCCTCATTCAGCGATACATTCGCGACCCTCACCTCATCGACGGGTACAAGTACGACATACGAGTCTACGTGGCGGTGACGAGCTTGGACCCACTGCGGGTGTACGTGTACAGGGAAGGGCTCGTCCGGCTTGCCACGGAAAAGTACACGGAAGACGGGGATGATCTGAAGAGGCGATGCATGCATTTGACAAACTACAGCGTCAACTCCAAGCGCGAAGGATTCACCATGGGTGAGAACGCGGCAGAGGACAACGTCGGATTCAAATGGAGCCTCTCCGCGTTGCGACGGCACTTCGACGATCAAGGGCTAGACTATGCCGAGGTCTGGTCGCAGATCAAGGCAATCGTGACCAAGACCATGATGGCAGTGGAGGGTCCGATGAACACCAAGTTTAAGATGCTGGTGCCAAACCGCCGAACCTGCTTCGAGGTGTTTGGGTTTGACATCATGCTGGACTCGAAGCTTAGGGCGTGGCTCATCGAGGTCAACACAGGGCCGTCTCTGTCTGCGCCGAGTAAGATGGATCTGCATATCAAACACAAGATGGTGGCAAATCTGTTCAACCTTGTGGGCATCGTGCCGTATGACCGTGCGCAGTTTGCCGAGGCTGAGAAGCGCCGGCGGATGGAGCGCATCACAGGCGTGTCCTTTTCCGGTCGCGGCACCACCAAGAAAACAGTCGCGGCTCGGCGCAACTTCAAGGCACTTGGTATCCTGAACTTTAACGATGTTCCAATGGAGGACCTGCCAGAGGTGATCGTGGAATCGGAGGCTGAGTTAGCGCGCGCGGGAGAGTTTGACCGGTGTTTCCCGTCCTCGGATCCGGCGGAGAACGATACCTACCTGGAAAACTTTGAATTCCCGAGGTTTGACAATTCGCTTCTGTGCCGTTGGGAGCATCACAAGCACGCGCTGAGGCACCCGGATTTATATCCCAAGGAGTCACGTCCAAACACGGCATCGTCAGCATTGAGCGTAGCGCAATTGCGCGGATCCACCCCAGGGGCTGGTGCGACCAGGAGGCTTAGCGGCGCCGCGACTCAGAAGAGGGCGTCGACCACAACCAGGATGGTAACCTTGGCGCCCACGACGGCCGTCGCGGGTGAGCCGTTCAGGTCAGGTACGGTGCTGCCGCGGCCCGTTTCTATGGTCGATAAGCTCACCTCATCGCTGCGGCGGCTGAGTGGGGTCGGCAGCAAGAAGCCGGCTCACGGGCTTGATCTGACGGTTGGATTGCAGCGTGACGAGTCCGGCGCGAGCAGTGGGAGGCCCGTATTTCGTTGATGTCAGTATAAGGTGTCAATGCGCGCTACTAAGTTTACTAGGTGGCTGTTCTCGTGGACGTCCGACGCCGAACACTCCGCCTTATCCCACCTGAATCCTCTGCCAATCCCGCCTCTGAAGCAGTGTTGCGGTAGAAGCGGGACTGTCGAATCGCCTCCACCTGCCGAGCATCATCGTGGCTTTCCGAGTCTCCTTGAATCCTCAAAAATATTGTCCTATAGCGGCTCTCAACCACGAACGTTGTAAGAACGGAAATGAGCCCGTACAACATCGTAGGGGGGATGAACATCTCAGTCTGCGTTTTATTTTTGAACCAGTCAAATCTGAGACCGATGCGTTCGAGGAGGAATGAGACTTGTAAACCTTTAATGCTCGATACCGCCCCTCCCACAGCCATGCTCCTGATAAACGTAGCGAATATACACGCCATGCTCACAAATGTAACGATGAACGAGCGCATGAGCAGGTGCATACCGATAGCCTGGATCACACCCAAGAGAAGCGGAACATCCAAGGAGAAGTGCATCACGTCGTCCGTGTCCGTGTCAGCCCTTTGGAAGTTGAGAATCCCAAAAAAGGTTATTATGCTGTTAGCATACAGCATCAGACGTAAGCCGATGATCAAAGGTGTGCGGTACTGGATGTATGTTCTCTTTTGCGTCAACATGAAGCATATCTGCAGCAAGTTGACCACGAAGTACAACACCGTGTTGAACCGCTTTGACTGGGGAGTGGACGATACCGAATTCACGCGCGCGTAGAAAACCGACGAGCTGATCAGGGACACCCCACACTTCAGCGAATCTATTGTGAACATCTGCAAACGGTGCCAATACTCGAATCGCGCCTCCATTGCTGGGTCAGGGAATTCCATGAGCGGCACCCACACCGTTGTGCGCTTCCAAAACTTTTTGAACGCGTTTGTAGTTTGCGAAAACAACCCAAAGTCCCCATCGATACTCGATGTCATCCGAGACCCAGTCGAGCTTACACTCATCGATGCACGATCGCCGCCTTGTCGCGAGGGCACGCGTCCTCGCGATGTTATGGCTCTTTGGTTCTCAACAGCGAACATCAGCCGCGAGTGCCTTTTCTTGACAAGTAGGATGAGCGCCGGCATCACCACCAGGAAGCCAAAGTCGAAGATGAACCCGCGCATGGAGAAGGAAAAATCAGCTTCGAGCTCGAGTTCAGCCCGTCGTGCGGCCGGGAGCTTGGCTGACGGCGAGCATATCCCCATAGGCGAGCACCTCCAATCCTCAATCCCGTCGAGAGCCGACTCCTTCAGCGCCAGCGACATCCGCAGGAAGACGAAGAACGCCAGTTGGACGACCAGGCTGAGCAGATTGTCGACCTGCCACCCCACCGTGCCCCACACTCCCCAAAATAGCCGCGAGATCACGAGCTGCGACCGCGAAACGTCCCACGCGCCGCTGTGAACGTACCCCATCAACAAGAACGCGAGCGTGAGCGACCGCACAGTCACCACGATCGACACGCGATTCGCCTCGTACCACGCCCGCCTCGCGCGCATCACCCACGCGAGCGCGACCAAAGTCGCCGTCACCAGAGCGTTGGACCACACGCGCGAGAGGTCGTCGGCCAGGCTCGTCACCGGCCGCGCGGCCCAAGGTCCGAACAGGAAGGGCATCGCCACGACGTGGAGCGTGAGGGTTAGGCGGGTGCACAACTGGTCGGTCAAGAGCAAAACTTTCCGCTCCCACGCGCTGAAATCCGCGCGACTGTCGTCGCCTCCCCGCGGTGGAGCATCGCCAACCCATTCGCGACGGTAGCTCATGTTCACACCACGCGTTGACGCGACGCACGCGAGCGCGCGTGCCGGCGCGCGACTGTTGAACACAACAAATCGCCAGACCGAAAAGTGGCAACAAAAATAATGCCGAACGTCAAAACCTGCTGCAAAATTCCACCCATTTATCATAATTTGCAAACGTCAGAGACTAACTGTACACTCACAACAGCGAGGATTGAAATAACGTTTTGCAGTACTCAGATTCCCCTTTCCACGAGCAGGCCCCTCCACCGTGGATGTTTCGGTCCGTTTTCCCGGGCTTTCCAAACGATTCTCCACCTCCACTTTCCACGGAGACCGGCGGCTGGCTTGAGATAATACACCGTCATTTCGGCCGCTGCTCCCACCATTCCGCGGCAGCGCGCGTACTCGACTGACGTAGGGCGAGAACTCGCGAGGGATGTCCTCCGAGGAGCGTGTCGCCCCGAAAACTCTCGAGAGCTCGCGTCATCGCTCCGCGGAGGAGAGATGCGAGCCCCGCGCGAGCGCCTCCCGGGTTCCTCCCGATATCGCCAGCCTTCCGTGCGACCTCGCGGCGCGGGTGCTGGCCACGCTGCCCCCGCACACGCGCGCCAGGTGCGCCTCGGTGTGCAGGACCTGGCGCGAGATGATGCGGGAACTCCCGCCCGAGCAGCTCTGGCGCGAGCTCGACTTCGTGCGAGGCGCGGACGAGACGTTCAAGGTGCGCCCGCCTCCGTCCTCCCGAACCGCGAGAGGCACTTTTGAGAAATTTTCCCAATTTCCTTTGCTGACGCGGCAATGGCCACCCGATGCGCAGGTGAACAAGGAGACGGTGACCGCCGCGGTGAGCGCGGCGAAGGGTAAGATGAGGGTCCTTAAGGTTCCCGGCGAGGCCGGCATCTCTAGGGCATCTCTGGTCTCCCTCATCAGGGACAACCGCGAGTCCCTGAAAGAGCTTCACGCGCACTGCTCCACCGACGGGGAGCGGGGATACTGGACGCCCAAGCAGGTGCACGCGGCGATGTCGGCGGCGGGATCCAGATTTCGAAGACTCGCCGTGGACGTCAAGTCTAGGGGCGTGTGCCTCGCGCTCATCCAACAGCTGGCATGCCCGGTGGTGCGGGTGCGTCGCCTGGACGTTCGGGCCGCCCAGCTCGGCGCCGTTGAAAAGGTTGAGCTTTTCGGGGCAATCGCGCGGATGCGAAGCAAGGCCGCCGCGCTCGTCAGGTCCGGCTCGGCGCTCTCGTTGACGGACATAGCGAATGAGTACGGGGCGAGCGGGGGATTCAGGGGGCTCGGCGGCGGGGAAGAGGACGAGGAGGACACGCTGCGGTGCCTCACGCTCGCGTCGTGCGGCCTCGACCGCGACGACGCCGCGGCGCTGGCGGACGCCGTCGCCGCGGGTATCGGCGGGGATTCGACGGATCCCGGGGTCCCGGCGACGATCCGCGGGCTCGGGTTCGGCCACGCCGCCGCCGACGAGCATCGCGCGCCGCCGCTGAACCTCAACCTCGGGGATAACCCGTCGCTGGGATGCGTGGGCGCGAGGGCGATATCCGCGCTCGTGGCGGAGGGCTCGGTCGCGACGCTGAGCCTGGAGAACTGCGGGGTGGGAGAGCTCGGGGCGGCGGCACTGGGTGAGGCGTTAGCGTCGCCGGGGTGCGTCCTGCGCTCGCTGAACATCGGAAGGAATTTCGTGGGCGCGGAGGGCGCGGCTGCCATCGCGGCGGGGCTCGCGAGGGGAGCAAAGGCGAGAGCCGCGGCGGGACTGGCCGCGACCCTGACGGATCTCAGGATCGGAAACAACGCGATAGGGTGCGAGGGCATGGTCGCACTCGCGTCCACAGCCGCTCGTTCCGACGCGTTCGTCGCCCTGGAGCGTCTGGAGGTTCCCATGAACGGGATTGGCCCGGATGGCGCGGCTGCGCTGGCGAGGTCGATCCTCGCGACGCCGTCCGTCCCCGACGTCGGCGAGGAAGACGACGAGGAGCCGTTCACCGCGTCCGATATGTGCGGCGCGCCCGTGTTACGTGAGTTGTTCATGGACGGTAATCCCCTCGGCGCTGTGGGCGCCGCGGCCATCGCGAACGCGTGCGCGGCTGGGTCGGCGGATGACCCGAGACCGAGCCTGGAGGTTCTCAGCCTGAGCGCCACGCGTCTGGGGGTATCGGGGGCATCCGCGTTGGCGGCGGCGATGATCATCCCGAACGGACGCCTCTCGCGCATCGCCCACCTCGACATTTCCGCCAACGACATCGGCGAGTCCGGCGCGGGGTTCCTTCGTTCGCCGCCGACGGCGGTTGGGGACGACGACGACAAACCGGCCAGCCGCCTCGACCCCGCTGGCGCCGAGGACATCCATCCCGCCGGAGATATCGCGGAGATATCCCCGCGCCTGATCTCGCTCGCCTCCAGCCTCGCATCGGCGCCGTCCCTGCGTCGCCTCGACCTCGGATACAACAACCTCGGCAACGCGGGCGCGGGGGCGATTGCGTCCGCGTTTTCCCTCGGGCTGGGCGCCGGTGGAGTCGAGCTGGACCTGCAGAGAAACTCCATCGGGGACGAGGGAGCCGCGGCGCTGGCGAGGGCACTCGGGGAATGCCTCGAGAGCGCGGTGCGCAGTTTGGACCTCCGGTCGAACGCCATCGGCGACGCCGGGTTGGAGGCGCTCAGCGCTCACGTCAAGGCGGGCACGGCGAGGTTGAACTTCATGCCCGCCAGGTGGACCGTGCCGGGGCCGGTGGTGCCGGACGGGGCGGTCACTGACGTCGATGTTACCGTCGGGGCGGTCGCTGAAGTTGCCGTTACCGTCTGAACGGCGACCGACCCCCATGTAGCTAAAGTAAAATAGATCTCTCCTAAGTCTTATGATATCAAGCCGCCAGAATCGAAATCTCCCACAGTGATGTCGTCGGCGGCGGCACGGGCAGCGACCGTGACCGTCGCAAAGCCGCCGCGCAGCGATGGCGGCGGGCGCGTGTCCGAGTCTCAGCTCCTGGCGAGGGGCGGCATGCCCAGATGGCCCGTGTGCGCGTGGCGGCCGCACAGGCGTGGACTTCCGGAAGGGGTGGGCATCCCCGTCGGCGCGTTCGTGACCTCCCGGCCGCAGGTTCTGCAGAGGGTCAGGCAGGCCCTGATGGGCACGGGGCGGCTCAAGTGTAACGGAGTGACGCGCTTCGACGCGAGAGTGTGGGAGGCTCTGTGCGCGACGGGGTACGTCTCCGGCGAGTCCCTGCGCGAGGACGGTTCCGGCGACGAATGGGCGGTGCACGTGTTCGGCATCTCCGAGGGTCAACGCGAGGTGGACGCGATGGAGGAGCTCCTGGCATCCGGCGACGTGCGATACGTCCCTAACGTTCGCATCGGTTCACCCGCGTGCTACGTCGACACGAAGAGCCGACACGAGGGCTGCTCGGGAAGGGAGCCGGAGCTCAGGTCGTGGTCGCCGCTCATCCCGGAAGACGAGCTGGAGCGCACCAGGCGAAAACGAGCCGAGGACGAGCGCGCGTCGCGCGCACCCCGCGGCCAATCACCTCCGCGATGGCGACCCGCCGCGCACACCGCGCTCGCCGCCGCGGTGGACGGAGAAGGCGACGCCGGCTCATCGTCGACGGACGGGTTCACGTCGTCGACGGATGGGTTCACGTCGTTGACGGATGGGTTCACGTTCTCGGAGCTGTTCGCGGGGATTGGCGGGTTCGGCGTCGCGCTGCGCAGCCTGGGCGGAACCCCCGTGTTCGCGTCGGAGCTGTGCGGGCGCGCGCGGAGGACCTACCTGGTGCACCACGCCGGATCGTGGCGCGACGACGTGTCCAACTACCCCGACGCGTCACCGAACCCCGACGCGTCACCGCGGCGGACACCGCCGCTGGTCTGCTGCGGGGACATCACGGACGTGTGCGAGACGCTCGTGCCGCCGCACGACGTGCTCACCGGCGGGTTCCCGTGCCAGTCCTTCAGCCGCAGAGGGGATATGCTCGGTTTGGACGACCCGCGGGGACAGCTCTTCCGTGAGATCCTGAGGGTGCTCGTCGCGGCTGAGCCGAGGGCGTTTGTGCTGGAGAACGTGGAGGGATTGGTGACGATGGACGGGGGCGAGACGATGGCGGAGATTGTCGCCGCGCTGGAGTCGGTCGGCTACGCGGTTCGGACCCGGGTGCTCGACGCGCGGGGTTGGGTGCCGCAGAGCCGAAAGAGGGTGTTCTTCGTGGGGTTCAGGTCCGACCTACGGGCGGCGAGGGAGGACGGCGTGTTTGCGTGGCCGGAGGAGCCGAGTGATTGCGGCGGGACGGTTGACGACGTCCTCGAGGATGAGCGCGGGGAGGCGGCGGCGCGGTGCGAGGTGTCGGAGTACCAGATGGACAGGGCCGCGGCGTTCTTCCGCAGGCAGCAGGGATCGGGCACCCACACACCCAATGACCCACCACACGCGGGGTACCTGTTCCCCACGGACGGCGTCGCGAGGACGCTGTGCGCGTCGTACAGGAAGAGCAGCGTGTACAACGCCGAGCTGGTGCCGCCGGTTGGAAACGACGGTGGCGACGAGGGTGGGTCAGTGAGGACAAGGCCGAGGTACTACACCGTGCGTGAGTGCGCGAGGTTGCAGGGGTTTCCGGAGACGTTCTACCCGGACCCGGAGCGGGGGTACCACGAGCTCGGGAACTCGGTGTGCGTGCCGCTCGTGAGGGCGATTGGCGAGGAGGTCCTGAGGGCTCTCGAGGCTTCGTAGCGGTAGCCGTATAAGGCAGGGAATTAATGTGGAACTGCGATGAAGATGTTGAAATCAGCACTGCGAATCAGTCAGAGCGGGAGGGCGGCGACAATATAATATCTCCGTCCGTCCGCGTCATGACGCGTCAAATGCATGTCTCAAAAGTAAAAAAAAAGAAAAAGAAATGACACCGGTGAGATTTGGACGAACGGCACCCAAACAGGTTTATGTTCCTAGAAATTCAACAACTCACATCAAGACATTACCTTTACCGAATGAAATTCGGAAGCAGACACCGTGGCCGAGCGGTCTAAGGCGCAGGATTAAGGTTCCTGTCCGAAAGGGCGTGAGTTCAAATCTCACCGGTGTCATTTCTTTTTCTTTTTTTTTACTTTTGAGACATGCATTTGACGCGTCATGACGTAAGCTTCATCCTCGCGAAGTTTCACGTCGATCCGTGAAGTATGGAGGCGTCGGCGCGCTCGCAAAGAGGCGGCATGCGATGCTGAGGAAAAATCAGATCGCACTATACATCATTTGGCGCTGATTGTAGGAGTGGAAATCAGTTAGGACGATTTTGCAAATCACGCCTATTAACATTTCTCTGAAATAGGCACATAAATTCGTCCTTGAGACGCACACGAAATCCCGCATTTCAGATAAAAAGTTTGACACGCAGATATTACACTTTCCACCTGTGATACACCGTATTTCCATCCCGAACCCTATTGGCCAAACCCAGCCACCTCGACGACCACAAACCGAAAAATGATCTTGAGATTGCCGAAAAATCTCCTATGGTCTCCTGGTCAGGAAAGTGTTTTCGAGCGTCGCGTGAGTCAGCAGACCGCCACGCAGCCAATAATATCTGCGCTTTATACAGTCAGGGTTGGACCCTTGCGCGCAAAATACAGTTTAGATCGGGAACACCCGCCACTCACCAACGCACGCGCGAGCGAGCAAAACTCGAAGGAACGCGAAACACACTCGCGAACCTCTTCCAAACACCCAAAACTACGTCAAACGACCGTCGTGCATAAGGTGCGCACCATCCCTCGCCCCCCCGCGTCGCTTCCCGGCCCGGATATTTTCCCCGGATTTTGCTTTCCTCGGATGTTGAAACCTTCCGTCGAACTCGCGTCGAGGCGCCCGAAACCCGCGAGGACGCGCGCGAAAGCGGGCGATTCTTCAGGATCGTCCAGTCCTTTCAACCTTCAGCGCATCCGATTCGATCGTCGCGTTTCGCGGCGTCGATGGGGACGCGCGGGGATTCCAACGTTTCGCGGATTTTTCACCGCGGGGGTTGGAAAAAGCGGATGTGACATCCGTTCCGCCTTTCCGCCTTCCTCCGTGGGGTCGAATCGGCGCGTTTCGCCCGGATCTGCTCGGATCGGACGCGTCCTCGCGAAGAACGATTCTTCATCTCGAACCCCTCCGCGTTTCGTCTCCGATATCGGCCCCTTCGCGGCCGATCTTCGCGGACGCGGCGTAATTCACCGGCAATCCACCACGTGGCCACCAACCGACGTCTTCTCGTGACAAACATCTTTTTTTGGGTTTCACGCGCCAGTCGCTAACCTTCCGATCCCCCTCTCATTCCAGCTGCACTCGGGTTTTTCCAACCCCCTTTCAAAACAACCCCAACCATAATGTCCGTATTGAGCTCTTCGGTCTTCGAAGGCGGCGACGCGAGCCGGACCGCCGCGTCGCAGATTGCCGAGCAGGTCAAGTCCTCGGGCTCGGGTCTGAGCTCCGCCGATCTCTCCGCGCTCGCGGGGGCTCTCGCGGACGGATCCAAGGGCACCGCCGCCAAGCGCGAGGGCGCCTGCATGGCCGTTGCGGCCATCGCGGGTACCGCCAAGCAGAGCGCCGAGCACCAGATGGTCACCCTGGTCTCCCCCCTCGTCACCTGCTGCGCGGACAAGCACAGCAAGGAGGTGCAGGAAGCCGCCGCCGCCGCGCTCGGCGTGCTCGCCAAGTCCATGTCCGGCCACGGCGTGCGCGCGGTTCTCCCCGCCATGCTCGAGGCCATGGACCCCAAGGAGAAGTGGCAGACCATGGTCGGCGCGCTCGACACCGTCAGCGCCCTCGCGCTCACCTCCCCGCTGGCCATCTCCGAGGCGCTCAACGACATCATCCCCGTCGTGACGCAGATGGTGAACGACTCCAAGGAGCAGGTCTCCGTCGCGGCCAGGAAGTGCCTCGAGAACATCTGCAACTCCATCGATAACCGCGACGTCGAGCCCTTCATCCCCGCGCTCGTCGCCGCCACCATCGACCACGAGCTCGTCGTGGAGTGCGTCCAGAAGCTCGCGTCCACCACCTTTGTGCAGACCGTGACCGCCGCGCCCCTCGCGCTCATCGCGCCGCTCCTCCTTCTCGGCTTCCGCGTCAGGACCACCGCCACCAAGCGCATGTGCGCCGTGATCATCAACAACATGTCCAAGCTCGTCGAGGATCCCGAGGATGCCGCGCCCTTCCTCCCCAAGCTGGTGCCCGCTCTGGACAAGGCCAAGGAGGAGGTCTCCGACCCGGAGGCGCGCACCGTGTGCGGCAAGGCTTTCGACCAGCTCGAGTCCATCGGCGACAGCCTCAAGACGCACAAGTCCGTCAAGGCTGTCCGCGACGTCGTCGCCAAGGAGGTCAAGGCGAACGCCGGCGTGCCCGCCGAGACTGCGGAGTACGTCACCACCCTCGTGTGCTCCCTCATCAACTGCAAGGTTGACGACGACGGCGACTGGGTCGAGGACCTCAAGGCGTACAAGGTCTCCGAGGCGGCCGCGAACTCGATGTACAAGGCTATGGCCAAGCTCTACTTCACCGAGCAGGATGAGAGCGACGACGAGGACGACGTCGAGCAGCTCTGCGACTGCCGCTTCACCCTCGCGTACGGCTCCAAGGTGCTCCTCCACAACACCAAGCTCAAGCTCAAGCGCGGCTACAAGTACGGTCTCTTGGGCGGTAACGACTCCGGTAAGACCACGCTGATGCGTGCCATCGCCAACGAGCAGGTTGACGGCTTCCCCCCCGCCTCGGAGCTCCGCACCGTCTTCGTCGAGGCTGACATCGTCGGCGAGCTCTCCGACCTTCCCTGCGTCGACTACATCCTCGCGGATCCCCGCATCAAGAAGGCGGGCATCACCGCCGATGTTATCGACCGCATGCTCATGTCCGTCGGCTTCGGCGAGCAGCCCAACAAGGGCCAGACCCTGGTGACCTACCTCTCCGGTGGCTGGCGCATGAAGCTCGCGCTCGCGCGCGCCATGTGTCTCAACGCGGACATCCTTCTCATGGACGAGCCCACCAACCATCTCGACGTGATGAACGTGAAGTGGGTCGAGGAGTACCTCCTCGGACTCAAGGATGTGACCTGCGTGATTGTGTCCCACGACACCGGCCTCCTCGACCGCGTGTGCAACAACATCATCGCCATCGAGAGCCTCAAGCTCAAGCAGTTCAAGGGTAACCTCACTCAGTACGTGGAGAAGAACCCCAAGGCGAAGTCCTACTTCGAGCTGAAGTCCTCCACCGGGTTCGTCATGAAGTTCCCCCAGCCCGGCTTCATCGAGGGCGTTAAGTCTAAGGGCAAGCCCCTGATGAAGATGGCCAACTGCACCTACACCTACCCCGCCAACCAGACGCCCACGGTGAAGAACGTGACCGTGCAGGTGTCGCTCGCGTCGCGCGTCGCGTGCGTCGGACCCAACGGCGTCGGTAAGTCCACCATGATCAAACTCCTCACCGGTGAGGTTATCCCCCAGGAGGGTACCGTGTGGAAGCACCCCAACGCTCGCGTCGCCTACGTCGCGCAGCACGCCTTCCACCACATCGAGCAGCACCTCGAGAAGACCCCCAACGAGTACATCCGCTGGCGTTTCCAGCACGGCGACGACAAGGAGGCTCTCGCCAAGGACACCATGCAGCTCACCGACGAGGAGAGGGAGAAGGTCAAGGAGCCCTGCACCTTTGAGATTGAGGACGACAAGGGCAACAAGTCCAAGGTCAAGTGGCGCATCGAGAAGCTCACCGGCGGCAGGAAGACGGTGAAGAAGGAGACCGAGTATGAGGTTCAGTTCGTGGGCATGACCTACAACTCCAACAGGTACGTCTCCGCCACCAAGCTCGCCAAGTGGGGTTTCACCAAGCACATGCTCGTGGTTGACGAGAAGGTTGCGCAGCGCGCCGGCGCCTTTGCCACCCCGCTCACCACCGCCAACGCGGAGAAGCACCTCGAGGACGTCGGCCTCGACAAGGAGTTCGGCACCCACACCCGCATGTCCGCCCTCTCCGGTGGCCAGAAGGTGAAGGTTGTCATCGCCGCCGCCATGTGGGCCCTGCCCCACATCGTCATCCTCGACGAGCCCACCAACTACCTCGACCGCGACTCCCTCGGCGCCCTCGCCGGAGCCATCCGCACGTACGAGGGCGGCGTGGTGATGATCACCCACAACAACGAGTTCTGCTCCGCGCTCTGCCCCGAGACGTGGCTCATGCAGAAGGACGCCGCCGACGGCATCGCGGAGTGCAACTGCAAGGGTGACGCCGAATGGATGGCCAAGGCTTCTAAGGCGAGCGTCCAGGCCGCCGTGCAGCTCGACGAGATCACCGACGCCCTCGGCAACGTGGTCAAGATTGAGAAGGAGAAGAAGTCCAAGGACAAGATGTCCAGAAAGGAGAAGAAGCAGGCTGAGAAGATCAGGAAGGCTAAGATCGCTAACGGCGAGGCGGTCTCCTCGGACGATGACTGGGATTAAGCGCCACCGCGCATCCCAAATCTTCCACACTTTCTTGATCCTTGCGACAGCTTCGGCGCACTCTCTAATAGGGGCGATCGATTAGCCGCCCGAACGATTCTTAAGTGTTGGTGTGTGTAGTAGACGACTTCGACAGCATCGAAGCCGCAAATTTCTGTAGAACACTTTGGGAGTCGGCCGCCTGTTTGTACCACCAGCGGGCCCCCAATGTACGTTTGATAATAATTCACAGAAGAGTAGTTCCTTTCAAGACTTCGACTTTCATCCCCTGAGTTTTGCGGTGACCGAGGGACCGTTCTCCTGGTACTCCACCTTAGTCACGTGCTGGTTGTGCGTGAACACAACCTTGGAGAGGATCGCCGCGCCCATCCATGGAGCCCACCGTCCCGTCCCCGTTGGCATGTACTCCGGCACTCCGGCCAACATCGGCTTCATCGACGGGGGTAGCTGCTGCTCCAGGTCCGTCAGCATCCTCGCGTCCAGACCCTCGGTGCGACCCGCCCACGCGCCGCACACCGCCACCGCGTCCACCACCGCCCTCCTCTGCTCCCACGAGCACGCGGTGATCGACGCCTCGACGGCGTCGACGAGACCCGCGCGGCCGCTCGGCCGAAACAAACCCGACTCCACGCACTCCCTCCTCGCGGGACCCGGCACGGACACCTTCCTCCCGTCCGGCAGCGTGTACGTCTCGGCCTTCAACGCCGCGCTCGCGTCATCCTCCGACGGGGCCACCGCCGCGGTGGCGTCCCTGACCGCGTCCTTCTCGTGCTCTCTCAGCGCGCCGTGCGTCTCGCCGCAGCGCGCGAGGAGCTCGGCGGTGACGAGGGAGTGGCCCGCCTCGCACCTCTGCGCCGCGGGTGAGACCACGCTCCCTTCGACCACCGGCGCGACGTCCGTCACGGAGTACCCCACGTCCACGCTGACGCCCGTCACCTTGCCCACCGCGTACAGCGCCGCGACGGGCTGCTCCGCGATGTAGAGGCCAGACACGTTGAAGGACTCGAACATCATCTGCGTCAGTCGCTCGCGGTCCGCCTTGGAGGTGAACAGGGGCTCGGTGATCAGGCACGCCCCCTCGTCGCCCTTGACCCACGCGCACTGGCGGTAGAACACGTCGGCGAGGATGGCCTCGAGCTGGTCCCAGTCCTCGACGCGGCGATCGCGGATGGGTCGGACGGTTTCCCCGCCGGCGCCAGATCCCGCGGGGCGCACCAGCGCGGGCTGGAGCACCCCGGGCTCGCGCTCGGGCACGGCGTAGCCCGCGCGGATGAAGTCATCGTCGAAGTCGATGACGACGGCGTTGTCACCGATCGTCGTCGCCATGGTCGCCTCCCTGGACGCGAACACTGATCCCTAGCTAGCTCAATTTCCAGCATCAAACTTGTTCAGCAGTTCATCAGTGTTAAGAGTTACGAGTACTTGCAGTTCTCAGCCGGAGGTCACAGGGCTGCGCGCGGAGATGCCCCCCGCGTCGGTGGCATCCGCATCCGCGCATCTCATCGATACACGGACGTATCGTGGGAACGTTCCGTTCAATCGTATCGGCCTGTCCCCCGACTGGCGCTTCCATCCCCGGTCGCGTCCAAGTCAGCCTCGTCATCGTCAGCTAAGTTTTCCACCCGGTCGCGTCCCCGTCATGGCTAACTCGCCGGACCCTTCGGACCGCGCGGCGGTGCGCGACTACGTCCTGGGCGGTCCGCTCATCGACCAACTGTCTATATCCCGTGAGGACGCGACGGACGACGAGGTTGACCGGTGGACGTCCGTCGCGACGCGGCTGTGCGAGCAGCTCTCGATGGACCAAACGTCGCTCGACCCCGCGCAGGCTTCCAGGGTGTACAGGTACTACCTTCCCGTCTACCTGTGGTGCGTCGCCCGTCTGGACGCTCACAGGTCCAACGCAGCCCCGGGCGGCGCGTGTCCGCCCCTGGTCGTCGGGTTGAGCGCGCCGCAGGGCTGCGGCAAGACCACGCTCGTCACCCAGCTCACCAAACTGCTCGAGTCCGACGGCGTTCGAGCGGCGTCCGTATCCATCGACGACGTGTACCTGACGGGCGAGGAGCAGGAGCGGGTGGCGGCGGACCACCCCACCAACCCCTTGCTGCGGTTCAGGGGAAACCCCGGGTCGCACGACGTCCCCTTGGGCATCGCGACGATCGAGTCCCTGCGGTTGCTCAACGACGCGGGGTCGGGGGCGAAGACGGCGGCGGTGCCCAGGTACGACAAGACGATGCGCATGGGACGAGGGGACAGGGCGCCGCGCGATGTCTGGCCGGTGGTCACCGCGCCGCTGCACGTGGTTCTGCTGGAGGGTTGGATGCTGGGTTTCTCGCCCGTCGGGGACGAAGCCGCGGCGGTGACGAGCCCGCATCTCGTACCCGTCGACCGGGCGCTGCGCGACGGCGGGTACGACCGGCTTCACGGCGCGGTGGACGACTGGGTGGTGGTGGTGGTGGAGGACAGGTCGTGGGTGAGGGAGTGGAGGCTGGAGGCTGAGAGGGAGGCGAGGGCGGGTGGGATGGGAGCGCTGACCGACGACGAGGTGGCGGATTTCGTC